>Ga0307306_10000001_pt1 | contig 101947 bp, 98 predicted proteins | sample ER_DNA_193_FD_194507 | JGI IMG/M metagenome (GOLD analysis project Ga0307306, IMG submission 194507) | Bulk soil microbial communities from the East River watershed near Crested Butte, Colorado, United States - ER_DNA_193 | ecosystem: Environmental > Terrestrial > Soil > Floodplain | place...
GACTCGTGGCGCTCTGTGCCGCAGATGTAGAGGCCGCCGAGCTCGCGGACTTCTTCCGCCTCGGCCTTGCACTGGGGCTCGAGCTCGGAGGTCTTGGCCGCCAGCGCCTCCTCGTAGCCCTCGCTCTCAGGCGTGATCCCCTGCTTTTTCAGCTCCGCGATTGCCAGGTGTTCGGGATCGCCGCCGAGCTTGATATCGACGCCGCGGCCGGCCATGTTGGTGGCGATCATCACCGCGCTTTTTCGACCGGCCTGGGCGATCAGCTCGCCCTCTCGTTCGGCGTGCTCGGGCTTGGCGTTGAGGACCGCGTGTTTGATCCCCTCGCGTTTGAGTGCCCCGGAGATCATCTCCGAGACCTCGACCGAGACGGTTCCGACGAGGATCGGCTGGCCCTTTTCGTGCCGGCCGATGATCTCGGCCAGGACCGCGCCCCACTTGCCGTCTTTGGTTTTGAAGATCTGGTCGTTTTCGTCCTTGCGGACCATCGGTTTGTTGGTCGGAATCTCGACCACCGGCATCTCGTAGATCTTCATGAACTCGGTCGCCTCGGTGAGGGCGGTGCCGGTCATGCCCGCGAGCTTGTCGTAGAGGCGGAAGTAGTTCTGCAGGGTGATCGTCGCCAGGGTCTGGTTCTCCTCGCGGATCGCCACGCCCTCCTTCGCCTCGACGGCCTGATGTAGGCCCTCCGACCAGCGCCGGCCCTCGAGGATGCGGCCGGTGAACTCGTCGATGATCATCACCTCGCCGTCGATCACCGCGTAGTCGTCGTCTTTCTTGTAGAGCGACTCCGCCTTCAGCGCCTGGCTCAGGTGATTGACGAGGTTGCCGTGCTCGCCGAGGTAGAGATTGTCGACGCCGACGAAATCCTCGGCTTTTTTGACCCCGCGCTCGGTCGGGGCGACGGTCTTGTGTTTCTCGTCGTACTCGTAGTCGAAGTCGGCGTCGTGGGTCTCCTTGTTTTCGCCGAGCGATTTCAGTTTCTGTTTCGCCGGCACTCCGACCATCTGTTTGGCCAGGCGGGCGAAGGTGTAGTAGGTCTGCGCCGCCTGTTCGGGCTGACCGGAGATGATCAACGGCGTCCGCGCCTCGTCGATCAGGATGTTGTCGACCTCGTCGACGATCGCGAAGTGGTGGCCGCGCTGGACGCAGTGCTCGAGCCGGTCGGCCATGTTGTCGCGCAGGTAGTCGAAGCCGAACTCGGAGTTGGTCCCGTAGGTGATGTCGAGCGCGTATTTGCGCTGGCGATCATCGTGGTCGTCGAAGTCCTGGACGGCGTCGACGGTGCAGCCGAGCGCGTCGTAGATCGGCTTCATCCATTCCGCGTCGCGACGGGCGAGGTAGTCGTTGACGGTGACGACGTGGACGCTGTTGCCGGCCAGCGTGTTGAGGAAGACCGGCAGGGTCGCGGTCAGGGTCTTGCCCTCGCCGGTCCTCATCTCGGCGATCGCGCCGTCGTGGAGGACCATGCCGCCGATCAGCTGGACGTCGTAGTGGCGCTGGCCGGTTGACCGCTTCGAGGCCTCGCGGGTGAGCGCGAACGCCTCCGACAGCAGGTCGTCGAGCGACTCGCCGTCGCGGGCGCGCTTCCGCAGCTTGTCCGCCTCCTGGCGGATCTCGGCATCGGAGAGCGCTTCCATCTCCGGCTCAAAGCGGTTGATCGCTTCCGCGCGCTTCTGGTAGGCCTTGAATTTCCGCCCCTCCCCCGCGCGCAGCGCCTTCGTTACTAGGTCCATCGCCGGCATTGCTCAAGGGTAGCGGTGCGGAACGAGAGGGGGCACGAGGCCCCTTGTTTCCGGGTAGATGTGGGTCTAAGCTCGTTGCACAACCCACAAGGAGGCACTCATGCGGATTGAGATTCGGGGCAAGAACGTCGAGGTGACCGACGAGCTGCGTGAGACGGTGCGGAAACGCTTCGGGAAATTGGGCAGGCAGGTCTCCCCGGTCGCGACCTTGGAGGTGGTGCTCTCGGAGGAGCGCAATCCTCGGGTCGCCGACAGCCAGCTGGCGGAGGCGACGATCCACTTGAAGGGAGCAACGCTGCACGCGCGCGAGGCTTCTCCCGACATGAACCACTCTGTCCATGAGCTTGCCCTGGACATGAACCGCCAGGTGAAGAAGCACCGCGAACTGCGTCGCAAGCGGAGCCGTACGCGCCGGCTTGTCGACCAGATGCGGGGACGCCCGGCCGAGGCACGGCCGTAGGGCCGCGGAGAGCCAACTAGAGGCGCCGGGAGAAAGTCACCGCCACCACCCGAGACGACCCCGCGGCCCGCAAAGCGCGAGCGCAGGCCGTGAGGGTCGCCCCGGTGGTGAGGACGTCGTCGACCAGCAGCGCGCTGCGCGGAGCCGCGCCGGTCGCGTTGATGCGCGGCGGATGCCCGATCCGCTCCGCCCGCCGGCGCCCAGCTTGCCTCCCCCGCCCCCGCCGCTCCAAGCAGCACTCCAGCGGCGCCTGCAGACGCTCCGCCAGCGCCCCCGCCAGCTCGCCGGCGGGATCGAACCCCCGCCGCCGCAACCGCACCGGCGCCGGCGGCACCGGCACCACCGTCCCGCTCAACATGTGCGCCGGCGCCAGCCACTCGATCCGCTCCGCCATCAGGTCCGCGACCGGTAGCAAGCGCCGGAACTTCAGCGCTGCCACCAGATCCCGCGCCACCCCCTCGTAAGGCGCCGAAGACCAAGCCTTGTCCAACCCCGCCGGCCCCGAGCTCAGAAACGGCTCCGCCCGAGCCAACCGCCTCCCGCACCGATTGCAAAGCACGGCCTCAGGCCGGCAAACCCGCCCACAAGCCGCGCAAAGCGGCGGTACCAGAGCGATGGCAATAGCGTTCGCGACCTCCATATCGCCACCCTGCCGAGCAAGAGCGCACGCATGGCGCGCACAATCCAAATCTTCACGTGCACCTCTGTGCCGAACCTGTGGCCGTCCACCGCGCCGCTCCGCAGAAGGGTGCCGGGGCCCCTCCGGAGGAATGTTCGGCGATATGCAATCTGATTTGGGGCGCGCCGTAGGCGCGCTGCATGTTCTCCCCGGAGCGCAGCGGAGGGGAGGTCAATTCCGGAGGAGGGGCACCGGCACCCTCCCCATACGCGAGCGTCAGCCGCGGGCTGCGGCGATCGCGCCGATTAGGACCGAGCGGGCTGGGATCTCGGCGCCTGGGAGGGCGATTACTTCTTTGAGGCGGGCGCCGTCGCCGACGCGGACGCCGTCGCCGATGATCGAGGGGCCGTCGATGCGGACGTCGTCGCCGATCTCGCAGCCGGGGCCGAGGAGGACGGGGCCGACGAGGGGGCCCTCGTCGCCGGGGTCGGTGCCGCTGCGGTAGCCCTCGACAAGCTCGCCCTCCTTCTCGACCTGAACCGCCCCGATGAGGGCGTCGACGTTGCCGTCGCGGAGCTCCTCGAGGTTGCCGATGTCGTTCCAGTAGGCGTCGATCTCGTGCGAATAGAAGGGGATGTCGCCGTCGAGCAGGCGCGGGAAGACGTCCATCGCCCAGTCGGCGAAGCCGTCGGGGTCGCCCGGCCCGGCCGCCTTGCTGGTGCCCGGCTCGGGGAAGTAGTCGAAGATCTCCTTGCGGAACATGTAGATGCCGCAGTTGGCGAGGTCGGAGAGCGCTTCGGCGGGCTGCGGCTTCTCCTGGAAGCCCTGGATCCGCCCGTCGGAGCCGACGATTGCCACCCCGAACTGGCTCGTGTCCTGCACCCGCTTCATCGCCAGAGTCGCGATCCCGTCGTGGGACTCGTGGAACTCGCGCATCGCGCTGAGGTCGATGTCGGTGAGGGCGTCGCCGGAGATGATCAGGAAGGAGTCGCCGAGGAAGCCGGCGGCGTTGCGGACCCCGCCCGAGGTGCCGAGCAGCTGCTCCTCATGGCTGTAGGTGAGCGAGACGCCCTGCGCGGAGCCGTCGCCGAAGTAGCCCTCGATCACGTCGGGGAACCAGTGCAGGTTGGCGATCGTCTCGCTGAAGCCGTGGCGAGCTAGCAGGCGCAGGATGTGCTCCATCACCGGCTTGTTGATCACCGGCACCATCGGCTTCGGCATCGCGTAGGTGATCGGGCGCAGCCGCGTCCCCAGCCCCGCCGCCAGGACCATCGCCCTCACTCGGCCATCCCCGCCTTGATCCGGTCGAGCGCCTCGATCTTCTCCGGGTCGACCCCAAGCTGTTTCGCGATCTCCAGCGAGACCAGGTCGCCGAGCAGCGTCGCCCAGAGCAGGCGTTCGACCCGGGTCTCCCCCCGCGTCTCCACCCGCGCCACCGTGGCCGCGCCCTCGCCGACGATCTCGGAGGTGAGATCGAAGCGCCGCCGCTCGCGCGGGTGCTGATCGCAGTCTTCGAGGAAGACCGCCGCCATCTTCGCGGCGCCGTCGCCGGCCCAGCCGCAGATCTCGTTGTGGTCGGCCTCCGGCAGCTCGGCGCAGAAGGCCGAGAGCTTCGCGTTCTCGTTGATCTGGGTCTTCCAGCGTTGGGCGACCGGCGCGGTCAGGTCGGCTCCGTAGATCACCGTCACCGCGCTGTCGAGCTGGGCCGCGATCTCGGCCGCCTGGGCCTGCAATGCCTCGCGCTCACGCTCGAGGAACGCCGCGGCCATGTCGATCTCGGTGTGGACGCTGGGCGCCGCACCCGCCAGCGCCGCCGCCTCGGCAGCGGCGACGAACATGTAGGCGACCGCGACCCGCGGCTGGTAGATCCCGGGCGGCGCGACGACGGGAACGCCCGCCTCGCGCGCGCGCTCGACCAGGGTGCCGCCGGTGCTGAGCACGATCCGCCGCGCCCCCAGCACCTCGGCCGCCTCGAAGCAGGCAAGCGTCTCCTCGGTGTTGCCGGAGTAGCTGGAGCAGAGCACGGTCCACTCCGGCGTCGTCCAGCTCGGCAGCTCGTAGCCGCGGATCGAGAGGAGCGGCTTGGTCAGCCGGTCGCCGAGAGCGCCGGCGGCGAGCTCGCCGCCGATCGCCGAGCCGCCCATGCCGCAGACCATCAGGCCGGCGGATTCGGCCGGCTCCAGCCGCGCGGTTTCCAGCCGCCACATGGCGTCGCGGAGCTGGTCGGGAAGCGCGAGGACATCGTCGTAGATCGGCATCTCAGGCCGGGACTCTTTCATCTCGGCCGACGACGGTGTCAACGAGATGTGCTCCCGCAGCAACCGTTGCCCCCGGAGCCAGGATCGAGCGCTCGACCCGGGCGCCGGCGCCGATCGTGCAGCCGTCGAGCAGGACCGCTTCGGCCAGCTCCGCCCCGGCCTCGACGCGGCAGCCGGAGGAGACGACGGCGCGGCCGCCGAGCCGGGCCTCGGGATCGACCTCGGCCCCCTCGGCGACGAGGCAGCCGGGGGTGGTCGGCTCGACCTCGGTCTCGACTTTCCCCTCGAGGATGTCCCAGCTCGCCTGCAGGTAGCGCTCGGGGGTGCCGATGTCCATCCAGTAGCCCTCGAGCAGCAGCCCGCAGAGGCCCCCGCCAACCAGACGCGGGAAGACCTCGCGCTCGATCGAGACGGCGCGGCCCGGGGGCACCAGCTCGAGCACCGAGCGCTCGAGCACGTAGGCGCCGGCGTTGATCTCTCCCGGCACCTCCTCGCCCGTCTTCTCGAGGAACTCGAGCACCTTCCCCTCTTCGTCGCAGTGGACGAGCCCGTAGGCGGAGGAGTCCTCGACCGGATGCAGCCCGATCGTGGCGCTGGCGCCGCGCTCCTCGTGAGCCCGAAGCAAGGCGGTGAGGTCGAGGTCGGCGAGGACGTCGCCGTTGAGAGCCAAGAAGCGCTCTTCGAGCCGGTCGCCGAGGGCGTCGGCGGCAAAGCGGATCGCGCCGGCGGTGCCGAGCCGCTCGGGCTCGGTTACGTAGGTGATCGTCACCCCCGCGTGGCGCTCCTCGTCGCCGAGCGCCTCGCGGAGGACGTCGGGAAGGAAGCCGCAGGCGAGGACGACCTCAGTCACCCCATGCGCCGCCAGCCACTCGATCGCGTAGGCGAGGAAGGGCCGGTCGACCAGCGTCACCGCCGGCTTCGGCACATCGCTCGTCAGCGGACGAAGCCGGGTGCCCTCCCCTCCTACTAGAACGATTGCCTGCATTCCAGAGCTCAGCTGACCAAGCAGTTCAAGGACGCAGTGAGCGTGGCGTGCTTTGCACGCGAGCTCACGAGGACGCCGAAATGCGCCGGTCAGATGAGCTCTGGCGGCCGATTCCCTCGTACTCGAAGCCTGCGGAGACGATCGCCTCCGGGTCGAGGAAGTTGCGGCCGTCGACGACCAGCGGCCGCGTCATCCGCTCGGCGGCAACGCTCCAGTCGAGATCCTTGAACTCGGCCCACTCGGTGACGAGGACGGCGGCGTCGGCGCCGTCGAGCGCCTCCAACGCCGAGGTCGCCATCTCGACCGAGCCGAGCAGCTCCGCGGCGCGCTCGGAGGCGACCGGGTCGTAGGCGACTACCTCCGCGCCCTCGCCCTGCAGCCGCGCCGCCAGGACCAGGCTCGAGGCCTCGCGCATGTCGTCGGTGTCGGGCTTGAAGGCGAGGCCGAGCAGAGCGACGCGCTTGCCGATCAGCGAGCCGAGGTGCTTCTCCAGCTTGCCGACGACGCGGCGCTTCTGCAGCTCGTTCACCTCGATCACCGAGGTCAGCAGCTGGAAGTGGTAGCCGGTGTTCCCGGCCAGCATCTTCAGGGCGCTGACGTCCTTGGGGAAGCAGCTGCCGCCGTAGCCGATCCCGGCCCGCAGGAAAGAGGTGCCGATCCGCTCGTCGAGCCCCATCCCCTTGGCGACCTGGCCGACGTCGGCGCCGACCTCCTCGCAGACGTTGGCGATCTCGTTGATGAAGGAGATCTTGGTGGCGAGGAAGGCGTTGGAGGCGAGCTTGATCATCTCGGCGCTGGCGACGTCGGTGCGGAGGATCGCGCCGCCGAGCGGCTTGTAGAGCGCTTCGACCGCATCGGCCGCCGCCTCGTCGCCCGGGTCCGAGCCGACCACGACCCGGTCTGGGTGCATGAAGTCCTCGACCGCGGTCCCCTCCTTGAGGAACTCGGGGCAGGAGACGTAAGAGAGCTCCGGCATGTCGCGACGGATCGACTCGCCGGTCCCGGCCGGCACGGTGCTCTTCATGATCAGCACGTGGTCGCTGCCTTCGGGCAGCTCCTGGACGACCGCCCGCACCCGCGAGAGGTCGGCGTCGCCGGAGTAGGTCGGCGGCGTGTCGACGCAGACGAACATCAGCCGCGCCCCCTCCAGCAGCTCGCTCATGTCGGTGGTGAAGGTGATCCGCCCGGCGTTGCGGCGCAGCAGGTCCTCCAGCCCGGGCTCGTGGATCGTGATCTCGCCGCGCGAGAGCGCCTCGACCTTCTCGGGCAGGATGTCGCGGGCGATGACCTCGTGACCGAGCTCGGCGAAGCAGGCCGCCGTGACCAGCCCGACCCAGCCCACTCCGATGACGCCAACCGGCTCCAGCTGCTCACTCATGGCTGCCTCCTACCCTTTTTCTTCGGCTTTTTCTTCTTGATCACCACGTCCGCCGAGCGCGCCATCCCCACCATCTGATCGTTCGACAGGGTGCGCAACACGTCGTTGGAGATCCAATAGGTGTTCTCGCCGCGGTGCCAGGCGATCAATTTCACGTTTTCGTCGTCGAGGAAGATCTCGTATTCGCGTCCCTTGATCGTCTTGGTCAGGCTCGGATCCTCGAGGATCGGCGGGTCCGACCAGCCCCGGATCCCCTGCACCCCGAAGTAGTGGTTGCCGTCGTCCTCTTCGTCGACCAGGACCATCCGGTAGGCGAGGTGCTTGTTTTCCTGTTCGTCCTTGAGGCGGTAGACCCAGGGATCGACGACCTTTTCGTAGGGGTCGCTTTCGACGAAGCGGGTGCCGGGGGGAAGGCGGGTCGGGTAGAAGATCGGGAAGGGACCGTGAGCGCGCCGGGCGGCGATCTTCGCCTCCGCTTCGCCGGCTTCGCGGGCGGGTTCCAGCCCGTCGCTGCCGGACTTGTCGATCTTGATCTTCGGCTTCTTCTTCTTTGGCTTCTGCTGCTTGGGGTGTTTGGACGCGTGCGGCTTCTTCTTCTTCGCCGCCTTCGCCTGCGCTTTCGCCTGCTTGACCGTCTCGCCGCCGAGGAATTCTTCAACCGCTTCGTCGATTGCACTTTGAGATGCGTAGACGAAGCTGGGGCCGAGTTCGGCCGGGAAATGGACCTCGTTGATCGTCGCGTTGCGCGCGGCGGCAAGGAGCTTCAGCACTTCGAGCAGGGTCTTGCCGTCGCTGATGTCGGAGGTCGTGTAATCGGTGAAGGCCTCGATCAGGTCCCCCTGGTCGAGGACGATGTCCTGGACCGAGATCCGCTGACGGGCGGAGCTGAGGAACTCCTGCTGGCGGGCAGAGCGGACGATGTCGGTGTCGGTGTGGCGGTAGCGGACGTAGTCCAGCGCCTGTTTGCCGCACATCAGCTGATAACCGGGCGTGACGTTGATTTCGGCGTACTGTTCGGACGGCGGCAGGCCCGCGTTCGAGTGGTAGTAGCGCCGATCGACGTCGGTATAGACGCAGCCGATCGCGTAGACGCCCTGCGCGAAGCCGAGGAAGTCGATGTTCACCACATGGTTGATCGGCAGCCCGGTCAGTTCCTTGACCACCCGCAGCGTCAGCTTCGTGCCGCCGTTGAAATAGGCTTCGTTGAACTTGCCGGTCCCGACGTCGGGGATTTCGACCTTGAGGTCGCGCGGGATCGACATCATCGAGATCAGCTGCTTCTCCGGATCGACGCGGATCAGCATCGTCGTGTCCGACCGGCCCGGGTCGTCGGCGAATTCGGCGCCGGCGCGTTTGTCGGAGCCGACCAGGAGGAAGGTCTCAGGGGCCCCCGAGTCGGCATCGGCGAGGAACCGGTTCAGTTTCTTCTGGATTTTGTTGTTCTGCGGCGCGATCGCTTCGGCGATGCTGTCGATGTAGAGGAGGACGCTGGTCGCCGTCGCCGCCGCGGAGATCGCGACGATCAGGACCGAGGCGAGGACGAAGCGCCACCAGAAGCGCCGCGGCTTTGGCGCCGGCTCATTCATCTAGGCGGTCCGGAATCTCCCGCAGGAACGACTCGAGCGCCTGCCGGTAGGTCTCCAGCGAGGAGAGCGAGACCCACTCGGCCGGCCCGTGGTGGCCGGCTCCTACGGGTCCGAACTCGACCGCCGGTACCCCCACCCGCAGGAACGAGACCGCGTCGGAGGCGCCGTCGCGGCCGACGCTCATCGGCTCGCCGTCGTGGTGGGCATGCGCCGAGGAGCGCAGCGCTCGCACATAGGCGGAGTCGCGGTCGACCGTGGCCGGCGGTCGGGTCAGCAGCGCCCTCGCCTCGCAGCCTGAGATCTCCCGCACTTCGGCCAGGATCGCCTCCGGGTCCTGGCCGGGGAGGTAGCGGATGTCGACGTCGATCACGCATCGGTCGGGCACCTTGTTGAGAGCGTCGCCGCCGACGATCCTCCCCAGGTTGATCGATGGCCGGTCGAACAGCTCCGAGCTGTGCCGGGCAAACGGTAGCGACTCGATACTGCGGAAAACGTCGATCGCGTTGAGGACGGCGTTGTCGCCGAGCCAGGGGGTGGCGCCGTGCGCCGCCGTCCCCCCTACCTCCAGCCGCAGCGCCAGCACGCCCTTGGCCTCGATCCCGATGTGGAGGTCGGTCGGCTCGCCGGTGATCGCGAAGTCGCCGGTGAAGCCGGTGTCGACGAGGTGGTCGGAGCCGCGGTCGCTGTCTTCCTCGGACTCCTCGTCGCCGACGATCCCCAGCCGCACCCGCACCCGGTCCTGGTCGCGCATCGCCGCGGTGACCAGCAGCATCGCCGCGATCGCGCCCTTCATGTCGTAGGCGCCGCGCCCGTAGAGGCGGTCGCCCTCGACCTTCGGTTCGAACTGCCCCGAGAAACCCGGGACGACGTCGAGGTGCCCGTGCAGGACCACGGTCGGCGCGCCCTCGGGACCGACTTCGGCCTTGATCACCGGCAGGCCGCCGGCCTCGTCGCGCTCGGCCTCGATCCCCCGCGCCTCCAGCCACCCCTCGACGAACCCGGCCGCCTTCGAGATCGCTTCCGGCTCGCAGGTCTCGTAAGAGATCAGCCGTTTGGCGAGAACTAGGAGCTCGTCGGGCATGACCGCCGGCGGGGCGCGCGCCCCTTAGCTCCCGGCGATCGCGAGAAACGCTTCGGCGCGGTCCTTGTCCTTCTGGGCGCGCGCGTGGTCGGCGCTGCCGTCCTCGCTCTCGGAGAGGCGCCGTTCGGCGTCGGAGAGCTGCTCTTTCAGGGTGCCGCCGTCGAGGTCCTCGGGCGCGATCGCCTCCTCGAGCAGGAGCCGGGCCCGGTTGCCGTAGACCTGGAGCCAGCCGTGGGCCTGGGCGTAGCGTTTGACGTCTGACTCGGAGAGGTAGAGGCGCAGCTCGGTCGGCCGCAGCGCCGCCAGCAGCGGCGCGTGGTTGGCGAGGATGCCGAGTTCGCCGACCTCCGAACGGGTCGAGACCTGGCGCGCTTCACCGCTCCAGACCTCGCCCTCCGGGGTCAGGACTTCGACGTCCACCATGTGCTCCGCCGCCATCGCTCTAGCTCCTCAGCGCCTAAGCGGCCGCTTTGGCGTTCTCGAGGACCTGGTCGATCGAGCCCTGCATGTAGAAGGCGCCCTCGGAGAGCTCGTCGTGCTGGCCGTCGAGGATCTCGCGGAAGCCGCGCACCGTCTCGGCAACCGGCACGTACTCGCCGCTGCGGCCGGTGAACTGTTCGGCGACGAAGAACGGCTGCGAGAGGAAGCGCTCGATCTTGCGGGCCCGGGAGACCGTCTGGCGGTCCTCGTCGGAGAGCTCGTCGATCCCGAGGATGGCGATGATGTCCTGGAGCTCCTTGTAGCGCTGCAGCACCTCCTGGACGTCGGTGGCGGTGCGGTAGTGCTCGTCGCCGACGACGTCGGGCTTGAGGATCGTCGAGGTCGAGTCGAGCGGGTCGACCGCCGGGTAGATCCCTTTCTCGGAGATCGACCGCGACAGCGCCGTGGTCGCGTTCAAGTGGGCGAACACCGAGGCCGGAGCCGGGTCGGTGTAGTCGTCGGCGGGGACGTAGACCGCCTGGATCGAGGTGACCGAGCCGCGGTCGGTCGAGCTGATCCGCTCCTGCAGGCCGCCCATCTCGGTCTCCAGCGTCGGCTGGTAGCCGACCGCCGAAGGCATGCGCCCGAGCAGGGCCGAGACCTCGGAGCCCGCCTGGACGAAGCGGAAGATGTTGTCGATGAACAGGAGCACGTCCTGGCCGCCTTGCTCGCGGTAGTACTCGGCCATCGTCAGCCCGGAGAGGGCGACGCGCAGGCGCGCGCCCGGGGGCTCGTTCATCTGGCCGAAGACGAGCATGGTTTTGTCGATCACGCCCGACTCTTTCATCTCCAGCCAGAGGTCGTTGCCCTCTCGCGAGCGCTCGCCGACGCCGACGAAGGCGGAGAGGCCGGAGTGCTCCTCGGCGATATTGCGGATCAGCTCCTGGATCAGCACGGTCTTGCCGACGCCGGCGCCGCCGAACAGCCCGACCTTGCCGCCTTTCGCGTACGGGGCGAGGAGGTCGATGACCTTGATCCCGGTCTCGAGGATCTCCTGCGTCGGGGTCAGGTCGGAGGCCTTCGGGGCCGGGCGGTGGATCGGCCAGCGCTCGACCTCGCCGATCTCCTCGCCGTTGTCGATCGGCTCGCCGAGCAGGTTGAAGATCCGGCCGAGGGTGACGTCGCCGACCGGAACCGTGATCGGGCCGCCGGTGTCGACCACGCGGTCGCCGCGCTGGACGCCATCGGTCGCGTCCATCGCGACCGCGCGGACGCGGTCGTCGCCGAGGTGCTGCTGCACCTCGCAGACCAGCTGCGTCGCTTCGCCGTCGCCGTCGCCGGCGGTCTCGATCGTCACCGCCGAGAAGATCTCCGGCAGCTGGTCGGGGAAGGCGGCGTCGATCACCACGCCGGTGACCTGCTCGACGCGCCCTACGTTGCTTCCGTTTGCTCCGTTGCTCTCAGCCATGGCTTCCTTTTCTCGTCTCTAAATCGAAGGGTTCGTTGCTTCTGTCGTCGCTAGCCGAGTGCCTCGGCACCGCCGACGACCTCCAAGATCTCCTGCGTGATTTCCGCCTGGCGGGCCCGGTTCATCTCCAGGGTCAGGTCGCCGATCATCGACTCGGCGTTCTCGGCGGCGTTGCGCATCGCGGTCATCCGCGCGCCCAGCTCCGAGGCCGCCGACTCCAGCAGCGCCCGGTAGACCGAGATCGTCACGTACTCGGGAATCAGCCGGCCCAGAAGCTCCTCGGGATCGGGCTCGTAGAACCACTCCGAGCGGCTCTGCGCTTTCTCCGCCTCGGTTTCCTCCTCTTCGGCGGCGGCCTCCTCCTCGGCGCCCTCGCCCATTACTTCCGCCTGCTGCAGCGGGAGCAAGGTCTGGCGCCACACGTGCTGGGTCAGCGGCGAGACGAAGCGGTTGTAGACCAGCTCGACCCGGTCGAGGTCCTGGTCGACGTAGCGAGCGGTCATCTCCTCGCCGATTTCGCGGGCATTGGCGAAGGCGGGACGGTCGGTGAAGCCGACATATGAGGCGGAGACGTCCTGCTTGCGGAAGGTCAGCGCCGAGACGCCCTTGCGGCCGACGACGGCAAACGAGGGCTCGGCGCCTTCCTGGCGGACCTGCGCCCCCATCCGCATCCCTTCGCGGATGATGTTGCTGTTGAAGGCTCCGGCGAGGCCGCGGTCGCCGGTGACGAGGACGATCCCGACCCGTTTCACGTTCTCCCGCTCCTCCAGCACCGGCACCCGCGGGACGCCGCCCGCCTGGGCGGCGGCGCGGCGGGTCAGCTTGCGCATCCCCTCCGCGTAGGGCCGCATGTCGGAGATCCGCTGTTCGGCGCGGCGCAGGCGCGCCGCCGCCACCATCTCCATCGCTCGCGTGATCTTGTTGATGTTCTTGACCGACGCGATGCGGTTCTTGACTTCCTTCTGGCTTGCCATAGCGGAGCTCCGGACGGACTAGGCCGGCGTCGCCTCCTGGTTGCTGTCGGTCTGCTCGGGGTCGCCCGGGTCCTCGGACTCGACCTCGGTGGCGGTGCGGGCCGGGGCCTCGCGCTCCTCTTTCGAGTGGATGCGGTCGGACTCGCCCTCCTCGAGCGGGTCGCCGTGCTCGTCGAAGTCGGGGCCGAAGTCGTCGACGAAGTCGCCGATTGCCTTGCCGAGCGCCTTCTCGTCGTCCTCCTCGAGCTTGCCGCTATCTTCGATCCGGCTCAGCAGCTCCGACTGCTCGGAGTGCAGGCGGGTCCGCAGGTCGGCGAGGAACTCGCCGACGCGCTCGACTTTGATCCGGTCGAGGTAGCCGCCGGTGCCCGAGTAGATCGAAGCGACCTGGTCGCCGACCGAAAGCGGTTCGCGCTCTTTCTGTTTCAGCAGCTCGACCAGTCGTTCGCCGCGGGTCAGCGCTTTCTGGGTCTCGGCGTCGAGCTCGGAGCCGAACTGGGCGAAGGCCTCGAGGTCGCGGTACTGGGAGAGGTCGAGGCGCAGTTTTCCGGCGACTTTCTTCATCGCCTTCGTCTGCGCGTTGCCGCCCACGCGGGAGACCGAGATGCCGACGTTGATCGCCGGCCGCACGCCCGAGAAGAAGAGGTCGGACTCGAGGAAGATCTGACCGTCGGTGATCGAGATCACGTTGGTCGGGATGTAGGCGGAGACGTCGGAGGCCTGGGTCTCGATGATCGGCAGCGCCGTCAGCGAGCCGCCGCCGAGCTCGTCGTTCAGTTTCACCGCCCGCTCCAGCAGCCGCGAGTGCAGGTAGAAGACGTCGCCCGGGTAGGCCTCGCGACCCGGCGGGCGCCGCAGCAGCAGCGACATCTGGCGGTAGGCGGAAGCGTGTTTGGTGAGATCGTCGTAGACGCAGAGCGCGGCTTTGCCGTTGTAGAGGAAGTACTCGCCCATCGCGCAGCCGGCGTAGGGGGCGATGTACTTGATCGGCGCCGCCTCGTCGGCGGGGGCGGCGACGATGATCGTGTTCTCCATCGCCCCGTTTTCCTCCAGCGTCTCTTTCAGCTGGACGACGGTGGACATCCGCTGCCCGATCGCGACGTAGATGCAGATCAGGTCCTTGTCCTTGTTGTTGATGATCGTGTCGATCGCGATCGCCGTCTTGCCGGTCTGGCGGTCGCCGATGATCAGCTCTCGCTGGCCGCGGCCGATCGGGATCATTCCGTCGATCGACATCAGCCCGGTCTGGACGGGTTCCTCGACCGGCTGGCGCTGGACGACGCCGGGGGCTTTGAACTCGGCCGGGCGGGTCTCGGTGGTGGCGATCTCGCCGCGGTCGTCGAGCGGGCGGCCGAGCGGGTCGACCATGCGGCCGAGCAGCTGCTCGCCGACGGGGATCTCGAGCAGCTTGCCGGTCCGTTTGACCGTGTCGCCCTCGACGATGTGTTCCCACTCGCCGAAGAGCACGGCTCCGACGTTGTCGGACTCGAGGTTCAGCGCCAGGCCGGTGACCCCGTGGGGCAGGTCCAGCATCTCCAGCGCCATGCAGTTGTCGAGCCCGTGGATGCGGGCGATGCCGTCGGCGACGGACAGGACCGTCCCGACCTCGGTGAGGTCGGCGGAACCGGTCTCCAGTCCCTCGATCCGCTCTCGCAGGATGCTTGCGATCTCGTCGGGCTTGATCTCCATCGGGTGCTCTCTGCCTCCTTACGCCGCTTGGGCGACGCTCTTTCGAAGTTTCTCCAGGCGACTGCGGATGCTCGCGTCCAGGACCATGTTGCCGACCTGCAGCACGATGCCGCCGAGGATCTCGCCGTCGACCCTGCTCGAGAGGTCGACCTTCTCCCCGGTTTGGCGTTCGACCTCTTGGCCGATTTTCTCGACGACGGCCCGGTCCAGCTCGACGGCGCTGGTGACGGTGACGTCGAGGCGGCGGTTCTCATGCTTCCAGAGCTCGTCGAACTCGCGGCGGATGCGGAAGACCTCCGTCATCCGGTGCTTGTCGACGAGCAGCTCGAGGAAGTTGGTCAGCTCGGGCTCGGCACCCGAGATCGCCCGCTCGATCCCCTCCTGCTTCTCCGTCGTGGAGAGGTACGGGCTGAAGAAGAAGACCTGCAGCTCGCGGTTGCGGTCGACTTCGTCGGCGAACTGGCCGAGCTGCTGCTGCAGCGCGTCCAGCTTGCCTTTGTCGCGGCCGACCTCAAAAAGGGCCTCCGCATATACGCGAGCCACGTCGGCCATCTAGTTCTTCTCCGCCCCCGAGAGGGTCGAGAAGTCGACCTCGCCGAGCGCCTCCTCGACGAGCCGTTTCTGGTCGTCGGGGTTGAGCGATTTGCGGGTCACGCGCTCGGTGGCGAGCACGGTGAGGTCAGCGACCTGCTGGCGGATCTGGTCGAGCGAGCGCCGCGTCTCCGCTTCGATGTCGCGCTTGGCGGCCTCGACCAGCTCCTCGCGTTTCTCGCGGCCGGCGGCCGCGGCCTCCGCTTCGGCGGTATCGGCCGATTTGCGAGCGCGGGCCATGATGTCGTCGGCCTGCTCCCGCGCCTCGGCCAGCCGGGCCCGGTACTCGGTCAGCAGCTCGTCGGATTCCTTGCGCTGCCGTTCGGCGGCTTCGATCGACTCGCTGATCGCGTTGGCGCGTTTGTCGAGCGCTTCCTGGATCTTCGGGAAGGCGACCTTGCTCAACACCCACATCGTGAACAGGAAGAGGATCAGCGTCCAGATCATCAGGCCGAGGCCCGGGCTGACCAGGAAGCTGCCGCCGCTTTCCTCGCCGCCGCTCTCGGCGGCGAACGGGAGCACCGCTCCTATGTAGCCGAGAAGCTCCATTCGCGGCCTACGAGAGGAAGAAGGCGATGAGGCCGAAGATGAAGGTGTAGAAGGCGACCGCCTCGGTCAGCGCGAAGCCGAGCCAGCGGATGCTTTCCAGGTCGCTTTTCATCTCGGGCTGACGGGCGACCGACTCGATCTCCTTACCGAAGATGAAGCCCACGCCGATACCGGCGCCGATCGAACCGAGACCCGCACCGACGCCGAGGGCGATCGCTTTGCCGGCGCCTTTGACACCTTCGTCGGTGACTTCGGCAAGCGGCAGGGCAGTGAGATCCATCGAGAGTTGCTCCTTTTCTAGTGAGTGGCGGAGGTCGCTCCGCCAATGTAAATAGCGCTAAGCGTCGAGAAGATGAATGCCTGCAGGGTGGCCACGAGCCCGACCTCGAAGATGAAGAAGGCGAAGGCGAGCGGGAAGGTGAGCGCCCCGAGGGCCGCGATCCCCAGCAGCACCGCCAGGCCGCCGCCCATGAAGAGCAGCAGCAGGTGGCCGGCGAGGATGTTGGCGAAGAGACGAACGGAGAGGGAGATCAGCCGCACGAAGTGCGAGATCACCTCGATGATGAAGATCGCGCCCTTGCCGACCGGGCTCATCTCCTCCAGGCCCGGGGGCAGCCAGCTCTTGAAGTAGGGGACGAAGCCCTTGGCGCGGATCCCCTCGACGTGGTAGCTGAGCCAGACCACGAGGGTCAGCACCAGCGGGATCGCGATGTTGGCGGTGGCGGCGTAGATCGCGAAGGAGGGGATTTCGAGGCCGAAGAGGCTGAAATGGTGCTCGGTGTTGGTCGGCAGCGGCAGGAAGCCGAGCATGTTCGAGAACCAGATCCAGAAGAAGAGGGCGCCGATGAAGGGGAACCATTTGCGGGCCAGCTCGCCGTGCAGGCTGCCGCCGGTGATCGTGTTTTTGGTCAGGTCGTAGGCGACCTCGACCGCGGCCTGGACCCGGTTCGGTTTCTCCTGCATCCGCCGGGCGATCCAGACCATCGTCCCGATCGTCGCCAAGCTGGCGAGGACGAGGTAGAGCACCGCCTTGTTGATGCTGAGGTCGATCCCGGCCAGGTGGATCGAGACCCACGGTTCGAGTTTGAACTCGTTCTGCGGCTTGAACGCTTCGTTCTTGCCGGCGTTGCCGAAGATCAGCAGCAGCAGGATCGCAACCGCGAAGTAGATGCCGAGCCCGATCAGGACCTTGGCTTTGGTGCTCATGCCGTCGCGCTGCGGGGCGCCGCCCGGCGCCGTGACCGTTGCCGACTCCATCTCTACGCGGCCCCCTGGCCCTCGGGCTGCTCGAGCAGGTGCGAGATGCCCTGCGCGGCGAAGGAGATCGTGAACAGGGCCGCCAGCAGCACCGCCGCGGCCAGCCCCGACTCCCGTTCGGCGAGCCCGACCAGCAGCACCGCGGTGGCCATCAGCCAGACGCGGCCGAGGGTGGTGCCGGCGACGATGCCCATCGCCTTCTGGCGGTTGCCGGCGGCGAGGTGTTCGCGCATCCGCCGGTTGGCCAGCGACTGCAGGCCCCGCTGCGCCAGCCAGGCGGCAGCCGCGACGGCGTACCCGAGCAGGGGGAATCCGCCGAGCAGGAAGATTGCGAGCGCGGCAGCGAGCGCGATGAGGTCGACGTACTTGGGAGGAGACATTGCTTAGGAACTGCAGATACCGCAGAAAACGCCCAGCTCGGGGCAGAGCGGGCGCAGGGGCGACTATACCCAATGGACCCCGCGAATGGCTTTGTGAAGCCACTTCGTGAGGGTTGCCACTACTCCACCGCTTGGAATTCTCCGGTTTCGGGGTCGACCGCCGGGAAGGAGCCGGTCTCGAGCTCCTGCTCGACGGCGGTGTTGACCTCCTGCAGCTCCGGCTCGGGGGCGCCGGCCTGGCGGCGGAGGGTGACCAGCTGCCGGAGCCGCGTCTGGCGCAGCTTGAGGATCTCCAGCACCTCGACCAGATAGATGCTGGCCGCGAGGGCGAGCAGGCCGAAGACGGCGATCACCGCGGTCCAGAAGGGATCGAAGTGGCCGTGGTCGTCGCTGTAGGGGACGAAGCGGAGGGCCAGGGCGAGCGCTGCCATCACCGCGGTCCAGCCGTAGAGGTAGAGCAGGGTGCGGCGCTGCGAGAAGCCGATATCGGCCATCCGGTGGTGGAAGTGCCAGCGGTCGGCTTTGTAGACGGGGCGGCGGTATTTGAGCCGTTTGGCGACGACGAAGCCGGTATCGAGGATCGGCACCGCGAGGATGATCAGGGGGATGAAGAGGGCGATCACCGCGTTCGTCTTCAGCGCTCCCTGGACGGCGACGGTGCCGAGCAGATAGCCGAGCAGGTTGGAGCCGGTGTCCCCCATGAAGGTGCTGGCCGGCGGGAACCCCCAGCGGAGGAAGCCGAGGGCGGCGCCGGCGACCAGGGCGGCGAGGACGCCGGCGGCGGTGCGGTCGAGGGAGAGGGCGATCGTCGCCAGGGTGATGCCGGAGATCACCGCGACTCCGGCGGCGAGCCCGTCGACGCCGTCGATCAGGTTGATCACGTTGATCATCGCGACGAGCGCGATCACCGTGGCGACGTCGCCGAGGTGGATGACGCCGCCGCCGGGAAGGGTGAGGAGGTCGACGGTCCCCGGGGTGAGGCGGCCGAAGAAGGGGAAGGTGAATTCGGCGACCGTCACCCCGACCGAGACCGGGATCACCACGCAGGCGACTTGGCCGAGCAGCTTCGGTGCCGCCGGCAGGTCGAAGACGTCGTCGAGGAAGCCGAGGTAGGTGATCCCGACCGCGCCGAGGAGGATCGCGTGGCTTTCGGTGTCGGAGGGGAGCCAGATCAAGCCGGCGACGAGGACCCCGGCGAGGATCCCGAGACCGCCGAGCTGAGGGGTGGGGGTGGCGTGCAGGGAGCGCTCGCTCGGCTGGGCGATGGCGCCGAGCCGGACCGCCAGCGGCTTCGTCAGCGGCACCAGCAGCAGGGCCAGCAGGCCGGCGACGAGGAAGGCGAGGACGGCGTCGAGGTCAGTCGGCATAGCGGTCGAACCAGAGGGTAAGCGCCATCAGGCCCCAGATCTGCCGGCTCAGGTCCTCCTGGCCGGAGCAATGGCGGTCGAGGATGGGAGTGACCGCGGCGGGGTCGAGCAGGCCCTGGCGGGCGACGGCGCCGGGCGCCAGCACCTCACGGGCGAACGGCTCCAACGGGCCGCGCAGCCAGGAGGCGATCGGGATCGAGAAGCCCTGCTTGCGGCCGTGGACGATCTCCCGCGGCAGCAGCGGCTCGAGGGCCTTGCGCAGCAGTCGCTTCTTGGCGAAGCCGCGGACTTTGAGGTCGGTCGGCAGCGAGAAGGCGAAGTCGGCGACCTTCGGGTCGAGGAAGGGGACCCGCAGCTCCAGCGAGTGGGCCATGCTGAGGCGGTCGGTCTTGACCAGCAGATCGTCGGCCATGTAGATGCCGAGGTCGACGTCCTGCATCCGCGCCAGCGGCTCGGCGCCGGCGGTTTCCGCGTAGCGCTCGCGGTAGAGGTCGAGGGGGTCCCAAGCCGAGGCGCCGGGGCCGGCGAGATCGGCCCGCGCCTGGGCGGAGAAGATCTCCTTCCAGCCGTGATGGCGCTCCAGCGGCGGCAGCGCGGCGGCGCGGGCGAAGCGCTTGGCTTTGTAGTCGAAGCCGACCCGGTCGGTACGGCTCGGCAGCGCCTCGGCCAGCGGCCGCGCCAGGGCGGCGAGGCGGCCGACCCGACGGGCGAGGAGGTCGGCTACGTAGGTGTAGTAGCCGCCGAAGAGCTCGTCGCCGCCCTCGCCGGAGAGGGCGACCTTGACCTCGCCCACCGCCAGCTCGGAGACCAGGTAGGTCGGCAGCGCCGAGGAGTCGCCGAAGGGCTCGTCGAACGCCTCGACCAGCTTCGGCAGCAGCTCGACGGCGTCGGGGCGCAGGACCAGCTCGTGGTGGTCGGTGCCGTAGCGCTCGGCGACCAGCCGCGCCCGCGAGAGCTCGTTGAAGCCCTCCTCCTCGAAGCCGATCGAGAAGGTGCGCAGGGGTTCGCCGGCGTGGCGGGAGGCGAGCGCGGCGAGACCGCCGGAGTCGACCCCGCCGGAGAGGAGGACGCCGACCGGGACGTCGGCGACGAGGTGGGCGCGGACGCTGTCCTCGAGGACCTCGCGCAGCTCGGCGGCCAGTTCCTCCGCCGAGCCGCCACGGACCTCTGCGGCGGGCGGCGGCCCCGGCCGCGCGTAGCGGCGCAGCTCCACCTCTCCCCCCTTCCACGTCAGCAGATGGCCAGGGGGCAGCTTGCGAGCCCCCTTGAAGATCGTCAGCGGCGCTGGGATCGAGTTGAAGGCGAGGTAGGCGGCGACCGCTTGCGGGTCGATCTCACGCGAGAAGTCCGGCTGCTCGAGCATCGCCTTCAGCTCGGAGGCGAAGGCGAGGCCACCGCCGGCCTCGCCGTAGTAGAGCGGCTTGATCCCGAAGCGGTCGCGGGCCAGCAGCAGCCGCCGGCGGCGCTTGTCCCAGAGGGCGATTGCGAACATCCCCCGCAGCCGCTCGACGAAGGCCTCCCCCCACTCCTCGTAGCCGTGGACGAGGACCTCGGTGTCGCAGTCGGTGGCGAAGCGGTGGCCGGCGCGCTCGAGCTCGCGCTTCAGCTCGCGGTAGTTGTAGATCTCGCCGTTCTGGACGACGACACAGGAACCGTCCTCGTTGGAGATCGGCTGGTGGCCGCCGGCGAGGTCGATGATCGAGAGCCGCCGCGCCGCCAGCGCCACCGGCCCCTCGCAGAAGATCCCGTCGTCGTCGGGGCCGCGGTGGACGAGCCGCCCGCTCATCCGCGCCACCGCCTCCCGGTCGGGGGCCCGATCCCGCTCGCCGGCCACGAGGCCGCAGATGCCGCACATGGGCGGCAGTCTCGCAGGGGCGACGGCCGCGCCGGCCGCCGTTCAGGACCTACGAAGTCGGCTGGCCGCGGCCGAGGACCTTGTTCACCGTCGCCAGCAGGACCTGGAAGTAGAGCCCGATCGAGCGGTCGGCGATGTACTCCATGTCGTGGGCGAGCTTGTCGGCCCAGGTCTCCTCGCGGGTGATCCGGGTCTGGGCGAAGCCGGTGACGCCGGGGCGGACGACGAGGCGCTGCCAGTACTGGGGGATCTCGCGGCAGAGCTCGGCGTAGAAGGTCGGCCGGATCGGGCGCGGGCCGACGATCGACATGTCCCCCTGCAGGACGTTCCAGAGCTGCGGCACCTCGTCGAGGTGGGTCTTGCGCAGGACCCCGCCAATCCGGGTTCGCTCTTCCTCGGTCCGCCGGGTCAGCTCCTCGCCGTAGTAGGGGCCGAGGCGGGTCTCCGCATCCGGTCTTAGCGAGCGGAACTTGTACATCCAGAAAAGATGGCCGGCTTTGCCGACGCGGGCGCCGCGGTAGAGGACGGGACGGCCGGAGCTGACGGCGATCGCCGCCGCGACCAGCGCCAGCAGCGGCGAGAGCACCAGCAGGATCGCGGCCGAGATGAGGATGTCGAGCGCCCGCAGGAGCGGGTCGACGGGGCGCGGATCGCCCTCGGCCGCGGGCGCGACGAGTTCTTCGAGGCCGGGCTCGGCTTCGTTCAGCTCGCTCAGGAAGGCGTTACGGGATGAGGCTCTTCGCGCAATGGTGAGGCTCCGACGGTACCTAGGATCGTCTCGACTAGATAGGACGGATCGCGCCGGGTCGGCGTCGCCTCCGCGGTCCGCTTCTCCAGGACGACGGCGCGGGAGTCGGTCAGCGGCCGCAGCCGGCCGTCGCGGATCAGCGCTTCGTCGACCCCGCCGAGGCGGCCGCCGTAGGTCGTGTAGACGGGGGTGCCGAGGGCGGCGGCCTCGCGGTTCATCGTCCCGCCGGCGGAGACGACGAGGTCGGCGAGGGCGACCAGGCTCTGCGCCTCGACCGCGCCCGGCGGCACGATCACCGAGGGCAGCCGCAGGCCTTCGATGAACTGGCGTTGCTCCTGGGTTCGCGGCAGCACCACGGCGTGGACGCCGGCGTCGTTGCCGAGCCGGTCGAGCACCTTGGGGAAGAGCGGGTTCGACTTGCGGTGGTAGAGCGAGACGTCAGGCGGCGGGCGGACGATGACGACGACCCGCTCCTCGTCGACGCCGAGCCGTCGCAGCGCCTCGCCGTCGGGCTCGAAGTCATAGAGGTAGTACTCCTCCTTCAGGCCGGGATAGGGGAAGTACTTCTCCGGGGTGACGCCGAAGCGGCGCAGGCGCTCGTAGGGGACGGCGTCGGGGAACATCACCCGCCGGGCGAAGCGGCAGCCGATCCGGTGCTGGGTGACCGCGTACTCGTAGTCGTGCAGGTTGGCCTCGGGGATGCCGAGCGCCTTGGCGGCGATCGCGAGGTCGTTGGAGCCGTGGGCGAGGGCAAGGTCGAAGCCGCGGCCGCGGCCGAACATCAGCATCTGGGCGCTGCGCCCGGCCAGCCGGTAGGCCTTGCGCAGCCGCGAGGCGCCGCCGTGCTCGCCGATCGCCGTGTGCGGCATCCCGTGCAGCTGCAGCAGCGCCAGCGTCTGCGCGTAGTCGCGGGCGGTCACCTCGACCTCGTGACCTTCGGCCTCGAGCCGCTCGATGATCGGCCGCAGCACCAGCACGTGCGCCGGCGCCGACATATCGACCCAGACGCGCACCGCCTAGACGGCTGCGAGCTCGGCGTAGAGCGGGAAGCGGTCCATCAGGGCGCCGGTGCGGGCGCGCAGGTCCTCCTTCGAGGACTCGAAGTCGGGGCCGAGGGCGGCGACGATCACCGCGGCGATCTCGCTCATCTCCGCCTCGCCCATCCCGCGCGTGGTCAGCGCCGGGGTACCGATCCGCAGGCCCGAGGGGTTCATCGGCGGCCGCTCGTCGAAGGGGATCGCGTTGCGGTTGACGGTGATCCCGACCGCGTCCAGGCGGTCCTCCCCGGTCTGCCCGTCGAGGCCGATCGGGGTGAGGTCGACGAGGACGAGGTGGACGTCGGTGCCGCCGGTGATCACCGGCACGCCGCCCTCTTCGAGCCCGGCGGCGAAGGCCTGCGCGTTGGCGATCGTCTGCCGCTGGCGCTGCTTGAACGGCTCGCTGGAGGCGATCCGCAGCGCGACTGCCTTGGCGGCGATCGTGTGCATCAGCGGCCCGCCCTGCTGGCCGGGGAAGATCGCTTTGTCGATCGCTTTCGCGTGCTCCTCGCGGCAGAGGATCATGCCGCTGCGCGGGCCGGCGAGGGTCTTGTGGATCGTCGTCGTGACGATGTCGGCGTGCTCGACCGGGTTCGGGTGCTCGCCGGCGGCGACGAGGCCGGCGAAGTGGGCCATGTCGACCATCAGCTTCGCCCCGACCGAGTCGGCGATCTCGCGGAAGGCGGCGAAGTCGAGCTGGCGCGGGTAGGCCGACCAGCCGGCGACGATCAGCGCCGGCTTGTGCTCCTGGGCCAGCCGCTCGACCTCCTCCATGTCGACGAGGAAGTCCTCGCGGCGCACGTGGTAGGGGACCGGGTTGTAGAGCTTGCCGCTGACGTTGATTTTCATCCCGTGGCTGAGGTGGCCGCCGTGGTCGAGGGCGAGGCCGAGGAAGGTGTCCCCCGGTTCCAGCAGCGCCATGTAAGCGGCGTTGTTGGCCTGAGCGCCGGCGTGGGGCTGGACGTTGGCGTGCTCGGCGCCGAACAGGCTCTTGGCCCGCTCGATCGCCAGTTCCTCGGCGACGTCGACCTCCTCGCAGCCGCCGTAGTAGCGGCGGCCCGGGTAGCCCTCGGCGTACTTGTTGGTCAGCACCGAGCCGACCGCCTCGAGCACCGCCTGCGGGACGAAGTTCTCGGAGGCGATCATCTCCAGCGTCCGCTGCTGGCGCCTCAGCTCGGCCTCGAGAACGTCGGCGATCTCGGGATCGACCTCGGTCAGCGGGGCATTCTGAAAGTCGTCCGGCAAAGAGGGCATCTCAGGCGACCATAGCAACGGCTCGGGATAGTCTGGGGCCGGTGAGAGGCCGCAGTTTCCTCGCTTCGCTCGCCCTTCTGACGGCGCTCGCGCTGGCGGCCGCCGCGAGCGGCGCCCAAGTCGAGAACCCGTGCATCGGACCGGGCTCCCAGCACCTCCTCTGCCCCAACCTGCGGATCGCGAAGCCGAGCGAACTGTACGTCGAGAGCACCGGCAGCGGGCATGTTCTCCTGCGGGCCACCAGCGACGTCCAGAGCCGCGGCCGCGGACCGATGGAGCTGCGCGGGCGCCGCGACGGCTGGCACTCGATGCACGTCAACCAGCGCATCTACAAGGCGGGCGGCGGCCACGTCACCATCCCCACTCACGCCAGCCTTCACTTCACCAACGTCGGCTCCTATTGGGGCGGGGCCTACTGGAAGGTCCACCAGCTGGCCCACTTCGACCTCCTGCCGGTCCGCCCCGACGGCAGCCTCGGCGAGATCGTCCGCACCAGCCCCAAGCTCAACTACTGCCTCCGCGACCTCGAGCGCACGCGACCGGGGCGCCGCTCCCCCTCCTACCGCCATTACCCCGGCTGCCGGCAGGACCCCTACCTCGACCACGACGTCCTCGGTACCTCCGTCGGCTGGTCGGACATCTACCCCGCTGCGTACTCCAAGCAGTGGATCGACGTCGCCGGGCTGCGCGGCTGCTTCGCCTACCGGATGACGGTCGACCCGAAGGAAGTCCTCTTCGAGTCGAACGAGGACGACAACAGCTCCCAGGTCCTCGTCCACCTGCCCTATCCGGGCCACCCCGGCTGCTAGTCCAAGCCGACCGAAGCGAGGGCGCTGGCGACGTCGCCGGGACTGAGGGCGCCGTCACGGAGGATGCGCCAGCTGCCGTCGCGGTCGATCGCGGCGACGTCGATCACGGTCGAGGGTAGGCCGGGTAGCTCACCGCCGTCGATCGCCAGGTCGGCGCCCTCGACGATCGACTGCGGCACGTCCTCGAAGCGAGCCGGCGCCGGCTCGCCGCTGCGGTTCGCCGAGGTCTGGAAGAGCGGGCACATCGTCCCCGCCAGCGGGCCGCCGATCAGGCGGATGCCGAGCTGCTCGGGGTCCTGGCGGCAGGCGAGCGGATAACGCCGCTGGGGGTTGTCAACCACCAGCGTCACCGGGCCCGGCAGCAGCGCGCTGGCGACCGCTTTCGTCCTCGGCCCCAGTCCCGAGAGCAGCTCGCGGATCGCCAGCGGCGAGAAGTACATGACCGCGGAGGGTTTGCCGTCGTCGCGGCCCTTGAGCCGGTGGATCTTCGAGATCGCGTTTGCGTCGAGCGGATCGCAGGCGAGCCCGTAGAGGCCGTCGGCGGGAAAGACGGCGACGCCGCCGCCGGCGATGCAGCGCTCGATCGCCTTGCGGGCCACGTCCGCTTCGCCGCTGCGCAGCTGGATCAGCTCGGTCACGCCTCCGTTTTTACCGGGCGGCCGACGACGACGCGCTCGATCCCCGCCAGATCGCGCCGCAGCTCGACCTCGTCGAGACCGGCAGCGCGCATCAGCTCCGCCACCGCCGGCGCCTGTCCCTCCCCCACCTCGACCGCGAGCGCTCCGGTCATTTGTTCCGCATACCGACACAAACCACCGGAGCACTCTGGGATGAAGGCGCGGTAAGCGTCGAGGCCGTCGGGGCCGGCAAGGAGCGCCTCGCGCGGCTCGTGCTTCGTGACCTCGGGCTGCAGGGATGGCCAGTCGCGCTCGGCGACGTACGGGAGGTTGGCGAGGACGAGGTCCCAGCCGCGCTCGTCGTCCGGGAGCGTGCCTTCGACGAAGCGCACGCGGTCGGTCAAGCCGAGGCGCTGCGCGTTGCCGCGCGCCACCTCCAGCGCCCCGGGCGAAGTGTCGGTTGCGGTCACCTCGGCGGCCGGGAGCTCGTCCGCCACCGCCAGGGCGATCGCGCCGGAGCCGGTGCCGACGTCGAGCACCCGCGCCGGGTGCAGCTCCAGCGCCAGCTCGACCAGCAGCTCGGTCTCCGGCCGCGGGACCAACACCCGCGGGTCGACCGCAAGCTCCAGCCGCCGGAACCCTTTGCGCCCGAGGATGTAGGCGACCGGCTCGCGCCGCAGCCGCCTCCGCACCAGCTCCCCAAACGCCCGTCCCGCCGACGCCGGCACCTCCGCCCCGCTGTCGGCGACCAGCGCAGAGCGCTCGCACCCCATCGCCTCACTCAGCAGCAGTTCCGCATCCAGGCGCGGTTCGTCCACCCCCACCGCCACCAGCGCATCGACCGCGGCGTCCAGCGCTTCGCGCACCGAAGCGCCGGTCATCGTCGCTTCACTTAGGCCGCGGACGCCGCAGCCTCGAGCCGCTGTCTCTTCTCCTCGGCGCTCAAGGCATCGGTGAACTCGCGCAGCTGCCCCGCCAGCACGCCTTCGAGGTTGTGCGAGGTGTGCTTGATCCGGTGGTCGGTGACCCGGCCCTGAGGGAAGTTGTAGGTGCGGATCTTCTCCGAGCGCTCGCCGCTGCCGACCTGGGCCTTGCGCTCGGATGCGACCTTCGCCTGCTGCTCGGCCAGCTCGCGCTCGTACAGGCGCGCCCGCAGCACCCGCATCGCCCGCTCCCGATTTTGCAGCTGGGACTTCTCGTCCTGCATCGAGACGACGACGCCGGTCGGCTTGTGGGTGATCCGGACCGCCGAGTCGGTCGTGTTGACCGACTGGCCGCCGGGGCCGGAGGAGCGGTAGACGTCGATCTGGAGGTCGTTCTGGTCGATCTCGACCTCGACCTCCTCGACCTCCGGCAGCACCGCGATCGTCGCCGTCGAAGTGTGGATGCGGCCCTGGGACTCGGTCTCCGGCACCCGCTGGACGCGGTGCGTGCCGCCCTCGAACTTGAAGACCGAGTAGGCGCCCTCACCCTTGACCTCGAAGGTGACCTCCTTGAACCCGCCGGCCTCCGAGCCCGACTGCGAGAGCACTTCGATCGAGAAGCCGAGCTCGTCGGCGTAGCGGTCGAGCATCTTGAAGAGGTCGCCGGCGAAGAGCGCCGCCTCGTCGCCGCCGGTGCCGGCGCGGATCTCGACGATCACGTTCTTCTCGTCGTTGGGGTCGCGCTCGACCATTGCCAGGCGGATCTCCTCTTCCAGCTCCTCCAGCTGCGCCGGCGCCTCCTCGACCAGCTGCCGCATTTCCGCGTCCTCGCCCTCGGCCAGCAGCTCGCGCGCCCCTTCGAGATCGTCCCGCAACGTCCGCCACCGCCCCGCCAGCTCGTGCGCAGGCTGCAGCTCGCGGTATTCCCGGCCAACGGCGGCATAGCGTTCGCGGTCCCCGATCACCTGGGGATCAGACATCTGCGCCTCCAAGTCGGAGAACCGACTCTCGATCTGCTGGACGAGTGACTCGATCACGTCTCAAAAATAGAGCTAATCGACGCGGCCCCTCGCGCGGGTGGCGTCGGAGGGGGGACCATCTCCTGGTAGTTCAGGAGATGGTGGGTCCCCTGCGGCGACAGGACCCGCGCGCCAGCAGCCCCTAAGCCACTATCTCGATGTGCGGCTTTTTCGCCGCCTCCTCGGGGGTCTCCCGAGCCAGCACTGCGTTGAGGGAGGCGATCGCCACCGCGAGCTGCTCTTCGTCGGGCTCGCGGGTGGTCAGGTTCTGCAGCATCAGCCCCGGCCACATGATCGCCCGCACCCAGCCTTTGCGGCGGTTTTTCCCGGCCCACTTGATCACCTCGTAGGAGAGGCCGGCGATCAGCGGGATGCCGAGGATGCGCGAGAGCACCAGCCAGTACCAGGCCGGCAGGCCCAACGGGGCGAAGACGAAGATCGCCAGCACCATCACGATCAACAGGAAGCTGGTGCCGCAGCGCGGGTGCAGCCGCGAGTAGAGCTTCGCGCGAGCGGGCACGAGTTCGTCTTCTGCCTCGTAGCAGGAGATCGTCTTGTGCTCGGCGCCGTGGTACTCGAAGACGCGCCGCAGGTCCGGCATCTTGCTGATCGCGGCGATGTAGCCGATGAAGATCCCGGTCCGCAAGACCCCCTCGACCAACCAGAAGAGGAAGGGCGAGCCGAGCTGGTCCTTGATCAGGCTGGTGAGGCCAACCGGGACGACGAAGAAGAGACCGATCGCCATCAGCATCGAGAGGACGATCGTCAGGCCCCAGACCCAGCCGCCGATTTCTTCCTTCTCGCCCTGCTCGTCCTCGTCGAGCTGGGCGTTGGCGGAGATCGCCAGGGCTTTGAAGCCGATCTTCAGCGACTCGCCGAGGGCGACGACGCCGCGGATCACCGGCAGGCGCCAGATCCGGTGCCGCGAGGCCCAGGGCTTGATCGGCTCGGTTTCGACCTCGATCTGCCCCTCGGGCGAGCGCACGGCGACCGCCCAGACGGAGATGCCGCGCATCATCACGCCCTCGAGCACGGCCTGGCCGCCTACGGGGGCGTCGCGCTTGGCGACCAGCGCCCCGTCGGGCATGCGCAGGGGGTCTCCTCCGTTGGTAGCGGAGGAGTTTTCGTGGGATGCGAGTGCCGAGCCCGACGGGGGGCTCACGCGTTACTTCCCAGCCCTGTGCTTGGCGGCGCGGCGCTGGAAGCGCTCGACGCGGCCACCGGTGTCGACCAGCTTCTGCTTGCCCGTGTAGAAGGGGTGGCACTCGGAGCAGAGCTCGACATGCAGGTCGTCTTTCGTCGACCGCGTGTAGAACTGATTGCCGCACGAGCAGTGCACGTTGGCAAGCTTGTATTCGGGGTGGATTTGAGCCTTCATCTCCATCAAGTCTAGAGAACCGCGCAAGCCTTGCCGATAGGTCCCTGTGCAAGCCGTCAACGGGCCATCGCGAATGGGCGGGTTCGGCGCTCTGCAGAAGGCGGTGGGAGCCGTCCTCTTCGGGGGTGCCGGCCTGGTCGCCCTCCATTACTGGGCCGGGTTGGGCGGCGGCAATCTCGACACCGCGCTCGGCCTCGTCTACGACGCCGTCGTCGCCAGCGCCGGGGTCGCCTGCCTGCTGAGAGCCTCACGCGGGGGCCGGGAGCGGCCCGCCTGGCTGGTCATCGCCGCGGCGGTCTTCGCCTGGGCGGCGGCCGAGGTCTACTGGACGCTCTACATCGAAGCCAACGCCGACGCCCCCTACCCCTCCCCGGCCGACATCGGCTACCTCGCCTTCTACCCGCTGGCGGTGGCGGGCCTCTGCCTGCTCGTGCGCGCCCACGCCGACCGGCTCGACCCGCGACTGTGGATGGACGGGGCGATCGCCGCGCTGGGAACGGGGGCGCTTGGGGCGGCGCTGGTCTTCGAATTCGTCGCCGACCGGACCAGCGGCAGCGCCCTGCAGATCGCGACCACCCTCGCCTACCCGCTCGGAGACGTGGTGCTGTTGGCGCTGGCAGTGGGGATCGTCGCCCTCACCCGCTGGCGTCCCGGACGCACCTGGTCCCTGCTGCTTGCCGGCCTCGCCGCGATGGCGGTGGCAGACGTCGCCTTCACCTTCCAGAGCTACGAAGCCACCTTGCCGGGTGGCGATTGGGTCGAACCGCTCTACATGCTCTCCGCGGTCCTGATCGGCGCCGAGGCATGGGCGCCGGAGGCGGCGAAGATCCAGCCGGAGGGGCGCTTCGACGGACTACGGGAAGTGATCGTCCCGGCGATCGTCGCGGCGACGATGGTCGCGCTGGTCGTGATGCAGTACTTCGCCCATGCGAGCGCCCTGACCACGGCGCTGTGGTCGGCAACGATGCTGGCAGTGGTCAGCCGCCTGGCGCTGAGCGTGCGCGCCAACAAGCGCCTGCTGGAGCTGGTGCGGACCGACCCGCTGACCGGCCTCGGCAGCCAGGGACGGCTGCAGATGGAGCTCGAACAGCGCGGCTCGCGCGCCTCAGCCGAGCCGCTGACGGTGATGCTGTTCGACCTCAACGGGTTCAAGCACTACAACGACACCTTCGGCCACCCCGCCGGCGACAAGATGCTCGGCACGCTGGGGAAACGACTCGGCCTGGCGATCGCGGACTTCGACGCGTCGGCGACCGCCTACCGCCTTGGTGGCGACGAGTTCCTGGTCCTGGTCGAGGGCGGCGACGTCGACCTGGAGTTGGAGTCCCGCGACGAGCTGGCGGTGCGAGCGGCGGAAGCGCTGACCTCGCGGGGGCGCGGCTTCGACCTCAGCGCTTCGTGGGGAGTCGCCTCGGTCCCCGAGGAGGCGGACTCGCCGGCCGAGGCGATGCAGCTCGCCGACGTGCGGATGTACGCGCAGAAGGAGTCGCGGCGACTGGCGAGCTCAATTCCGATGCCCGACCGCGAAGCTGTCGAGCAGGGTCACTAGGACCTCGGTCACCTCCAGCCTCGCCTCCGGACGCTCGTCGCGGGCGAGCAGCATCGCCGCCTCGTCGAGCGCCCCCATCAGCAGGTGCGCGGTCGCCTTCACCGGCAGCGGCCGCACCTCCCCCGCCTCGATCGCGGCGGCGAGGCTCGCCTCGATCAGACCGAGACCGTTGGCGGCACCGATCTCCCGCCAGCGCTCCCAGCCGAGCACGGCCGGGGCGTCGTGGAGGGCGATCTGTCGCAGCTCCGGCTTTTCGCACTCTTCGAGGAAGGCCTCGATCCCGGCCTTCATCGCCGCCAGCGGGCTGTGCAGCTCGGAGCCGAGGACGATGCGGGCGACCCTCTCGGTCGATTCGGCCTCGATCCGGTTGTAGACCGCCTCGAGCAGGCTCGCCTTGTCGCCGTAGTGGTGGTAGAGGGCGCCGCGGGTAACGCCGGCCGCGCGGACGATCTCCTCGGTGCCGACGTTCTCGTAGCCTCGATTGGTGAAGAGGCGGCGAGCGGCGGCGATCAGAGCCTCCCGGGTGGCTGCCGTGCGTTGCGCTTGGGTTTTGCGCTCCATTTACGGCATGCCGGAAAGCCGCCCCGGCATTCCGACTATTACGTTTGGCTCTGGATTTACATTCATACTGTATGTATCTTAGTTGGCACCTGGTGATCCCTACGAATCGAGGCGAGCATGACGACCATGACCGACGAACGCAAAGAGATCCGCCTCTCCGGCGGGACGATCCGCTACCGCGAGGCCGGCGCGGGGAGGCCGATCGTCTTCGTCCACGGCTACCTGGTCGACGGCCGGCTTTGGGACGGGGTCGTCGACGCCCTCGCCGATCGCTACCGCTGCTTCGCAGCCGACTGGCCCTTCGGCGCCCAGCAGGTGGCGATGAACCCGGACGCCGACCTCACCCCCCCGGGCCTCGCCCGCCTGATCGCCGAGTTCATCGAGCGGCTCGGGCTCGAAGACGTGACCATCGTCGGCAACGACTCCGGCGGCGCGATCTCCCAGGTCCTGGCGGCGAACCATCCCGACAAGCTCGCCCGCCTGGCCCTCACCAACTGCGACACCCACGAGAACTTCCCGCCCGGGATCTTCAAGGCCCTGCCGAAGCTGGCGAAGCTGCCCGGCGGCATCGTGCCCCTTTCCGCTCCCTTCCGGATCCCGATGGTCGGTCGCGCCGCTTTCGCGCCCTTCTCCCGCAAGGGCATCCCGGCGGACCTGGTCGCCTCGTGGCTCGAAGCCGGCACCCGCGACTCATCCTCACTGCGCGACCTGAAGAAGGTCACCGTCGGCCTCGACAAGCGCTACACCCTCGAAGCCGCCGCCAAGCTCCGCGGCTCCGATCTCCCCCTTCGCCTCCTCTGGGCCCCCGGCGACAAGTTCTTCCCGATCAAGTACGCCGAACGCCTCGCGAGCGAAGTCCCCAACGCCAAAATCGTCCAGATCCCCGACGCGAAGACGTTCGTCCCCTTGGACCAACCGCAGCGGGTAGCTGAGGGGCTCGCCGAGTTCGTGGGCTGACGGAGGTGGTGCCGTAGGGAGGGGTGGGTGTCCCTCTCGAGACCTGGGTTGCTGGCCTCTAAGTGGTCGTCTCTCGCCGACTGGTCTGTGCCAGCAACTGGACGCCGGCCCCGAGAGGGACACCCACCCCTCCAGGCAACAGGCTCCGGCAGACGCTCAAGGGCGGATAGCTGCCTCTAAAAAGAGAGCTGCTGGGACTCGGCAGTCCTGCAACTGCGTGTTGGAGGAGGGGTCCGGTCGTCCTCCGCAGGAATGTTCGGCGATATGCAATCTGGGGTCTGCGGCGAAGCCGCAGCATGTTCTCCCCGCAGCGCAGCGGAGGGGAGGTCAATTCCGGAGGAGGATGACCGGACCCCTCCACCTCCAGCCACTTTCAGCCCGATTTTGCGAGTTCGTCCCAACGGTCAAAACGAACAAGCGTTCCCAAAGGGCCGCAAAGAGCATATTTTTCGTCCGACGGACTGGGGAATCATTCGCCAACGCCCCCTACAGGACGGAGTGGTATGTCCAAGCAGATCTTCGATCAGGATCGGCCCCGCAGCACGATGGCCCAGCGCCTCGATGAAGCGTTCGCCGGTTGCGATCAGTGGACGGTCGTGGCGGCGCCAGCGCGGCGCAGCAGCCTCGACTTCAGCCCCCGCGCCTCCAGCAGCTCGAGGATCTTCGACAGGGCTGCGGCGGTCGAGACCCAGGAGCCGCGGGCGCTGTAGTAGTCGGCGTCGTGCAGGAGGAGGACGTCCCCGGCGCTGACGCCGGCGGTGAGCCGACCCGTGATCGAGTCCGGGGTCGCGCCGCGGTCCCAGTCCCTGCCCCACTTCGACCACAGGACCGGCCGCCAGCCGCGGCCGCGAACCGCGCGTAGCCCGGAGCCGCTGAAGATCCCGTAGGGCGGCCGGTAGTCGGCGATCGCCTGTCCGGTCGCCTCCTCGATCGCCGCCCTCCCCCGCTCGGCGTCTTCGAGCAGCATCCGCGGCGTCAGCCGCAGCTGATTGCGGTGGCGGTGGCAGTGCAGCTCGACCCGATGGCCGGCGGCGACGATCTCCGCCGCCAGCGCCGGTCGCCGCTCGACCTGCTCGCCGGCGAGGAAGAAGGTCGCCTTCGCGTCGTATTCCCGCAGGGTCTCGAGGACGGCGACGGTGCCGTGCGGGTGCGGGCCGTCGTCGAAGGTGAGGGCGACGCCGTCGAGGTCGTCCTGGCGCAGGAGAAGGCCCAACGCGCGCCCAAGCGGCGGGACCACCGGAGCGAGGACGGGGCCGGCGTGCCAGGCGGCCCCGGCCAGGGCACCGCCCGCTAGCGCGCGTCGGCGTCGGCGCCGAGGTGGACGTGGTTGGTGACCGGCTTCCACGGACTCTCGCGGTGGATCACGGCGAGCATCAGGATCAGCGCCAGGGCAGCGGCGGTGACGGCGGCGGCGGTGCGGCCGGCGCGCACCCGCCAGACCGGCTGCGGCTTCACCCGCGGCCGCACCTCCAGCGTCCGCGAGGCGATCGAGGGCAGAGAGGCAAAGGAGGAGTCCGGGGCCTGGCGCTCGCGGGTGACGTGGCGCAGGACCGACTCCAGCTCGTGCTCGGAGCGGGCGACCTCGGCGAGGCCGAAGCGCTCGAAGGCGGCGTTGTTGGCGCGCAGGTGGCCGGCCGAGAAGCCGTAGGAGACGACCGGGCAGCCGCGGATGTGGGCCTCGAGCACGGTCAGCCCGGCGGTCGCGTGGATCATCGCGTCGGCGGCGGCCATCCAGTCGCTCATCTGCTCGGTGAAGCCGAGCACCCGCACCTGCTCCTGGTCGCCGAAGCGCTGCTCGAGCCGCTCGCGCAGGGCGTCGTTGCGGCCGGCGATGCAGACCACCAGGGTGTCGCCGTCGGCGGCAGCGGTCCGGATCGCGCCCTCGAGATCGCCGACCCCCCAGCCGCCGCCGGAGACCAGGACCAGCCTCGCATGCGCGGGCACGTCGAGGGCCTCGCGAGCGTCGCGGCGGGTCCGCGGCATCAGGAACTCCCGCGAGATCGGCGGCCGCGCCCACTCCACCGTCCCGGGGCCGGCCAGCCTCTCCACTTCCTCGATCGACTCCGGATGGGTCACATAGTGGAGGTCGACGCCCGGGTGCGCCCAGTAGCGCAGGCCCGCCAGGTCGGTGATCGCCGACTGGACCGGGATCCGGAGGCGCCCGCTTTCGCGCAGCATCCCCAGCACCGCGGTGACGCCGGGGTAGGTGGAGATGACGACGTCGGGATCGCTCTTCTCGACCATCCGCAGCACGCCGTGGGTGGAGGTGAGCTGGCCGATGCGCTCGAACAGCCAGCGGGTCGGCGCGAACCCGGTGATCAGCCAGTACTGGGCGTCGTAGATCCAAGGGGCCCAGCGGAAGGTGATCTTGGAGCCGTTGCGGAGGACGACGGCGGCCAGCTTCCCCATCGCCTCGAGCCCGTTCTTGATCTCGACCTCGGCCCCCGGATATGTCTCCTCGAGGTCGGCCTTGATGATCCGCGCCGGCAGGTCATGGCCCTCGCCGATGTCGGCGGAGAGGATCAGCACCCGCGGCGCCCGCTCCTCGAAGCGCGAGGCGCCGGCGAGCAGTGCCCCGGCGGCATGTTCGTTGCCGTTCAGGGAAGGGCGCTTGCCGGGGACCGGGTCGGGCGGGCGAGTGCTCGAGCGGACCCATTCGACGTAGCGGCGGACGCCCTCCTTGAAGCTCGTATCCGCTTTCCAGCCGAGCTCGGCGAGCGCCCGCTCGTTGGAGATCGCCTTGCCTGGGAAGTCCCCCGGGCGCGGCGGCGTGTGGACGATCTCGCAGTCGTCGGTGTTTTCCTGCACCCGCTCGGCGATTTCGAGAATCGTCACCACCTCGTCGCCGGAGAGGTTGTAGGTGCGGCCGGCGGCCTCCGGCTTCAGCGCCGCGACGATGCCGTCGGCGAGGTCCTCGACGTAGATGAAGCTGCGGGTGGTGCTGCCGTCCCCGGCGATCGTCAGCGGCTTGCCTTCGAAGGCGAGGTCGGTGAACTTGGCGACGACGCCAGCGGCACGGGCCCGCGGGCCGTAGGGGATGCCGAAGCGGAGGATGGTGCTCTCGAGGTCGAAGAGCTCGGCGTAGCCGGCGCAGTAGGTCTCACCGGCGAGCTTGGTCGCGGTGTAGAGGTGGCGCGGGGCCGGGATCGGCGTTTCCTCGTCGACCTCCTGCTCGACGCAGTCGCTGTAGACCCAGGTAGTCGAGCCGTAGACGACACGGTCGACCTTGGCCCGGCAGGCAGCCTCGAGCACGTTCAGCGTGCCGCGGGTGTTGACCTCCTCGGCGAGGACAGGGTCGGCGTGGACGTGGCCGACGTCGGCGACGGCGGCGAGGTGGATGACCGCGTCGCAGTCGCGCATCGCCAGATCGAGGTTGGCGGGGTCGGTGATGCTGCCGGTGAAGGTCTCGACTTCGAGCGGCGAGTGGTAGGGCGAGGCGCTGAGGTCGAAGATCCGCGGCGTCATCCCGCGATCGATCAGGCGGTCGACGACGTGGGAGCCGATGAAGCCGCCGCCCCCGGTGACCAGAACTCTCATGACGGGTCCTTCAGCGCAGCCCCGCGGGATGCCGGACGGTAGTAGAGCGGCACGCACCAGTGGTTCTGCGCCACCCAGTCGGTGTTCGGCAGCTCGTCGGCGCGGCCCATGATCCGGTGGCAGGGCTCTTCGTAGACGCGGCCGGTCGACTTCTCGATCTCATCGAAGACGACGTACTTGTAGAAGCCGGAGGTCATCCCTTCGGGGAGCTCGAGTCGGGCGGGGTGCAGCGGGTCGAGGTGCTCGCGGGCGTACTCGTTCTTCCAGGCGACGATCTCCTCCATCCGCTCCGCCTGAACCAGGCCGAGGGCGGCGGTGAACTCGCTCATCCGGAAGTTGAAGCCGTCGACCTCGTGCTCGAACTTGCCGTAGTTGCGAAACTTGGCGGCGAACTCGATCAGCTCGGGGTCGCCGGAGACGAGGACGCCGCCCTCGCCGGTCGAAACCGTCTTCGTCGCGTAGAGCGAGTAGACCCCGGCGTCGCCGAAGCCGCCCGGCTTGGTGCCGTTCCAATCGGCGCCGTGGGCGTGGGCGCAGTCCTCGAGCAGGAAGATCCCGTGGTCGCGGCAGTAGGCGGCGATCCGCTCGGCGTCGAAGGCGATGTGACCGCCGATGTGGACGAGGATCGCGGCGCGCGGCTTATGCCGCTCTGCCTGGCGCTCGAAGTCGGCGAAGGACATGCAGAGGTCCTCGCGGTTGCAGTCGACGAACTCGACCTGGGCGCCGGCGTTGACCGCGGCCAGCGGCGTCGCCATGAAGGTGTTGGAGGGACAGAGGACGGTCTCGCCGCGGACGCCGGCGAACTCCAGCGCCGCCAGGGCGCCGCCGGCCCAGCTCGAGAGGCCGAGGCTGGGGAGGCCGTTCCACTGCTCCCAGCGGGTCTCGAACGCTTTCAGCTTGGCGCCCTCCGACCACTGCTCGGAATCGAGGACCTCCGTCCAGAGCTCGAAGAGGCGGGCACGGTCACGGTGGTCGAACCCGATCGCGAATTTGCTCGCATCGGGCAGCGTGTTCTCTGCGGCGCCTACGGTGGCTCCTTGCTGGGGTGGCTGGTGCTGGGTCTGCCTCGGCGGGACTCGACACCGCAAACGCCGGAAGCGGCGGGGAATCTACCAGCGCAACCGGATCGGGCACCCGATCTGGCGGCGGCTAGTCCTCGGAATGGGCGGACTCGAGCACCCGGCCGACGGCTCGCGAGCCGGCCAGCAGCACCGTCCCGGCAAGAGCGAGGGCGATGAAACCGGCGAGCGCGGCGCCGCCCATCGGCGTCTCCGCCCAGGACTCGCCGAAGATCAGCGGCGCCAGCACCACCGGCACCAGCACCTGGGCCGCGAGCATCGTCGGCGCCACCTGCGTTGCGGGCTGGCGCTGCAGCGCGCTCATCTCGCTCAGCAGCGCCACGCCCTCCGAGGCCGCGGCCGTCGCCAGCCATAGGGTCCCGATCAGCACCGACCCTGCCGCCAGCTCGTCGGTCAGGAGCTTGCTGGCGATCGCCGTCCAGGCGTATCCGCAGCCGGCGCTGAGGGTGGCGAGGATCGCAAGCCGCTCGCCGCGGCCGGCGAGCGGCTTGCGCAAGAGGTACGGAAGCGCGACCGGCACCGCGACGAGGGCCAGCGCCAAGGCGACCGCCCCGGCGCCGGCGTGGTCGGTCGTCCGCTCCGGCGCCGCCCAGGCGACGCCGGCGATCCCGACGACGATCGCGGCGACGGCGAGCAGCTCCCGCCGTCCCGGCCTCTCCCCCAGCCGCGTCGCCCCCAGCCAGAGCAGCAGCAGCAAGCCGCTGGCGATGCAGGGCTGCACCACGGTCAGCGGCGCCAGCAGCAGCGCCGCCACCTCGAAGGGCCAGCCCAGCAGCCCCAGCGCCGTCGCCCCCAACCAGCGCCGGTTCCGCAGCAGCCGCCCCAGCAGCGACGGCCGCAACCCGTGTTCCCCTGGCACCTCCCGCGCCTCCAGCGCCTGCAGCGCGATCGAGGTGTTGTAGAGCAGCGAGGCCGTGATCGCCGCAGCTATGCCCAGCGCCAGCACGGCGCCAGGCTATGTGCTGCTCAGGTCTCCTGGTAGAGCGGGCCGTCGCCGCCCTCGGGGAGGGTGAGGCGACCGCCCTTGGCGGTGATCGCGCCGCACTGGACGCAGTTGGAGGCGGTGACGTGGACGTCGACCTCGGCGGCGCCGTTCTCGAGCTGGTCGTCGGGGATCTCGTAGACCTGGGCCGGGCACATCGAAACCCAGGTCTGGGCGATCTCGCGGGGGACGTGGGTCTGGACGCGGACGTGGTTGGGGGCGTCGTCGCGGGTGGCGTTGCCGGAGAGGAAGACCGAATCGAGCTTGTTGAAGGTCAGCTCGTTGTCGGGTTTGGGGTACATGTCCCCGGCCTTGCCGAGGTCCATCTCGATCTCGGAGTCGTGCTCCTGGGACCAGTGGCCGCCCGGGAAGGCGCCTTTGGTGACCGTCATCGCCGAGACGATCGCGCCGCCCATGAAGAAGCCCTTGGAGAACGGCTGGCGCATGTTGCGCGACTGCTTGATCTCCTTCTCGATCAGCGAGTTGCGGACCTTGTCGTCGTAGGCCTCGAAGTTGACCGAGTCGATGTCCTGCTTCAGCGACTCGACGATCGTCTCCGCCGCGTACATGCCGGCGTGCATCGCGTAGTGGACGCCCTTCAGGGTCGGGACGTTGACCATCGAGGCCGCGTCGCCGGCGACCATCATCCCCGGCACCGCGAGCCGCTTCGGCATCGAGAAGTAGCCGCCGGAAGGGATCGTCTTCGCGCCCCAGGCGACCCGCTTGCCGCCGTCGATCAGCTTCTTGATGAAGGGGTGGGTCTTCATCAGCTGCAGGGCGTCGTGGACGCTGAAGGTGGCGTCGGTGTAGTCGAGACCGGCGACCAGGCCGATGCAGATCTTGTCCTCGCCCATCGGGTAGATGAAGCTGCCGCCGAACTCGTTGAAGCGCGGCGATTTGCGCAGCGGCCAGCCCATCGTGTGGATGACGCGGTCGAGCGGCTCCTTGACCTCCCAGACCTCTTTCACCCCGAGCTCCCAGCGCATCGGGTCGGCACCGTGCATGTCGAAGTAGTCGTAGGCGGCGTAGGTGAGGTGACCGACGGTGCCCTCGGCGAGCACGGTCGCCTTCGCGGTGACGTCGGACCCGGGCTCGAAGTTGGCGAGCTCTTCGCCCTCCTTGCCGCGGCCGCGGTCGCCGGAGCGGACGCCTTTGACGATCCGGTCCTCGACCAGCAGCTTGGTCGCGGCGGTCTCGCTGAGGATGTAGGCGCCGGCCTCTTCGGCTTTCTCGGCGAGGAAGCGGCCCAGTTTCGAGACCGAGGTGACGTAGTTGCCGTGGTTTTTGAAGTTCGGCGGCATCGGCTTCAGCGGCAGCGCCGCCTTCGAGGTCAGCAGGTAGACAGCGTCCTTGGTGACCTCCTGGTAGACCGGCCACTCCTCCTTCGGCAGATCGGGAAAGAGCTCTTCCATCGCCGAGGGCTTCATGTTCGCCCCGGAGAGCAGGTGGGCGCCGGCGACTTTGCCCTTCTCGATCACCGCGACCGGGACTTCGCCCAGCTTCTCGGTCAGCTCCGGCTCGTTCTCGAGCAGCTGCAGGAGCTTGTTGGCGCAGGCGAGCCCGGCCGGCCCGCCGCCGACGATCGCCACCCCGACCTCGATCCGATCCTCCGGCGCGTCGGTCGGCGGACCGATGACGCTGTTGGGATCGAAAGGCGGCGGGAACTCAGCGGGTGCGACGGCGGGCATTGGTGGGCTCCTTTACGGAAAGCGACTGAGCTGGAGCTCAGCCGCCTTTCTTGGCTTTGATCGCCTCGGTCAGCTTGGGGACGATCTTGTGCAGATCGCCCACCACGCCGAGATCCGAGAACTCGAAGATCGGCGCGTTCGGGTCCTTGTTGATCGCGAGGATGTTTTCCGAGTTCTGCATCCCGACCTTGTGCTGGATCGCCCCGGAGACGCCGGCGGCGAGGTACAGCTTCGGCGCCACCGTCTTCCCGGTCTGGCCGATCTGGGCCGCGTAGGGGTACCAGCCGGCGTCGACGACCGCGCGGGTCGCGGCGACGGCGCCGCCCATCGAATCGGCGAGCTGCTCGCATAGCTCGAAGCCCTCTTTGGCTCCGAGGCCGCGGCCGCCGCCGACGAGGATGTCGGCGTCCTCGATGTTGACGTCGGCGCCGCGCTGCTCGCCGCGCTGGACCAGCTTTGCCTTGGACGACCACTCGGAGAGCTCGACGTCGACGTCGACGACCTCGGCGCTGCCGCCGCTCTCGTTGAGGTCGAAGGCGTTGAGGCGCCCGATGATGATCCCCGGCTCGGCGACGTAGCCGACGTCGGCGATCTCGGAGTCCTGCAGGATCGGCCGCTCGACGACCAGTTTCCCGTCCTGGACTTTGACCGCGGTGACCTCCATGGTCACACCGGCGTTGAGGCGGGCGGTGAGGCCGGCGCCGATCTCGAAGCCGAGCAGGCCGCCGCCGAACAGGGCGTAGGAGAAGCCCTGATCGCCAATTACTTTGGCCATCGCGTCGACGATCGGCTGGGCCAAACCCTCGGGCACGCTTTTGGCCCGGTAGACCTTGGCGGCGCCGTATTTGCCGAGCCCGGCGCAGGCGTCGTCGGCGACGTCGCCGACCACCAGCGCGGCGGCTTCGCCGCCGACTTCACCGGCCAGCTTCGCGGCCTCGGAGATCGCCCCGAGCGAGTTCTTGTTGAAGTTGCCCTCGTCGTCGTGGAGGGCGTAAACCAGGATCCCTGCCATTTAGATCAATTTCCTCTCGTCGAGCCACGCGACGATCTTTTCGACCGTCTCGTTGGTGTCCTCGTCCTCGATGATCTCGCCCGCTTCCTTTGCCGGTGGCGGGTTGAGAGCGAGCACTTTGGTTTTCGAACCGCCCTCGCCGACGTTGCCGGCCTCGATCCCGACGTCGCCGGTGGCTTTCGAGTCGAGCGGTTTCTTTTTCGCGCCCATGATCGCTTTCAGGCTCGGGTAGCGCGGCTCGTTGATCGCGTCGCCGACGCTGATCACGGCCGGGAGCTCCACCTCGACGGTGTCGTAGCCGTACTCGGCCTGGCGCTCGCAGCGCAGTTTGCCGTCGGTGACGTCGATCTGGATCACCTGGGTCAGCGACGGCATCTTCAGGTGGTCGGCGACGACGGCGCCGATCGTGTAGCACTCGCCATCGTCGGACTGCTGGCCCAGCAGGACCAGGTCGGGGCTCTCCGACTCGAGCACTTTCGCCAGCGCATAGCCGGTTGCGCAGACGTCGGAGCCGGCGAGCGCGTCGTCGGCGAGGTGCACCGAGCGGTCAGCGCCAAGCGCGACGGCCTTGTGCAGAGCGCGGACGGCGGAGCTCGGCCCCATCGTCACCGCGACGACCTCCTCGACCGGGATCGCGCCACCCTCCTTGATCTGCATCGCAGCCTCGAGAGCATGCGTGTCGAAGGGGTTGAGATTTTTCTCGCCGCCACGGTCCAGCCGCATCGTGTTGGGATCGATGCGCTTCTGAACGGCGGCGTCCGGGACCTCCTTGACCAGGACGCAGATCTTCAAGTTCAAGCCTCCTTGGGGATGATTCTCAGCTTTTGGCGGGGCGGGATCTTAACGCGTGCCCACGGTTGACTGACGAGTCAATCAGCAATATACCCAGTACAGCGGAACCTGTACACCGATCCGTGTCGAACTTCACGTAGCGCGCCTGCCGGCGCTTGGCGCTCAGGATTCGGCTTCGTGGCGGGCGCTGGCGCGCTCGCGGATGAACTCGACGATCTCGTCGGTTCCGGAGCCGGGCGTGAAGACCTCGGCGACCCCGAGGCTCTTCAACTCGGGGATGTCGTCGGCCGGGATCGTCCCGCCGACCGTGACCAGCACGTCGTCGACCCCCTGCGCCTGCAGCAGCTCGACGACTTTCGGGACCAGCGTCATGTGCGCGCCGGAGAGGATCGAGAGGCCGACCGCGTCGGCGTCCTCCTGGATCACCGTCTCGGCGATCTGCTCGGGCGTCTGGTGCAGGCCGGTGTAGATGACCTCCATGCCGGCGTCGCGGAGGGCGCGGGCGATGATCTTGGCGCCGCGGTCGTGCCCGTCGAGGCCGGGCTTGGCGACGACGACGCGGATCTTGCGGGCGGTTGCGGCCTCCATCGGGCGGAACCCTAGATGATCAGGGCGTCCAGCTCGACTCAGGGTCGGACGCGCAAACGGCGTGGCGGCGGGACGCGGCGGCGGGCGACCACCCGCGAGGCCCCAAAGCCCGCGACCGTCGCCAGCAGCGTTACGACCGTTGCGACCAGGCGGCGGCCGAGGCGCTCGAAGCGCATCACCTGCCAGCCCTCGGCGCGAGCGATCTGGGCCAGCGGCGGATCGGGATTGACCGCGACCGGGTTGCCGACCGCGCGCAGCATCGGCAGGTCGGAGAGCGAGTCGGAGTAGGCATATGACTCGCCGAGGTCGATGGCGTGGACGGCGGCAAATTCGCGCATCGCGTCGACCTTGCCGGCGCCGTAGACGAAGGGACCGTCGAGCCGGCCGGTGAAGTTGCCCTCCGCGTCGACCTCGTAACGGGTGCCGATGCCGCCGTCCATTCCCAGCACATGCGCCAGCTGCTCGACCACCCCGTTGCCGGCGGCACTGACGATGAAGGTCGGCCGTCCCGCGTCCTGGTGCGCGTAGACCTCCTCCAGCATCTGGGGAAAGATCCGCGGCAGGATCGCCGCCATCACTTCCGGGCCCATCCGGTCGATCGATTTCGCCGCCACGCCGGTGATCAGCTCCCGCGCAACTTTCAGCACCTCGGCGGTGCGGGCGTCGGTGGTGCCGCGGAGGCGGTAGCGGGTGTGCTCGAAGCCCCAGCGAGCGAGCTGGCCGCGCCCGACGATCCCCTGCTTGGAGGCGATGCGGGCGAACTGCATCCCGCTCGACCCCGCCATCAGGGTCTTGTCCAAGTCGAAGAACGCCGCAGCCCGCGGCGAGGTGGCGCTCGCGGGCTGCGGGTCCAAGCTAGGCCTTGTCTACCTCGACGACGATCGCGTCGCCCTGGCCGCCGCCGCTGCAGATCGCAGCGACGCCGAGCCCGCCGCCGCGGCGGCGCAGCTCGTGGACGAGGGCGCCGACGATGCGGGAGCCGGAGGCGCCGATCGGGTGGCCGAGGGCGATCGCGCCGCCGTTGACGTTGACCTTCTCCTCGTCGACGCCGAGCATCCGCACCGAGTTGAGAGCGACGGAGGCGAAGGCCTCGTTGATCTCCCAGAGGTCGACTTCCTCGGGGCTCTTGCCGATCTTTTTCAGCGCCAGCTTCGAGGCATTGGCGGGGGTTTTCGCCAGGTAGGGGAAGTCGTCGGCGACGGTGCCGTAGGAGAGGATCCGCGCCAGCGGCGTCTTGCCTTCCTTTTCCGCCCACTCCTCAGAGGCGACGACGATCGCGCCGGCGCCGTCGTTGACGCCCGGGGCGTTGCCGGCGGTGTGGGTGGCGTCCTCGCCGCCGATCGCCTTCAGCTTCGCCAGCGTCTCCAGCGTGGTCTCGGGGCGAATCGCCTCGTCGGCCTCGACCGTGCTCTCGCCCTTGCGCGACTTGACGGTGACGCCGACGATCTCTTCGGCGAGGCGGCCGGCTTCGGTCGCCTCGTTGGCGAGCCGGTGCGAGCGCTCGGCGAAGCGGTCCATGTCGACGCGGCTGATCTCGAGCTCGTTGCCGACCTCGCTTGCCTCGTTGATCATCTGTTTTTCGGTGAAGGGATTGGTGAGGCCGTCATGGGTCATCGCGTCGAGCGCCTTGATGTCGCCCATGCGGAAGCCGAAGCGGGCGCCGGGCAGCAGGTAGGGCGCGTTGCTCATCGACTCCATGCCGCCGGTGACGGCGACGTTCGAGTCGCCGGCGCGGATCGCCTGGTCGGCGAGGCCGAGCGAGCGCATGCCCGAGGCGCAGACCTTGTTGATCGTCTCCGAGGGCACCTCCTTCGGGATGCCGCCCTTGATCTGGGCCTGGCGGGAGGGGATCTGTCCCTGGCCGGCCTGCAGGACCTGGCCGAAGACGACCTGCTCGACCTGCTCGGGGGCGACGCCGGAGCGGTCCAGCGCGGCCTCGATCACGGTGCCGCCGAGGTCGGTGGCGTCGAGGGATTTGAGACCGCCGCCCATCTTTCCGAATGGGGTGCGAGCGGTTCCAAGAATCACTGATCTGGGCATCTACTGCCTTTCCTTTCAAGTTTCACAAGGCCTGGCCCCTGTCCGCCAGGTCCAGCGGGTGACGATACCGACAGGGCATAGACTCGCGACTCGATGAAGGTCGATGTGAAGCAGACCGAGCTGGCCGAGGTGGGCGCCGATCTCGCGGTCGTGGGGCTGCTCGAGGGCGGCGAGCTTCCGGCGGGCGCGGCAAGCGCCGCCGGCGCCGACGGCGCCAAGAGCGGCTTCAAGAAGCTGGCCCTGCTGCGCCCGGACGGCTTCCCGCCGGTCCTCGTCGTCGGTCTCGGCAAGAGCGAGGAGCTCGAGCCCGAGCGGCTGCGCGTCGCCGCCGCGGTCGCCGCGAAGGAGGCCGGGCGGCTGGAGGCGGGCTCGATCGCCTGGGCCCTGCCGGAGGGACCCGATCCCGAGGTCGCCGCCGACGCCGTGGTCACCGGCACGATCCTCGCCTCCTACCGCTTCGATCGCTTCAAGTCCGCCGAAGACAGCGACGCCGCCCGACCCGAAACGCTGACGCTGCTGGGGCCGGGCGAGGTCGCCGACGCCGCCGAGCGCGCCCGCGTCGCCGCCGAGGCGCAGAACCGCGCTCGCGACCTGCAGAGCACCCCGGCCAACTTCGCCACCCCGACCGACCTCGCCAAGCGCGCCGAAGAGATCGCCGCCGGCTCCGATGCCCTCAGTGTCGAGGTGCTCGGCCGCGCCGAGCTGGAGGCGAAAGGGATGGGCGGCATCCTCGCGGTCAGCCAGGGCGGCCCGCAGGAGCCGAAGCTGATCGTCCTCCGCTACAGCGGTGGCGGCTCCGGCCCGAAGCTCGCCTTCGTCGGCAAGGGCGTCACCTTCGACACCGGCGGCATCTCGCTGAAGCCCGGCGCCGGCATGCACGAGATGAAGATGGACATGTCCGGCGCCGCCGCGGTGCTGGAGGCGGTCGCGGCGATCGCCGAGCTCGGCCTGCCGCTCGACCTCCTCGCCGTCGTCCCCTCGACCGAGAACATGCCGTCGGGGTCGGCGATCAAGCCCGGAGACGTGATCACCCAGTACAACGGCACCACCGTCGAGGTCAACAACACCGACGCCGAGGGCCGGCTGATCCTCGCCGACGCCCTCGCCTACGCGGTCGAGCAGGGCGCCGAGCGGATCGTCGACCTCGCCACCCTGACCGGCGCCGTCGTCATCGCCCTCGGCAGCACCTACGCGGCGGTGATCTCCAACGACGACGCGCTCGCCGAGGAGGTCGTCCGCGCCGGCGCCGAGACCGGCGAGCTGACCTGGCGGCTGCCGCTGCACCCCGAGTTCAAGGAGCTGATGAAGGGGACGGTCGCCGACCTCTCCAACCTCGCCAAGCAGCGCAAGGCGGGGACGATCACCGCCGGCTCCTTCCTCGAGGAGTTCGTCGGCGAGACGCCCTGGGCGCACGTCGACATCGCCGGCACCGCCTGGGACGTCGGCCGCGAGTACGTCGGCAAGGACGCCAGCGGCTTCGGCGTGCGGCTGCTGCTCGAGCTCGCCCGCCACCACAGCTCCGAAAACCACTCTGCCTAACCTTCCCCGAGGATCATCAGCGTCGAGGTGCCGCTGGCGAGGAGCTTGCCGCTTTGCGCCTCGGTCAGCGTCGCCTCCGCCGTCGCCTGCCGGCGGCCCCGGTAGAGGACCGTCGCCTCGCAGAGGACGCGGCCGGTGTCGCGGCTGATCGGCCGCACGAACTTCGCCTCGAGGCCGAGCGAGGTGTAGGCGACGCCGGCCGGCAGCGTCGTGTGGACGGCGCAGCCGAGGGCGGAGTCGAGCAGGGTCGCCGCGTAGCCGCCGTGGACGACGCCGATCGGGTTGTAGTGCTCCTCGCCGGGTTCGCCCTCGAAGACCACCCTCCCCTCCTCCAGCTCGACCGGCCGCAGCCGCATCGTCACCGCGATCGGCGGCGGCGGCATCTGGCCGGTGACGACCGCGGTCATGTACTCCATGCCGCTCATCGTCGCCCCGGCCGCGGCCGTCGGCACCGGGTCCTGCCAGACCAGGGTGCGGCTGCGCGAGCTGTCGGGGTTGGAGGCGGCGAAGGTCTCGGCCAGCTCGGCCGCGGTGCCTTCGGGGGCGGTGACGACGCCGTCGCCGCTCATCTGATCTCGATCCTGCGGTAGCCGGTCGGCTGCCGCGAGTCAGCCGCTCCGGCCGGGTAGTGCAGGTCGGCGCTGATCTCCTCCTGCGTGATCGTGATCCGCGACCTCAACCGCCGCCGCTGCGGGTGCCTATGTCTTGGGATCAGCCTCATGGTTCCCTCCGATCGACCTCTGTTGGTTGCATGAAGCAACCATCTCTTCGGCGACCCTAGCCGACCCAGTTGCTTGATGCAACTGACTGTGCAAAGATCACACTCGTGCTGCGTCGCGACTACCCCGGGGTCGACTCCCCCGTCGCCAAGGCGCTCGAGGTGGTCGGCGAGCGCTGGTCGCTGCTGATCGTCCGCACGGTCATGCACGGCAACCGTCGGTTCGGCGAGATGCAGGAGAACCTCGGGATCGCCCGCAACGTCCTCTCGGCCCGCCTCCAGCGCCTCGTCGACGAGGAGATCCTCGAACGCCGCGCCTACTCGGAAAACCCGCCCCGCTACGAGTACTTCCTCACCCAGAAGGGCCTCGACCTCTGGCCTGCCCTGATCGCCCTCCTGCACTGGGGCGAGCGCTACTCCCCCGAGCCCGACGGCCGCAGCCGCCTGATCGTCCACAAGGAGTGCGGCGGCGAGGTCTCGGAGCGCGGCATCTGCGAGCGATGCGACAAGGTGCTCGACGCCCGTGACGCGATCCAGGTGCCGGGCCCAGGGGCGAAGCTCCCCGCAGAGACCGGCGAAGCCGTCTGAGCTAGCGTTGCCGTAGGCGAACGGCGACGAGAGGAACGGAATGGCGACGGCGGCTGAGCTTCAGGTCAAAGACAGGATCTTCATCGGCGGCGAGTGGGTCGCGCCGAGCGGGGCCGACCCGCTCGAGGTGGTGAACTCGACCACCGAGGAGGTAATGGGCAGCATCCCCGGCTGCACCCCGGTCGACGTCGACAACGCCGTCGCCGCCGCCCGCGAGGCCTTCGGGAGCTGGTCTCAGACCTCGCGCGAGGACCGGGCCGGCTACATCTCCGCGATTGCCGCCGGCCTGAACGAGCGCGCCGAGGAGATCGCGACGACGATCGCCCAGGAGCTGGGGATGCCGCTGAAGCTGAGCCGGATCGTCCAGGTCGGCCTCCCCACCTCGCAGTTCGCCTCGACGCCGCAGCTGATGGAGGAGGTCGCGTGGGAGGAGGAGGTCGGCAACTCGCGGGTCCTGCGCGAGCCGGTCGGCGTGCTCGGAGCGATCACGCCCTGGAACTACCCCCTCAACCAGATCGCCTGCAAGGTCGCGCCGGCGCTCGCCGCCGGCTGCACCGTCGTCTTGAAGCCGAGCGAGGTGACGCCGCTGAACGCGTTCCTGCTGGCCGAGGTGATCGAGGCGGCCGGGCTGCCCGCCGGTGTCTTCAACCTCGTCACCGGCACCGGGCCGGTCGTCGGCGAGGCGATCGCCGGCCACCCCGGCGTCGACATGGTCTCCTTCACCGGCTCGACCCGCGCCGGCCGCCGGGTCAGCGAGCTGGCGGCGGCGACGGTGAAGCCGGTGGCGATGGAGCTCGGCGGCAAGTCGCCGAACGTGATCCTCGACGACGTCGACCTGGCGCAGGCGGTGCCGGACGGCGTCGCCAAGTGCTTTCTCAACTCCGGCCAGACCTGCAGCGCCCTGACCCGGATGCTGGTCCCGCGCCAGCGGCTGGCCGAGGTCGAGGAGCTGGCGAAGGCGGCGGCGGAGACCTTCACCCCCGGCGACCCCTTCGACTCCGGCACCCGGCTCGGGCCGCTGGTCTCGAGCGTCCAGCGCGACCGCGTCCGCGGCTACATCCAGCAGGGGATCGAGGAGGGGGCGCGGCTGATCACCGGCGGTGCCGAGCCGCCCGAGGGCCTCGAGCGCGGCTACTTCGTCCGCCCCACCGTCTTCTCCGAAGTGACGCCGGAGATGACGATCGGCCAGGAGGAGATCTTCGGCCCGGTGCTGGCGATCCAGCCCTACGAGGGCGAGGACGACGCGGTCCGGATCGCCAACTCGACCCCCTACGGCCTCTCCGGTGGCGTCTGGTCGGCCGACACCGACCGCGCGATCGGGGTCGCCAAGCGGATCCGCACCGGCCAGGTCGAGATCAACGGCGGCGCCTTCAACCCCCACGCCCCCTTCGGCGGCTACGGCCAGTCCGGCCACGGCCGCGAGAACGGCCGCTTCGGGATCGAGGAGCTGCTGCAGGTCAAGGCCCTGCAGCTCTAGCGTCTTCCCGACTTCAGGAGTTCGGCTTCAGGAGCTCGTTGTAGAACAGCTCCGACGGCGGCCAGGTACGTCTAATCATCCCCTCTTCCTGCATCCACTCCATGAGTTCCCTCGCCTGCTCGAGGTCGACCGGATCGACCCCGGAGAGCATCGGAAGGGTTGCTTCCACCTCGGCTTGCGTCTCGCTTCGGCTCCGTTCGGGATTCGCATTTACTTCTTCCTCGAGCAAGGCGGTCATCTCGGCAGGATTCTCGATCGACGCGGCCGTGCCTCGGGACACAGCTGACATGAAGAGCCGATAGGCGAGCGGATCTTCGGCAACGAGATCCGACCGCGCTATCACTACGAGCTCGTCATACGAGGGGAAGCCGAGGCTCGCCAGCGAAGTGACAACCGGATGCAGGCCACGGGTTTCGAGGCGGACGCCCTCGGCATTCGAATCGACCCCGAAGATCGCGTCTACGCCTCCTTCGACCAACTGCGGAACCGCGTCGTACCAGACCCGCTTCACCTTGACGTCGCGGAGCGTCAATCCACCTTTGGACAGGAAGCTCCTGAGAAACAGTTCCTGAAAGGAAAGGCCCGGGATACCGATGGTCTTTCCCTTCAGGTCTTCGATGCTTTGGATCTTCGACTTTTCGAGCCAGATCATCGCCATGGTCGGCTGCGAGATCAGGCTTCCCAGCGCGACGATAGGCATGCCCTTTTCCTTCGCCAGCACGACCTGTGGCTGGTGCGTGATCCCGATGTCGTCGGTCCCGTCAACGACGTATTCCACGGGGCGACTGGGAGTGGCGGGGCCGAAAGCGGTCACTTCGAGGTTGCCTTCGGAGAAGTAGCCGAGTTTCTCCGCCATGAGGATTCCCGCGGTCTCGGGACGATCCCACCCGTCGAGCGCGACTCGCAGCGCCGTCGGTTCCGGGAGGCGGTCGGGGCTGCTTTCGGTCGGGGTCCCGGCGCCGCCGCACCCCGACAGGACACCGGCCGTGAGCACCGCCGCCAAGATGAAGCGACCCCCCTTCATCACTCAATTCTTACCATGCAATGGGCCGCGGGGGCGGCGCCTAGCGCGACTGCGGCAGCTTCGCGGCCCCCTTTGGCGCCGGCCGCGAGGGCGCCGGCACCACCGGGCCGACGTCGCCGTCGGGCGCCTTATCGAGGTCGACGACGACCGGGGCGTGATCGCTCGGGCCTTTGCCTTTGCGCGCCTTGCGGTCGACCCAGGCCGCGCGAACGCGCTCGGCGACCGGTGCGCCGGCAAGGACCAGGTCGATCCGCATCCCGAGGTCGCGGTGGAACATTCCGGCCCGGTAGTCCCAGTAGGTGAAGACGCGCTCGTCGGGCCAGCGGTCGCGGACGACGTCGCGGAGGCCGAGCGCCTGCAGCTCCGCCAGCGCCGCCCGCTCGGGCTCGGTCACGTGGGTGTGTCCCTCGTAGGCGGCGGGGTCGAAGACGTCGGCATCGGTTGGGGCGATGTTCACGTCGCCGCAGACGACGGTCGCCCGCGGCCCGGCCGCCACCGCCTCGCGCAGCGCCGCCAGCCACTCGAGCTTGTAGGCGTAGTGGTCGGAGCCCGGGGCGCGGCCGTTCGGCACGTAGACGGAGAAGACGCGGATGCCGCCGCAGGTGGCGGCGACGGCCCGGGCCTCCGGATGTGGGAAGCCGGGAGCGCCGGGAAGGCCGGGAACGACGTCTTCGAGCCCGGCGCGGGAGAGGATCGCGACACCGTTCCAGGTCGCCTCGCCGTGGACGGCGATCTCGTACCCCCGCTCGTCCAGCTCCTCGCGGAGCAGCTCGCGGAAGGCGTCGTCGGCGAGCTTCGTCTCCTGCAGGCAGACGACGTCCGGCTGCCGTTCGTCCAGCCACGGCAGCAGCCGCGGCATCCGCTGTTTGACCGAGTTGACGTTCCAGGTGGCGATCCGCACCGCCCGCAGGCTAGACCCCCTGCAGGGTGAACCGAACGCTGGTGCCGGGGGCTCCGGGCTCGAGCCAAATCCGGCCGCCGTGGGCCTCGACGATCGCCTTCGAGATCGCCAGCCCGAGGCCGGCGCCGTCCTCGCCGCGGCTGGCGTCGCCGCGGTAGAAGGCCTCGAAGACCCGCTCGCCGTCCTCGGCGGGGATCCCCTCGCCGGAGTCGTCGACCTCGACTTCGACCCCCTTGCCGGCGGGGCGGGCGCGGACGGTGACGCTGCCGTCGGCGGGGGTGTGGCGGATCGCGTTCTGGATCAGGTTGAAGAGGACCCGCTGCACCTTCTCGGCGTTGGCCTGGGCGAGCAGGGCTTGGGCCGGGAGGTCGGCGGCGACCCTCACCCCCCGCTCCGCCGCCGCGGCGCGCATCGCCGCCACCGCCTCGTCGATCAGCGCCCGCAGCTCGACCTGCCGCATCGTCCAGGAGATCTCGCCGGCCTCGATCCGGGAGAGCTCGAAGAGGTCGTCGATCAGGCCGCTGAGGACGGCGACGTGGGTGCGGATCTCCTTCAGGTACCGGTCGCGGGTCTCGCCGGTGGCGACCCCGTCGTCGATCGACTCGACCAGCAGGCGCAGCGACGCCAGCGGCGTGCGCAGGTCGTGGGAAGCGGCGGCGACCAGGTTGCGCCGCGCCTCCTCGACTTCACGGGCGGCGCGCTCCTCCATCGCCAGCCGGGCCGCCAGGGCCCCGGCGAGCGCGATCCCGGCCGCCGCCAACAGGGCGAGGACGATCTGCTGGGCGCCCATCCCGTGCGGGACCGCGACCGCGGCGCCGCCGGCGAGGAAGGCGACCAGGGCGATCGCGAAGCCGCGCTTCACGGCTTGAACCTGTAGCCGACGCCCCACACGGTCTCGATGAAGCGGGGCTCGGCGGAGTCGTCGCCGAGCTTGGCGCGGAGGCGGCGGATGTGGACGGTGACGGTGCTGGTGTCGGTGAAGAAGGGGTATTCCCAGACCGCTTCCATCAGCTGGTCGCGGCTGAAGACGCGGCCGGGACGGGCGGCTAGGTAGGCGAGCAGGTCGAACTCGCGCTGGGTCAGCGAGAGCTCCTCGCCGTCGAGGAAGACGCGCCGGGTCGCCGGCTCCACCCGCAGCGGCCCCTGCTCGATCGGCGGCGCCCCCTCGTCCTCCTCCTCGAACGGGGAGACCCGCCGCATCACCGCCTCCACCCGGGCGACCAGCTCGGCCGGCGAGAAGGGCTTGACGACGTAGTCGTCGGCGCCGTGGCGGAGGCCGACCAGGCGGTCGTTCTCCTCGCCGCGGGCGGTCAGCAAGATCACCGCCACCCGCTTTCCCGGCCGCTCGTGCAGCTGGCGCATCACCTCGATCCCGTCCAGCCCGGGCAGCATCAGGTCGAGGACGACGAGGTCGGGACGGTGGAGGTCGGCCTGCCGCAGCGCCTCCGGGCCGTCCATCGCCTGCAGGGTCTCGAAGCCGGCGCGCTCGAGGTAGCGAACGACGACCTCGACGATCGTCGGCTCATCGTCGACGACGAGAACGGTGCCATTGCTCTCGGCGGCCATCGGCTCGATTCTCGCCGCTGGCGCGGCGCTAGCCAAAGGTGAAGGCATAACCCGTCACTCCCGGTTCGGGCTCCAGCCGCAGGACGTGGTGGCCGACGCGGGGCAGGTCGACGAGCTCGTAGAGGCGTTGCGAGTCCACGGTGACGACGGAGCCGTGGACGTCGGAGCCCGCCGCCGCGGCGATCGGCTTCCCGTCGAGCAGGACGCGGACATGACGGGGCTTGCGGTCGACGGTGCCGAGGACGAGGTAGACGTGGCGGGCGCCGAAGTTGAGTTCGAGCGAACCGCCCGCCGCGGTGGCCGAGTGGAATTCCTCCCGCCAGGGTCCGCGAAGGGCGAATTCGTTCGGCGGCAGCCGTCGCGGCGCTGCGAAGTCATGAAGCCCCGGCGAGAGTTCCGGGTTGGTGAAGCGTTCGGCGCGGGCCACGCCCAGGTAGGTCTCCGGCGTCGTCACCCCGGCCGAGGGTTCGATCCCGTGCGCGCCAGCCATCCCCCGGCCGACCCGGTCGCCGGCTTCGGCCAGCAGCTGCCGGATCACCTTCTCTTTCTCGCCGTATTCCCCCTCGCCGAAGTGGACGTAGCGGACGTCGCCGTGGGCGTCGATGAAGTACTCGGCCGGCCAGTACTGGTTGGCGTAGGCGCTCCAGGTCTGCTGTTCGTTGTCCTGGGCGACGGGATAGCGGATGCCGTTGCGCTCGACCGCTTCTTCGACGTTGCCGGCGTCGCGCTCGAACGGGAACTCCGGCGTGTGGACGCCGACGATCGTCAGGCCGTCCTTGCGATAGCGGGCGTCCCAGGCCTTCAGGTAGGGCAGGGTGCGCAGGCAGTTGATGCAGCTGTAGGTCCAGAAGTCGACGAGGACGACGCGGCCGCGCAGGCCGCGCAGCGTCAGCGGCCGATCATCTGGGGTGTTGAACCAGCGCTCGTTGCCGACGAATTCCGGCGCCTTCGCAAGCACGGGCAGATCGAGGCTGCCGTCGGCACTCTGACCGGGCGCCGCACCCGTTGCTTCCGATCCGACTCCATGGCCGCCCCCGCGCAGGTCGACCAGGGCGCCTTGAGCCGAGGCGCTGTCCTCGAGCGCTTCGCTGGGATTGACGAGAAAGCTCGGGAGGTCGCTGGCGATCGCGTTCTGGAAGCGGATGTCGTAGTTGCCGAGCATCGCCAGTCCGACCAGGACCATCACCGCGCCCATCGCGATCTGGAATGCGGTGCCGCGACGGGCCAGCGGAGCGATCGCGCGGCGCCCGCCGAGCATCAGGAAGTAGAGGACCACCGCGGAGCCGAGTCCATAGCTGAGGGCCACCGCGAGGCGGCCGGCATCGAAGTCCTGGGAGGCGGAGACGGTGATCACGCCGGCGAGGATCGGGCCGGCGCAGGGGGCGTAGACGAGCCCGAGGCTGAGGCCGATCAAGGTGCCCGACCAGAAGCCGTCGCCCCGCGTCTTCGGCCCGCCGCCGCGGGCGGCGAAGCGACTGATCCAGGCCTCGACCCGCGCCGCCAGCGGCGGCGCCATCAGGGTGAGGCCGAAGGCGATCAGGACCGCGATCGCCAGCTTGCGCAGGAGGTCGTCCGGCAGCCCCAGCGCCGCGATCACGTAGACGAGGGCGACCGTCGCGAAGGTGAAGGAGAGCGCCAGCCCGGCGACGATCCCCAGGGGCCGCCGGCGCCCTCCGGTCGCCCCCGCCGAGAGCGCGATCGGCAGTACCGGCAGCACGCAGGGCGACAGCGCCGTCGCGGCGCCGGCGACGAATCCGAAGAGAATCAGCAGTGCCATCGACCATTCACCCTTCCAGGTGAGGATTACGAAGAGATAACGAAGATGGATGCGGCGCTAAGGGCCGGGCGGGGCGGCGGTGATGCCGCCTTCTTCGCGGCCGGCGACGGCGGCGGCGCGGCCGGCTTTCTCGCCGATCCCGAAGTGGGCGCAGATCGTCAGCTCGTGCTCGCGCCGCAGCGGCCGGGTCGGGTCGACGACGGGGGCGCTGCGGATCGCCTCGCCCTCCTGGGCCACCCAGACGCCGAAGGGCGCGCCGGCGCAGTTGGCGAAGGGCAGGGCGACCACGCGGGCGCGGCGGCGGCGGCCGAGGCGGGCGACCAGCCAGGCCGGCTCGCCGCTGTCGGCGTCGACGAAGATGCCCTGGACCTGGCCGACGTTGTCGCCGCTCAGCTCGGCCACCTCGGCGCCGAGCCAGCTCATCGCCTCGGCCGTGCTCGGCCCCTCCGCGCCCTCAGGCATCGACGTGCTTCTCCAGCAGCTCGCTGGCGGCGGTCGCCGGGTCGAGCTGGCGCCGCACCACCCGGTCCAGCAGCTCCGCCGTCGCCGGGTCCTCGGCGATCGTCGCTTCCAGTCGGCGCCGCATCCGCGAGGTGGCGATCCCGAGTACCTCGCTGCGCAGGTTGCGGGCGCGGCGCTCGGCGAGCGTCCCCTGCTGCTCGATGAACTCGCGGTGCGCCTTGATCTGCTCCGCCAGATCCTCGACCCCCTCGCCGCGCGCCGCCTCGGTGCGCAGGATCGGCACCTTCCAGCCCTCGGGGTCGTGGGAGAGCGCGAGGACGCCGCGGACCTCGCGGACCATCGTGTCGGTCATCGGGTGGTCGGCCTTGTTGACGACGATGATGTCCGGGATCTCCATCACGCCCGCCTTCAGCGCCTGGATCGAATCGCCGGAGCCGGGCATCAGCGCCAGCACGATCGTGTCGGCGTGGTCGACGATGTCGATCTCGGCCTGGCCGACGCCGACGGTCTCGATCAGGACGTCGTCTTTGCCGGCCGCGTCCATGATCAGCGCCACCTGCAGCGCCGCCTCGGAAAGACCGCCGAGGGCGCCGCGCGAGGCCATCGAGCGGATGAAGACGCCGGGGTCGAGGAAGTGCTCGGTAAGGCGGATCCGGTCGCCGAGCAGGGCGCCGCGGGTGAAGGGGCTCGAGGGGTCGATGGAGAGGACGGCAACCTCGCGCTCGGCCTTGCGCAGCTCCGCCGTCAGCGCCCCGATCAGGGTGCTCTTGCCGACCCCGGGGGGTCCGGTGAAGCCGACGATGCGGGCGTTGCCGGTGCGCGGGTAGGTCTCGCGGACCAGCTCCCAGCCGGCGGGATCGTCTGACTCGATCAGCGTGATCGCCCTTGCCAGCGCCCGCTTTTCGCCGCCGAGGAGGCGCTCTGCCAGGGGCGCGGTTTTGGCGGCGTCGGGCAAGGGCGGCCCAGTCTAAGAGGTCGTCCGGGGATTCGCGCGTGCGGCTGGCGAGCGCCGGACCGAGCGGGGGTAGGACGCAGGGAGGCCGAATAGCAGCGCTATTTGGCCGACTGAGGACGACGCCCCGCGAAGTGTGTCCGGCGCCGCCAGGCGTGCGTGGGAATCCCCGGACGACCTCTAAAGTTGCCCCGCGATGCTCGGCTTCCTGGCCCGCAACCGGATGCTCACCCCCCGCTACGCGCGTCTTTTCTGGCGCTACCTGTGGCGGCGCTTCCTCACCCCGGCCGGCCGGCGCTGGGCCTCCGACGGCCCCTTCTTCCTCGGCCGCGGCCTCGAACTGAAGATCGAGCCGCGCGGGCAGGTGCGCTTCGGCCGCTTCGTATGGATCGGCGACGGGACCAAGATCCGCTGCCACGAGGGCGAGGTCGAGATCGGCGCCAAGACCGTGATGGGGCAGGAGTGCACGATCTCCGCCTACCAGCGGGTGCGGATCGGCGAGCAGTGCGTGATCGCCGACCGGGCGATGTTCATCGACTTCGACCACGGGATCGTCGAGGTCGAGCGGCCGATCCGGCAGCAGGGCATCTACAAGCGCGACGTCGAGGTCGGCAACAACGTTTGGATCGGCTACGGCGCCTGCATCCTCCGCGGCGTCAGCGTCGGCGACAACTCGGTGATCGGCACCAACGCGGTCGTCGCCAAGGACGTCCCCGCCAACGCGATCGTCGGCGGCGTTCCGGCGCGGATCATCCGCATGCGCGAGGCGCCCGAGGAGCTGCGCTGGGCGCGGCCGGTCGAGCCCGACCCCGAGGCCTGGACGACGATGCAGCCGCCCGCATCCGCGGCGCGCGACTAGCGATCGCCGGCCGCGGGTACGCGGTGCGCATGCCCGACGAGGAAGAGAAGCTCGACGAACAGGAGGCGGTGAAGCGCCTCAACAAGGCGCTCGCGCTGCAGTACCGCTCGGCCCTGCAGTACTCGGTCGTGGCCTCGAGCCTGACCGGGATCGAGGCGCAGGCGCTCGGCTCGCAGCTGACCGCGTTCGGCGACGCCGAGCTCGCCGACGTCCGGCGCCTGATCGAAAAGATCGTCTCCTTCGGGGGCGAGCCGACGACGGAGGTCGCCCCCCTCTCCTTCGACCCGAGCGTTCGCGACGCCCTGCTCCGCCTCGCCGAATACGAGGAAGCGGGCGTCGAGGCCCTGCAGGAAGCGATCGAGCCGACCGGCCGCGAGGGCCGCTCCGAGGCGCTCGAGCACCTGATGGAGCACCTGATCCTGCGCAAGCAGCACCAGGTCGACTTCCTCAACCGCGCCGTCGCCTGAGCCAGCCGACAAGAGCGGAGCGGCGACCGAGGGTTGTTGTCTGCAAAATTTCCGTCAGGAATGACTTGTACCGTCAGGCTGACAATGAGCCGCTGCCGCGAGATTGCCCCCATGACCCGCGACGGGAGAATCCGCTCCGAGGAGGTGGCGACCAGGTTCGGCCGCAACCTCTGGCGCTGCCGGCGCCGGGCCGCGCTCTCCCAGGAAGAGCTGGGCGCGCGGGCGGGGCTGCACCGGACCGAGATCGGGATGCTCGAGCACGGCACCCGACTGGCCCGCGTCGACACGCTGATGAAGCTCGCCGGCTCGCTCGACATCGCTCCCAGCGAGCTGCTCGATGGCATCCACTGGACGCCCGGGACCAGCAGCGAGGGCGGCTTCAGCATCAGCGAACGCACTCTGGCGCAGCGGTGCCGCGGCGACTGCGGCTAGCTCGGCGGCGGCGCTTCTACGACAGCTTGGCGCCGGCCAGCTCGGCGTAGACCGCCGCCGTCTGCTCGGCGACGTCGCCCCAGTCGAAGCGGCGCAGGTGCTCGTAGGCTTCGGCGACCAGGCGGCGGCCGAGCTCGTCGTCGACGAGGACGCGGATCGCCACCTCGGCCAGCGCTTCGGGATCGTGGGCGCGGAAGCGCAGGCCGGCCTCCTCGTGCGGGACGACCTCGCGCAGGCCGCCGGTGTCGGCGACGATGCAGGGGCAGCCGGAGGCCATCGCCTCCAGCGCCACCAGCCCGAAGGGCTCGTAGATCGAGGGCACCACGGTGAGGTCGGAGATCCGGTAGAGCGAGTGCAGGACGTCGTCGCCGATCCAGCCGAGGAAGGTGCCGTGGTCCATCAGACCCAGCTCCTGCGCCTGGCGCTTCAGTTCCGCCTCGTGGGTGCCGGAGCCGGCGACCAGGAAGCGGGTCCCCGGCGCCTCTTCGAGCACCCGCGGCATCGCCTCCAGCGCCAGCTGGAAGCCCTTCTCGTAGACGAGGCGGCCGATCAGCAGGACCAGCTTCTCCTCGGGCGCGGCGAACTCGCCCCGCAGCCGCGCCAGCTCCTCGGCCGGCTGCGCCGGCAGGTCCTCGGGGTCGATCCCGTTGGGGATCACGGTGATCCGCTGCTCCTCGACGCCGAAGATGTCGGCGACCTGTTCGCGCATGTAGTGGGAGCAGGTGATGACGCGATGCGAGCGGTTGGTGATCCAGCGCTCGACCCCGTGGATATAGGTCTGCGGGTGCTTGTCGACCCAGCCCTGGTGGCGGCCGTACTCGGTCGCGTGGATCGTCGTGATCAGCGGCGCGTCGAAGCGCTTGGCGAGGTGGTCGCAGGCGTTGGCGACGAGCCAGTCGTGGCCGTGGACGAGGTCGTAGCTGTAGCGGTCGCCGAGCTCGACCCCGGCGGCCAGCATGTCGGAGTTCATCCGCTCGATCCAGGCGACGAACTCGCCGAGGTCGGTCGGCCGTTTCGGCTCGCGGATGCGGTGGATGACGACGCCGTTACGGCACTCCTCGGCCGGCGACTCCTCCCCCCCGCGGGTCAGCACGTGGACCTCGACGTCGCGCTCGACCAGCGCCTCGGAGAGCTTGCGCACGTGCCGGGCGAGGCCGCCCTCGATCAGCGGCGGGTACTCCCAGGAGAGAATGAGGACGCGGGTCAAGTCGTGTCTGGGGCTGGGTGGCTGGTCAAGGCTCCAGGAGCGGCGCGACGCTGAGGTCCGGGGCAAGCGATCGCAGGCGGGGTTGGGTGGCGCGGCCGGAGTCTATGGCCTCCAGCATCGCCCGTGAGTGATCGGTGGCCCGCTGGTAGGCGTAGTCGCCGGCCTGCTTGCGCTGGTCGAGAAACGCCCAGTCGCTCGCCTGCGCCGCCAGCAGCTCGCGGGCGGCGCGCTCCAGCGGCGCGCCGCGCAGGCCCCCCGCAACCGCCCGCAGCAGCCGCAGCTCCATCCGCCGGTTGCCCCAGGCGAGGTCGGCCACCGCCGGCGAGTCCCAGGTCCGCAGGTCCTTGCCCTCGCCCCAGGTGGAGGCGCGCAGGGGGCGCTCGACCGGCTCGTGCTCGGCCAGCGCCTGCGGCACGGTGAGCAGGCGGATGCCCGCCGCCGCGGCGCCATCCAGCACCGCCCGCAGCCAGATCGGCCCCTCCGACCACCAGTGGCCGAGCAGCTCGGTGTCGATCGCGAAGACGAGCAGGCCGCGGCGGCTGCGCTGCTCGGCGTAGCTGCGCAGGCGCGCGGAGGCGGCGGCGAGGAACTCCTCGGCCTGGCGCCGCGCGACGGCCTCGGCGGCGGCGGGATCGTAGGCGCCGCCGCCAACCCGCCAGATGCGGATGCCGCGGAGGGATTTGCCGGCGAACTGGGCGTGCGCCGGGTCGGAGGGATAGCCCTCGAGCGACCAGAGCCAGGCGATCGCCTCCCAGTCGATCGGCAGCGCCACTGGGCCCGCCTCGGTGCGCACCGGCGCCAGAGCGTCGAGCGGCTCGGCGTGGGCGCTCTGGTCGACGCAGAACCAGCGCACGCCCTCCCGCGCCAGCTCCCACTCGAGGCCGGGCTCGTAGGCGCACTCCGGCAACCAGAAGCCGCCGTCCCAGCCGAACCGCCGCCGGTGCGAGCGGATGCCGGCGTCGAGCTGCAGCCGCAGCCCCTGCCGCGTCGCCACCATCGGCAGGACGGCGTGGGTGGCCGAGGAGGCGGCGAGGGCGATCCTCCCCTCTGTCGCCGCCTGCTGGAACGGTGCGAGCGGGTTGCCGCCGGCGTCGTCGAGCTGCTCCAGCGCGTGGGCGTAGCGCTGGCGCTCACCCTCGCAGGCGGCGCGGCACTCCTCCGGGACCTGCGGCAGGTCCGCCTCCGCCGCCCCGATCCGCCACTCGACCAGAAAGCGCCGCAGCCGCTCCGCCGCCCCCGCGTCCTCGAGCTGGTCGGCCAGGACCGGCGTCACCGTCATCGTCAGGTCCCGCGCCACCTCGAGCACCGGCAGGTAGGAGCGGATCACCGCGTCGAACAGCCACTCCTCGCCGAACGGGTAGGTCCCGAACCCCTCCACATAGGGCATGTGGCTGTGGAGGACGATCGCCACGTCCCCGACACCCTCCCTCCCGAACTGCATCAGATTTCCCCTCTGCCAGGTAGGAAATCTGATGCAGTTCGGAGATCAGGGGGCACGGCAGACGGCGAGGAAGTCGAGGGCGCGGTCGAGGCCCCCTTCGCGCAGGCTGAAGTCGGAGGCCGCGATCGCCGGGGTGAAGCGGTCGTAAAAGGGCTTGGTCAGGCCGAGGCGCTTGTGGACCGAGTCCCAGCCGAGCTTGATCGCCAGCTCGTGGGCGCGCAGCTTGCGGGCGTGGAAGAGGCCGAGCATCGCGACAGAGTCGAAGTGCGCCTCGCAGAGCGCCCGGAACTCCTCGGCCCGGTACTCCTTCACGTGCCAGGGGTTGTCGGACTTCTCCGCCCCGGGAGGGGCCAGCGTCAGCAGGTTCGGGGTCGAGACGTAGGCGACGCCGCCCGGCGCCAGCATCGACTTGAAGTGCTCGAGGATCGCGCCGGGATCCTGGACGTGCTCGATCGTCTGCAGGAAGACGACGGCGTCGCAGGGCTCGGCGAAGCTCTCGACCAGGTCGCGCTCGAAGCGCAGGTTGGGGCGCTGGTAGCGGAGCCGCGCGTGCTCGTGCGCCTCGGCGTTGGCGTCGACGCCGACGACCCCGGCGGCCGTCCGGGCGAGCACGTCGGAGCCGTAGCCCTCGCCGCAGGCCATGTCGACGGCCCGCTTTCCCTGCATCCGCTCGGCGATCCATTCGTAGACGACGAGGTGGCGCCGGAACCAGTAGTTCTCCTCCGGCACGTCGGGCAGCGTCCGCTCCCCGGTCAGGGGCAGCGGCGGCACTCCGGGCGGCTGATTCTCCTGCAGGTAATGGCGCTCCACCGGAGGGGACCGTATTGCAGATTCCGCATAGAGTTCCCGCCCGATGCCGGCCTCCCCCACCGCCACGCACGAGCACATCAAGGACGTCAACACCCGCTACCACGACGCGGCGGCGCACGAATACGACGCCAAGTGGGGCATCGACTTCGGCGAGGTCGGCCAGCGGCAGGTGCGGCTGAAGCTGGTCAAGGCACTCGGTGGGCAGAAGGGACACAGCTTCGGCGACGCCCTCGAGATCGGCTCCGGCACCGGCTACTTCTCGCTCAACCTCGTCCAGCTCGGGGTGATCGAGCGGCTGACCGCGACCGACATCTCGCCCGGGATGCTGGAACGGCTCGCCGGGACCGCCGAGGCGCTGGGGCTGGAGGAGGTCACCACGGTGGAGACCGAGGCCGAGGTCCTGCCGTTCGAGGACGAGAGCTTCGACCTGGTTCTCGGCCACGCGGTCCTCCACCACATCCCCGACCTCGACAAGGCCTTCGCCGAATTCCGCCGCGTCCTGCGGCCGGGCGGGATGATCGCCTTCGCCGGCGAGCCCTCGCGCTACGGCGACACCCTGGCGGCGCTGCCGAAGCGGGCCGGGCTGGCGCTGGCGCCGGTCTGGCGCCGCGCGGTCGGCGCCCGCGAACGCGCCGTCGCCGAGTACGAGCAGTCCGAGGGCCACTCGCTCGAGGGCGAGGTCGACGTCCACGCCTTCGCCCCCGCCGACCTGCGCCGCCTGCTCCGCGACGCCGGCTTCGAGAAGCGCCACGTCGGCGGCGAGGAGCTCCTCTCCAACGCTTGGGGCTGGGGCCTGCGCACGGTCGAGTCGAGCGCCGAGCCCGAGTCGATCTCCTTCGGCTGGCGCCGCTTCGCCTTCAAGAGCTACATCGCCCTGCAGAAAGTCGACACCCGCCTGCTCGAGCCCTACCTGCCGGCCGAGCTCTTCTACAACCTTCTGGTCTCGGCCCGCAAGCCCGCCTAGCGCCGCAGGCGCGGCGAGCGGTCGCGGGGTTCGCCGGGGGTGCGGGCGCGGAAGATCTTGACCCGGTAGTCGAGCCCCTTGAGGCGGCGTTCGCCGACGTAGGAGTAGTCGAAGCCGTCGCCGGCGATGTCCTTCGTCGCCTCGTCGAGGACGACGCTGCCGGGGCGGGCGACGTTGGTGAGGCGGCTGGCGAGGTTGACGGCGCGACCGTAGTAGTCGCCCGACTGCGGCAGGGTCGGGCCGCTGGCGATCCCGGCGCGCAGCCAGGGGAACTGCTGGCCTTCAGCCTCGGCGGCATCGATCAGCGCCAGCGCCGCGGCGACCATCGGCTCCGGCTCGCTGGAGACCAGCATCACCTCGTCGCCGATCGTCTTCACCAGCCGCACCGGCGGCTCGGCGACCGCGATCGCCATCTCCTCCAGCCGCCCGGCGACCATCCCCAGTTCCTCGGGCGCGATTTCCTCGCCGAGGCGGGTGAACTCGACCAGGTCGGCAAAGCAGACGGTGAGATCCACGGTCCCTCCGACCTCGCCCGATGCGAGGTTGGTGGCGCCGATCACGTCGCGGCGGATCTGTTCCAGCAGGTGGGCCTGGAGGGCGTAGTTGACGACCGGACCGACCAGCGGCAGCATCGCGTCGGCGGCGGCGACGAAGCGCAGGGCGACGTCGCGCTCGGTGTCCCCCGGCCGGATCAGCGTGCGGACGATCAGCTCGCGATTGGCTTCGGCGATCCGCGCCGTCCCCATGCCGATCGTTCGGGCGACCTGGAGCAGGCCGTCCTCGGGCAGGCCGCTTTCGAGGAAGGTCTTGACCCGGCGGGCCGCTTCGAGGTCGGCCTCGGTGCCGCGCCGCTCGTCGGGATCCGGGTACGGCACCCCGAGGGCGGAGCTGAACCGCTGCAGGACGTCGAGCTCGAGGCCGGCCAGCTCGGCGACCTCGCGGGCGGTGTAGCGCGCGCCTTCGCCGGCCAGGGCCCGCTCGACCGGCAGCAGGGTCAGCCGCCCCGCCGCCACCGCCTGTTTCAGTTCCTCGAGCCCGCAGCCCTCGCCGGCGAGCTGCTCGAGCAGCTCGCGCCGCGCCTCCCGCGGCTCCCCTTCGAGGCCGTCGAGCAGCCCCTCGGCCTCGAAGTCGATGTCAGGTCCCGCCGCCACGGAGCCATTCAAGCGTCTCGATCGGTTGCGTGGTCAGGCGTAGGCGACGGCACCGCCGCGACGGGGGTCGCCGCCGCCGCTGAGCTCCCCCGTGCGGGGGTCGCGGGCGACCGCCTGGACACCGCCGAAGAAGAGGTTGATCGCCGGCCGCCGCGCCACCGCGACGCCGCGGGCCTCGATCCGCCGCAGGGCGTCCTCGTCGATCCCCGGCTCGGTCTGCACGACCCCCTGCTCGAAGTGCAGCCGCGGCGCTTCGATCGCGACGTCGACCGGGAAGCCCTGCTCGATCGCCCGCACCACCGTCTGCAGGATCGCCGAGCGGATCCGGTTCGAGCCGGCGCTGCCGAGCGCGAGGACGATCTCGCCGTCGCGCAGCACCACCGTCGGCGCCATCATCGACGGAACCCGCCGACCGGGGCCGATCAGGTGGAACCCGGCCGGGTTGAGGTCCTCCTCGCCGAGCATGTTGTTGAGGATCACCCCGGTCCCCGGCACCAGCACGCCGGAGCCCGAGCCGTTGGAGCAGGTGACGCTGGCGCAGTTGCCGTCGGCGTCGAGGACCGAGATGTGGGTGGTCGAGCCGAGCAGGTCGGCGGCGGCGAGGTCGAGCCCGATCGGGTCGAGGAAGCCGGCCTCCATCCCCTCCTCGTAGAGCGACTCGGCGAAGGCGAGGTCGCGGCGGTCGTTGGCCGCTTCCATCGCCGCCACCAGCTGCTCGGGCCCGCTGCGGGGGCCGAGCCGCTCGAGCAGGCCGAGGCAGTAGGCGATGAGGATGCCGCCGGAGGAAGGCGGCGGGTTGGTGAGGACTTCGGTCCCGCGGAAGGCGGTCTCGATCGGCTTGCGCTCGATCGGCTCGTAGGAGGCGAGGTCGCCGGGCCCGATGTAGCCGCCTTTGCCGACGACGAAGTCGCTGATCGTCCGCGCCAGCTCGCCCCGGTAGAAGGTCTCGGCGCCTTCCTCCGCGTAGCGTTCGAGCGTCCCCGCCAGCTCCGGGAAGGCGAACAGGTCCCCCTCCTCCAGCCGCCGCCCGCGCGGTGCGTACAGCTCCCGGGTCCCGGTCATGTGTTCGTGGATCGGCCCGAGGATCTCGAGGATGTAGGCCTGCTGCCGGCTGACCGGCGCCCCCTCGCGGGCGAGCCGGATCGCCGGCTCGACCAGCGCCGAGAGCGGCATCGAGCCGAACCGCTCGAGCGCGTGGGCGAGCCCGGCCGCCGTCCCCGGCACCCCGCAGGAGGCCGGGCCGACGTAGAACGTCTGCACCGTGTCGGCATCGAAGCGGACCGGCACCGGCACCAGCTCGGTCGTCCGCTCGATTCCGTCGAGGCCGGGCGCGGCGACGAAGAAGTCGATCAGCGTCGTCTCCCCCGCCTCGTGGACCATCATGTGGCCGCCGGCCCCGAAGCCGGTCAGCGGGCTCTCGACCGCGAAGGAGGCAAGCACCGCGCAGACCGCGGCGTCGACCGCGTTGCCGCCCTCGCGCAGGACGGCGGCGCCGGCCTCGGCGGTCAGCGGATGGCCGGCTGCGACGACCCCTCGCATCGGGCCCAGTCTGCCAGCGGTCGCTAGCCCGGCAGGAACTCGGGGACGTCGATCCCCAGCTCGCCGCCGCGCTCGGAGCGGCCGCGGCGGGATGCACCGGCGTCTTTGGTGCGGCGGATCGTCGGCTCCTCGGCCCGGCGCGGCGGCATCGTGCGGCCGTCGAAGCGGGTGGCGACAACGGTCACCCAGACCTGGTCGCCGACGTCCTCGTCGATATTGGCGCCGAAGATGATGTTGGCGTCGGGGTGGGCAGCCTCGCCGACCACCTTGGCGGCCTCGGAGACCTCGACCAGCGAAAGATCGGCGCCGCCGGTGATCGAGAGCAGAATCGCCCGGGCTCCCTCCATCGAGGTCTCGAGCAGCGGCGAGGAGATCGCTTTTTCGGCGGCTTCGATCGCGCGGCCGTCGCCGTGGGCCATGCCGATCCCGAGCAGCGCCCGGCCGGCGTCGGACATGATCGAGCGCACGTCGGCGAAGTCGAGGTTGATCACGGCGGGAAGGGTCACCAGGTCGGAGATCCCCTGGACCCCCTGGCGGAGGACGTCGTCGGCGACCTTGAAGGCCTCGACCATCGAGGTCTGCTGGTCGAGCACCTCGAGCAGGCGGTCGTTGGGGACGACGATCAGGGTGTCGACCTCGGCGGCGAGTTCTTCGATGCCCTTCTGGGCCTGGGTGCCGCGGCGGCTGCCCTCGAAGCTGAACGGCTTGGTGACGATGCCGACGGTGAGCGCGCCGACCTCGCGGGCGAGGCGGGCGACGACCGGGGCGGCGCCCGAACCGGTGCCGCCGCCGGCGCCGGCGGCGACGAAGACCATGTCGGAGCCCTTCAGCAGGCGCTTGATCTTGTCCTGCTCCTCGAAGGCGGAGCGGTGGCCGACCTCGGGGTCGGCGCCGGCGCCGAGGCCGCGCGTCTGCTCGTCGCCGATGTGGACGGTGACGTCGGCGACGCAGAGCTGGAGGGACTGAAGATCCGTGTTGACCGCCATGAACTCGACCCCGGGCACCCGCGCGTCGACCATCCGGTTGACCGCGTTGACGCCGGCGCCGCCGACCCCGACGACCTTGATCACGGGCTGGTGGGGCTCGCCGCTTCCCGGCGGCTCGTACTCGGGCTCGTCCCGGCCGTAGCGGGGGTTTTCCGGCGTGAACTGCTCCCGCCGCGCCGGCGGCTCCTCATTGAAGACCCGTTTCAGCCGCTCCGGGGCAGGCTCAGTGGAGGTCTCGATATCGCCGGCGTCCTGATCGAAGAAGGTGGGCGCCTCTTCCTGCTGGAGGGGAACGTCGGTCGCAGTCTCTTCCTCGGCTACCGGCTCGGGAGCGGGCGGCGTCGTCTCCGGCTGCTGCTCCTCGGCCTTCTGCGCCTCAGCCGGATCCTGGCGGCCGTATCCTCCGGCGGATCTACCGGCGCGTCCTCGCTCGTCGACCGGAACAGGTCGGACAGCGGTCCCTCGCGCATGCTTGCGCGCTTGTCACGCCTCGACATGAGACAGAACCTCCTTCGCCAGCTCCCGGTAGTAGTTCGCAGCGCTCGAAGCTGAATCGTACTTGAGCACGCTGGCCCCTTTGACCGGGGCCTCGGCGAACTTGATCGCCTTTTTGATCCGGGACTGGAAGACGAGGTCGCCGAAGTTCTCCTCGAGGATTTCCACCGCCTCCTTGGCGTGGATCGTCCGCGAGTCGAGCATCGTCGGCAGGATCCCCTCGATCCGCACGTCGGGGTTGAGGTTCTCCTGGATCATCCGCAGGGTGTTCTGGAGCTGGACCAGGCCGCGCATCGAGAGGTACTCGCACTGGACCGGGACGATCACTTTGTTCGCCGCGGTCAGGGCGTTGATGGTCAGCAGGCCGAGGCTCGGCGGGGTGTCGATGCAGACGAAGTCGTAGTCCCCGTGGACCTCTTTCAGCGCTTTCTCCAGCGAGCGCTCGCGGCCGATCTTGGTGCTCATCGCGATCTCGGCGCCGGCCAGGTCGATCGAGGCGACGGCGATGTCGATCTCCCGCTTGACGATGATCTCGGAGATCGGCATGTCGTTGACGAGCACGTCGTAGAGGCTTTTCTCGACCTTGTCGGGGTCGATCCCCTGGCTCATCGTCAGGTTCCCCTGCGGGTCGAGGTCGATGCAGAGCACCCGGTAGCCGGACTCGGCGAAGGCGACAGCCAGGTTCAAGGTCGTAGTGGTCTTAGCGACCCCACCCTTCTGGTTCGCGAAGGCGATCACATCAGCCGTCTTGACCGGCTCCTCCTCAGGCTCTTTCTCCTTCAGGAAATCGAGGCGGGTAGGAGCCAATAGCTCCACAGCCTTGAGACGTGCCGGCCCCTCTTCTTCGTCCTCATCGGCAGCGTTGAGAGCAGGCTCCTCGTCAACTACGGACGTCTCTGCCGTGGGTGACGTCGTAGGGGGGACCATCTCCTGCGCAGTTGCAGGAGATGGTGGGTCCCCTGCGTCGGCAGGACCCGCGGCCCACTCACCATCGTCCCTAGGCGAATCGTCGATCCGCTCCGGCACCGCCGCTTCCATCTCCTGAAGGTCGTCGACGATCTGCCGCTCCTCCTGAATCTCGACGGGAGCAGGCTTTGGCTTCTTTCGGCTTAGAAATCCCATTGCGCGGATATTCGTATGGGACCCGGCTTTTCCTGCCGGCCACCGAAATTGCTAGGAATCAGCCAATCCCCGAACTCTTGGACAAGCGGCTCGTGATCGTCACCGGCAAGGGTGGCGTCGGCAAGACGACCGTCGCCGTGGCCCTCGGCCTGCGGGCGGCGAGCGAAGGCAAGCGGACGATCGTCTGCGAGGTCTCCTCGCAGGAGAACGCCTCGCGGATGTTCGATCACGCCTCCGTCGGCTTCCACGAGGTCGAAATGGAGGAGAACCTCTGGTCGATCTCGATCGACCCCGACGAGTCGATGCGCGAGTACGTGCTGCTGCAGCTGAAGGTGCGGGCGATGCGGGACCTGCTCTTCCGCAGCCGCATCTTCAACTACCTCGCCGCGGCGACGCCGGGGCTGAAGGAGCTGGTGACGATCGGGAAGATCTGGGAGCTCGCCCAGCTCGACCGCAAGGTGAAGAAAGGCCGCAAGTACGACCTGGTGATCGTCGACGCGCCGGCGACCGGGCACGGGGTCGGCTTCCTGCAGACGCCGCGCACCTTCGCCTCGATCGCCCGTGTCGGTCCGATCCACTCGCAGGCCCAGCAGCTCGACCGCTTCATCACCGACCAGGAGAACACCGGCACCGCGATCGTCGCCCTGCCCGAGGAGATGCCGGTCAACGAGACGATGGCGCTGGAGCACGACCTGCGCGACGAGGTCGGGGTCGCGGTCGACCGCGTCTACCTGAACGGGCTCTACCCCGAGCGCTTCAAGAAAGCCGAGGCGGAGAAGCTGGCGCAGCTGGCCGAGAGCGAGAACGGCGCGGCGAAGGCGGCGGCGCGGGCGGCGCTCTCCGAGTACGGGCGGGCGAAAACCCAGCGCACGCAGCTGAGCCGGCTGAAAAAAGGCGTCGAGGCGCCGGTGAAAACGCTGCCCTTCCTCTTCGAGCCCGAGCTCGACGTCGAGGCGGCGCGCAAGCTGGCGGGGAAGCTCGGCTGATGGCCTCGGTCGGCGAAGTCCTCGAAGGGAAGTCGATCTGCATCTGCGCCGGCTCCGGCGGCGTCGGCAAGACCACGACCTCGGCGGCGATCGCGTTAGGGATGGCGGCGCAGGGGTTGAAGGTCTGCGTATTGACGATCGACCCCGCCAAGCGCCTGGCCGACTCGCTCGGGCTGGAGGAGCTGGGGAACGAAGCGCGCCGGGTCGATCCCTCACTCTTCGAGGCGCAGGGCGTGGAGATGAAGGGCGAGCTGTGGGCGATGATGCTCGACGCGAAGGCTACCTTCGACGAGCTGATCGCCCGCCAGGCGCCCGACGAGGAGTCCCGCGACCGGGTGCTGAACAACCGCATCTACCAGCAGATCTCCAGCGCCCTCGCCGGCTCGCAGGAGTACATGGCGATGGAGAAGCTGTTCGAGCTGCACACCGAAGGCGGCTTCGACCTGCTGGTCCTCGACACGCCCCCCACCCGCAACGCCCTCGACTTCCTCGACGCGCCGAAACGGCTGACCCAGTTCATCGAGGGCAAATCGCTGCGCGTGTTCATGAAGCCGACGGGCCTGGCGGCGAAGGTGACCGGCCGCGGCGTCTCCGTCGCCCTCGGCGTCTTCAAGAAACTCGTCGGCTTCGACCTGCTCGCCGACCTGGCCGAGTTCTTCAACGCCTTCAGCAGCATGGTCGACGGCTTCCAGGCGCGGGCCAAGCGCGTCAACAAGCTCCTCGCCGACCCCGAGACCTGCTTCCTCGTCGTCTGCGGCCCCCAAGGCGAGCCGATTGACGAGGCCGTCTACTTCCACCGCAAACTGGTCGAGGCGGAACTGCCCTTCGGCGGCGTCGTTGTCAACAAGGTCCACTACGCGGCCGACGAACTCAGCGGCGAGGTCGAGGACCTACCCGAGGCTCTCGCCGAGAAACTGGGGGACCCTGCCCTCGCGAAACGGGTCGCCGACAACTTCGCCGACTACCAGGCCCTCGCCGAGCGCGACTCCCGCAACATCGACCACCTCGCCAACGAGCTCCACACCAGCTGCGTCATCCGCGTCCCCTACCTGGACGAGGACGTCCACGACCTAACCGGCCTCTCCCACATCGACCGCTACCTCTTCGCAACCGCCGAGGAGCGGGTCGAGATGGCAGCGGGGCGGGCTTAATTCTCCTGCTCCGCACCGGTTTTCGGTTACCTTGATGCGGTGACCGACGAGCACCTGATCACTGAGGCCGGGCGAAGACTGGCCGCGGTTCTGGAGGACGCCCAGGTAATCCTCTTCGGGTCGTACGCGCGAGGCGAGGCCAACGAATCGAGTGACCTCGACCTCCTCGTGATCGAGGCCGAAGTGGCCGCCCCACGAGCCGAGTCGGCTCGTCTACGTCGCGAGCTGCGGGATCTCGAAGTCGCTCTTGACGTGATCGTGGTGAGTAGGAAACAAGTCGAGGCGCTCGGAGAGATCCCCGGAACCATGGTCAACGAGGCGCTTCAAACGGGACGAATCCTTGTCGACGGATGAGCAAGCGGGACTCGCTGCGCTCCTAGCGCGCAAGGCACGAGAGGACGCCATCGCGGTTCGGGAGTTCGCGGGGAACCCGGAGATCGCGGACGGGATCATCGGCTTCCATGCACAGCAGGCCGTCGAGAAGTGGCTAAAGGCCGTGATGGCGCGGCGGGACATTTCACAGGCCCGCATTCATGACATCGGGCGCCTCTTGCAACTGCTTCGGGACGCCGGCGCTTCACTGCCGGACGACGTAGATCGTCTTGACGAACTGACGATCTACGCTGTCCCCCTTCGATATGACGATTTACTCGATGCCGAGCCTCTTGACCGCAAAGACACGGGGCGGCTCGTCGAAGAGATCGAAGCCTGGGCTCGAACCGAACTCGAATAGCGCTACTGCAGGTCCTCGCAGGCGATGCCGTCGTGGTCGGCATCGAGGCGGCTCGGGTCGTGGCGCGGACCGCCGTGCTTCTTGTAGTAGTGCTGGGCCTGCGGCCAACTGCTGAAGTCGGAGCAGTCCTTATCGACGAAGGCGGTAGCCGGGCTTGCCGCGAACGCCAGAGCTAGAGCGGCGAGCGGAATCGCCAGGTACTTGCGCATGGGATCTCCCTGAGTTGATTGCGCGGCCGAGGCTAAGTGGTCAAGCCGCCTCTGCGCTACCGGTCAAACGGGGAAATCCAAGTTTTAGTTACGAGTACGTGTTAGTTCTGTAGAGGAACTGCCTAAGTACTGCAAAGTGGCGTTAGCTAACCCGGTTCCGGCTGTAATCGAACTCGAGGTGGCTGACCTCCCAGTCGGCGTCCTCGGGAACCGGGAAGAGATGGCGCACGCGGGGGGTGTCGATCCGCTCGCGGTGCTGGATGTCGCGGTCTGAGTCTGCCGGCCAGTCGATCGTCTCGCCCTCGCGGGAGTCGGTGACCTCCTCGAGCCACGGCGTGGCCGTGATCCTGATCTCTTCTTCGGCCGGGACCGGCTCCATGATGCGGGTCTCCTGCTCCACGTACTCCTCCTCCGGTAGTTCGTCGACGGGCAGCTGAAGTTCGGCTGAGGGCTCGGGCTCGACGGCTTCGATCGAGATCTCCTCGTACGCGGGCTCGGGCATGAAATCGGGCTCTGGCTCGGGCTCCTCCTCGACGGGCGCCTCGGACGGGACCGAGACGGTGATCTCGGCGTCGCCGCCTTCGAGCCCGTTGACGATCAGGGTCTCGTCGGCGGTGGTGCTGAGGTCGCTGCCGAGCTCGCCCAGCGCCGCCTGGCGCAGCAGCTTGCGGGTCCCCTCCTCCATCCAGGTCGCCAGCTCGACGGCGCGTTCGATCGGCAGGCCGTTCATCATCGCCCGCTCCAGCTCGAGCACGTCCTCCACCCGCTCGCGCGCCTGCAGGCGGTCCATCGTCTCGTCCTCGATCAGGGCGGCGGCGCGCAGTGGCAGCGAGGCGCCGACCGGGCCGTGGCCCTCCAGCACCGCGCGCATCGCCAGCAGGTGGTCGCTCAGGCCCTCGAGCGCGGTCGGGCGCTCGCAACCCATCTCGAAGCGGCCCACCGCCCAGCTGAGGGCGCTGTCGGGATCGGGGCGGGCCTCCAGCGCGGCGGCGAACTCGATCAGCTCCGCGGCCTCGGCCTCGCCGAGGCGGTAGCCGCCGGGGCGGGTCGAGGGGGCGCCGGTGGCGATCCGGCGCCAGCAGCCCTCCCCGGTCGGGGCGAAGGCGAAGGGGCCGAGGCCGATTCCGCCGCCCTTGAACATCCTCATCACGCTGACCAGCTCGCGCAGTTGCATCAAAGCTCCCTCGGCGCCGCCGTCGGCGTCCTGCTCGGCGACGGCCAGGTACTGGGGCTCCCAGGCGGCGCGGCCCATGCCCTCGCTGCGCATCGCGTCGACCGGCGCCTCGATCGAGTCGGCGCGGACGATGCGGACGCCGTGGGGCAGCTGCAGGCGCGGCATCGACATCCGCAGCCCGACCAGCGGGACGATCAGCACGTCGGCCTCGTCGGCGTCGCGGGATTCGGCGTCGAGCGTCGCCAGGGCGCCCTCGAGCGCCTCGCGATCGAGCGAGAAGCCGGCAGAGCCCTCCCAAAGGGATGCGAAGAAGGTCGTCAGCATCAGCTCGGCGCGCACGGCGGGGTCGGCGGGCACGGCCTCGCCGCGGGACTCCAGGTACGGCGAGGCGACGCCGGCTTCGACCGTGGCCTCGCGGGCGGCCGGGAAGCTCGGCAGCGAGCGCAGCTCCTCGGCGTGCTCGAGCACGTAGCGCCCGGTCATCGGCACGTAGCTGTAGAAGGCGGACTCGTCGGCCGAGTCGGCGGCGACGTCGAAGGGGATCTCGTCCCCCGTCGCGACGAGCGAGCTGAAGCGCCCGGCGGCCTCGGTGGCCAGCCGCTCGATCGATTCGTTCAGGAGGAAGTCACGCACACCGCAGGCTTCCGCCCTGCGGCTGGGGCTCCTGCGCTTGCACGATCGCTTGCAGGAACGGCTAGACGGCGGCCGGGGTGCGCTCGTCGGCCTGAGCGGCGTCGCCCAGCAGCCAGCGCATCCCGTACGAGCGCATGTCCTCGACCAGCGGGACCAGGGCCTTTCCCTTCGCCGTCAGCGCGTACTCGACCCGCGGCGGCACCTCGGGGTAGGTGTGGCGCGCGACGATCCCCTCGTCCTCCAGCGCCCGCAGGCGCAGCGAGAGCGTGCGCGGGCTGATCCCCTCCAGTGACCGCTCGAGCTCGCAGAACCGCGCGCTCCCTTCGGCCAGGTCGCGAATCAGCAGCAGCGTCCACTTGCCGCAGACGACTTCGGCGGTCTTGCAGACGGGGCAGGTGGAGTTGCTCTCGGCGCTCATGATCCAAAAGCGAGGGCTAGTGGCAATTGCCTCGCTTCAGCAAGTGTAGCGCTATAGCTTCACAAACTGAAGTTTTGGTCAAAGCGCGCTGTGCTCAGGAATGACCGATGACGACCGGTTCGACTTTGAGGATGTTGATCTTGTACCGCACGTCGTTTTCGCCGTAGACGAAAGTCTCCGGGAAGGTCGGATCCACTTCCAGGAGCTGACAGACGTCGGTCCCCGAGGCGCACTTCCCTTCGCCGAAGATCGCGGTGACGTCGGTCGAGACCAGCAGCAGTGGTGTGCGGGTCTTCGGGCTCAGCCCCATGTAGGTGACGACCTGCTGCTTCGGCGAAGGGAGAACCGTCGATGGCAGGACGCGGTCGCGTTCTTCCGGCTCACTGACGACCTTCTTCCCCTCTTCGGTCGTCTCGGTCTTGACGATCTTCAGCGTCGCCGCGTAGGTGAAGGTGACGAGCTTGCCGGAGCCAGAACCCGCCCCCGCGCCTCCCGCGGAAGAGCCCGGGTTGTCGCCGGACTGACCGTGGGGGTCGCCGCCGCCGAGCGGAGCTTCGCTGGGGGCGGGTGCGGTAGTCACTTTGGTCGAACCCGAGGAACCGCCGTCGCTGCTTTCCCCGCCCGTGACGGTGGCGCCGGGCACGACGGTTTCAGAGCTGACGGCCGAGCCGACGAAATGCTGTTTGAACGGATCCTTGGCCCGGCGGCCGGAGAGGCGCTTGTTCGGTTCGCGCAACCCGGGAGCGGCTTTGACCACTGCGATCGCGGAGGCCCCTGCCGGAACCTGAGGAGCGACAGGGGCGAGCGGCGCTTCTTCGTTTTCCGCGCCACCCTCCGAGAGCAGGAACGGAACCGCGAGGATCGCGATCAGGATCAGGCCGACGAGCGGCAGCAGCCGGCGGTCGCGCAGGTCCTGATAAAGGTCGCGCAGGACCGGAGGCACTTTCACCTTGCCGAGGTCGAGCTTCGGGCCTTTGAGCTTGTTCATGGCGCTGCTCCCGTCGTCACTTCGGCGGCCGGGACCGCCGTTTCGAGAGTGGAGGCAGCGGAGGGAAGTTCACTGGTGGCGCTTTCGCCCGGTGGCGTGATGAAGGTCGTGATCGAGAACGTGCCTTCCAGCTGGGGGAAGCTGCCGCCGCTCATCGGCCCCAGGGAGAAGCCGTTGATCGTGATCAGGCGGCCGCTTACGTCCACGCCCGCATTCGTCGATTTGACGAACGAGTCGAGCCCCTTTATGAAGCTGGAGATGCGGGAGAAGTCACCGGTGAACTTCAGCGTGTAGGGCATCACCCCGAGGCCCGCCGGGCCGACGGTCGCTCCCAGAGGCAACAGGGACGCAGCTACCTCGGTCGGCGGCGCCGGTTCTTCCGGGTTGACCGACGTGGTCGGCGCGGGAGCAGCTTCGCCTTCCCCTTCGCCGCTGAGTTCGATTTCCTGAAAGCGGACACCCGCGCGATCGGCAATCGCCTTCAGCTGCACCAGCAGCGAGGCGGTTTCATCGTCCTTGGGCACTGCCTTGCCCAGCACGACGGTCTCCCGGTAGTTGACGGCGAAGCGCTTCTTCGCCGCCAGCGCCAGGTCGACTTCCTGCTGGTGCTGCGCCAGGCTGCTCCGGGCTTCTCCGACTTCGCCCTGGAGCTTGCTCGCTTCCTCCCGCTTCGGGCTGAGCACCAGCGTCCAAAAGCCGAAGGCGAGGGCGACGGTGACGAGCATCGAGACGACGATCTGGTTCGTGCGCGACATCAGCCTTCACTCGCTTCGGCCGCAGGTTCTTCTTCACTGCCTTCCGCCGCTTCGGGTTCGACAGCGACCGCTACTTCGCCTTCGGCCGCCGGGACAGGCGCCGCGTCGAAGGCGACCACGACGGTGAACTGCGCGATGAAGTTGCGGGTGCGGCAATCGGTGCCGCCGCCGCCTTCGCCCGTTCCGGCAGCGGTGCCAACCGGCGGCAGCGCCGAGGATTCGACCCCGACCCGGGTGACGCCGTCCATGTCCTTCAAAGCGCTGATGAAACCGGCGACGCCTTTCTGCCCGCTCGCGCAGCCGCTGATTTCAAGCGCGGGTCCGGCCACCGCTCCACGCAGACCCCCTCCACCGCTTTCTCCTCCAGCCGTTGCGCCGGGCGAGGCACTTGCGTCGAGCGAGGTGAGCCAGACGTCGCCCGGCAGCACCAGCGAGAGTTCGCGCATCACCCGCTCCCAGTCGAAGCGGCTGTCGGCGAGGCTTTTCACCGTGGTCGCGCGCTGTTCGCTCAGCAGCTGGTAATCGGTATAAGCCGAGAGTTGCTGCGCCTTGGCAGCGGTCGCAGCGTCTTCCTGCTTCACCTGCGCCAGCTCGTCTTTGCGATCGACGATCTGGTTGTTGGTGAGGACGACCAGGGTGACCGCACCGAGCAGGGCGACGAGCGCCCCGAGGACTATGTAGGCGATCGGACCGGTGCGCAGAGGGGCGTTCTGACCGCGCCGCTCCTCAGGTGGGATCAGGTTGACCGGGCGCATCTATGCCTCCAGCGCCAGGCCGAAGGGAAGGGTGAGTCGCGCCGCGACGGCGGGGTCCAAACCGCCGAGGGCAGGCGGCGCCGCCTGGACGATCGGCAGGCCGATCGCGGCTTCGATGCGCGCGCCGATGCCTTCGACGACGCTGCCCGGGCCGCAGAGGACCACGTTCTCGATCGGGACGGCGCCTTCTTGGGCCCCGTAGTAGTCCAGCGAGAGCCGCAGCTCGTCGATCATGGCGGTGACCCCCGCCTCGAGCGCGGCGCGGGCCTCGGAGACGGCGCCGGGATCGCCCTCGATCTGCTCGAGCGGCGCCTCCAGGCCGACGTGGGTGAGCCACATCGTCGCGTGTTCGGCGGTGAAGCCACGGGCCGCGGCAAGGCGATCGACGATCGTCCCGAGCCCAGCGTGAGAGGCACGGGTGAAGAGGCATGAGCGGCCGCGGGCGACGGCGAGGTTCATCACGTCGCCGACGCTGCAGTACAGGGTGGCGCTGGTCGGCCTGGGCAGCTCTCCCTCCGGGACCTGCACCGTCGGGGCGAGGTCGGCGAGCGCGCGGATCATCCCGAAAGCGGAGAGGTCGACTCCAACGGGTTCGACTCCGGCGCGACGGAGGGGCTGGAGGAAGGCGGCGATCATGTCGCGGCGGGCGGCGATCAGGACGACGTCGATCTGAGGAGGCTGGCCCTCCTCGGCCGGCACACCGCCGACAACCTGGTGCTCGAGCACGGCATGTTCCAGCGGCATTGGCATCTGCTCCTGCGCTTGGAAGCGGACCGCTGCCTCGAGCTCCTTCGGGTCCTCGATCGCGGGCAGCCGCACCGTGCGAACGACCACCGCCTGGTTGCCGATTCCAAGTCGGACCTGCTTGGCGAGCTTGTGCTCGGAGAAGAACGACCGCAGCGCCTGCCCGAGCTCGTCGCCGTTCACCACCTCGCCCTCCTGGAAGACCCCGGGCGGCAGGGCGGCGACGGCGGTGGCGCCGATCTGGGCGGTCCCGCTGCCCCGCATTTCGACCGCGGCGACGCTGCCGGACTCGATCTCGAGGCCGACGACGGTCGCGGTCTGACTCTTGCGAGTCAGCGAAAAATTGCGCGGCAACTGCATCCCGCGAAGCTGGAGCTTGGGAAGCTGGATGTCCTTGGTCAGTTGCATCGTCTTCAAAGGGCCTGATGCCCGCGCCCCACTCCCATCGACAGAAGATCGGGAAAACTTTTGCCCTGCAGCACGGCGACCTAGCCGAGGGTCTGGAGGTACCAATCGACGAGCTGATCGCCTGCCAGTAAGCCCACCAAACTGCCGAGCGCCAGGAAAGGACCGAAGGGAATCGCCCGCTTGCGGGCGGCGGTACCGTCGCGGGCGATGATCGCCAGCCCGACGATCGATCCCGCCAGGAGCGCGACGAGTAGCGCCGGGGCGACGTTGCGCCCGAGGAAGAGGCCCATCATCGCCGCCAGCTTGACGTCGCCCAGTCCCATCCCCTTCGGGTAGGCAAGGGCGGCAGCGAACAGGAGCCCGCCCGCGCCGGCGGCTGCCGCCAGTCGCTCCGGCAAGCTGCTTGGATCGCCGATAGCGACGATCGCAAGACCGATCGCCGAGGTCACCAGCAGCACCTTGTTGGGAATGATCCGACGCTCGAGATCGGTCACGGTTACCACTACCAGGGCACTGACGAAGACGATGCCGAGCGCGACCTCGACCCAATCGCCCCACAGCACCGCGACAACAAGCACGTACAGCAGCGCCAGCCCGATCTCGGTCAGCGGGTAGCGAACCGAGATGCGGTTGTCGCAGCAACGACTCCGGCCACGCAGCAAGGCCCAGGAGAAGACCGGGACGTTGTCGTAGGCGGCGATGCCGGCCCCGCACCCGGGACAGCGCGAGCGTGGTGCGACGACCGATTCGCCGCGGGGGACCCGGTGGGCGACGACGGTGAGGAAGCTGCCGAAGGCGAGCCCCCAGAGGAAGACGACGAGCAGCGCGGGGGTCATCTCAGCCACTTGCGATCGGGGTCGGGGTTTCGACCTCGATCCGAGCTCGGAAGCTCGGGTGGTCGTACATCAGCGAGACGGCGTCGCCGCCCGTTTTGCCATTGACGCTCAGCGCCAAACCGAGCCGGTGTTCTTTTTTGAGTGGGTAGGGGCCGTTGAACAGCATCGGCACCTGGATCTCGAACCATTCCCGCGGCCACTGGCTCGAGCTGGGGCTCCAGCTCCAGCCTTTCGTGCCGGTCTGCTTGTTCAGGAAGTAGGAGTCTTCGGTTTTGCCGCCAGATTCCACGCGGTCGAAGAGGTAGATACAGAGCGACCCGGTGTAACCGGTTTCGTTTATCGCCCGCGTCTTGATCACGAGCGTCACCCGTTCGCTCATCTTCAGTTCGCTGGACATCGGATCGGTCACCCAGCGGTGGACCTGCCATTGCGGCACGGCGGTGCCGGTAGGAGTTTCATGACAGCCGGAGCTGTCGTCCCGGCGCAGCTGAATCCCTTTCGCCGCGGCGCTGATCACGCCCAGCGGGTAATCGGTCGAGTAGTCGTATTCCAGCGGCTGCGTGGGGTCGGCGGGGAACGGATCCGGAGGAGCTCCGAGGACGAGGGCGTCCGGGGCGGTGCCGTCGGTCGAGGCGCAGCTCCCGAGCGTGTTGTGGAGGGTGTGGCTTGCGAGGACTTCCTGCCGCACGGTCGAGCCGCTGGGGCTGCAGCGGGTGTCGGAGAGAAAGAACTGCTGTGCCGTGGTGACGCCGTTGCCGCCCGGAATCGGGTCGTTTTTAGCGCTGTCTTTCGGGTTGATGAAGGTCGACTGGACTTCGACATAGCCGCGTTCGGACGCTTGGTTGGCTGCCTTGTCGAGCTGCACCGCGATCACGACCTGTTTGTAGTCCTGGGTGCCGGGACAGGTGGATTCCGGGCAGCTGGCGTCGTTGCGCCAGACGATGTAGCGGTAGATCTTGCCGCTGACGTTGCCGCTGGTGAAGGGAGTGGGACCAGGGTCGACGGAGGCGGTGGTGATGAAGCCGCCGCCATAGAGGCTGCCGTTTTTGGCCACCAGTTCGGGGTGTTCCCCCGTCCGGTTGCGGTTGAGGTAGAAGGTGCCGCTGACGACCCGGTAGCCGGGGTTCTTGGGGTTGCTTGCGGGAGGCGGCGGTTCGGTCAGCGCCAGCTGTTCGTCGGTGTAGCCGCGCAATACCTCCAGCTCCTGCTGAGCGCGGTCGAGGGCCACCTGCGTCGCCTTCGCACGCTGGTTGTTGATGGTCGCCGCCCGCAGCAGCCCGAACGCCGCGAAGGAGCCGATGACGAGGATCAGCGCCGCGACCAGCACCTCGATCAGGGTGAACCCGTCCTCTCTGGGCGTCCGTGCCTCCATCAGTTGGCGAGGGTCGCGTTGCGCAGGCTGGCGCCGTCGGAGATCGTGGTGGAGTCAGACCCGCCGCCCCGGCTCGGGATTACCAACGTGACCTTGACGTAGGTCGCCGAGGGGTAACTGAATTCGGTGCCGGTGCCCAGACCTTTGACCACGGTCACCGGAGTGCCGCCGCTGAGTACGCCGGGGGCGGTCTCGATCCGTACGCAGCGTCCGCTTTCGCAGGTGTAGCGCACCTGGCATCTGATCGACGGTTGGGTGGCGGCGCGCAGCGTGTTGGAGCCGCAGGCGCTGTGACGGACATAGGTTTCGAAGGAGACCGTGGTCGGTTTCGCGTCGCCTACGGTGAAGCCGTTGCGGAGCTCCCGCGTGATGCGCTCGAGGGCGAAACGCACGGTCTGGACGTTGGCGGCACCTTCGCTCAGCTTCGGCTGGGCACGCAGGGCGCCCATCATCACCGTCACCACCCCCGCCATCAGCACCACGCCCATCGCCGCGGCAACGAGAAGCTCGATCAAGGTGAGGCCGGCCTCGTCGTCTCGCAGGCGCCGGCGGATCGCCGCCCACATCACTTCACCACCTTGAACTTCCGCGAGACCGACTGCGTCTCGCGCAGACCCGAGTTGACGCCTCTGACACTGAAGGCGTGCCTGCCGAGGCCGAGCTGCTTCGGCTTGTAAGGAGAGGAGCAGCCTTTCCAGCGACCGGAGTCGATGCGGCAGCGGAATTCGGTTCCCCCCTGGCCGGTCGTATCGGTGAAGCGGAAGACCGGCCGCCGGGCTCGCGTCTTGCTGGCGGGCCCGAAGGTGATCCGGGTCCGCGGCACGACCGGCTGGGCGGCGCCGATGGAACCACCGCCGGGCTTCGAGCCGGCGGTGAGGACGGTGCCGGCGGGCGCAGGGGATCCCGATCCGCTTCCGGTCGAGGTCCCGTCGCCGGTCCCCCCCGAGCCGCCTTCCCCGCTCGGCGGCGGCGTCACCGGCGCTTCGGCCTGTTGGTACTGGAGGCCTCCGGCGGAGCAGTTCGAAGTATCTCCGTTGGCGTCGGTCGCGGTGGCGCGGAAGACGGTCGTCGAGTTGGCTGGGACCACCACCCGGATCCCACCCCCCGCCAGTTCAGCCGCGGTGCCGGTCCCTTCCTTGACCGGCGCCCCCGAGCAGTCAGGCGTCGAATAGATCTTGATCGAGGTTCCGGCATCGCTCTGTCCGATCACCCTGGGTTCGAGGGAAGGGTTCGGGGAGACGGGCGAGGTTGCGGTGAGGATCGGGGTCGAAGGGCCCAGGTTGACCGAGTTGCCGATCGAGATCAGCCGCGTGCTCGCCCCTATCCGTTCGTAGACGTCGGCCTCGGAGTCGACGTCCTCGCCGGTGAGGCGCTCGGCGGTGGAGAAGAACAAGCGGCTGCCGTTTTCGGAGACACCCTCGAAGCCGGCGTTGCACACCCCGCCCGCCAGCGGGCAGACCCCGCTCGGCGTGCCGAGCGACGTGTTGGAAGTCCCGCTCAATTCGCGCTGAAAGACGTCATCTGCGCCGTCTTCGTCGCCGGGAGTCAGTTGCTCGGAGGTGGAGAAGAAAGCCTTGGTGGCACCGGCGGCAACGGCTGCGAATTTCGCGTCGACGTTTCCGTGGCCGCAACCCGTGCAGGAGACAGCCGGCGACGAGACCAGGGTGGTCGTTTCGGCTTCAACGTTTCGCAGGTAGAGGTCGACGGCGCTGTCGGTGTCCGCCGGGTCGAGGCGCGCCGCGGTCTGGAAGAAGACGAGGTTTCCGTCGGCGGAGGCAGCGCGATATTCGGCGTTGCAGGCGGAAAGGGGGCAGCTCCCGCTCGGGGAGACGAGGGTCGTGGTTTCGGCGAGGAGGTCACGCACGTAGACATCGGTCGAGCTGTTGCCGTCGCCGCCGGCGAGGACTTCGCTGGTCTGGAAGATCACCTTCGAGCCGTCGGCGGAAGAGCCGGCGAAGGTGGCCGGCTGGTGTTCGTTGACGCAGCCGCCGCAGGCGGGATCTGGGCGAGAGACGAGCTTGACGACACCCCCCGACCAGGCATACAGGTCGGAGTCCTGTTCATCGCCGTCGGCGGGGACGATCGGCTGGGTCGTCTGGAAGAACACAGAGCCGCCGCTCGGCGTGGCGCCGCGAAAGACGGCGTCGCATTCCAGTCCGGGGCAGGCGCCGCTTGGCGTGATCAGCGAGGTGTCGCCGCCGAGGTTCCGCCGGTAGACGTCCTGGAACTGGTCGTTGTCCTGCGGGGCCAGTGATTCCGCGGTCGTGAAGTAGACGACGTCGCCGTCCGCGGAGGAGCCGGCGAAGATCGCGGAGACGCTGCCGTTGCCGCAGCTGCCGACGCAGCCCGGCGCCGCGCTCGAGACCAGCACGGTCTTCCCAATCGCCCGGTCGTAGGCGTAGAGGTCGAAGGCGGTGTCGCCGTCGGCTTCGTCGAGCGCCTCGTTGGTGGTGAAGAAGACGACGCTGCCGTCGGCGCTGGCTCCGACGAAGCTCGCGTCGGCGGCTTCCGAGTTGCCGCAGGTGCCGCTGCAGGAAGCAGTGGCGGTGGACAGGCGGGTGGTGAGGCCGGAGAGTTGGCGCATGTAGACGTCCGTGCGTTTGTCCTTGTCGCCGCCGACCAAGGACTCTTCGGTCGAGAAGAAAGCCGCTTCGCCGTCGGGACTGTTGCCCTCGAACAGCGCGCTATAAGCATCGTTGCCGCCGGTGGGACCGGTCGAGACCTGGCGGGTCACGTAGGTCCCGCCTTCGACGTTCGGATCGAAGGAGCGCTCGTAGATGTCGCGTTTGTTGTCGGTATCTCCCGGAACCATGCGTTCTTCGGTTTCGAAGAAGACGACGTCGCCGAGCGAGGAGGAGCCCTTGTAGGTGGCGGGAGCGGCGACGGCGGCCGCTGGAACGAGCAGCAGCACCGCGAGCAGAGTGCCGATGATGATGGTTCCCGGTTTCGTTGCAGTCATAGCGCTGGTCCTCTATCGGCGGAATCGGGTCTCTCGTTTAGTCCCATTGCCGCCAGGAACGCCGAAGGGCGGGCCCGATTGAGCCCGCCCTTCGACAACCGTGAATCAGCTAAGCGGTGAATCTGGAGGGTTATGCGCCCCAGTCGCCGCCTGACGGACAACCACCGCTGCCGGGGTTGCTGCAGGAGTAGCTCAGCGAACCATCGGCTTTGCGGGTAAGGGTGAAAACGGTTTTTTTGCCGCCGGTCGCCGCATTTTTGATCGTGTAACCGCCGGCTTCCGGTTTGTCCGGTTCGATCGTGAAGCCGCCGCCCGTGGTCGGGATCGTCGGCTCAACCCCGTGCAGAACCGACTGCACGCAGCTGGTGTAGGCGTTGCCGTTTTCGGTAGCGCACGTCTCCATCGCTACCTGCGCGGTGTGGACGTACTCCTTGGCCTTCGCGTCGCCGGCCTTTTCCTTCTGGTTGAAGAAGGCGGGCAGGGCAATCGCGGCCAGGATGCCGAGAATGAGCATCACGACGAGGAGCTCGATGAGCGTGAAGCCGCTCTCCCCCCCACCGTTGAGCCGGGCACCAATTTTGGCCCGGAGATTCTGGAGAAACATTAGAGACCTCCTATGGTCCTAATCGTTTGCGCCAGAGCCCCGTCGCGTGAAGCCACGTGGTGTCTGTCGACCCCGGTGGTAGCCCGGCCAACTCGCAAGGAGTCCCGATGGCTTTGCGCCCCCGCCTCGCAGCGGGTTTGCCTTTTGCACCGAAGCACTGGCAGATTCATCACAAAGCGTTAATCGGCCAACTTGAACTTTTCTCAATCCCCGAAATTTGGGCTTCATCTAGAAAAAATTTGGGATCTTGATCGTCAGCCTGCGTAATCGGTGCTTCAGCCGACCACAGGGAGTGGGCGATCAGCCCGCCTACCAGGAAAAAGAGAGCGATGTAGGCGTAGTTGTAGGTAGACACGTCATCGAGCTGCAGCGACCACTGGCGCAGCACCAGCGCCACGGCGACGCCGAGGAGACCGCGCAAGGGCAGCGAGCGAGCGGAGAGGGCATCCCACGCGAGCAGCGCCAGCAGCAGCGGCTCCAGGTAGTAGATGTTGTTGACGGGATCCAGGGCGCAGCGCAGGAGGGCCAGCAGCGCAAGCAGTGCCATCGCATCGCCTCCGTTCAGCCACAACCTCCCTCTCCTCCTGGCCAGGAGGAGAGGGAGACCGAAGGCGAGCAGGACGATCAACGGATGCGAGAGCGCTCCGACAGGCGCAGGCGCCGTGTGGACTCGCGCGACCAAGATCTCCGGCTGCTTCGCCACCACCTTGGTCTTCACCGAGGCCAGCGGGTACCAGACGCTCTCCGGGGTGACAGCGCCGCCAGTGTTGGCGGCGTTGTCATGGACCTCGCGGAAGGTCTGCGGCGAGGCGATCAACGGCGGCAGCATGAAGAGGGCGGCGATCGCGAGCGCGGTTGCGGCAACCGGCAACCGCCGCCCCGGCAGTGCCATCAGGGTCGGCAGGATCGCGATCACCGCCCACTGCTTCGAGGCCAGCGCTAATCCGAGCAGGATCGCGGCCCAGCCGCGCCTCCCGTCAGTGGCCGCCGCGACGGCGCCGACCGCCAACGCCCCGGTCAGGATCTCCTCGGGGTGACCGCCCTGCAGAGCGGCCCAGGTCAACGGGTTGACGACACACAGCCCAGCGATCGCCCACTGTCCGATGGTCGAGACGCCACGGCGGCGGGCGAGGGCGGCGAGATAGAGGCCGAGACCTCCGGCGGCGAGCACGCAGGGAAAGGAGGCCAACTTGTAGGCGAGGAGCTGCGATCCCTCCCCGGCCATCGCGGCGAAGGGGGTCTGCACCAGCGTCGAGAAGACCCCCATCATCGCCTTCGCCGAGAGGTAGTCCCCGAGGTGGCCGTGTCCGAGCGCGTCGATTGCCGGCCACGAATCGACCGGCCAATCGCCCATCGCCGAGATCCGGGAGACCATCAAAGCACTCGTTAGAAGGACCCCCACCAGGGGCCAGAGGCGTCTGGCTGCCGCAGTCATAGTCCGCTATCGGCAGGCCGCCACGGGCCTTTGAGCGCCGGCTCCTCCACCCGCTGAGCAAAAAAGGTGATCCGAATGGGACAATCCTCCACCCCGGCGATGCGAATCGCGATCGAGTCGGCGTCAGGGGCAAGCGCAAACGGCCGCGGGTAGTCGGCCGCCTCCCCGAGACGCAGGATCAGACCGTCCGCGGCGGTCGCCGGGACTAGTCGCCACGGTCGCCCACCGTCCATCTCCACGGTCCTCTCCCGGGCCCGGTAGAGGGCATTGCGGAGGACCTCCCAGCCACTGACGTCGACGCCGTCGATGCGGGCAAACACCATCTCGCCGGGATAAGGGGCAGCGGGGACGTGGATCGAGCTGCCCGTCTTCGTCTGCACCGAACCGATCTCCGTGGGCGGCCCGCACCGATCGCCCGTCCGCTCGAGCAGCTGGAAGCGCGCGGTGGTGACGGCCGCCCGGTAGCGGCAGAGCATCGCGCGCATAGCCGCTGGCGACTCCCAGCCGGGATAGCGGCCGTCGACAGCCGCGCCCAAGCCCGGTTCTTCGCCTCGGTACCGCAGGATCGCGGCCGGCGCGGTGGCCCCTTCAAGAGCCGTGGCGTTCCTCCCGTCGAGGCCCGACGTGTACGCGCTGTAGGTCTGAGCCACCGGAAGCGGGCGCCAGTTCAGGTCGTAGGCCCAGGCCATCCCGATCTCCCAGGGATCGATCTGAACCGGCTGCCGACCGAGGGCCGCGACGATGCGGGGGTCGAGGCGATAGCTGGCCCGCATCGACGCCCGCGCTTCGGCGACGAGTCGCCTCCGGTAGCCAGGCGCCGACAGAGCCCGGGTGCCTTCCCGTAACGCATCCAGGTGGGGAGCAGCCTGGAGCGAATGCCAGAGCGAGGCGCCCGGCACTGCAAAGAGGGCTAGGCCGATCAGCGTCATGGCGATCCCTTGCCCGAGAAGCCGCCGCGAGCCTGCCGCGCATCCGGCGACAGCCACCCCGACGGCCCCGACCAAGACGAAGAATTCGGGAGTGTTCCCGTACCCCTGGCGGACGAACCCCTGCTTGAAGGAGGCGAAGCAGAAGAAGGCGACGAGCCCGATCGCGGCAGCGCGCCTCCCTGCGCTCGCACGTCCCGTGAAAGCTACGACTGCGGCCAGCAAAGCAGCGCTCGCGGCGACAGCGGCCGGCAAGGCCCAGTCGGCCACGAGGATGTCGGTTCCCATCGCCCCCGAATAGCCGGAGACGATTTCCGCCTGCCGGGCGAAGAAGGTCGGCAGGAAGCCGAGATCCTGGCCCGCGGCCAGCCAGAGCAGCGACAGGGACAGACCGAAGGCCGGCGCGAACATCGCAAGGTTCCGCTTCCTGCCGGTGGCCCCCAGCAATCCGATCAGCACCAGGACGAGGACGTCGATCCCGTAGTTGGCTTTTCCCAGCAGCTCAACCGCCGCCAGCACACCCCCTCCCACCGCGAGCCCGGCTGGCGCCCACGGCGGAGCGTCGTCGGTTACGACGGCAAACGCCCAGAGGAAGGCGATGAGCGTCGCGGCGGCACCCAGGCGGCCGGCGACGAGCAGGCAGTAACAGGCCGCGACCGCGAGCGGCAGAGGAAAGACGCGCCGCGCCGTCCAGAGCAAGGCCACGGCGGCGGCGGCATGAACCAACGCCTGGTAGAGAAAAGCGATCATCCAAAGCAACCCGCCGAGGACGACGGGCACCTCCAAGAAACCGAGCGGCCCGTAGGTCCACACGAACTCGGGTCCGAATTGCAGGCCTTCGGCATGGGCTAGATAGAGGCCGACGATCCAGGACGCATCCGGTCCCGTCGCGGGGACGATCCCGTTGATCGGCCAGGTCAGGGCCACCAAGGCGAGGCCGAGAAGCGGCGTCGAGGTGAGCGCACGGGTAAGCCGTCCGAAATCTTCGGATCGCCTGCTCCCCAACCCGATGTCTGTCGTGGCCGTCGCCACCTGGCGAGCCTGGGGTCAGCGAATCTTGTCGTAGAGGGCGAAGATCGGCAGGTACATCGCGATCACGATGAAGCCGACGACACCGCCGACGAAGACGATCATTATCGGCTCGATCAGCGAGGTCAGCGCTTTCACCTTGGCGTCGACCTCGGCCTCGTAGAAGTCGGCGATTTTGCCCAGCATGTGCTCGAGCTGACCGGTTTCCTCGCCGACCGCGACCATGTGGCCGACCATCGGCGGGAAGATCGGGTTGGCCTGGATCGGACCGGCGAGCGAGCCGCCGCGCTTGGCCGCGGAGTAGACGTCTTCCATCGCCTCCTCGAGGACGACGTTGCCGGCGGTTTCGCCCGTCAGCTTGATCGCCTGCAGCATCGGCACGCCCGCCGCCACCGAACCGGAGAAGGTGCGAGACCAGCGGGCGAGGGCGACTTTCTGGATCACGTCGCCGATCTTCGCCGGCAGCTTGAGGACGAAGCGGTCCCAGACCGCTTTCCCTTTTTCGGTGCGCTTCCAGCGAAAGAAGAAGACGAAGGAGGCAATCAAGCCTGGGATGAGGATGTACCAGTAGCCGGTGAGGACGTCCGAGGCGCCGACGCAGATCTGCGTGGGCAGGGGCAACGCACTTTTTTCGTCTGGGTTTTCTTCCCCGATCTGTTCGAAGATGCCGACGAAGACGGGGATCACGAAGGCGACGACGGCGACCAGGACCACCATCGCGAAGCCGAAGATCAGGGCCGGGTACATCAGGGCCGATTTGACCTGGCGGCGGAGGCCGTCGGACTTCTCCACCTGGTAGGCGATCCGATCCATCGCGTCCTCGAGGCGCCCGGATTGCTCACCGGAGCGGACCATCGCCCGGTAGAGACGGTCGAAGACTTCGGGATGGCGCTCCATCGCCTGCTCGAGCGTGCTGCCGGCCTCGACGTCGGAGCGGAGCCCGCCGATCGCCTCCTTGATGCGCTCGTCCTGGGTCTGCTCTTCGAGGGTGTGGAGCGTCCGCAGCATCGGCATCCCGGAGGCGATCAGGGTTGCGAACTGCCGCGAGAAGATCGCCAGCTCGCGCATGTCGATCCCTTTCCAGGTCTGCCACAGCTGCTCGATCTTGAACGGCTCGCTCTTCTCGCTGACGTCGAGGACGATCAGCCCGCGCTGGCGCAGCTGCTCTGAGACCTGGGCCTTGGACTCGGCCTCGATTTCCCCGGCCGTAGCCGCGCCGGCGAGGTCCATCGCCCGGAACGCGAAGGTCGTGGCAGCCACCGCCCCCTACCCCCCTTGCGTGTAGGCGGGGGGCTGCTGGTACCCGGCCGCCTCGCCTGGCATCGCCAGCGAGGACGGCTGGGGGACGGGCGCTCCGCCCAGCAGGCGCTTGAGCTCCTCGGGCACCGAAGCACGCTGTTCGGCGAGGGCGCGGGTGATCTTCCCTTCCCGTACGAGCCGGGCGAGGTCGGCGTCCATGGTCTGCATGCCCACTGCGGCGGAGGTCTGCACGGCGGCATAAATCTGGTGGGTCTTGCCCTCGCGGATCAGGTTGCGTATCGCCGGAGTCGGCACCAGCACCTCGCAGGCCACCACGCGGCCGGCGCCGTCGGCGGTGGGCAACAGCTGCTGGGTGACGATCCCCTGCAGCGCGATCGAGAGCTGGGTGCGGACCTGGCCCTGCTGCTGCGGCGGAAAGACGTCGATGATCCGGTCCACGGTCTGCGCCGTCGACTGGGTGTGGAGGGTGGCGAAGACGAGGTGGCCGGTCTCGGCTGCGGTCAGCGCGGTGGAGATGGTCTCGAGGTCGCGCATCTCGCCCACGAGAATTACGTCGGGATCCTCTCGCAGCGCCGCCCGGAGGCCGAGGGAGAAGTCTTCGGCGTCGGCCCCCACCTCGCGCTGGTTGACGATCGAGCGTTTGTGCGGATGCAGGAACTCGATCGGGTCCTCGATCGTGAGGATGTGGTCCTGGTGCTCGACGTTGATCACGTCCAGCATCGCCGCCAGGGTCGTGCTCTTGCCAGATCCCGTCGGACCGGTGACGAGCACGAAGCCGCGCGGTTTCTCGGTCAGGTCGCGCAGGATCGGCGGCACCGCCAGCGACTCGAGGCTGGGGATGTCGTGGGGGACCAGCCGGAAGGCCGCGCTCACCGCCCCGCGTTGGAAGAAACAGTTGACGCGGAAGCGGGCGACGCCTGGAATCGCGTAAGCGAAGTCGAGCTGTTTGTGGTTCTCGAACTTTTTCCGCTGGTCGTCGTTGAGGATGCTGAACACGACCTCGCGGGTCTCCTGCCCGGAGAGCACGGGGAAGCCCTCCATCGGAGTGATCTTTCCCTTGTCCCGCATCGCCGGGGGAAAGCCAGGCGTGAGGTGCACGTCGGAGGCCTTGCTCTCCACCATGCGGCGGAGAACCTCTGCGAAATCGAAGTCCATGGCTTCTAGATCGGCCGCTCGGCGGGTTTTCTAGATACCTGAGCGCGCTCGTGCGCGAGATCACGCGGTGACACGGAGAACCTCCTCGAGGCTGGTCAGCCCAGAGCGGATTTTGGCGACGCCGTCCTCGCGCAGCGTGCACATTCCCTCGTGCCGCGCCACGGAGGCGATTTCCGCCTCGGCCACCTGGGCGACCGTCATTTCCTTGACGGCTTCGCTGAGCCGCATCACCGAGTAGAGGCCGACCCGGCCGCGGTAACCGCTCTGGCTGCAACGCCCGCAACCGACCGGCTCATAGCCCTCGAGCTCGGCGGCCGCCTTGATTCCGGCGGCTGCCAGCGCCTCCACGGGGATTACCGTGCGCCGCTTGCAGTGCGGACAGAGCTGTCGGGCGAGGCGCTGGGCGACCACGCAGTCGACCGCCGAAGAGATCAGAAACGGCTCGATGCCCATCTTCGACAGCCGGCTGATCGCGCCGGGAGCGTCGTTGGTGTGGAGGGTGGAGAGCATCATGTGGCCGGTCAGGGCCGCCTCGATCGCGATCCGCGCCGTCTCCGAATCGCGGATCTCGCCGACCATCACGATGTCGGGATCGGCTCGCAGGATCGAGCGGAGCCCGGTGGCGAAGTCGAGTCCCGCCTTGCGGTTGACGTTGATCTGGTTGACCCCGGCGAGCTGGTACTCGACCGGGTCCTCGATCGTGATGATGTTCTTCTCGACCTGGTTCAGCGCCTGCAGGGCCGCGTAGAGCGTGGTGCTCTTACCCGAGCCGGTCGGACCGGTGACGAGGACAGCGCCGTAGGCCTGGCGGAAGGCGTGTTCGAAATGCTCACGGGCGCTGCCGTTCATGCCGAGTTCGTCCAGGGATCGCTGGGCGTTGTCTTTGTCGAGGATGCGGATCGTCGCCCCCTCGCCGTTCTGGGTGGGGAGCGTGGTGATACGGAGGTCGACGCGGCGGTTCTCGACGGTGATGCTGACGCGCCCGTCCTGCGGCACCCGCTTCTCGGCGATGTTGAGATCGCTCATGATCTTGACGCGGGAGATCACGGCGCCGACCATGCGCTTCGGCACGTGGGCCGCCTCGCGCAGGACGCCGTCGACCCGGAAGCGAACTCGCATCTCGCTCTCCTCCGCCTCGAAGTGGACGTCGGAGGCTCCCTCCCCCACAGCCTGGCCGAGGATGCTGTAGACGAGCTTGATCACCGGCGCGTCTTCGGCGCTGACCTGCATGTCGCTGACGTCGGCGCCCTCGTCCTCTTCTTCCTCCTCGACCACGGCGTCGGTAACCGCGCTCTGCAGGGTGTTGAGGCGCCCGATCAGCGCCTCGATGTCTTCCTCAGAGGTGACCGCCACGCGGCAGTCGAGCGCCGTCGCGATCTGGATGTCGTCGACGGCAAGGACGTTGGTGGGATCCGCCATTGCGACCAGCAAGGTCTGCTTGTCGACGAAGCCGACCGGTAGAGCTTTGTACCGGCGAGCGGTTGCCACCGTGATCAGGTTTGCCGCTGCCATGTCGACCTTGTACGCGGTGAGGTCGAGGTGGTCGAGCCCGTAGCGCTCGGCGCTTGCCCGCGACAGCTGATCGCTGGTGATCGCTCCCTGCTCGAGGAGCAGCTGCTCGGGAGGCTTCCCTGCCACCCGAGCCTGCTCGACCGCCTGGTTGACCCGCTCCTGGTCGACATACCCGAGCTCGGCCAGGACGTCGGTGACGAACCCGCTCGAGCGAGCGCGCGAGAGGGGCGGGGTAAGCCCGGGGGTGCCGCCCGCCTGGTTGTCTAGCTGCGGGGCGGTCGAGGCGCCGGAATCGGGGACGGGCCTCAGGTGGGACGGAAAGTCCGAGGAGCCCATCGACCTAGGGGTGGTAGGCGAGGACGTGTCCTCTGTAGCGGGCGTCGACCACGGCCTGACGGACGCTCTCGGGGCTCTGGTAGCCGTAGCTGACCGAGGCGGAGGGCACGCCCTTGTCGAGGTTCTTCGGACGGAGGACGATCAGGGCCGGCACCTGGCTTAGTTCAACCTCCTGGGTGATCGCGATGTAGTCGGCGATCTGGTCGACGGGGACGACGAACAGCGAGACCCCCTCCATGCCGGCAGCGCTGGTCGAAGCGGCGCGAGTAGCGAGGGCGTCGTCGACCCCGTGGGGCTTGACGATCATCAGGACGACCGTGCGGTTCGCGTCGAAGGCGGCCGTCACGCGCGGAGGCAGCGGGCGCGCCGGGACCTTCGGCGTCCCCGTTACCGGAGCGGTGGCGGTTCCGGCGGTCGGCGCCAGACCCGGTCCGACCGCGACCGGTTCTTCGACCGCGGGCGCTTCGGATTCGGCTTCGCCGCCGCCTCCCATCGACATGAAGAGGAAGACGCCGGCGATCAGCAGGGCGGCGACGAGACCGACCTGGGCAACCGGGTTGTTGTTGATTGCATCCCTCATACGTCCACCCATCTAGCTCGGCAAAGGGGCGGCCGAGCTTGAGGTTTGGGGCTCGCCGGCCGGCGCCCGGCTAGCAGCCGGCGTTGGGAGGGGACGAAACCGAGGTGGTGCACTCGAGGTACGACTGCCGCGCGTAAATGGTCGCCCCGCCGATGTCGGGCGGTTTGTAGCCTTTCGGCTGGGTGATCGTGGCGTTGCCGTTGATGTTCACCCGCTTCCCGGCGATCACCCCGATGAAGGTCGCGTTCCCGTTGATGTTGAAGCTGGTGTTCGGGCCGTACATGACGAACTCGTTTTCGTCCTTGAGGTTGCCGTTGAGGTCCACCCAGGTGGTACGCGAGGTCGACCCGGTCAGGTAGAAGCCCGGCATTTCGTAGATCTGCAGGTCTTCGTTGAAGCCGGTGGCGGTGATCGTGCTGCCGCCGTTGAGGCTGATCTGCGTGCCGCCCGAGCTGATCCCGCAGTTCTCCGGAGTGTCGAAGAAGAGCCGCACGGGTGCTTTTTCGCCCATGATCAGCTGACCGCCGTTGAGGTCGAGCTTGCAGATCCAGTAGTCGCCCCCGGTCAGGGTCAGCGTCGACTTCGAGGAAGTCATCGAGATCGTCCGCGTGCTGGCATTCCAAGGGACGGTGCTGGACCGCGAGGCGCCGGTGAAGCTGTCTTCTTCGCAACCCGTCGGGGTGGGTGGGCTGGTTTTCACGCACGGTTCCAACCGGTAGTTGGAGTTTTTGGTGGCGATGTCCGCTGGCATGAAGGTGCTGACCGCCGGCAGGGTCACGTTCGCTTCGAGCTCGCCGTAGCCCTGGCACTGCGACGCGCTGCCGGTGTTGGACCAGTCTTTGCCGATGCCGTGGCGGACGTTGCCGCAGAGTTCCGCGTTGCCGGTGGTGTTGACGTTGCCGTTGGTACCGACCCCGACGTGGAGTTCGGCGCTGCCAGTGATGTTCAGATCTTCGATCCCGATCAAGCCCTCTTTTTCGAAGATGCTGCCGACGGTGCTCGGGTTGAAGGTGACGTCGATCTTGCGGCTGACCCCCCCGGCGAGCCCGGTCGAGACGACGCTTATCGAAGCTGCCGAGGGGGTGACGCGATAGCTGTAGGAAGAGTCGCCGACGGTGCCGGTAACCGGCGGGCACCAGCCGTCAGCCGACTGGGCCGTCAGCACCAAGTTCCCGCCGCTGACTCCCAAGCACGGGGTGGCAACCGTGAGCGCGCTCGCGTAGCGGTTGAGGCGCAAGAGGGCGATGTTCGCTCCCGCGTCGGCGGCGGCGATCGCCTGCTTCGAGCCGCTGTCGCGGGCGGTGCCGTGCTGGCTGTTGACCGAGGCCATGACGGCGGCGCTGGCCAGACCCATCGCGGCGACCATCGTGAAGAGCGCCGTCGGGAGCGCCATCCCGCCTTCGTTGCGGCGCAGCTGACGGACGAGCAGGATGAAGCGATCGATTGCGACCATCGCTAGTTGATCGGCGTGAACAGCGGGGGGCTTGAACCGCGGAGGACAGACCGCGACACCCGTGGACGCCCGTACTACGAAGCGGCCTGAGGCTCGAGCTGCTCGATCCCGCTCGCCCGCTGGCCGCCGGCGGCAAGCATCAGCTTGAAGTCGTGCGGGCTCGAGGCGTACTCGAGAGCTACATGCTCTGAGACCTTGCCCTCCATCACGTAGCCGAGCAGGGACTGGTCGAAGGTGCGCATGCCGTAGTACTCGCCCTCGGAGATGACCTCGGTGATCTTGCCGGTCTCTTCCGGGTTCATGATCAGGTCCTTGACCCGTCCGGTGACGACGAGGATCTCCGAGGCGGGGACGCGGCCGTCGCCGGTGACGTCGGGGACGAGGCGCTGGGCGATCGCGCCCTTGAGGGTCGCCGCCAGCATCACCCGGGCCTGGTGCTGAAGGTGGGGCGGGAAGAAGTCGACGATGCGGTTGATCGTCTCGGTCGCATCCAGGGTGTGGACGGTCGAGAGCACGAGGTGGCCGGTCTCGGCCGCCGAGAGGGCGGTCCGCACCGTCTCCTCGTCGCGCATCTCGCCGATCAGGATCACGTCGGGGTCCTGGCGCAGGACCCGGCGCATCGCCCGGGCGAAGCTTTCGGTGTCCGACCCGACTTCGCGCTGGTTGACGATCGAGCCTTTGTCTTCGTGCAGGTACTCGATCGGGTCCTCGAGGGTGACGATGTGGTCGGTCCGGGTGCGGTTGATGTGGTCGATCATCGCCGCCAGGGTCGTGCTCTTGCCCGAGCCGGTGGTGCCGGTGACGAGGATGATCCCGCGCTGCTCTTCGGCCAGTTTGGTGACGACCGGCGGCAGTCCCAGATCGTCGACGGAGCGGATTTCGAAGGGGATCGTCCGGCAGACGATCGAGATCGAGCCGCGCTGCTTGAAGGCGTTGACGCGGAAGCGGCTGAGGCCGGGGATCGAGTAGGAGAAGTCGGCCTCGCCGCATTCCTCGAATTCGGTCACCGAGCGGACCTCGGCCATGTCGTTGAAGGCGTGTTCGGTGTCCTCCGGTTTCAGCGGCTGGTAGCCCTCGAGCGCAGCCAGGTCACCGTGCAACCGGACCGTCGGCGGCACCCCGACCTTGGCGTGCAGATCGGAGCCGCCCCGCTCCACCATCGTGCGCAGCGCTGAATCGATGTCGAACATCCCGACCTCTATCGGCCGGGATGTCCGATCACTTAATCCTGACTACGCGACCTCGCGCAGTTTCTGGGCCTCGCCGAGAGACTGGAGCTTTTTCAGGCTCTGGTTCTCGATCTGGCGGATCCGCTCGCGGGTGACGTTGAAGGTGCGGCCGACCTCGTCCAGGGTCCGCGGGTGCTCGCCGCCGAGCCCGTAGCGGAGCTCGAGCACGCGGCGCTCGCGGTAGGAGAGGTTCTCGAGGGCCTCTTTGAGGGCCTCTTTGGTCAGCAGATCCGCGGCCCGGTCGAACGGGCTCTCGGCCTTCTCGTCGGCGATGAACTGCCCGAACTCCGACTCCTCCTCGTCGCCGACCGGCTTCTCCAGCGAGACGGGGGCCTGGGCGGAGCGCTTGATCGAGTCGACCTCCTCGGGATCGATCCCCGTTACCTCGGCGATCTCCTCCGGGGTGGGCTCGCGACCCAGCTCGGTGACCAGCTTGCGCTCGGCGCGGCCGATCTTGTTCAGCTTCTCGACCACGTGGACCGGGATGCGGATCGTCCGTGCCTTGTCAGCCAGGGCGCGGGCGATCGCCTGCCGGATCCACCAGGTCGCGTAGGTGGAGAACTTGAACCCCTTGCGGTAGTCGAACTTCTCCGCCGCGCGGACCAGGCCGAGCGTCCCCTCCTGGATCAAGTCGAGGAAGGGCAGCCCCTGGTTCCGATAATTTTTCGCGATCGAGACGACCAGGCGAAGGTTCGACTCGACCATTTTCTGCTTCGCGTCGAGGTCGCCGCGCTCGATCCGTTTGGCGAGTTCGACCTCCTCCGCGGCGGTCAGCAGGCGGACTTTGCCGATGTCCTTGAGGAACAGCTGCAAGGAGTCCGTCGTCATGTCCGGTTTCAGGTCGAGCGCCTGTTTCTGGCGCCGGCGGCCTTTTTTGCCGGTGTCGGCGGGGAGCGCTTCGGCCGCGGCTTTCTGCGCCGGGTCCATGTCCTCGACAAGCTCGATCCCCGACTTCTCGAGGTGGCCGTAGAGGTCCTCGACATCAGACTCGTCGAGATCGACCTCGGAGACGGCGGAGGCGACGTCGCCAAACGTCAGCACGCCGAGCTGCTGCCCGCGATTGATGAGGTTTTTGACCTCGTCCAGTTCCTGAAGCTCTGCTACCAGCATCCGTTCTTACTCGTTTCCTTGGGCTCGTTATTTAGACCTGCTCGACAAAAAGGCCGCTGCGACCCGAAAGTCGCGCCGCACCCTCACGTCGCGCCGACAAAAAGCGGACCCTAGAGGTGGTCCGCGAAGTAGCGTCTACATCGTCATTGTGCCTGCATGGCGTCAAACGCATCAAACGCCTGTTCGCATAGTAGTCGCTTCACTTTCTGAAGTCAAGCCGAATCCGCCGCAATCCTGCGCTAAATGCCGAGCCCATTCCGCCGCTCAACTCCCTGGCTTCGGGCCTTCTGGAACCGCGCCTACCGCGAGAACGTCACCGGGCTCTCGGCGATGGTCGCCTACAACCTGATGCTGGCGGTCTTCCCCTTCGCCCTGCTCGTGCTCTTCGTCTTCGGCCAGGTGCTGAAGATCGGCGGCGTCGAGGAAAGCGTCCTCGCCGACCTCCAGCGCCTCTTCCCCAACACCGAGCAGCAGACGTTGACCGACGCCCTGCGGCGGATCGAGGACAACACGGCGACGATCGGGATCGCCGCCTTCGTCGGCTCGCTCTGGATCGGGGCCTCTTTCTGGGGCGCGATGGACACCGCCTTCTGCCGCATCTACCACGTCGAGTGCCGCGGCTGGGTCGAGCAGAAGCGCTTCTCCTTCGCGATGCTCGCCGTCGTCCTCCTCTTCATCGCCGCCAGCATCTTCGCCCCGGCGGTCGAGAGCGGGGTGCTCTCGAGCACCGACCGGCTCCCCTTCGGCCTCTCCGACATCAAGTTCATCGACACGGCGCTGGTCCTCGCCGCGGCGCTGCTGGTCACCTTCGGCATCTGCTCGGTGATCTTCTGGGCCGTCCCCAAGGGCCACATGCCGTGGCGGGCGGTCTGGCCAGGAGCCGTTTTCGTAACCGTCGGCGCCGGCCTTGCCAACTGGCTTTTCCCGATCTATCTCTCCAACGTGTCCAGTCTCTCGCGCTTCGGCTCGACCCTCGGCTTCGTCCTCATCGCGCTGCTGTGGTTCTACGTGCTCAGCCTCGCCCTGATGGCCGGAGCGGTGATCAACTCCCTGCGATTCGAGCTCCACGACACGGGTGAGCTGCCCTATACGCCGCGCCCATGCGGCTGCGAGGAGACCGCTGCAGCTGACGCCAGTCGACAGGTTTCCTCCAACAGTTAATAAAAACTGTCGTATCCTCTTGTGCGGGGAATCACTACCGGCTGGACCCCGAGTCCAGATCGCCGGCTAGGGTGGGACAATCTGCAGTGATGCAAAAACATCGGAGTTCTGAAATGGGGACCAGCGCTCTAGGGCCGGCCAGCGTTCTCGACCGCGGCGGGGGCGATCAGCGCCAGCGGATCATCGACGCGATGATCGACAGCTGCGCCGAGAAGACCTACGCGGCGACGACGATCACCGACATCGTCGCCGGCGCCCGGATCTCCCGCACGACCTTCTACAAGCAGTTCGACGACAAGCGGGCCTGTTTCGACGCGGCAGTGGCCCACTGCATCGAGCAGCTCCAGGAGGTGGCCGCCTCCGCCCACGACCGCGAGGACCCGCCCGCCGACGCGGTCCGCAAGGGCACGACCGCGGTGATCGGAGCGCTGGCCGAGCGCCCCGGCCTCGCCCAGCTGCTGACCGGGGACGCGATCGCCGTCGACCCGAAGGTGATCGAGTGCTATCGCAAGGCGACGATCCCGGCGCTGGAAGGGTTCTGGTCCCGTGATAACGGCGGCGCCGAGACCCGCAGCGACCCCCGCCTCGCCTTCGGCAAGGCCCAGGTCCTGATCCTCAACCAGATCGCGCTCGGCAAAGCCGACCGGCTGCCGGAGCTCCTCCCCGAGATCGTCTACCTCGCCGTCAGCCCCTTCGGCGGCCACGAGGCGGCGCTGCACCAGTCCCAGCTTGCAACCGAAAGCGCGACGAGCGGTGCCGCTGCCAGTGAGCGATAGCCCCGAGGACCTGCGGCGCTGGCGGCTGCCGCGCGGGCGCCACGGGCTGCCGCGCGAGCTGGTCGAGCGCTCCCAGCGGGAGCGGCTGCTGGCGGCGGTCGTCAAGGTGACCGCCGAGCGGGGCTACGAAGCCACCACCGTCGGCGACATCCTCGGCGAGGCCGGGGTCGGCCGCGAGAGCTTCTACGAACTCTTCGACGACAAACTCGACTGCATGCTGAGCGCCCACAAGATCCTCGTCGACGATCTCGAGGAGCGGGTGCGCGCGGCCTACCTGGGCGAGGCGCCCTGGACCGAGCGGATGCGACTGGCGCTCTCGGCGACGCTCGGCTGGTTCGCCGCCGATCCCGACGCCGCCCGCTTCACCCTGGTCGACCTCAGCACCGTCGGCCCCGCCTTCCGGCCGACCTTCCAGGCCGAGTTCGCCCGCGCGGTCTCCCTGCTCGAAGAGGGCATGGCCGACGGGGACCCCAAGCCCGAGCTCGCCCAGGCAAGCGCCCTCGCGGTGGGAACGATCCTGGCGCGGATCTACGAGGAGGTCCTGCTTGGCCGCGCGGCCGAGCTGCCGCGGCTGCTGCCCAGCCTCACCTACGAGCTGCTGGTGCCGTTCGTCGGCGAAGAGCGGGCCCGGGGCTCCGCCGACGCCTAGCTAGGGCGGAACAGCCTAGGTCAGGCTGGCGGTGCCGGTGGCATCGCCCGGCGATCTCCTGCATACTCCGGCCAGCATGGGACGGGAGACACGGGCCGGGGACTTCCGCTACGCCTGCCTGTCTGTGGTCTTCGCGGTGCTTCTGGCCATGGTGTCTGCCGCCTCGGCCCAGGCAGCACCGACCTCGATCACCGGATATCCGGTTGAAGCCGGCCACCCCACGAATATCGATCACCTCGCGGTAGGCCCGAACGGCACCGTCTGGTTTGCAGACGGGTACTGGCCAGACGGCGCCTTCCACGCGTTGATCGGCCGCCTCGACCCTGCTGACGGAAAAATCCAGGAGTTCGACGAAGGTCTCGGCAGCTTCAGCGTGATCCGCGACTTCGTCGCCGGCCCGGACGGGAATATGTGGTTCGCCGACAGCGGCTCAGCCGGGACGGATGCGGCGATCGGAAAGATCACTCCCAGTGGCGAGATTACGGAGTACTCCAGCCCCATCGGGGGCAAGCCCCGGTGGATCATCGTCGGCCCCGACGAATCCCTCTGGTTCGCGGCCACCAGAGCGGTCGGGCGAGTCGCCACCGACGGCGCACTGGGGGCCTACGAACTTCCGGAAGTGCTAGGGGAACTCGCCACCGGCCCCGATGGCAATGTCTGGTTCACCTACGGCAGCGGTGCCGATGCAGCGATCGGCCGAGTTGAACGCCACAGCGACGGCAGCGCCATGATCACCCTCTTTAACAACGGCCTCGGCCCCCACAGCGTGCCCGAACGAATCGTTGCCGCCGGCGGTTACCTCTGGTTCAACGACCTGAGCGGGGCCGAACCTGCGCTCGGAAGGGTATCGCCGGACGGGCAGATCACCGAGTTCCGAGAGGGCCTCGCCGCCGCGTCCAGCGTCATCGACATTGCCCCGGGCCCGGACGGCAATGTCTGGTTCACCGACAACGGCGCTGGCGCTATCGGCCGGATCACTCCCGCAGGCCAGATCACGGAGTTCACGGACGAAGACATAGAACCGTTCGAGTACTACCGCAACGAAGTTGGCTTCCCCCTTCAGCACCTCGTCGCCGGGCCCGACGGGAACATGTGGTTCACGATCCCGGCCGGCCAAGCCGCGCTCGGCAAGATCACGCCGTCAGGCAAAATCACCACCTTTCGCCCTGGCGAAAACGGCCTTGCGTGGGGGGTGTCGGCGCAGGAGATTGCCGCCGGCCCCGATAGCGAACTTTGGTTCGACGGCAGCATCTGGAACTCGGGCGCAGAAACCTCCACGCAAATAATCGAGCGCATCTTCCCTGGGGACGACAACCCGCCGAGTGCTCCGCCAGATAAGGCTCCGAACCCACCGACGACCACCGTCCCGGGTCGGGTTGTCGTGATCGGCGGCAGGACCCTGAAGCTCATTCGAAAAGGCCAGGTCCGGGTCCGGATCTCCTGCCAGAGCCTCGCCGATTCCTGCGGGGGGAAGCTTCAACTGACCATCTTCGTGCCAAAGTCCTCCCGTCGCCGAACGGTCGGCTCGGTCTCGTTCCTGCTCGCGCCCGGCGCATCGCAGACGTTGTCGCTACGACTTGATCGCCTGGGACGCAACCTGATTGTCGCGAAGCACCGCCGCCGCGCCGAGCTCAGTCTCGTGCCACAGACCAACATCACGATGGCACCCTTGCGGCTGAGCATCATCTCGCCGTATCGACGCGATGACGATCACCGTCCGGGTTGACGCTACTTCCCCTCAGGCCGGGGCGACGCCGGGCCGCTGCTCGAGCGCGTCAGCGGCGCTGTGCAGCGCCTCCCGCAGCGGCGTCCGCGGCCGGGCGGCGAGGAGCTCCATGCCGCTGGGATCGCTGACGACCGTCTCGGTCGAGAGACCCTCGATCAGCGGCTTGGCAACCCCGGCGTCGACGGGGGTGACGAGGCCGATCCAGAGCGAGGAGAGGCGCGGGGTGAGAACGGGGACGGTGATCCGCAGTGGCGGCCGGCGACCGAGCGCGCGGGCGAGCTCGTCGATCATCCCGCCGTAGGTGGTGACGTCGGGGCCGCCGATCTGGATCTCGCGGTCGACCGGGAGGCCGAGGTCGGAGGCGGCGGCAAGGCTGGCGACGACGTCGTCGATCGCGATCGGCTGGGTCCGGGTCGCCACCCACCGCGGCGTCACCATCACCGGCAGGCGGCGGACGAGGTAGAAGACGGTCCGGAAGGACTCGCTGCCCGGTCCCAGCACCGCCGCGGCGCGGAAGTAGGAGACCGGCACTTCGCCTTTGAGCAGGGTCTCCGCGGTCGCGTGGCGGCTGTCGAGGTGCTTCGACCCCTCCCCCAGCCCGCCCAGGTAGACGATCCGCTTGACCCCGGCGGCAGCCGCGGCGGCGGCGAAGTTCTCGGCGCCGCGATGGTCGCGCTCGGCGAAGTCGCCATCGGAGCCGCGGCCCATCGAGTGGACGAGGTAGTAGGCGACCTCGGCCCCCTCGAGGGCGGGCGGCAGCGTTCCGGGCTCGAGCACGTCGGCGCGAACGACTTCGCACCCCGCCTCCCGCAGATCCCCCGCCCGCTCGGGGCGCCGAGCCAGCGCCCGCACCTCCTGGCCGTTCTCGGAGAGACGCCGACTGAGGAGACCTCCGATGTAGCCGGTCGAGCCGGCAACCGCGATCACGTCTCCAAGCTACCCGGAGACGCGAGAAAGATCAGCCGTATCTCTCGCCGATTATTTCTCGGAGCTTGGCGCGGTCGTGGCGGGCGTGGACGCGGCGGACGGTGCCGGAGCGCGAGCGCATGACCAGCGACTCGGTGGTGGCGCCGGGGCCGCGGTAGCGGACGCCCTGGAGGACGTCGCCGTCGGTGACGCCGGTGGCGGAGAAGAAGACGTCGTCGCCGGAGCAGAGGTCGTCGGCGGCGAGGACGCGGTCGAGGTCGTAGCCGGCGTCGACGGCCTCGGAGCGCTCCTCGTCGTTGCGGGGCCAGAGGCGGCCGATCAGCTGCCCGCCCATCGACTTCAGCGCCGCGGCGGAGATCACGCCCTCGGGCGTGCCGCCGATCCCCCACAGCAGGTCGACCGGCGAGCGTTCGCTCACCGCCAGCAGCGAGGCGGAGACGTCGCCGTCGGTGATCAGGCGGATGCGGGCGCCGGCGTCGCGCACTTCCTTCATCGCCTGCTCGTGGCGGGGGCGGTCGAGCATGACGACGATCACGTCGCCGACCGAGCCGCCCTTGCGCTGGGCGATCAGCTTCAAGGTCTCCGGCAGCGGCCGGTCGAGATCGAGCAGGTCGGCGATCTCCTCCCCGCCCGCCATCTTTTCCATGTAGACGCAGGGGCCGGGGTCGAACATCGTTCCCCGCTCGGCGAGGGCGATGACGGCGATCGCGCTCGGCATCCCCAGCGCGCAGAGCCGCGTCCCCTCCAGCGGGTCGACGGCGATGTCGACCGTGGGCGGCGTGCCGTCCCCGATCGACTCGCCGTTGTAGAGCATCGGCGCCTCGTCCTTCTCCCCCTCGCCGATGACGACGGTGCCGTCCATCGCGACCGAGTCGAGGACGTGGCGCATCGCGTCGACCGCGGCCTGGTCGGCGGCGATCTTGTCGCCGCGGCCGACCCAGCGCGCCGAGGCGAGCGCGGCCGCCTCGGTGACGCGGACGAGCTCGAGGGCGAGGTTGCGGTCCGGCTTGGCCGCCGTCGCGGCCGCGGACTCCTGATCGGTCGACCCCATGTGCGCCGCAGGCTAACCGAATACCGCCGTGGACGTTTGCCCGAATCGAAATCTGCGGAACCCCTCGCGCAGCGTTCAAGGCACGAGTGACAGGAACCGATGATTGCCCATCATGGGAGACGCCGAGCTGCGCCGACTGGGCCAGGAGCTGAGCGCCCGCACCGACGAGGTCGTCGCGCGGATGATGAAGCTCTCTGCCGCCTCCAGCCGCACACTCGACAAGGTCGTCGAAGACAGCTTCGAGGACGTCGGCACCGTCTCCACCGTCGCCGTCGCCCGCTGGATGGCCGGCGAGGGCGAAGCTGTAGCCCGCGACGTCGGACAGGAGTCGTGGCGGATCTTCGCCCAGCTCGCCTCCCAGCGCGAGGCCGCCCTCAACGAGGTGACGAAACGCTGCCTGCGCTGGCGCGACTGCGCCCTGCAGATCCTCGACGAGAGCGCCGCCGACCTCGGGATCGGCGAGGAGACGCTGGACGAGGCGCGGTGCATGGTCCAGCGCAGCCTCGACGTCACCCTGGTGCGGATGTGCCAGTCCTTCGAGGACGAGCGCCAGCGCGCCCAGGACGAACTCAACAGCCGCGAGAAGGAACTCGTCTTCCTCGCCACCCACGACGCCCTCACCGGGCTGCCGAACCGGACGCTGATCCTCGACCGGATCGAGCAGACGCTGACCCGCGCCCGTCACAGCAAGGAACCGGTGGCGGCGCTGTTCGTCGACCTCGACAACTTCAAGGCGATCAACGACTCGCTCGGCCACGGAGTCGGCGACGAACTGCTGTGCGCGGTTGCCAAACGGCTCGAGGGCGTGATCCGCGAGACCGACGCGCTCGGCCGCCTCGGCGGCGACGAGTTCGTCGTCGTCGCCGACGGGCTCTCGCTCGCCGCCGGGCCGGAGCTGATCGCCGAGCGTCTGCTCGAAGCCTTCAACGAGCCCTTCACCCTCGGCGAGGACGGCGAGACCCGGGTGCACGCGAAGGCCAGCGTCGGCATCGCCACCGGCGTCCGCCCGACCGCCGAAGAGCTGCTGCGCGACGCCGACATCGCCATGTACCGGGCGAAGTGGGGCGGCAAGAGCCGCTACCTCGTCTTCGAGTCGGGAATGGAGGACGAGGTGCAGTCGCGCCTGGAACTGGAGATGGACCTGCAGGGCGCGCTCGAAAACGAGGAGTTCTTCCTCGTCTACCAGCCGACCTTCGACCTGCAGACGATGAGCCCGACCGGGGTCGAGGCGCTGATCCGCTGGCGGCGGCCCGGCCTCGGCATCGTCGAGCCCGACGCCTTCATCCCGCTGCTGGAGGAGACGAAGATGATCGTCGAGGTCGGCGCCTGGGTGCTGAAGGAGGCCTGCCGGGAGGCGGCGGCCTGGCAACAGGACGAGCGACCGCTCTGCCTCTCGGTCAACGTCTCGGCGCTGCAGCTCGACACCGACGAGCTGATCGACCACGTCACCGAAGCGCTCGGCGAGAGCGGCCTGTCACCCGAGACACTGACGATCGAGATCACCGAGACGACCTTGATGAGCAACGCCGAGGAGACCGCGCGGCGACTGGAAGAACTGAAAGCGCTCGGGGTGCGGATCGCGGTCGACGACTTCGGCACCGGCTACTCCTCGCTCGGCCACCTGCGCCAGTTCCCGGTCGACGTCCTCAAGATCGACCGCTCCTTCGTCTCCCAGCTCGCCGACGGCGGCGAGGGAGAGATCCTCCTCCACACGCTCCTCCAGCTCGGCAAAGCGCTGGAGATCGAGACCACGGCTGAGGGGATCGAGCGACCGCAGGACCTCTCGCTGATCCGCGACAAGGAGTGCGACAACGGCCAGGGCTTCCTCTTCACCCGGCCGCTCAGCGCCCAGGACGCGGGCTCCTTCTTCAGCCAGTGGCCCTCGCACCGCCGCTTCGAGGTTCGCAACGATCTCCCCGGCGCCGGTAGGGTGCCCCTCGATGGATCGCTGGGGCTTGACGCTGCCGCTGCCGGGACTGACGCTAGCTGACCACCAGGAGCTGGTCGGGCGCGCCGAGGCGGCCGGCTACACCGACCTCTGGACGGGGGAGACCGCGGGGCCGGACGGCTTCACGCCGCTGGCGCTGAGCGCCGCCTGGACCGAGCGGGCGCGGCTCGGCACCGGGATCGTCGGCGTCTTCCAGCGCGGCCCGGCGCTGCTGGCCCAGCAGGCGGCGGCGCTGGCCGATGCCTCGCAGGGGCGGTTCGTGCTCGGAATCGGCTCCTCCTCTGACCGGATCGTCGAAGGCTGGAACGGGATTCCCTTCGAGCGGCCGCTCGGCAAGGTGCGGGAGACGCTCGACTTCCTTGACGTGGCGCTGAAGGGAGAGCGAACCGAGAGTGGCTTCAAGCTTGAACAGAAGCCGGCGCACGAGGTGCCGATCGTGCTGGCGGCGCTGCGGGGGAAGATGCTCGAGCTCGCGGTCGAGCGCGCCGCCGGCGCCTTCACCAACTTCCTGCCGCTGGCGGGGCTGCCGCGGGTGACGGCCCAGCTGGAGGGCGCGCCGGATGGCTTCGAGCTGCTCTGCCGCTTCTTCTGCATCCCCGGCGAGCGCGAGCAGGTCGAGCCGCTCGCCCGCTTCATGTTCTCCTCCTACATCACCGTCCCGGTCTACGCCAACTTCTACCGCTGGCTCGGCTACGGCGAGCGGATCGAGTCGATGGTCACCGCCTGGGAGGCCGGCGACCGCCAAGGCGCCGCCGCGGCCGCCCCCTGGGAGCTGATCGAGGACATGTTCATCTTCGGCACCCCCGAGCAGATGCAGGAGCGCCTCGCCGCCTTCGTCGCCGGCGGCATCACCCTCCCGATCCTCACCCCGATCGTCACGCCCGACAAGCTGGCCGAGACGATCGACGCGCTGGCGCCTGACAGCTGAGGGACAGAGCTACTCGTTCTGAAGCTCGGTGGCCGCTTCGGCGAGGCTGGCGTAGGCGTCGGGACGGCGGGTGTTGAGGAAGGGGAAGAGCTCTAGCCAGTCGCGGCGCTGATCGAGGTCGAGGTCGGCTACGAGGACGGCGGGTTCTTCGCGGGGGGCTTGGGCGAGGATGCGGCCGTAGGGGTCGGAGATGAAGGAAGAGCCGTAGAAGGTGAGCGGGGGCTCCTCGCCGATGCGGTTGACGGCGACCATGAAGACGCCGTTGGCGATGCCGTTGCCGACGATCACGTGCTGCCAGAGCGGTTGGGTGTCGAACTCGGGGTGG
>Ga0307306_10000002_pt1 | contig 75510 bp, 70 predicted proteins | sample ER_DNA_193_FD_194507 | JGI IMG/M metagenome (GOLD analysis project Ga0307306, IMG submission 194507) | Bulk soil microbial communities from the East River watershed near Crested Butte, Colorado, United States - ER_DNA_193 | ecosystem: Environmental > Terrestrial > Soil > Floodplain | place...
TGCGACCTCCCCCTGCACGCAAACATCTAGAATCGCCTTTCCCTCGAGCGGCTGTGGCGGAACTGGTAGACGCGCAAGGTTGAGGGCCTTGTGGGTGGAAACACCCGTGGAGGTTCGACTCCTCTCAGCCGCACTTAGAGCTCCCGCGGGACCGCGAGGCGGTGTCAGGGAGCGACGAAGCGGGGGTAGGCGTCCGAGTAGCCGAGCGTCTGCGCCCTTTCCACCCGGACCGCGGCATCGGCGACGGTCGGGAAGGCGCCAGAGAAGACGACGTAGTAGCCCGGGCGCAGGGAGCTGAAGTCGCTGCTGTAGAGGACACCGGCGTCCAGGCCTCGGCCCGTTGCTTCGGCCTGGACGGCGCGGGCTTCGGCATTACTCGAGACCGAAGCGAGAATCGCCGTGTAGCCGGTCCCACCGGCCCAATCGTCGACGCCGCTGGAGGCCGCGGCCGCTGGAGCGGAGCTGGCGCTGGAGCTCCCGGTCTCGCCGCTCTCTACCGCTGGGCTTGCGTCCTGGCTGGCTTCCGCTTCGCGCTTCACCCTTCCCACCTGCTGTTCCAGCTGCTTTATGTGCGCGCTCTGGCGGGCGTCTTGCGCGGCCTCGCGACGGGCTTCCGCCAGCTCCCGCTGCCGCACCAGCGCTTCGGCGCCCGAATCTCCGCTGGACCCTCCGCAGGCGCCAAGCCAGGCGGACCCGACCGCCAGCCCCGCCAGCAGGATCAGCCGCGCAGGCCGCCTGCTCATTCGTATTCGTCTTCGGAGCGGTAGCGGCACCATTCCCCCCACGGCGGGCTGTAGTCCGCTCCGAGGGGGCTGGAGGTGATCACCGCGCTGTCGCCTTCGTAGTAGAGGGGGTAGTCAAACGTCCGCGTCGCCCCCCCGGGGTCGACGACGGTCAGGGTGACGTCAGCGCCGTTGCCGTAGTCGTGGTAGTCGCAGATGCCGAAGGTGTAGGAGCGATCGAAGTCAGCCGTCTCCTGGAAGAGCTCCGGCTGGTGTTCGAACTCTTCTTCACCCGGAATGACGTCTTCCACCAGCAACGCGTTGGGGATGCCTTCCGCGTTGCTGAAGTACGTCTGGTTGCCTTCGTCGTCCCAGACGTAGAGGTCGATGTCGGAGTCGGTGTCCCAGTTCATCGACGCCCGCGTGAGCGGCCCGGCCGGCGCCGGTGGTTCCGGGGCGGGCGGTGGCGGTGGCGGCGGGGGCGTCGGGCCGCTGCACGGCTGATGCCAGAGGTTGCGGTGGTAGAGCGGGGGCGTGCTGGGACCGTCGATCGAGACGAATCCGATCTTTCCGCCGATCCCGAATGAGCCGAGGTTCAGGTCCCAGTTGCAGTTGCCGGGAGCGGCGGTGAAGTCGAGGCTGTTGCCCATGCTCAGGTGGAGGTTGGCCGCGCTGGCGGAGCCGATCCCGAGCTCTGCGTTCAGCCCGACTCCCGCCTTGATGCCGGTGAAGAGGTCGGCCTTGAAGGTGAACCGCGGCGAGCCGAAGTGGAGGATCGGCGTCGCCCCTCCCGGGCTCTTGACGGAGGTTCCGAGCGTGATGTCGGTCGAGCCTTCGGTGTGGATCTTCCCTTGGTCGGCGATTTCGCCCTTCACGTTCGGAGTGATCCCCCCGTAGACCGGAATTGGGCCCGCCATGCCCTGGACCGCGATCTTGGGGAGGGGCACCGAGCAGGAAAAGGCGCTGCCCGCCGTGACGTCGACCCCTGCCGACGCCTTGAAGTGCAGTTCCACCGTCGCCCCGTTGGTGACGTCTGCGAAGAGGACATGGGTCGTCGTCCAGCCACCCGTCAGGTGGATGTCGCTGACCCGGGCGAAGGGGCTGAACGAGGAGCCGGAGGGGCCGCATTTGAACAGGGCGCTGACCCTGGCGGCATCGGCGGTCGAGAGAGGGATGTCGAAGGCCATGTTCGGGGCGACCTCGTAGATCCCCGCCGGCTCCAGCTTCGCCCGAACGGCTCCGTGCCGCCTCGAGACGTCGGTCACCCGCGCGAGCAGACCTTGCGGCAGCTTCGCGCTCGGAGGAGCCGAAAGGATCGACCCCCGCCGGAGGCGAGGACGGTGGCCGAGAACGACTTCGGTCGGAGCGAGAGGATCCCCGAGCACCCGGGAGATCGAGCCGCCGACGGAGTACACGCCCGGGTTGACGATCGAGCCGTAGCGAACCTCTGCCTTTGCAGCCCTCCCGGGACGGACCCTGATCGACAGCCGGCGCGCCACGGGGGAAGCAACGGCCCCGTGCTCGATCGTCTGGTGCCGGTGCCGGATCTTCACCTTCTTCACGGTGATCCTGTAGGACCCGCTGGGAAGACGCTTGAGAGTTCTGCTGCGCTTCAGCGAGAGCCTGCGCGTAACGCGACCCGCGCCATTGGGCCGCGGCCCTTCCAGCGAGAGCTTCGCCGTCTCGCCCCGCGGCAGGCCCGCCAGGGTCAGGTGGAGGGCGCCGGGCTTCGCGCTTGCGCCTGCGGCGGCAGGCAGCAGCAGCAGAGCGATCAGAGCGAACAGCCCGATCGCGGTCAGGGGCCGCAGCAACGCGATCGCGCTCTTCGGTCGACGGCGAACGATTCCCCGCATGCTCTGACTCCTCCCACCTCTGGTTGAAAACTTCTTAGTGCGCAGCGGCGGCGAAGCTATAGCTTTCCTGCAAGCAACCGAACGGTTAGGTTCTGCAGTTCAAGTTTTGAACGGGATATGTGCCCGTTTCTTGGTAGTTACAGCTCAGTTCTCAATGTCACAGCCTGCGGGGCTGCGCCAGACGCCCCTTCGGCCGGCGCTCACCGGACGGCCGTGCCGAGAGCCTTGTCGATGAACGGTCCCAGCAGGTCCGCCACCATCTTCGCGGTCTCCTCGGCCGAATCCCCGGGCGTGGTCACGTAGCTGATCGCCAGCCGCACCAGGCTCTCGGCCAGGGTCTTGACGTCGTCGGCCGGCGCCTCCGGCCAGCCCTCTTGGATCACCGAGGTGAGCCGGCTGGTCGCCCACTGCACGACCGGCAGGCCCTGGGTGGTGACGAAGGGAAGCATCCCGCCGGTGCCGTCGTCGCTGAGCAGGATGCGGATCAGCGGGTCGCCGCCGGCGGCGCTGAGGAAGTGCTCGAGCGCGGCCAGCACCGCCGCCCGGGGATCGTCGCGGTGCTCCAGCACCGCTTTTTCGACGTCGTCCATGAACCGTTCGGCCTCGTGGATGACGAAGGCGAAGCCGAACTCGTTGCGGTTGCCGAACTCGTTGTAGAGGGTCTGGCGGCTGACGCCGGCGCCGCTGGCGATGTCGGCCATCGTGATCTGCGACCACGGCCGCCTGCCCAGTTGGTCCCGGGCGGCGTCGAAAACGGTCTGGCGCAGCAGCTCGCGCGCCGCCTCCTGGTAGGGGGTGCGTTGAGTGGCCACCCCCGTATCGTGCCAGCTAGAGACTCAGGCGTCGTCCGCGACCGGCTCGAAGTCCACCTTGTCGCGGACGCCGCAGTCGGGGCAGGCCCAGTCGTCGGGTACCTGCGACCAGGGGGTGCCGGGGCGAAATCCCTCCCGCGGGTGCCCAGCCTCCTCGTCGTAGACGTAGCCGCAGGCGGGGCAGCGGTAGACGCTCATGCGGCCCGCCCGTAGCGCTCGAGCACCCGGCCCAGCCTGCGCGGGTGGATGTTGCAGCGGGTCACGTCGCCTTCGTAATGGTCGAGCAGGATCGGGTCCATCACCCGCCGCCAGAGGGGCGGGAACCAGGCGAGGACGATCATCCCGGCGTACCCGGTCGGCAGCTGCGGCGCCTCTTCCATGTGGCGCAGGGCCTGGTAGCGACGGGTCGGGTTGGCGTGGTGGTCGGAGTGGCGCTGCAGGTGGTAGAGGAGGACGTTGGAGGCGACGTTGTTGCTGTTCCAGCTGTGCTCGGGGCGGCAGCGCTCGTAGCGGCCGTCCTCTTTCTTCTGGCGCAGCAGCCCGTAGTGCTCGAGGTAGTTGACGACCTCCAGCAGCGAAAACCCGATCACCGCTTGCGCGAGCAGGTAGGGCAGGACGATCGGGCCGAAGGCGATCGTGAGAACGGCGAAGAGGCCGACCGTCATCGCCCAGGCGGTGAGGATGTCGTTGTGGCGGCTGAAGTGCCGCTCCTCCATGCGGTCGAGGCGCGCGGTCTCGATCCCCCAGGCCGAGCGCAGGCTGCCGGCGACGGTGCGCGGCAAAAAGGCCCAGAAGCTCTCGCCGAGGCGCGAGCTGGCGGCGTCCTCCGGGGTTGCGACTTTGACGTGGTGGCCGCGGTTGTGCTCGATGAAGAAATGCCCGTAGCCGGTCTGGGCGAGGGCGACGCGGCTCAGCCACTTCTCCGAGTTAGCGCGCTTGTGGCCGAGCTCGTGGGCGGTGTTGATCGCGATCCCGCCGACGACGCCCATCGTCAGCGCCAGGCCGATCGATTCGAAGAGGTTGAGGTCTCCGCTCGACCACATCCAACAGGCGAAGACGAGGCCCGCGTACTGGATCGGGATGAAGACATAAGTGCACCAGCGGTAGTAGCGGTCCTGCTCGAGGAACTTGAGGACGCTGTCGGGAGGATTCTTGGAGTCCCGGCCGATCGCCATGTCGAGCAGCGGGAAGATGCCGAAGACGAGCAGCGGGCCGAGGTACCAAAGCGCGCCGAAGCCGGTGACGGTGACCCAGAAGAAGGCGAGGAACGGCGAAAGGGGGACGATGATCCCCATCAGCCAGGCATAGCGCTTGCCGTCCGTCCACGCCGCCGGGTTGACCTCGACGTCGTCGTGGTGGTGATGATGAACGTGCTCCGCGTGCGCCTCCATGCCCTCTCCTTTGTCAAACCCGAGCTTCCGGGCGCAGACTTTGACAGAAAGATCGGATATGTCAAGAAGACCTACAGCGAGAGGTCCTGTGACCAAGCGATGTGGTCACGACACGGGTCCCGCGTAGCAGCGCTACGTGGGACCCCGGGGAGGGGCCGCAGCGCGCAGCGTCACAGGGCCTCTCGCGCTAAATCTTCAGCAGTAAGAACGTGTTCAGCACGAAGATGACGGCGAAGAAGACCGTCGCCCGGTCCAGGTTGCGCTCGACCATCGAGCCGCCGCCGATCGAGCTGCCGCCGCCGCCGATCCCGAAGGCGCCGGAGAGGCCGGCGTCTTTGCCCGAGTGGAGCAGGATCAGGAAGATCAGCACGATGGCGACGATCACCTGGATGATGCTGAAGAACGTGAACACGGTCGCAGAAGTCTAGCCCTGCTCGACCTTTTCCGGCTCGCGGGGGTGGGCGCCGTTGCCGTTCGCCCCGTTGCCGTTGCCGTTGACCGGGGCCTTCTGCCGCTCCTCGCGATCGAGGATCTCGAGCGCTTCTTCGCGCAGCTCGGCGTCGACCGCGGCGAAGTCCTCGTCGGAGAGCTTGCCGACCGCGTGGTCGAGCTCGGCGTCGCGGATCTCCCGGTACTTGGCTTCCTTGCGGGCGTCGGCCTCGGTGCGGACGAGGGCCCCGCGGCGCCTCCCGCGGGTCGGCCAGATCGCGATCAGCGCCCCGGCCAGGGCAATCAGGCCGCCAATCCACATCCAGGTGACGAGCGGGTTGACGATCACCTTGAAGGTCGCCGGCGCGGTGTCGGTGAGGTAGGTCTTGGCGACGTTCGCCGCCGCCAGGCCCTGCAGCTTCGTCACCTGCTCTAGCGCCTGCGCTTCGCGCGCCGGGTTGCCGACCGAGCCGCGCATCAGGGCGCCGAGCGCTTTGCACTGGGGCGGCGTCCCCGGCCCGCCTTTTACGCAGGCGGTGAAGCCTTTGTCGGCCTCCCCTACCCGCCGCTGGATCGCGGTGATGTTCGGCCGCTCGGCGATCCAGAGGTCGGCGCCCGGCCCGGGCCGCAGCCCCACCTCGCTCGTCGCCTCGCCGGCGAAGAAGCTCGAGATCATCCCCGTTTCCTGCCCGGTCGGCCGGAAGAAGTGCTGGCTCGGGCGCAGGTAGCCGACCACCTCGCCGCCTTCCTCGACCTTCAGCAGCGAGCCGAAGCTGAATTTCTCTTCGTCGACCGCGACCGTCGGCTTCACGTAGGTGATCGTGCGGCCATCGACGGTGGTGCTGTCGCCCGGCTTCAGGTTGACGTCGCGGTTGGTCTGGAAGCTCGAGGAGGCGGCGATCCCGATCAGCAGAACCGCGACCCCGGCGTGGACGATGTAGCCGCCGTAGCGGCGGCGGTTGCGGGAGACGAGGCCGACCAGCGCCGCGGGCGTCGACTCGCCGGAGAGCTGACGCCGCGCCGCCGCCCCGGTCCAGAACTCCTGCGCCAGCCCCGTCAGGGCGAAGGCGGCAAAGGCGAACAGCGCCAGCGCCCAGGGCTTGTGGGCGGCGTCGGTGAAGACGGCCAGCGCCACCAGCGTGACCGCGGCGACCGCCAGCGGCACCCGGAAGACCCGCTTGGCCGAATCCCAGCTGACCCGGCGCCAGGCGAGCAGCGGTCCGATCCCGGTGAAGAGGACCAGCAGGATCGCCAGCGGGGTCGTGTAGCGGTCGAACCAGGGGGCCGCCAGCGAGGCCTTGTCGCCGGTGAAGAGTTCGGAGATCAGCGGGAAGAAGGTCCCCCAGAAGATCACCGCGGTGAGCCCGACCAGGAGCAGGTTGTTGACGAGGAAGACGGACTCGCGGGAGACCAGCGAGTCGATCCGCTTCGGCGAGCGCAGGTCGTCGAGGCGGCTGACGATCAGCGCCGTCGAGCCGATCAGGACGACCGCGATCAGGCCGAGGATGTAGGGGCCGACGGTGTTGTCGCCGAAGGCGTGGATCGACTGCAGGACCCCGGAGCGGACGAGGAAGGTGCCGAGCAGCGCCATCGAGAAGGTGCCGACGACGAGGCAGGCGTTCCAGACTTTCAGCATCCCCCGCTTCTCCTGGACCATGATCGAGTGCAGGAAGGCGGTGCTGAGGAGCCACGGCATCAGCGCCGCGTTCTCGACCGGGTCCCAGGCCCAGTAGCCGCCCCAGCCGAGCTCGGTGTAGGACCAGCGGGCGCCGAGCAGGAGGCCGAAGCCGAGGAAGGTCCAGGCGATCAGGGCGAAGCGGCGGGTGGCGCGGATCCACTCGGCGTCGAGGCGGCGGGTTACCAGCGCGCCGATTGCGAAGGCGAACGGCACCGTCATCGCGACGTAGCCCGAGTAGAGCATCGGCGGGTGGATCATCATGCTCGGGTGCTGCAGCAGCGGGTTGAGGCCGACGCCGTCGGTAGCGCCGCTGACCGTGGCGAAGGGGTGGACGTCGGGCACGAACAGCATCAGCCCGGTGAAGAACGCCCCCACGCCCATCATCACCGCGGTCGCGTAGGGGACGATCTCGCGCAAGCTGTTCCGGGTCGACCAGAGGGCGAGGCTGGAAGCGATCGAGAGCACCCAGGCCCAGAGCAGCAGCGAGCCCTCCTGGCTCGACCACATCGCCGCCAGCTTGTAGAAGGGCGGGGTCTCGATCGAGGAGTGTTCCTGGACGATCTTGAAGCCGAAGTCGTCGTTGGCGAAGGCGAGCTCGATGATCAGAACGCAGGCGGTGAGCAGTCCGCAGAAGGCGTAGACGGTGCGGCGGGAGAGGTCGACCCGGTAGCGGTCGCCGTTGCGGCCCCAGAGCGCCAGCGCCGCCGCGCACAGCGCGGTGACGAAGGCAAGCGCCAGCAGGGCGCTGCCGAGGCTAGCCATCGGACTTGGTCGTGAACTTCGACGGGCACTTCGTGATCAGCGTTTCCGGTTCGCCGACGAAGGTGCCGTTCTCGACCGAGCCGGTGAGGACGATCTCGCGGCCGCCGCGGAACGGGTCCGGGACGGTCCCCTGGTAGGTCACCGGCAGCGGCTTGCCCTGCCCGTCGCGATCGACGACGCGGAAGGCGATCCCGTTGCCGGCGTGCTTGATCGAGTGCGGGACGACCTTGCCGGTCATCTCGTAGCTGCTGCCGGGGCTGGCGGCGGCGAGTTCGGAGGGCTCCTTCGCCTCGGTCGAAGCCGAGAACGAGGTGTAGATCAGCGCCACCGCGAGCAGCACGGCGACACTGAGCGCGACGACGAGCCGAATCTTGCGCTTCCGCTGGGGATCCACGAGCAATCGGGATTATCGCAAGGCGGCGGCGTGGGACAATGCCTGCGTGACCGATGACCGCGTCCTCCTGATCACCGGCGCCAGCAGCGGCATCGGCGCCGCCACCGCTCGCGCGGCTGCCGGGAAGTACCGCCTGGTGCTGGCGGCGCGCCGTCTGGAAGAGCTGGAGGAGCTCGCCGCGGAGCTGGGCGGCGAGGAGCGGGCGGTCGCGGTGCGCTGCGACGTCACCGAGTGGGACGAGGTGCAGGCGCTGGCGCAGGCGGCCCAGGACCGCTTCGGCCGCATCGACGCCGTCTTTGCCAACGCCGGCTTCGGCGCCACCCGCGGCTTCCTCGAGGAGTCGCCCGAGCACTGGCGCTCGATGGTGCTGACCAACGTCTACGGGGTCGCCCTGACGATCCGGGGCACCCTCCCCCACCTGCTCGAGCGGGGCGACGGCCACTTCCTGATCACCAGCTCGGTGGCGGGACGGCGGGCGCTGCCGGGCTCGCTCTACTCGGCGACCAAGTGGGCGGCGACCGCGATCGGCGAGTCCCTGCGCCAGGAGCTGCGCCAAATGCACGACAACCACGGCATCCGCGTCACCCTGATCGAGCCGGGGATGGTCGACACCGACTTCTTCGAGAACCGGCCGGGCAAATCGGCGCTCCAAGACGAGGACATCGCCCGCGCCGTCGTCTACGCGCTGGAGCAGCCCGAGGGCGTCGACGTCAACGAGATCCTGATCCGCCCGATCACCCAGTCGAGCTGAGCAGCGCCCGCACCGCCCGCCAGTAGCCGCGGAGGAGGAGCCGGACCGGCCAGGTGCGGACCAGCGGCGAGATCAGTTCGGAGTCGAGGTCGGGGGTGAGCGCGGCGGCGAACTCGGCGGCGCTGACGGTGCGCTGGCGCTGGAGGGCGCGGCGCTCGCGAAGCAGGCGCGGCAGCCAGCGGATGAATTCGCGATTCGCCCGCAGCTTCTGGCGCCCCCAGCCACCCGCGGCGGCGACCGGCAGCAGCGCCAGCTCGGTCGCGATCAGCGCCGGCGCCAGCAGCGCCAGCAGCGGCCCGGGGTAGGTGCGGACGAGGAAGGCGAGGCGGTTGCGCTCGAGCCAGCGCCACTTGTCGGCGCTGGCGCTGAAGTCGTAGTCGTGGGCGACGACGGCGGCGGGCTCGATCCCGACCCTCTCCCCCATCATCCGCAGCCGCACCGAAAGGTCGACGTCCTCGTGGTACATGAAGAACTCCGGCGGGAAGCCGCCGATCCGCCGCCACTCGGACAGCGGGACCGCGAGGCAGGCGCCGGACGCGGCGGGAACCTCACCGGGGGCCGGCGCCTCGGAGAGCGGTCGGCCGTGGCCGCCGGCCCAGACGATCCCGGAGAAGTGGATCGGGTTGCCGGCGGAGTTGATCGTCTCCCCCGCGCCGTCGGCGACCAGGGCCTGCCAGGCCGCCCAGCCGCGCTCCTCCAGCCAGGGCCGGCGGATCGCCTCGCCGAAGCCGGGCTGGGGCACCGCGTCGGGGTTAAGGAGGACGAGCAGGTCGCCTCGAGCGGCCTCGGCTCCGGCGTCGGCGCCGCCGGCGAAGCCGGTGTTGCGGCCGGGGCGGACGATCCGCGCCTGCGGCGCCAGCTCGCCCGCGACCTCGGCGCTGCCGTCGCCGGGCTTGTTGTCGACGACGATCAACTCGTCGCCGTCGCCCAGCTCAGCCAGCAGGGCGGGGAGGGTCTTGCTGAGATCGTCGCGGCTCTCGTAGGCGACGATCAGGACTGAGAGCGTCGGTCGCACCGGCGCGGAGGCTATTGGGACCTCCGCGCCGGTGCTCGCGACTCGCTAAACGAAGCTGCGGGTTACTTCTTGCGCTTCCCGCAGTTGGCGACGTTCAGCTTGAACTTCTTGTTCTTCACCTGCTTGCCGTTCTGGCCTTTGATGTTCAACACGGCCCGCTGCGGCTTCGCGCAGGTGTTGGTCGAGTTGACGAGCAGGCTCTTCTTCCCGCCCTTCATCTTCAGCGTGAACTTGCTCACCGGCACGTCGGGCACGTTGTTGAAGACCGTCTTCAGTCCTCCGCGCTTGCCGCTGATGACGCCGCGGAGGTAGATCTCCACCTGACCGCGTAGGTCGACCAGCAGGTCCGGCAATTCGTGGTTGGAGGACACGAGGAACACCTTGCCCTTCAACTTGTCGCTGAGCAGCGGCGATTTCGCTTCCGCCGATCCGTAGACCGAGGCCTTCGGGCATTCGTGCGCGGCCAGCTGCGGCCGGGTGCACACGGTGCCGATGTGGCCCTGGTCGAGGAACAGCGAGTGCGGCATCGTCAATGCGGTGCGGGCGGTGTTCGCCTGCCCCTTCTTGGCGGTGAGGACGGCCGTCAGGCGCGGGTTCTTCGCCCGCGTCGTCGGACCGGACAGCTTCACCTTCAGCTGCGGCTTGAAGCCGAGCTTGTTGCACCCGGTCGCTTGGAACGGGTCGCTGACCGCGTAGGAGCTGAACGTGGCCGGGTTGGCCGGGTCGGCTCCGCCGCCGTTGATCGTCCCCACCGTCGCCTGGGCGGCACAGTTGGTCGGGTTGATCATGAACTGGTCGCGGTTGATGTCGATGTCGATCGAACGCAGGTCCAGCTTCGCCCCGCCGTAGATGTCGGGGAGGACGTTGGACATCGCGTGGATCTGAGCCGTTTCCGGGTTGACCTGGAGGGCCACCCGGACGACCACGTTGCCGAGGTCGAACGGGCCGGCGATCGCCGGCGTGATCGTCACCATCGAGAGGTCGGCACCGCGGTACGGGCCGGCCAGGTAGGCGTTGCCGCCGAGCTCCAGCGGGTTCGACCCGGTGCCGCTCTTGGTCGTGAGCGTGCCGATCCGGCTGTCCGCCGGACAGCTCGGGTTGGCCTTCTCCTCAGCGCCGCTGCGCCCCGGCAGAGCGTCGATGGCCGTCTCCGGGCAGTAGGGGATGCCGGCGAGTTTGCCGGTCAGCCCCTTCGGCAGGGTGACGTCGACCACTTTCAGCTCCTGTTCCCCGTCCTTGCGCGTGATGAGCACATGGAAGGGGCTGTAGGCGCCTGCTTTGGTGCTGTTCGTGTTGGCCTTGTAACCGGGCGCGAACTTCCGCTCGGCCATCGTTTTCGGACAATCGCCGCCGGTCGGGTCTTTGGTCAGGGTGACCGAGCTGTTAACCGGCTTGTTTTCATCCGGCCGTGCCCACGGTTCGAAATGACTCGTGCTCTCGGTCACGCAGATCGGCGGAGCGGTGAGGACCTCTTTGGCTCCGTCGAAGTGAACCTGGATCGATTCGAACGGCACCTGCGGCAAGCCGCCCGGCAGATCGCCGGCGAACTGGCCCTTGAGGTTGTCGGTGATCACCGCGGTCAGTTGCCCGGTGGTCGCCCGATCGGCCTTGACCCGCCCGACGAGACGAGCATCGATGCCCTCGTCTTCGTCCTTGGCTTCGAGCAGGATCCGATACAGGTTCCCCGACTCGGGGTCCGTGCCCTTCGGTTCACCCAGGTAGACATTGCCCGTCAGCGGCCCGGCCAACGCCTGCGACTTCACGACGACGGTCCCGATCTTCGAGGGATCCGGACATTCGTTGGTGTACGTGCGAACGCCCTTCTTGAACTGGTCATCGGTGCAAACACCGAGGCCTTGCGCTCCAGCCGGATTCAGCCCCATCCCTACGGGCAGGGTGATTTCGGCTTTGCGCACGTGGGATTGGGAGATCCCTTCGGTTTCGCCTTTCTCGTTAACCCTGACTTCGCCGCCTTCTTTGGCGGGTTCGAAGGGGAGGGTCGTCGTCACGGTCGCCGCAGAGGGCGAATCGACCTCTTCGGTGCCGGGGTTGATTTGCACGCCCGGATCGAACGGAACTTTGTCGCAACCCGTCGGGCTCGGCAGTTTCGCCTCGACCGCCGTGGAGCCTTCCGGGAACGTCGGATTCGGTTCGCCATATGACTCGCCCCGGAACCAGGTCGAGTAGAGATGCGGCCACTGGTTCCGGTCGAAACAGGTCGTCGGCAAGGTGATGTGGGTTCCGTCGCCTGATTGACCGAAGGCGACCAGACGGCTTTTCAGAGTCGATACACCGACGGAGGGTTCCGGCAGATGGATCGTGAAGTACTCGTGGAAATCATTCTCCCAGGCGACCCCGCCATGTAGTTCGATCTGTTTGCTGAAACCAATGAAGAAGCCGAGCCGAGCCGGTTCCCCTTTGTTCGGCTCGAGGTTGTAGACAGCGACCCTGGTTCCTTTTCCAGGATCGGGCGAGAGCACGAACCCCTTCGGGAGGAAGGATCCGGGCGGGAAGGGGGGCGACGGAGCCGCCACGGCGCCGGACGTGTTGACAACCAGCCAGACTTCCTCTCGGCCGACGATGGTGTCTACAGGACATGCTGGGACGTGTCCAAATTTGGTACCGCCCGAACCGGGAATTTCGCCGATTGCTTCGAAGTCTTTCTGCGAGCACTTAGGACTGCTCTGCGGGTTCTCGGTGAATCCCGGAGGAAGATCGACTCGCTCCGTTTTCAACACCCGGCCCGCGAAGGGAGGCGTGTCCGCCGGATCTTCTTCCAGCGGCATGAGAATCCCGAAAGGCGAGGCTTGTTCTTCGTGCCTGACGATGTACTGGTCGAATGCGATCGGTGGATGTCCCCCCGCCTGCGTGAAGAAGTCTTCCGGGGTTTCAGGTGAGCAGAAAGGTTTAGTGGGATCCGTCGGTTTGCTGGGGGGAGAGGTTTCCGGCAGTTCCCCCACCTGGTTTTCGTAGCAGGGCCCCGACTGCCAGCCATCTTTGGCCGTAGGCGGTTCGTGCTGCGGTTCGATCACATTTTCGGTGTCCGCTGCTGCCATCACAGGCATTGCGAGCAGAGCTCCGAGACACATAAGAAGCAACGCGAGCGAGCGCTTTGCCATCAATTTCCTCCTCGTAGTTCCCTTACGAGGACGCCCCCCTGAAAGCGCCCCACAAAAACCTCCCGCGGAAAACCATACAGGGCTTCGCAGGTGGTTTAACTAATCCCCGCTATTGCACCGATGTAAACCGTGTCACCATTCGGTGATGTAACACTTTTCAGTGTCACTATCGGCCGCTGCGCTGCTACTTCTTGTGGTGCTTCTTGTGCTTGCCGTGCTTCTTCTTCTTGCACGGGGTGCGCAGCTTCGGCTTGCTGTTGGCCTTCTTGCCGTTCTGGCCTTTGAGCCGGATGATCGCTTTGACCGGCTTCGCGCAGAGGCTGCGCGAGTTGACCAGGAGGCCCTTCTTGCCGCCGGGCAGGATCATCACGAACTTGGTCACCGGCACGTCCGGGACGCGGTCGAAGGTGGTGCGGATGCCGCCCTTGAAGCTGTCGATCCGGCCGACCAGGTCAATGTCCACCTGGCCCTGCAGGTGGGCGACCATGTCCGGCAGCGTGTTGTTCGACGAGCGCAGGTAGACGGGGCCTTCGAGCGGCTTCCCCAGCAGCGGGGTGAAGGCGCGGGCGCGGCCGTAGATCGATTTCTTCGGGCACTGGCTGGCGGCGAACTGGACCCGGGTGCAAACGGTTCCCAGGCTGGCCTGGTCGAGGAAGAGTGCGTGCGGCAGCGCCACCGAGGCGCGGGCGATGTTGGCGTCGTCGGGACGCGCGGTGAGGATCGCCCGCAGTTTCGGGTGCTTGGCCCGCTTGGTTTTGCCGAAGAGGCGGATCTTCAGCTTCGGCTTGAAGGCGAGCTTGTCGCAGTTCTTGGCCTGGAAGTCGTCGCTGACGGCAAAGGACGAGTAGGCGGCCGGGTTGGTCGGGTCAGACCCGCCGCCCTTGATCACGCCCGCGGTCGCCGCTTTGTCGCAGTTGGTCCCGTTGAGGGTGAATTCCTTGCGATTGAGGTTGAGGAAGACCGAGCGGATGTCGAGTTTGGTGCCGCCGTAGACGTCGGGGAGGGCGTCGGTCTTGGTGTGGACCTGGGCCGTTTCGGGATCGACGAAGAGCGGCACGCGGACGACGACGTTGCCGAGATCGAACGGTCCGGCGATAGCCGGCGTGATCACGACGACGGAGAGCGGCCCGCCTTCGTAGGGGCCGGCGAGGTAGGCGGTGCCCTCGATCTTCAGCGGCGAGTTGCCGGTACCGGCCTCCACGGTTGCGACGCCGATCTTGCTGTCGGGGCAGCTCGGGCTGCTCTGCTCCTCGGCCCCGGCCCGACCCTGGGCGGCGGCGATCGCCGCGTCCGGGCAGTAGGGCACGCCGGCCAGTTTCGCCGTTGCCCCCGGAGGCAAAGTGATGTCGAGGCCTTTCAGCTCCTGCTGCCCGGCCGGACGGGTGACGTGGGCCATGAAGGGGGTGAAGGCTTTGGCCTGGTCGCTCTTCGGCTGGGCGCTGAAGCCCGGCGCAAACGGCCGCTCTCCCAGCGTCTTCGGACAGTCGGCGCCGCCCGGCAGCTTGGCGAGGTCGAATTTGCTCGAGGGGCTCGCCGATTTGCCGCCGAATTCAGCCGACCATGGCGTGAGCTGGCTGGTGGTTTCGTTGGGGCCGCAGGTGGGCGGGCTGCTGAGCGCCGCCTTTTGGCCGCCGTCGATATTGATCTTGAAGCTGGTGAACGGGACCTGCGGCAGGCCATCGGGGATGTTGTCGAAGTTGCCGCCGCGGGTGACCTTCTTTTCGGGATCGTTGAAGTAGGCGGTCAGCTGCCCGGTCTTGGCGTTGGCGAAGACGTTGCCGATCAGGCGGGCGTCGACGCCATAACGGGCCGACGCGGCGTGGACGTAGATCTGGAACTCCTTGCCCGATTCGGGGTCGCGACTTTCCTGCTTGCCGACGTAGACGTCGCCGGTCAGCGGCTGGTCGGGCAGAGCCTCGCTGACGATGGTCGCCGTACCGACCTTCGAGTTACCCGGGCAGGCGACCTGGTTGCGGGTCCCCTTGCCGAACTGCTCCGGGGTGCACGCCGCGAGGCCGTTGGCGGCGGACGGGTTGAGGCCCATCCCCTGCGGCAACGTCACCTTCGCGGTCCGCACCGTCGAGGTTTCCTGGCCGTTCGGATTTTCTTCGATCGGGATCTTCACCTCGGTCTCGACTGCCGCCGGCGAGTCAACCGTGTTGGTCCCGGGGTTGACGGCGATTGCCGGGTTGAAGGGGATCGAGTCGCAATCCTTCGGGAAGGTGCCGGGAGGCAGCTTCGACTCGACGAAGGGCGAGCCGTTGGGGAAGTTCGGGTCGGGGTTCTCGATCGAGTCGCCGCGGGCGTAGGTCGAGTAGGTGTGTTCGTGGGCCGAGTCGGTGTTCGGGTTCCAACAGGTGCTCGGCGTGGTGAGGAAGAAGCCCTGGCCTCCGGGCGCGTGCGCTTTGCCGTTGAAGACGAGCCGGTTTTTGAGCAGTTTCACGAGGTTGACCTTGGGCACGGCGATCGTGAATCCCTCGTGGAAGTCGGACTCCCAGGCGACGTCGGCTTCGAGGAAGATGTCGCTGGGCGGGACGCCTTCGAAGCCGGGGATCGCTTCCACCGTGAAGCCGAAGCGGGCGGGTTGCCCCTGCTTCGGTTCGAGATTGTAGACGTCGGCTTTGACTTCGATCGGGGGCAGCAGCCCGGCTTCGTCGGAGACGTAGACCCGGCTTTCCCCCACTTTGCTGAGGGGCTGAGCGGCCGCGCAATCGCTCACATGTTCGAGGTGCTGCGCTTCGAACGGGCAGCGCGGGACCGCTCCCGGGTTAACGCTGAGGCCGACCGGCAGGTCGACCCGCAGGTCTTTGAAGTTGACGTCGGGTTCCACATGCCCTGGCAGCCCCGCGCTGTGGTTCTTGATGGTGAACTCGGTCATCCCGAAAGGCGGGTGCCCAGCGGCGGTTTCGAAGAACTCGGAGTGCGGGCTCTCGGGGGTGCAGGTCGAGGTGTTGCAGGTTCCCGCCTGCCAACCGTCGTCACTCTGAGCCGGTTCGTGCTGGGGAGCGAAGGGGACTTCGCCGGCCAGTGCGGGCGCAGCTACCAGCGCGCTAAGCACAAGCGCAAGCACCGCGGATATCGCGATTCGGGATCTCACCTCGCCGAGTCCGTACCCCGGGTCTGTTTCTTCTAATCCCCTCGCGCTGCCCAAAGACCAGTTCAATTTTCCCTCCCAAATCTCCCAAAATGCTCCCGATATAGGTATTCGGCGGATGTTCTACCCGAAAGTAATGAGTTGATTCAACATTTTTGGGTAATATCGCCCTATGGCAACCCACAACGGACACTCCCTCAATGGTCTCTCCGAACACCCCCAAAGCTTCGGAAATGCAGGAGAAAACGGGCGACCAGGCAGCAGGTCGATCCCTGTCAACTGGGAGCGGTTGGCGCGGGCCACGGCCCATCCCCTGCGCGTCTCGATCCTCGAAATCCTCGGCATCGACGGCGGCCGCGTCCTCTCCCCCAGCGATCTCAGCCGCGAGCTGCAGATTCCCCTCAGCAACACGAACTACCATGTCACCGAGCTGGCGAAATCGGGCCTGATCGAACTGGTGCGGGAGCGCCAGGTACGGGGCGCCACCGAGCACTTCTACCGCTTGCCGGCCGAAGACCGTAACGGTCGACCTGAGGTTGAGGCAGAGCAGGAGTCGGTGCTCGCCTAAATCTTTGCCGCTCCGGCTCCGATAGTTGGAGCCGATGACCTCTGGATCCAGCGAGCAGCTGCGAGCGATCATTCGTACGCAGACCGAAGTGGTGGCGGGCGACCTCGCGCCCGAGGCGGTGATGCAGCTGATCGCCGAGCGGGCGCAGGAGCTGACCCGAGCAAGCGCCGGCCTGATCGAGCTCGCCGAGGGCGACGAGATGGTCTATTCGGTGGCCACCGGCGAGGCCTCCCCCTATCTGGGAATGCGGTTGAAGAAGGAGGCGAGCCTCTCGGGCCGCTCGGTGATCGAAGGCCGCGTGCTGCGCAGCGACAACACCTCCGCGGATGACCGGGTCGACGCCGAGGCCTGCCGCCGGGTCAACGCCGGCTCGATGATCTGCGTGCCGCTGTCCCACCGGGACGAGACGGTCGGCGTGCTCAAGGTCTACGCGCCGGCGGCCAACCACTTCGACGACGGCGACGTCGAAACCCTCGAGCTGCTCAGCGAGCTGATCGCCGCACAGCTCTCCCACGCCAACCTCTACGAGGCCGAGGCCCGCCACAGCCGCCGCGACGCCCTCACCGGCCTTCCCAACCGCCGCGCCTTCGAGGAGCGGCTGCCGATCGAGCTCGCCCGCGCCGCCCGTTCGGGCCGGCCGCTGGCCCTCGTCCTCCTCGACCTCGACGGCTTCAAGGCCGTCAACGACCGCCTCGGCCACCCGGCCGGCGACGAGGTCCTCCGCGCCGTCGCCCGCATCCTCGACGAGGCTCGCGCCGCCGACGACTGCTTCCGCATCGGCGGCGACGAGTTCGCGATCCTGATGCCGGAGACCGAAGCGATCCACGCCCGGACCGCAGCCGAACGCGTCGCCAACCAGATCCGGTCCGCCCACCTCGGCGACGGCACCATCGGCGCCTCCTATGGCCTCGCCGCAAGCACCAACCGCGACAGCGCCATCCTCTTCGCCGCCGCCGACCGAGTGTTGCTCGCGGCGAAGGACCGGCTCTACGGCCGGCGCGACGGCTGAATCCAGAGAAAGCGGACGACGGGGGTCGAACCCGCGACCTTAAGCCCTCTTCGAACCGAAGGCTTTCGACTGGAAGAGCCTAGTGGCAGCGAAGGCCTCGAGGGTCCGGACTCCTGGCACGCCGCCGGCGGAGAAGCTGATCTCCCCCTGCCAACGCAACTCGATCCACACGACCGCGGAGAGGATTCTGCGCGCCTACTCCGACCCCGACGTGCTTGCAGCAAGCACCTGCGCGGGAATACACCCCCCGCGGCACTACTAAGACGGCGGCGCCAACACCCTCTACCTCTGCGGGTCTGCTCTCGAACACGAATTCATGACGGAATATTCACACGAGCCTGTTCCGGAACCGCCACCGGCACCCGGACCCGCCGCTGGCTTTCCCACGCCGCCGGGCGTGGAGTTCGGAATGTGACACACGACCACCGGCGCTGGCAGCGTTCGAAATCGAGGACGCATGCCGCATCGGAACCGACCCAGATCCCCGACCCGACACCGACAGTCGAACTTGATTACGTCCCGAAACGCGGGTGCCTGAATCTGCTCGCTACCAGCGCCACCCCGCACTCCGCCGGGCACCGAGTTCGGATTGTGAATCGAATAACTCCGGCCCGTGACTTAGGTACCGGATGTGACGGGGGTTAATGACTCAATTCCGTGCGTCGCTACCTCGGACCCCACCCCGCCTGTAGAGCCACTGCAGCAATAGTACGGTGGCCAGGAACAGACCGAGTAGAGCATCTCGAATTTCCCCTTGAACGATCGACCAAACAGCCAGGATCAAACATCCAATGCCGACGATCAGCAGAATTCGCCGAAGCGTAGTTGACTCAGTCATCACGCCAAAAAATTAGCAGACGCCTAGTTCATCGGCGAAGAAAAACCCTCCCGCGGCAATGCCAGCGAAAGCACCGAGATTCACCAGTGAGTTACCGATCCCCGCGGACACCGGCCCTCCTTTACCCAAAAGGACACCCACTCCCGTAGCTATGCCGCTGGCGGCTCCAAGGCGGCCGGCGGTTTGGCGGCATGACGTGCCGAATATGTTCGTAATTCGGTTTTGAATCGTGTCCAATGCCGCTTCCGCCTTGTGTTCCCACGGAAGAATTTCTGGGACTGCGAAACCGCTGCTTGCCGTAGCACCGCCACTCCGCCGCGCCCGCCTTTCCCGGACCTTCTCCATTCTGTCTCTGATGCGGTCGACGCGCCCAAGGATTTTGTCGTGTTTTTCTTCGCGCCTATGCCGACACCCCTTCTTCTTAGCGCAGTTCCCGTCGAGGTCGAATACGTTGATCGGATCTTGATATGCATAGTCGTACGGGTTAGCTGAACCCCCGAACACCGGATCTGGGGTAAGGAAGCGACCCAGCGCTGGCACGTAACTTCGAGCTCCCATTTGAATAACTCCCGACGCAAGTTCCGTCCGCCGCTGCCTCCCGCCGAGCCAGCCGAAGCGCCCAACGCTACCCGAGGTGGGGTTCCCGAACTCGTCGGAGGTTGCCGTCCCTTTGAGCGCCGTGACTTCCGGATTGATCGCAGCCGCAGCCGACACGTCCCCATGCAGGTTGGTCAACTGCAGCGTGATTTCTTTGCCGCTTTCCTGTACGGCTGCAAGTTCACCGCCGATGCCGACGATGTTCCGGGTCCAGGTGGATCCACGTTCGGTCCAGGCAGGCGAATCGCCCGGCGAGTCGTAGTGGAAGATTTCCGTGCCTTCGAGGCCTCCCGCCTGGAGGCGAGACCTCTGGCGCAGCGACCCATCCAGCGTGAAGCTGTTGGTAACACCGCCCTGAGACTGCGAAGCGACCATGTCGTTAGAGAAGTAGCTCGTCGTCAGGGCTTTTCCGCCTGCGAATTCCGCCGGCAGGCTCGTGATGCGACCCCAACTATCGTAGGTCGGGCCCAAGAGGCGGTCGGCGCCGTCGTATTTGTATTCCTGAGTCGAACCGCCCGATTCGGCGCAGATGCCGCCGATGCCGGGGGACCGAGTCGTCTTCAAGAATCGGTTTGAGTCAGCGTCGTAGGCGTAGGCACGGGTCGTGCATTCGCCTCCCGGGGGCGTTTCATTGGCATACGTCAACCGCCCGGCCTTGTCGTAGCTGTATTTGTGCGTTCCGAGGGTCCCGTTTTCGCTGACGATCTGCCCAGCGGCGGTCCTTTCGACGCCGAAGTCGAGCCAGGTGCAGCTGGCACCGCAAGAGCTCGACTTGGTGTAGGTGAGGTGGATCGGTTCGCCGGCCTCGTTGTAGGCGGTTTCCGCCGTGAGGCCGTTCGGCAGCGTTCTAGTGACTAAGCTGCCGTCAGCGTCATAGCTGGCGGTGAATTTGCCGGCTCCGGAGTCTTCAAGTTCGACGGGGAGGCCCGACGTCGCGTCATACCGCAGGGTCTGGCTGCCCTTACTGTCGCTCGTTTTAACAGGCCGTCCATCGAGATCGTAGGTCGTTTTCGCAATATTTCCGTCGGCATCTTCATAGGAGATCGGCCGGCCGAGAGCGTCATAGGCCGTAGTCACCGCCTGGGTGTCGCATTCGGGACAGGCGAACCAGTAGAACCTTTCAGTGGTTGGCTGCCCGTTGGTTGCGCTGTAGAGCGTTTCGACTTCGGGAGTGAATTCCCCTCCACCTTCGGTGACCTTGATCCTCTGCCGCCCGGCGGCGTCGTAAGTGAGCCTGGTCCTACGCATGAATTCGGTTCCCCCGCCTGGGCTTTCGTATATTTCGGTCGGCTCCCGCAGCTGGTTGTAGGCGAGGAACTTTTTGACGAGGAGCTGTGGACGGCCGGTGCCGCTCGCCTGTACGGCCGGTTCGATCTTGCACGGTAGCCCCGCCCACTTATCGCTTTCGCATTTCGCCAGTTCGCCTTCACCTGAGTAGCCCGCTTTGTAGTAGACGATCTTCGTCGTCCCGGCCCCTGCGGCACTGGCGTCTTTGGGCTGCCGTATTTCCACCGGCTGCCCAGTGGTCGAGTCATAGACCGTCTTCGAGCGGATGTTGAGTCCTTCGGGATCGATCACGGTTTCGGTCCGTTTGCGCAGCGTCCAGTCGTAGGCATAGGTGGTCGCCCGCTGGTCGACGACGGTGCCGCCGACGAGAGCGCCGGTCGATTCGGAGGTGGGAAGGTTGTAAGCGGGCTGGCCGCTTGGCGGAGCGGGATCGTTGTACTGGATCGAGCGGTAGGCACGGGCCGGTTTGCTTTCCCCGGTTGCCTGCACCTTGACCAGATGGGTCGGACCGACTTCTTCCTGCAGTTGGGTCCCGTCGACCGAGTAGGAGAACTGCGTATCGAGTTCCCGCGACTTAGCGACCGAGCTCGACCCCGCGGCCAGGGCGCGCAAACGGTTCTGCGCGCCGAGTTCGCGTACCACGTTGCCGAAGCGATCGGTTTCGCTCGTGGTGATCGAGGGTGCTGAGGTTCCCGCGCCCGAGGGCGTGGCGACGTTCACGGTCTGCCCTTCGGCGTCCATGTAGTAGACGGTCGCCCGGGCATAGCTCGCGGGAGGACTCGAGGGGACTTGGTCGGCGGGGAAGATCGCCGTCGCGTCGGTGGGGACGTCCTGTTGGCCCCAAGCGGCGACAGCTTCCGGGCTCATGCCGTAGGGAGCTCCGCTGCCGCTCAGCGGAACGTCGTAGGCGAGGGTCGTCTGAGCGACCGGCGTGCCTTCAACCAGGCTCGCGCGTTGCACGTTCACGAGGCGCCCGGTCGGCAGCGCGTAGGCCATGGTCCAGGGTTCCTGGCCGGGCGGCTTGATCGTCTGCAGCATCCCCGATTCGTTGTAGGTGTAGGTCTCGGTGAGCGCCGGGGAGATCCTAGGGTCCCACTCCGAAGTCAACCGCCCGGCAGAGTTGTAGCCGTACTTGGCGACGGCCCAAGGCCCCCCATTTCCTGGGGCGTAGTAGGTGATTTGCGTCAATCGGGTGAAGCCGGAGACTTCGCCGTAGGTGAAGGTGAGCACGCGGCAGCCGGAGGTGGTTTCCGGAGCTTCGTCGCAGTTGATACCCGCAGCCCTGGGCGCCACCACTTTCTTCAGCCGCTGCCTTCCACCCGAGAGGTATTCGTGGAATATCGACACCTTGTTCCCACTGCCGCCGGTGGTCGAGGCTTCGATCGGCACGTATTCGTTGTTGCCGGTTCCGCGGTTGGAGAAGACGGTCCTGCTGCCGGAGGGATCGTTAAGCGCCAATTCATGGCCTTCGCTGCCCGACACTTGGCTCAGCTTGTAGCCGCTGACTTCGGCGGGCGTCTTGAAGACCAGTGGAGCGGTTTCTTCGAAGGCGAGTTCCCCGCCTTCTAGCGCGGTAAGCATGCCCCACTTGTAGGTGACGCTGTGGGTTACCACCCCTCCTTCTTCGGTTTCTTCTTCCCATTCTTCCGTTTCGCTTTCCAGCTTGATCGCCTTCCAGCTGGAGGCCCCGGCTTCTTCCACTGGGATGCCGGGCGTCCATCCGGGGCCGAGAACTCCATTCGGTTCTGCGCCCGGCAGCCGCGACTGCAGCGAGCGGGAGAATTCGAGGGTGCCTCCAAAGCCAGGGATGGAGACATCGGTTCGGCTAACCGTGAGGTTGCCAGTCAGCAGATCGACGCTGCCGGGGCCGACTTCGGCGGTTGCGTCTTTGGGGCCGCCGAGCGCCCGATTTACTTCCCCCTCGACAGGCTTGGTGTAGCTGCCGGCGCCGACTTGGCCGCTGAGTACGGCGCGAATCTTGGGTTTGGCCACGAGACCGGTGCCGGTGAGGCTCGAGGCATCCCAGTAAAGGGGCTTCGTCTCGCGGTCTTTGAGTTCCACCGCCAATGGCCAGTTAACGGCCTGCCCGCTTTCGCTCGTCACCTGTCCCGCAGGGATGTTGATCCAGCCCTTTTCGCCTTTGTACTGGAAGGTGACGCCTTCGACCCCGGCGTGTTCCCAAGCAGCCGTGAGCAGGAACCGCTTCGCGGTTTTGGTACCGTCGGTGGGCGAGGTGAGCTTGCTGTCAGTCGGTGCGGGCGGGATGTAGGTGACGGAGAGGTAGGGCTTGTTGACGCCCGTGCTCGATTCCCACTCGACCCGTCGTTCGATGCAGCATTCGACCGTGCCGCCATTGAGTTTCAGCAAGACGCCGTAGTTCGGCACGGTCTTCGTCAGCCAGCGCTGCACCAGCCAGGTCAGATCCGGGCCGGTAAATTTCCACCATCCGGCTTTGGTGCCACGTTCAGACGTTTTGATTGAAGCCGGGCTCGACATGCTTTTGCCATAGTCGCCTCCTGGAGCGGTCCAAAGGCCGGCAGTTCCCCCCTTGCCGTACTCGGCATATTTCCAGGATGGGTAGTAGGGCAATCCCCATGAGCGACCAACATCGTGCAGATCAACCTGTATCACGTTGGTCGCTTCTTTGGCCGAGTAGAGGCCGATGGTTGCTGAGGTGAGATACGAGCTCGTTGGGATTGCGCTCAGGTTGAACTGCAGGAGGGTGCGCGCCAGCTGCGTTTCACCGTTTTCGACGTATTTAGCCTTGCTCGTCAGGTAGCCGTAGCCGGAGCTTCCGCACATTTCGTTTTCAGTCGTGTTGGCGATGATGCAGTCGCGGTCGGAGGGTTTGATTTCGACCGTGGGGTCGACAATCACCGGCCAAGAGCGATCGGGGGACTGAAGCCATTCGGGGTTCACTTCGACGACGAGCTTCCAGCGTGCATCACCGCCAGTCTGGCTCAGGCTGTAGTGGACGGCACCGCTGGACTCTTCGGCCTCATCGGCCTCGGCGACGGTGGGGGCCGGCATCACTGCGACGACTTGATCGTCCGCGTCGGAGAACACCACCGACCCGTCCTCTTCGAGCTTGGGCGAGATCCCAGCAGCGGCCGTAAGGTCGTAGGCGTAGTTGCTCGCCTGGGTGGAATCGCCTAGGACGATCGACTCCTTGACGCCGTTCGCGAAGCTCCTCAGCTCAAACGACGGTTGGTCACCTTCCCCCACATAGGTAGCGAGGGATCCGTCAACGACAGCATCTTCGGTGTCGGGGCCAAGGTAGCTGAAGGAGATCCAATTCCCTTCAGATCCAAGGCGCACCGCTCCGTTTCCTACCTGTTCGGGAAGCTCGAGGTCGAAGGAGTTTGAGCCATTGGTTATCTGCTCTCCCGTGGGCTGGAGGTCTTCGTCAATCGGTTTCCAATCGCCACGGGCATCTTCGAAGTTGACGGGCGCCTGATAGATGCGGGTTTCGCGTTCGCCGTTGTCCAGTTCGAACGTGTTGGAGAGTTCCGTGCGCTCTTCCGGCAGTTCGGTCGGGGAAGCCGTAACCCCGGCTTCGACGGCCGCCACCTCACCAGCACCATCATCGCTTCTGGCATCCGAAGCCACCAATGACAGGGCCGTGACCCCAAGGGCCGCCATGAGCAAGGCAAAGAGCAGTCCGTACTTGAAGCGCAAGGTTCCTCCCACTGTGAGTTGTGCCGAGATCGGAACCCGCGATGCCGAGCGCGTACCGAGCGTGTAACGGTTGGCACCGTATACGACGCCGGCAACTGACCAATACTGAAAATTATGGGGTTAGGTTCTTGTCTGGTGCGATGACTCTGCTTGTGACCCGTGTACCAGACACAATGTCCAGTACTGTCCTTGGGCCTCCCCCGCGCCGGAATTTGAATGACTGAGCCCGATAGGTCGATCGTCTCGGGAACTCGTCTTGGACATGGTGTTTCCAAAACGAGGCATCACCGCAGGGGGACTAGGTTCAGTTCGGTTATTCACCTAATTCATTTAGGTACCGTTTGATCCTGTTAGGTACCGGTCGATCCTGAGCTCGGGGGTGGAACAGGATGTCGTGTCGCCCGAGTTCGCTATTGGCGCTGATAGGGCGGGCCGCTCTAAGCGGACGACGGGGGTCGAACCCGCGACCTCAAGCTTGGGAAGCTTGCGCTCTACCAACTGAGCTACGTCCGCGCGGGGTTGATTCTAAAGCGTGGCGGGGGTGCCGGGTCGGCGCTCGAACTAGAGTTCGGCTTCTGTGAGCGTTCGGTCTTCTATAGCCGTGCTGGGCGTGCTGGCCCTCGTCGGCCTGCTCGTCTACGGCCTGGTGATCAAGGACGGCTCGAGGGTCGCGGTCGGCGATCCGGCGCCGCGCACCTCGCTGCCGCGGCTCGAAGGCGGCGGGGACGAATCGCTCGCTCAGTACAAGGGCCGCTGGGTGCTGGTCAACTTCTGGGCCTCCTGGTGCGAGCCGTGCAAGCAGGAGGCGCCGGCGCTGGAGGAATTCCAGCGGCAGCACGGCGGCGCGAAGTTCACGGTGCTCGGGGTCGACACCCGCGACCTGACCGACGACGGGCTCGAGTTCGTGCGCGAATACGGGCTCAGCTACCCGCAGCTGCGCGACGGCGACGGCGGCGCCGCCCACGACTACGGCACCACCGGGGTGCCGGAGAACTTCCTCGTCGATCCGGCCGGGAAGGTGCGGTGGCTGCTGGCGGGACCGGTCGACGAGCAATACCTGGAAGAGCAGGTGGAGCCGTTCCTGCCGCAGGAGAAGTCGTGAGGGCGGCGATGGCGAAAACTGTTGGCGTCTGGCTGCTTCTCGTGGCGCTGGCCGCGCTGACGGCTCCGGTCGCTACGGCGGCCGAGCGCGCCTCGCTGACCGAAATCGAAAAGCAAGTGATGTGCCCGGTCTGCGGCACGCTCCTGCAGCTGGCCGAATCGCCGCAGGCGCAGCGGGAGAAAGCCTTCATCCAGCGGCTGATCGCCGAAGGGAAAAGCGAAGCGCAGATCAAGGACGCGCTGGTCGCCGAGTACGGCGACGAGGTGCTGGCGCTGCCCCAGGACTCCGGCTTCAGCCTCTCCGCCTACGTGGTCCCGATCGTCGCCTTCTTCGTTGCCGCGGTGGCGCTGGCGCTCGGGTTGCTGCGCTGGCGCCGGGCGGGCAACTCAGATCGCGACGGGCCCGCCGCAGCCGGACCGAAAGGCGACGACGCCGAGCGGCTCGACGCCGACCTCGCGCGCTACGACCTCTGAGCGCGGTGACTTATGTCCGTATAGCGGACATAAGTCACCTCACCCGACGGCGATCGCGCCGAGCGCCGGGATCGGCAGGCGCTTGACCGCCTTGCCGAGCGCCCGGTCGCCGGCTGCCGACGCCGGCGTCGCCGCCACGACCGCGTCCGCCTGGCGCGCGGCGGCGAGGCACGGTCCCGGTTCTTCGAGCGGCGGCGGGCCGCTGAGGAGGACCAGCTCGTAGGCCGCCCGCAGCTTCTCGACCATGTGGGCGAAGCTCTGGAGGCCGAGCAGGGTCTCGGCCTTCGCGGCGGGGCGGCCGGCGCAGACGCAGGCGAGGGGGTCGGCGGAGCCGTCAGCGGCGCGGCCGCCGAGGGCGACCGGCTGCAGCACCTCCGCCGGCTCGGCCTCCCAGCGCAGGTACTCGTGCAGGCCGGGAGCGGCGGCGAGGCCGACGTGGGCGGCAAGCTGCGGCTGCGCCAGGTCGCACTCGACCAGGATCGTCCGCCGCCCCGAAGCCGCGGCCGCGGCCGCGAGCGCCAGGGCGGCGACCGGCGCCGCCTCGCGCTCGCCGCCGACCAGGACGACCCGCTGCTCCGCCAGCCGCGGCAGCGCCCCCTCCAGGGACTCGAGGTCGGCCTGCCGCAGCGACCAGGCCCGGGCGTCCTCCGGCGGTCCGGAGACCCGTGCGAGGACGGGAAGCCGCGCTCGGCCCCGCAGCATCACATCCGCTCGGGGGCCGAGATCCCCAGCAGGCTGAGGGCGGCGGCGATCGTCCGCTTCGTCGCCAGGCAGAGCGCCAGCCGCGAGGCTTCGACGCCCTCGCCCTCGGCGCCGACCACCTGGCAGTCGCGGTAGAAGGCGTGGAAGTCGGCGGCGACCGCGGTCGAGTAGGCGCAGATCCGGTGCGGCGCCCGCCGCGCCGCGGCCGTCCGCACCTCCTCCGGGAATTCGAGCAGGCGCTTGACCAGCAGCTTCTCGCTCTCCTGCAGCGCCAGCCGCTCCGCCGGGACGCCGGGTTTGGCCGCGCCCCCCTCCGCCTCGGCTTTGCGCAGGATGCTGGCGATCCGCGCGTGCGCGTACTGGACGTAGTAGACCGGGTTCTCGCTGGACTGGCTGCGGGCGACCTCGAGGTCGAGATCGACGGTCGTCTCGTGGCTGCGCCAGAGCATGAACCAGCGGGTCGCGTCGATGCCGATGTCGTCGAGCAGCTCGTCGAGGGTGATGAAGTCCCCCGTCCGCTTCGACATCTGCACCCGCTCGCCGCCTTCGACGACGTGGACGAGGCTCATGATCGGCACCTCGAAGGCGTCCGGGCTGCCGCCCAGCGCCTCGATCGCGGCGCGGATCCGGGCGACGTAGCCGTGGTGATCGGCGCCGAGCACATCGACCAGGCGGTCGAAGCCGCGCTGCAGCTTGTCCCAGTGGTAGGCGATGTCCGGCATGAAGTAGGTGGCCTCGCCGTTGGAGCGGATCAGGACGCGGTCCTTGTCGTCGCCGAAGGCGGTCGTCCGCAGCCAGAGCGCGTCTTCGGAGCGGTAGGTGTGGCCGCGCTTCTCGAGGTCAGCGAGCGCCGTCTCGACCTCGCCCTTCTCGTAGAGGCTGCGCTCGGAGAAGAAGCGGTCGAAGCGGACGCCGAAGCGCTCCAGCGTCTCCCGAATGTCCTCGAGCATCAGCTCGACGCCTCGCTTGCGCAGCGCCTCCAGGTCGCCGGGGTCGGCGCCCTCTGACTTCAACTTCGCGGCGATCTCGGTGACGTACTCGCCGGCATAGCCCTCCTCGGGCGGCTCCTCCCCCGCCATCCGCGCCGCGATCGACTCGGCGAAGCGCTCGATCTGGCTGCCGGCGTCGTTGACGTAGTACTCGCGCTGCACCTCGTGGCCGGCCGCCTCCAGCAGCCGCACCAGCGAGTCGCCGTAGGCGGCGTGGCGGCCGGTGCCGACATGGACCGGCCCGGTTGGGTTGGCGGAGACGAACTCCACCAGGACCTTCTCGGGCGAGGCGGTCGGCGCCGGACCGAGCTGCTCGCCGGCCTCCAGCAGGTCGCCCAGGGCGCCCAGGTACCAGCCGTCGGCGAGGAAGAAGTTGAGGAAGCCGGGACCGGCTACCTCGATCCGCTCCAGCTTCCCCCCTAGGCCCGCGTCGGCCTCGAGCTCGCCGCGCAGGCGCTCGGCGACCGCCCGCGGGTTGTCGCTCAGGTGCCGGGCGAGGAGCATCGCCGCGTTGGTGCTGTAATCGCCGAGCTCGGGCTTCGGCGGCCGCTCCAGGGTCGGCCGCGGCTCGCTCGGATCGGCGTCGTGGAGGGTGCCCGCGGCGCCCTCGACCGCGCCCCGCAGCGCCGCTATCGAATCGGTGGCGGTCACGGCCCCATCGTATGGACCGGACGGGGGCCGAGTACGCTCCCCGCCTTGCGCGTAGCCGTCCTCAGCGACATCCACTCCAACCGGCAGGCCCTCGAGGCCGTCCTCGCGGCGGTCGAGCAGGCCGGCGTCGACCAGGCCTGGTGCCTCGGCGACATGGTCGGCTACGGCGCCGATCCCGACGCCTGCACCGCCCTGGTCCGCGAGCGCTGCGACACCTGCCTGGTCGGCAACCACGACCTCGCGGTGCTGGGCGCACTCGACATCTCCACCTTCTCGGAGGCCGCCGCCGCCGCGGTCGAGTGGACGCGGGAGAACGTCGCCGAGGAGACGCTGTCCTTTCTCGCCGAGCTCGAGCCGACCGCCTCCCAGGCTGGGGTCGGCCTCTTCCACGCCTCCCCGCGCGACCCGGTCTGGGAGTACGTGATCTCCAGCGACCAGGCCGAAGCGGGCTTCGACGCGCAGGAGGAGCGGGTCGGCCTGATCGGCCACTCCCACATCGCCCTCTTCTTCTGCCGCGCCCAGGACGGCCGCCCCGGCTACGCCCAGGGTGCGCAGGCGGATGGCGGGCTGGAGATCGAGATCCCGGACGGCGAGTGGCTGCTCAACCCCGGCAGCGTCGGGCAGCCGCGCGACGGCGACCCCCGCGCCGCCTGGCTCGAGCTCGACACCGAGGTCTGGACCGCGCGCTGGCACCGCGTCGAGTACGACATCGCGGCCGCCGCGACGGCGATTCGCGCCGCCGGCCTCCCCCCCGCCCTGGCCGACCGGCTGGAGGTCGGCCGATGAACGGGAAATGCAGGGCAAATACCGACCCCCGACCGTTGTCTAGACTCGCACCATGGGCCGCTTCAGCGCACTGATGCTCGCCCTCATCCTCGGCAGTGCCGGCGCGGTGGTCTTGGCCTCCTGCGGCAGCGGCAGCGACGCCAAGCTGCTGCCGGGGACGACGGCGAGCCAGATCGAATCGAACCTCGACCAGGTCAAGGCCCTGGTCGCAAGCGGCGACTGCGTCGGTGCCGAAGACGCGGTCGCCGAGGTCAGTGCCGAGGTCGAAGAAGTGAACGTCGCCGCGAAGCTGAAGGGGGCCCTGCAGGAAGGGACCGCGAAGCTGAGCGAAGTCGTCGGCCGCTGCGAAGAAGAAGCCGGCGAAGAGGAAGAAACGGAACCTTCGGCCGCTGCCGATGTTGAAGCCGAAGAAGAAGATTTGGAAGCCGAAGAACTGGAAGCCGAAGAAAAGGCCGAAAAGGCGCAGGAGAAGGCCGAAAAGCAGGAGCAGAAGGAAGAAGAGAAGGCCGAAGCCCCCGAAGTGGAGGAAGGCAACCTGCCGCCGCAGGCCGAAGGCGAAGCCAAAGGCTTCGAAGAAGCGGTACCGCCCCCGGCCGCCGAACAGCCGTCTGAAGGATCCGGGCAGACCGAATCCGGCGGCGTCAGCCCCGGCGTGGGGGTCGAATGATGGAGGCGGGCACGCTCTCAGGCCGCTACGAGACCAGCGAGCGCCTCGGCACCGGCGGGATGTCGAGCGTCTACAAGGCGACCGACCGGATCCTCGAGCGCACGGTCGCGGTGAAGATCCTCGCCGAGCACCTGCACGACGACCCCCGCTTCGTCGAACGCTTCAAGCGCGAGGCGCTGGCGGTGGCGAGGCTGATCCACCCGAACATCGTCCAGGTCTACGACACCGGCATCGACGAGGGCCGCCACTACATCGTCATGGAGTACGTCGAGGGCCGCTCGGGAGCGCAGATCCTGCAGCGGCAGGGGCCGGTCGAGCCGGAGATGGCGGCGGAGATCGGGATCCAGGCCTGCGCCGGGCTTGACTACGCCCACCGCCGCGGAATCATCCACCGCGACGTCAAGCCGGGGAACCTGATGATCGTCGGCGGTCCGGTCGGCGGCGGCGAGATGATCGTCAAGCTCACGGACTTCGGGATCGCCCGGGCGATCGAGCAGACGCGGATCACCCAGGTCGGCTCGGTGGTCGGCACCGCCGCCTACCTGGCGCCCGAGCAGGTCCGCGGCGAGGAGGCGACGCCGGCGACCGACGTCTACGCGCTTGGCGTCGTCCTCTACCAGTTCCTCACCGGCCGGCTCCCCTACGAGGGCTCTTCGCTGGCCGAGCTGGCGGTGCGTCAGCAAAACGAGAAGCCGCTGCCGCCGAGCACCTACGACGGCGACATCCCCGAGCCGCTCGGCGCGGCGGTGCTGCGGGCGCTCGAGGGCGACCCGAGCCGGCGCTACGCGAGCGCCGAGGAGCTGGCGAACGGGCTGCGGCTGGGCCTCGAAGGCGAGGACGTGACGCTGCCGCTGGACGAGGGCACCTCGGCGACCAGCGTGCTCGGCGGCGATACCGCGGCGACCCGCCACATGGGCCGCGACACCGGCCAGACCGAGTACCGGCCCCCGGCCTCGCAGACGAGACGACCGGCGCCGCGCCCGGTCGCGCCGGCGCCCGCTCCCGCCCCGGCTCCCGCGGCCCGGGCCGCCGAACCGCGGCGCCGCGGCGCCTTCTCCCGCTTCGCCCGCTTCGTCCTCGCCCTGGTCGCGCTGGTCCTGGTCGCGGCTGCGGTGGCGACTGCGGTGATCGTCAGCACCGACAAGGCTGCCGGCGTCAAGGTCAGCCGGGTCGCCGGCGACACCGTCGACAAGGTCGTCGAAGAACTCAAAAGCCTCGTTCGCGACAACAAGGAATAAGGCTAGGCGGCCCAGGGAATGGCGCCGCCGAGGACCGCGGCGCGGTAGGCGTCGAAGCTGCCGGCGGCGATCGCAGCGCGGGCGTGGGTGGTCAGCTCGCGCATGTAGGTGAGGTTGTGGAGGACGATCAGGCGGACTGCAGTCAGTTCTTCGGCGCGGGAGAGGTAGGAGATGTAGTCGCGGTCGTGGCGCTGGCAGGCCGGGCAGGGACAGCCCTCGACCAGCGGCTCGCGGTTGCCGACCCATCGGCCCTTGCGCATGTCGAGGCGCCAGCGCGTCTCCGGGCTCGGCGCCAAGGCGACGCCGTGGCGGGCGAGCCGGGTCGGCACGGCGCAGTCGAAGACGTCGAGGCCGAGGGCGATACCGCCAAGCAGGTCGTCGACCTCGCCGATCCCGAGCAGGTGCTTCGGCGCCTCCCGCGGCAGCAGCGGCGCCGTCATCGCCAGCACCGCCGCCATCTCCTCCTTGTCGCGACCGAGGGTGCCGCCGATCGCGAGGCCGTCGACCCCGGCGGCGGCGACGGCCTGCGCCGATTCCCGCCGCAGGTCCTCGTGGGTGCCGCCCTGGACGATCCCGAAGACCGCCTGCCGCTCCGGGCCCTCGCGGTCGTGCCAGGCGAGGCAGCGGTCGAGCCAGCGGTGGGTGCGCTCGGTCGAGCGGGCGGTGTAGTCGCGGTCGGCGTGGAAGGGCGTGCACTCGTCGAAGACGAGGGCGATGTCGGAGCCGAGCGAGGCCTGCACGCTCATCGAGACCTCCGGCGAGATGAACAGCTCGGCGCCGTCGCGGGGCGAGCGGAAGCGGGCGCCCTCCTCGCTGATCTCGACCTCGGAGCCGTGGTCGCCGGAGCGGCCGCTGCCCTTGACCTCGTTGGCGACGCCCCCGTGGGCGAGCGAGAAGACCTGGAAGCCGCCGGAGTCGGTGATGATCGCCCGCTCCCAGTTCATGAAGCCGTGGAGTCCGCCGGCGGCGGCGATCCGCTCGGGTCCTGGCGAGACGAACAGGTGGTAGGTGTTGCCGAGGATCAACTGGTAGCCGAGCCCGGCGACCTCGCTCGATTCGAGCCCGCGCACCGATCCCTTAGTCGCCAGGGGGATGAAGGCCGGCGTCTCGATCGGGCCGTGGGCGGTGTGGACGACCCCCGCGCGGGCGTCGCCGTCGCGGGCTTCGATCTCGAACCTGAGGCGCTGCGGGTCGTTGCGCACGCCCGCAGCGTATGGATGAGGCCTACTTGCCTGCGCTCTCCCGCAGGCCCGGGTGAACGCCCTTGCCGAGGGCCTGCTCGTCGACGATCTTCTGCAGCAGGGCGACCAGGCGCTTGCGATCGGTGTCGCTCATCCCCTCCGTCAGCTCCTGCTCGTGCTGCGTGGCGATCTTGCGGCCGCGCTGCAGGCAGCGCTTGCCTTTCGCGGTCAGGAAGAGGGCGCGGACGCGGCGATCGTCGGGCTCGGGGCGGCGCTCGACCAGGCCGCGCTGCTCGAGCTCGTCGACCAGGGCAACCATGCGGCTGGGCGGAATTTCGATCGCCGCGGCGATCGCCTGCTGGGAGCGGCCTTCGGCCGCGGCGACGAGGTTGAGGACGCGGAAGAGGGGCGGGTTGAGGTCGACGGCGGCGATCCGCTCGGCGAAGCGGCGGGACGCATGGATTCCCACCTGCGAGAGCAGAAAAGCGAGCGTCTGCGGCGCCTTGTCGCCGTCGATCGGGTTCGCGGTCACGAGCGGCAGCCTACCCGTTCATTTGTGGTATGAATCGTTCACGACCTAAACCTTTCAGTCTGTGAAGAATAATTCACAAGGGGGATCGCCCGTATGACCCGTCGTCTCGCCCGCCTCGCTGACTTCGCCTATCGCCGCCGCGGCACCATGGTTTTGCTCTGGATCGTCTCCGCGGTCCTGATCATCGGCCTCGGCTCCTCCGTCGCCGGAGAGTACGAAGCCGACTACAACACGCCCGGATCGGACTCGAAGGCGGCGAGCGACCTCACCGAACGCGAGTTCGGCGGCTACTCGGGCCAGGAAATCTACGTCGTCTGGAAAGACCCCTCAGGAGCGGCCAGTTCGGCCGCGAAGCAGCGGATGAGCGCCTTCTTCAAGCAGGCCGAAGCGATCAAGGACGTCGAGAAGCGCGACTCGATCCGCCTCTCCGACGACCGCATGATCGCCACCACCACCCTGCCGTTGACGATTCCCGGCTGGCAGGTGAAGAAGGAGCAGGGCGAAGAACTGATCGACGCGGCCGAAGAAAACAGCGGCGGCGGTCTGGAGATCAAGCTCGGCGGCGAACCGATCTACACCGCCCAGGAATCGAGCAGCCCCGAGGGGCTCGGCTTCCTCGGTGCGGCAATCGTCCTGCTGATCGCCTTCGGCTCGCTGGTCGCCGCCGGCCTGCCGCTGGCGATCGCCCTGATCGGCTTGGGCATCTCCTCCGGCGGCCTGATCGTCCTCCTCGCCAACGTGATCGACGTCCCCAACTGGACCACCGCGGTATCCGGCCTGATCGGGATCGGCGTCGGCATCGACTACGCGCTGCTGGTGCTGACTCGCTTCCGCAGCGCGATGAAAGACGGCAAGGATCGCCACGACGCGGTCGTCGAGGCGGTCACCACCGCCGGGCGCAGCGTGATCATCGCCGGCTGCACGGTCGTCATCGCGATCCTCGGGCTCTTCCTCACCGGCCTCCCGTACATGTACGGGGTGGCGATCTCCGCCGCCCTGGCGGTGCTGGTGGTGATGCTGGCCTCGATCACCCTGCTGCCCTCGCTGCTGGCCTACCTCGGGCCGAACGTCGACCGGCTGCGGATCCCCTTGCTCGGGCGCAACCTGGACGCCAAGGAAGACGGCGAATCCCCCGCCGCCCGCTGGAGCCACGCCGTCCAGCGCCGCCCGTGGATGGCGGCGATCGTCGCCACCGCGATCCTGCTCGCCCTGGCCGCGCCGGCGCTCGGCATGCGCCTCGGCTTCCCCGACGCCGGCAACGACCAGCCGGACACGATGACCCGCCAGGCCTACGACCTGATCAGCGAGGGCTTCGGGCCCGGCGCCAACGGGCCGCTGGTGATCGCCGCCGAACTGCCCGATGCCGGCGCCAAGGGGACCATCGACGCCCTCGTCGCCGATCTGCGCGAAGAGGACGGCGTCGCCTACGTGGCGCCGCCGCGCTTCAACGCCGACGGCACCGCGGCGATCGTCACCGTGATCCCCACCACCTCCCCCCAGGACGAGGAGACCTCCGAACTGGTCGACCACCTGCGCGGGACCGTGATCCCAGACGCGGTCGGCACCTCGGGCGTCAACGCCCTGGTCGGCGGCGTCAACGCCGCGCTCGAGGATCAGAGCAACTTCATCACCGACCGCATGCCCTGGTTCATCGCCGGCGTCGTCGGGCTCTCGTTCCTCCTGCTCCTGGTCGCCTTCCACTCCCCGTTCATCTCGCTGAAGGCAGCGGTGATGAACCTGCTCTCGGTCAGCGCCGCCTACGGCGTGATGACCCTGGTCGCCCAGGGCGGTGCGGTCGGGCAGCTGATCGGGATCGACCACGAAGTTCCGATCGCGCCGTTCATGCCGGTGATGATGTTCGCGATCCTCTTCGGGCTCTCGATGGACTACGAGGTCTTCCTGATCTCGCGGATCCGCGAGGAGTACCTGAAGGACGGCAACACCCGCCGCGCCGTCGCCGACGGTCTCGCCAAGACGGCGCGGGTGATCACCGCCGCGGCGGCGATCATGGTCGTCGTCTTCCTCGCCTTCGTCGCCTCGCCCGAAGTCTTCCTCAAGCTCTTCGGGATCGGCCTCGCCGCGGCGATCTTCCTCGACGCCACCCTCGTCCGCATGGTGCTGGTGCCGGCGGTGATGCAGCTGCTCGGCGAGCGCAACTGGTGGATCCCCGACTGGCTGGAGCGGATGCTCCCCCGGATCGAGGTCGAGGCGCGCGAACCGGAGACGGCCTCGAGCTAAGCCACGACCAGCGTCCGCCCCGTCATCGCCTCCGGCTGGGGGATTCCCAGCAGGTCGAGGGCGGTCGGGGCGACGTCGGCGAGGATGCCGCCGCTGCGGAGCTCGAAGCCGTGCTCGGTGACGATCAGCGGCACCGGGTTGAGCGAGTGGGCGGTGTTGGGCGAGCCGTCGGGCTCGAGCATGTGGTCGCAGTTGCCGTGGTCGGCGGTGACGATGCAGGCGCCGCCCTTAGCGGTCACGGCCTCGATGACCCTGGCGAGCTGGGTGTCGACGGTCTCCACTGCTTTGACCGCGGCCGGGATCACGCCCGTGTGCCCCACCATGTCGGGGTTGGCGAAGTTGATGATCCCGAAGCGGTAGTCGCCCTCGCGCCAGTGGGAGACGAAGGTCTCCGCCGCGCCCTCGGCGCTCATCTCCGGCTTGTGGTCGTAGGTCGGAACGTCGCGGGGCGATTCGACCAGGGCCCGCTCTTCCCCCTCCACCTCCTGCTCCTTGCCGCCGTTGAAGAAGTAGGTGACGTGGGCGTACTTCTCGGTCTCGGCGACGTGGAGCTGGTCACCGCCGGCTTTGGCGATCGTCTCCGCCAGCGTCGTCTCGGGCCGCTGCTCGGGGAAAGCGACCGGGTAGGGCCAGCCCTTGCGGTACTCGGTCATCGTCGTCAGGGCGAGCGGCGCCGCGTCGCGGGGGAACTCGTCGAACTCGGGGTCGGCGAGGGCGCGGGTCATCTGCCGGGCGCGGTCGGGGCGGAAGTTGATGAAGAAGGCGACGTCGCCGTCGGCGGCGCCGTCGTAGTCGCCGATCACCGTCGGTACGACGAACTCATCAGTGTTGTCGCGCTCATAGGACTCGGCGATCGCCGCCGCCGCGCTCGGCGCGTGCAGCCCGCGGGCATGGACGATCGCGTCGTAGGCGAGCTTCGTCCGCTCCCAGCGGGTGTCGCGATCCATCGCGTAGTAGCGGCCGCTGACGGTGGCGACGCGGCCCGCCGCCCGCAGCCAGCGCTCCAGCTCCTCCAGGTAGCCCTTGCCGCCGTGCGGAAGCGTGTCGCGGCCGTCGGTGAAAGCGTGGAAAACGACGTCGGGGACGCCCTCCTGGGAGGCGAGCTCGATCGCCGCCTCGATGTGCTCCCAGCCGGAGTGGACGCCGCCGTCGGAGACCAGCCCGAGCAGGTGGAGGCGGCCGCGGGGGCTTCGGCGGGCGCGCTCGCAGGCGGCGAGCAGCGCCTCGTTGTCGAAGAAGCTGCCGTCGGCGACGGCGTCGTCGATCCGCTTCAGGTCCTGCTTGACGATCGCCCCGGCGCCGAGGTTGAGGTGGCCGACCTCGGAGTTGCCCATCTGCCCCTCGGGCAGGCCGACGTCCGGACCCTGGGCGGCGAGCTGCGTGTGCGGGAACTCGCTCCAGAGGCGGTCGAAGACCGGCGTCTCGGCGAGCGAGATCGCGTTGCCCGGCCCCGCCTCCGCCAGCCCCCAACCGTCGAGGATGATCAGGGCGAGGGAGGGGACGTGCGGGGTCATCGCCTCAGCCCGCGGCCTCGACTATGGCCGCGAAGTCGTTTGGGTCCAAGCTGGCGCCGCCGACGAGGGCTCCGTCGACGTCGGGCAGCGAGAGCAGCTCCTTGGCGTTGGCGGGCTTGACCGAGCCGCCGTAGAGGATTCGCACCTGGTCGGCCGCCGCCCCGCGCATCCGCAGGACGTCGCGGATGAAGGCACAGGCCTCCTGCGCCTGCTCGGGGGTGGCGGTGCGACCGGTGCCGATCGCCCAGATCGGCTCGTAGGCGATCACGACGCCGGCGATTTGATCGGCCTCGAGACCACCGAGGTCAGCCTGCAGCTGGCGCTCCAGCACTTCCTCGGTCTCCCCCGCGTCGCGGGCGCTCTCGCTCTCGCCGACGCAGAGAATCGGCTCGAGCTCCGCGGCCAGGGCCGCCTGCACCTTGCGCGCCAGCGCCTCGTCGGTCTCGTTGAAGAACTGGCGGCGCTCGGAGTGGCCGAGGACGACCGCCTCGACGTCGAGCTCGACCAGCATCGGCGCCGAGACCTCGCCGGTGAAGGCGCCCGACTCCTCCTCGTGCATGTTCTGGGCGGCGACCTTGACGGCGGTGCCGTAGCGGCGCTCGACCACTGCGGTCAGGGCGGTGAACGGCGGGCAGATGACGACGTCCGACTGCGTCGCGGCGATCCGCGGCAGCAGCGCGTCGACGAATTCAGCGGCCTCGGCGACCGTCTTGTGCATCTTCCAGTTGGCGGCGATGTACGGCGTGCGCTCAGGCATCGGCGGCGTCCCCCTCTTCGGCGTCGAGCAGGGCCTCTACGCCCGGCAGCTTCTTTCCCTCCAGCAGCTCCAAAGACGCCCCTCCACCGGTCGAGACCCAGTCGACCTGGTCGTCCAGCCCGAACTGGTTCAGCGCCGCGACCGAGTCGCCGCCGCCGACCACCGTGGTCCCCGGCGCCGCGGCGACCGCTTCGGCGACCGCTTTGGTGCCGGAGGCAAAGGGCTCCATCTCGAAGGCGCCCATCGGCCCGTTCCAGAGGACGGTGCCGGCGGCGGCGATCGCCTTCGCGTAGTTCGCGGCGGTTCCTGGGCCGACGTCGAGTCCCATCCAGCCGTCCGGAACCTCCACCCCCTCGCTCTCTTTCCGCTCGGTCTCGGCGGAGAACTCGCGTCCGAGCACCAGGTCGACCGGCAGCTGCAGTTCGCAGTCAGAGCTCTCGGCCCGCTCCAGCGCCTCTTTCGCCTCCTCCTCGCCCTCGGCGAGCGAATTGCCGACTGGAATTCCCTGCGCCTTGAAGAAGCCGAAGCACATCGCGCCGCCGATCAGAATCCGATCGGCGACTTCGAGGAAGCGGTCGATCACGCCGACCTTGTCGGAGACCTTGGCGCCGCCGAGGACGACGACCAGTGGCCGCTGCGGGTCGTCGACGACCTTGGTCAGTTCGGTCACCTCGCGCTCCAGCAGCAGTCCCGCGTAGGCGGGCAGGTAGTCGGCGACGCCGGCGGTGCTGGCGTGGGCGCGATGGGCGGCGCCGAAGGCGTCGTTGACGTAGACGCTCGCCAGCTGGGCGAGGTTTTCGGCCAGCTTCGGGTCGTTGGTCGTCTCCCCCGGCTCGAAGCGGATGTTCTCCAGCAGCAGCACGTCGCCGGGGCCGAGGGCGCCGCAGGTGAGATCGACGTCGCCTTCGATCACACCCGGCGCCAGCTTCACCTTCGTCCCCAGCAGCTCCCCCAGGCGCTTCGCCACCGGGGCCATCGAGAGCGCCGCGTCGCGTTCGCCCTTCGGGCGGCCGAGGTGGGACATCAGGACCAGCGCCGCGCCGCGTTCGCGCAGCAACTCGATCGTCGGCAGGGCGGCGCGGATACGGGTGTCGTCGGCGACGACCCGCTCGCCCCCCTCGTCCTTCAGGGGGACGTTGAAGTCGACCCGGACGAGGACGCGACGCCCCTTCACGGGGGCGTCGCGGACGCTTGCCTTGTCGAAGGCCATCAGTGCGAACGAGACGAGCGCGTTACGGCAGAACCTTGCCGGCGAGCTCGACGCAGCGGTTGGAGTAGCCCCACTCGTTGTCGTACCAGGAGACTGCCTTCACCAGTTTGCCGTCGCCGATCACCGACGTCAGCGCGGAGTCGAAGATCGAGGAGTGCGGGTCGCCAACGATGTCGGTGGAGACGATCGGGTCCTCGGTGTAAGAGAGGATCCCCTGCAGCGGGCCCTCGGCCGCGGCCTTGACGGCGGCGTTGATCTCCTCCGGGCTCGTCGCTTTTTCGGAGTCGAAGGTGAGGTCGACCACCGAACCGGTCGGGACCGGGGCGCGCATCGCGAACCCGTTCAGCTTGCCGTTCAGCTCCGGCAGCACCAGGCCGACCGCCTTGGCGGCGCCGGTGGTCGTCGGGATCAGGTTGAGAGCGGCGGCCCGGGCCCGGCGCAGGTCCTTGTGAGGCATGTCCTGCAGGCGCTGGTCGGCGGTGTAGGCGTGGATCGTCGTCATCAGGCCCTGTTCGATCCCGAAGGCCTCGTGGAGGACTTTCGCCAGCGGGGCCAGGCAGTTGGTGGTGCAGGAGGCGTTGGAGATGACGTGGTGGTTCTCGGGGTCGTAGTCGGAGTCGAAGTTGACGCCGAGGGCGACGGTGACGTCCGGCTCCTTGGCCGGGGCCGAGATGATCACCTTCTTCGCGCCCGCGTCGAGGTGCTTGGCGGCATCGGCGCGGGCGGTGAAGAAGCCGGTCGACTCGATCACGACGTCGACGCCGAGGTCGCCCCACGGCAGGTTGGCGGGATCGCGCTCGGAGAGGACCTTGAGCTCGTCCCCATCGGCGATGATCGTGTCGCCGTCAACCTCGACGCCGCCGGGGTAGCGGCCAAGGATCGAGTCGTACTTGAGCAGGTGGGCCATCGTGGCCGTGTCGACGAGGTCGTTGACGGCGACGAAGTCGATGTCCGCGTTGTTCTCCTTCGCGGCCCGGAAGACGTTGCGCCCGATGCGGCCGAAACCGTTGATGCCGACCTTCACAGCCATGAACCAATTCCTCCCTAGTTATTTGTGAAGCGGGTCGTTTGCTGAAGCCGATCCTAAGGGGTCGGCGCGTCCGGTTCCGGCTAATCGGAGCCGATCGTGATCTCGATCTCGTACCCGTCCGGGTCCTTGAGAAAAGCTGAGTAGGAGCCCGAGCCGTGCGAGCGCTGCTCGCCCGGGTCGGAGACGCTGACGCCGCCCGATTTGACTCCGTTCTCCCACGCCGCCTTGACCGCGACGATCCCAAGCGCCGAGAAGCTGAGCAGGCCGAAGCCGGGCTGAGGATCGTGCTTTCCAGAGACGAAGAAGACGGGCTTTGCGATGCCCCAGCCGATCGTCTGATCCTGCTCGAAATGCCGCCGCCAGCCCAGCGGGGCCAGCATCGAGTCGTAAAAGGCGGCCGAGCGATCGAGATCGCCGACCTCCAGGAGGACGTGGTGAAGCATCAGACAGCGGAGGCTATAGGAGGGGGCGCACGGAATCAGCGCGGGTCCGACGGAGCTTGACTGCCATTTGAGCCATCAGCCTTAAGACCTTGTTCCTCCCGCTGGCGAACGCTGCGCCGACGTGCAAGCTCTGCTCCGATCGCAGAGATGATCGCGGCGACTTCCGGAAGATTCATGTCCACGGCAATCTGCACGGTGTAAACGGTACGCCGATTCCGGCACGCCCCTCCTCTTAATCGGAGCCGATCGTGATCTCGATCTCGTACCCGTCCGGGCTTGCGAGAAAGGCAAATCCAGGGTTGGCCCCCAACTGCATCAACTTCTACTTCTGCTGGGTGGAAAGGTCGATGCAGTTCCGGATATACGCTTCTTCTGTGAGAGGCGGGGCGGCGGCAAGAGGAGTGGCGATTGCGCTTGCGCTCGCTGCAGTTGCATGCACTTTCTGCGCGCCTGCCGCCAGTGCAAAGTGGGTGCGGGCCTGCGGCTCCCTTCTTGAGAACTATCAAGATCAGGGGGGCCGAGAGGCGATCCTTGCTCGGGAGATCGCCGGCCAGAACTTGATCTGCCGCGCTGCGAGAGATGTGGCGCGAGCGTACGCGTCGCGGTCTCACTACTCTCGGACCACCTTGCATGGCGAACGGATCGTGAGGAATCGTTTTCCTCGCGCAGTTGGACGCTTTCGATGCACTGATGAACGTCTGGGAAGCGACATCAGGACAGTCAGTTGCCGAGACGGCAGCGAAGCAGTCAGCTTTGACTGGTATGACTCGAGCGGCTATCACTGACAGGAGCGAGTGCTCCGGTCATTTGCTCCGCATAGCGGATGAAAAGACCGGAGCGCCTAGCCCGAGCGCGGGGTCCAGCGGAAGAACCTGATTGCCAGCAGCAGGCCGGCGACACCCCAGAGGGCGACGACGGCGAGGTTGTCCCAGGAGACGGCGGAGCCGCCGGCGGGGACGTAGGCGTCGAAGAAGGCGTCGAAGAAGTGGCGGACCGGGAAGAGGTCGGCGAAGGCGATCACGCCGTCCGGTAGCTGGTCTTCGGGGATGAAGACGCCGGAGAGGAAGTAGAGCGGCAGCAGCATCGCGTTGACGATCGCCGCGGCGGCGTCCTGGGAGGGGATCGCGGCGGTGAGGGCGATGCCGAGGCAGCAAAAGGAGGCGGCGCCGATCACCAGAGTGATGAGGATCGCCGGCAGGCGCTCCCAGGGGACGTCGGCGCCGAAGAGGGCGCCGATCGCCGCCAGCAGGACCAGCATCATCAGGGCGACGACGATCGAGTTGCCGATCCGGCCGGCGATGAAGACCCAGGGCGGCATCGGGGTGCCGCGGCCGCGCTTGAGGCGCCCGTCTTCGCGGGCGATCACCAGGGTCATCGCCAGCGTCTGCATCGTCGCCGAGATGATCGCCAGCGACATGATCGCCGGCACGTAGTAGGTGGTCGCGTCGATCCCGCCGCGGACGTCGACCTCTTCGCCGCTGAAGACGACGGCGAGGATGAGGAAGAGGATCACGGGGAACATCACCGTGAAGAAGACGGAGGCGGGGTTGCGCCAGAAGGCCTTCTGGTCGTAGCGGAACTGATGGCCGACGAGGGCGAGGCCGGTCATTCGGCGGCCTCCGAGCTGGCGGTCAGCTGCAGGTAGACGTCCTCGAGCGAGGGACGGGTCACTTCCAGCCCCTCCAGCTCTTCCCCGTTCGCAAGCGCCTGGCTCGTCAGCTCGTGCAGGGTCTCGACGGGGGTCTTCGTCTGCAGCACGACCTCCTGCCCCTGGGCTCGATAGCGAATGGTCGTCTCACCGGCGTCGCGTTCGCCCAGGTCCTCGGGCGTGCCGCGGGCGACGATCTGGCCGGCGGCGATGATCGTCACCCGGTCGGCGAGCCGCTGCGCCTCGTCCATGTAGTGGGTGGTGAGGAAGACGGTCTTGCCGAGGTCGCGGAGGCCGGCGATCACCTCCCAGGCCTGGCGGCGGGCGGAGGGGTCGAAGCCGGTCGTCGGCTCGTCGAGGAAGAGCAGCTCGGGGTCGCCGACCAGCGCCATGCCGACGTCGAGACGCCGCTGCTGGCCGCCGGAGAGCCGGCTAGCCCGCTCGTCGGCTTTGCCCTCGAGGCCGATCAGCGCGATCACCTCCTCGGTCGGCCGCGGGTTGCGGAAGTAGCCGGCGTAGAGGTCGATCGACTCGCGCACGGTCAGGTAGGGGTCGAGGCGGCCGCTCTGGAGGACGATCCCGATCCGCTCGCGCCACTCGCGCCCCGCCCGCTGCGGGTCCTCGCCCAGCACGCTCACCTCTCCCCCGGTCCGTCGCCGGTAGCCCTCGAGGATCTCGACCGTCGTCGTCTTCCCCGCCCCGTTCGGCCCGAGGAAGGCGAAGACCTCGCCCCGCTGGACCTCGAGGTCGATGCCGCGGACCGCCTCGGTCGAGCCGTAGCTCATCCGCAGGTCCTTTATGGAGATGACGGGGTCAGACAAGAAGGGCGATTCAACCAAGCTCTACGTCGCGGTGCTTCACCCGGACGATCACGTCCTCCCTCGCCGCGAGGTCGCGGCGAATGCGGTCGGCGACGGTGATCGAGCGGTGGCGGCCGCCGGTGCAGCCGACCGCGATCGTCAGGTGGCTCTTGCCCTCGGCGACGTAGGCGGGGACGAGGAACTCGAGCAGCGGCAGCAGGCGGCCGTAGAACTCGCCCGCCTGGGTGCCGTTCTCGACGTAGGCGCGGACCTCTTCGTCCATCCCGGTCTTCGGCCGCAGGTCCTTGTCGTAGTAGGGGTTAGGCAGGAAGCGGACGTCGAGGGTGAGGTCGGCGTCGCGGGGTGGGCCGTTCTTGAAGCCGAAAGTGAGCAGGGTCAACGCCAGCTTGCCGCTCTCCTCCTTCCCCAGCAGCTCTTCGGTGATCTGGCGGCGCAGCTCGGCGCCGGTCAGGTCGCTGGTGTTGATGACCTTGTCGGCCCGCGAGCGCAACGGCGCCAGCAGCTCCCGCTCGGCCCGGATCCCCTCGACGATCCGCCCTTCCGGCGCCAGCGGGTGGCGGCGGCGAGTCTCCTTGTAGCGATCGAGCAGAATCTCCTCGTCGGCCTCGAGGAAGAGGACCATCGGCTTCAGCCCTTCGGCCTCGAGGTCGTCGATCACCTGCACCAGATCCTCGAAGTAGTCGCCGCCGCGCACGTCGGAGACGATCGCCGCGCGCTCGACGCCGCTGCCCTGGTGGCGGAAGAGCTCGCCGAGGCTGGCGATCATCCGCGGCGGCAGGTTGTCGACGCAGAAGTAGCCGCCGTCCTCGAAGGCGGCGATCGCTTCCGACTTGCCCGCCCCCGAGTGGCCGGTGATCACCACCAGCGTCACCGCTTTGGCGCCTGCCACCTCAGTTGGTTCGGTTGAGCTGCTCATGGATCTCACGGCCTACTTTGCCAGGCAGGCCGGGCACTGCCTCGAGCTCCTCGCGGGTGGCGGTGAGGAACCGCTCCGGCGTGCCGAAGTGTTGCAGCAGCGCCCGCTTGCGCGCCGGTCCGATGCCGGGCAGGGAATCGAAGACCGAGCTTTCCAGCATGCCGCGGTCGCGGCGGCCGCGGTGGTGGTCGATCGCGAAGCGGTGCGCCTCGTCGCGGACCCGCTGCAGCAGCCGCGAGGCTTCGGAGTCTGCGGCAAGGTCGAACGGCTCGGAGCGGCCAGGCACGTAGACCTCCTCGAGGCGCTTGGCGAGGCTGACGACCGTCACTCCGCGCTCGGTGAACGGCTGCAGCGCCCGCACCCCCGCCGCCAGCTGCCCTTTGCCGCCGTCGATCAGGATCACCGACGGGAGCGAGGCGAAGCTCGGGTCGCGCTTGCCGTCGTGCGGCGAGAGGTCGACCTGGTCGAGGTAGCGGGCCATCCGCCGCGAGAGCACCTCCTCCATCGAGGCGAAGTCGTCGGGACCGCCGTTGCCGACGCTGTCGAGGCGGAGATCGCCGCGGACTTTGAAGCGACGGTAGTCGGACTTCTTCGGCGCGCCGCCCTCGAAGACGACCATCGAGGCGACCGTGTGCTCGCCGCCGATCGTCGAGATGTCGAAGCCCTCGATCCGCACCGGCAACTCCTCCATCCCCAGCGCCTGCGCAAGTGCCCCCAGCGCCTCGACCCGCTGCGTGCGCCGGTGCTCGCGGCGCAGCCGGTCCTGATCGAGCGCCAGCTGGGCGTTGCGCTCGGCGAGCTCGCGCAGCCGCCGTTTGTCGCCGCGCTCGGCGGCGCGCACCTCGACCGGCGCCCCGCGCCGCTCGCCCAGCGCCTCGCCGAGCACCTCGGCCCGCTCCCGCAGGTAGGGGCCGACGATGATCGTCCGCGGCATCGAGGGCGAGGCGGCGTAGTACTGGGAGATGAACTCCTCGGCGACCTCGGCCGGCTCGCGTTCGCCTTGGTTTTCGAGGTAGAAGCTCTGGCGCTCGGCGAGGATCCCGTCGCGGACCTGGAAGACCTGGGCGTTGGCGTCCTGTCCCTCGACCGCGACCCCGATCAGGTCGGCCGTCCCCATCGTCGCCCCCGCCACCCGCTGGCGCTCGAACAGCGAGCGGATCGCTTTCAGCCGGTCGCGGTGGATCGCCGCCCGCTCGAACTCCTGCGCCTCCGCCGCCGCTTTCATTTTCCCCTCCTCCTCGCGCTCGACCTGGCGGTAGCGGCCGGAGAGGAAGTCGACGATCGCCTCGATGTTGTGGCGGTACTCCTCCTGGGAGATGTACTCGACGCAGGGCGCCCCGCAGCGCTTGATGTAGTAGTCGAGGCAGGGGCTGCCGGAGCGGCGGCCCGGCTCCTTGCCCTCGCAGGTGCGGAACTGGAACAGCTTGCCGAGCAGGTCGAGCGTCTCCCGGACCCGCTTGGCGCTGGAGAAGGGACCGAAGTATGCGCGGCCCGAGCGGTGCTTCTCGCGGGTGAAGTAGACGCGCGGGTACTCCTCGTCGAGGCTGACGGCGACGTAGGGGTAAGACTTGTCGTCGCGCAGGCGGATGTTGAAGCGCGGGCGGTGGCGCTTGACGAAGCTCTGCTCGGTCAGCAGCGCCTCCGCCTCGTTGGCGGTGACGAGGCTCTCGATGCGGTCGATCCGCGAGGTCAGGCGGGTATTGCCGCCGGAGAAGTGGGAGGAGATTCGCTTGCGGATCGAGCGCGCCTTGCCGACGTAGAGCAACTCGCCGTCGCGGTCGTAGAAGAGATAGACGCCGGGCTGGTCGGGCAGCTCCTTGCGCTGCTGCGCGATCCGCTCGGCCCGGCTCAGCGCCTTCTCGCCGCCCTCGGGGGCGCCTTCTTTCCGCCTGCCTTTGGCCATCCCACTAAGGGTAGGCTGCTGGCCACTCGGCCAACCACCGCCACGAGGGAGAGAGACTTGAGCGAGACCATCGACCCGCCGCAGCTGAACACGATCCGGATCGAGGTCGAGGGCGAGATCGGGACGCTGACCCTGGACCGACCCGACGCCTTCAACGCGATGAGCCCGGAACTGATCGGCGAGATGACCGTCGCCTTCGCCTGGCTCGCCGACCGGGCGAAGCTGCGCGGCCTGATCGTCACCGGGGCCGGGCAGGCGTTCTGCGCCGGCGGCGACGTCACCTGGTTCCGCAAAGGCGTCGAGTCGGGCGAGGTCGACCTGCCGAGCGAGGTCCGCCGTGGCGCCGAGGTCCTGCACCAGGCGATCGTCGACCTACGGCGGATCCCCTATCCCGTGATCGGGGCGATCAACGGCCCGGCCGCCGGGGCCGGCTTCTCCCTGGCGCTCGCCTGCGACATCCGGATCGCCTCCAGCACCGCCTTCTTCGCCCCCGCCTACGGGCGGATCGGCGCCTCCCCCGACGGCGGCATGACCTACTTCCTGCCCCGGGTGGTCGGGCCGAGCAAGGCGCTGGAACTGCTGCTCGAAGACCCGAACCTGAAGGCCGAGGCGGCGCGGGAGCTGGGGCTGGTCAGCGAGGTAGTCGGCCCGGACGAGCTGATGGAGACGGCGCGGGCGAAGGCCGCCGAGCTGGCGAAGAAGGCGCCCCATTACGTGCGGATGGCGAAGTATCTCTGCGGCGTCAGCCTCGACAACAGCATCACCGAGCACCTGCAGCTGGAGCGCCACGGAATCGCCGACTCGATGGCGACCGAAGACCTGCGCCAGGGTGTCGAGACCTTCTTCAGCGGCGGCACCCCCGAGTTCCACGGCCGCTGAACGGGGTAGCGGCTCTTTACGTACCGGGAATAGAGTCCGAGTCCCAGTCCTTAAGCGGGAAAGGAAACACATGAAGAAGTTGATCGCCCTGTTTGCCCTGCTGCTCGCCGCGCTGGCGCTGGTCGCCTGCGGCGGCTCCGACAGCTCCAGCGAAGCCGAAACCGGCGCCGCCGGCGTCGCGCAAGAAGCGGAAGAAGGCGCCGAAGAAGCCGGCGAAAAGGCCGAAGAAGTAGGCGAAGAAGCCGAAGAAAAGGGCGAAGAAGCCAAGAAGGAAGCCGAAGGCGGCTCCGGCGGCAGCGCCGCCAGCCTCGACATCGAAGCCGACCCCGACGGCAATCTCGCCTTCACCAGCGACGCAGCCACCGCCAAGGCCGGCAACGTCACCGTCAACTTCACCAACTCCTCGCCCGTCCCCCACGACGTCCACATCGAAAGCAAGGGCGGCGAAGACCTCGGCGGCACCGAGGTCATCCAAGAAGGCTCCGACTCCGGCGAAGTCGAACTGAAGCCGGGCACCTACACCTTCTTCTGCTCCGTCCCGGGCCACCGGCAGGCGGGCATGGAAGGCACCCTGACCGTCAAGTAGCTCCGCGTCGCCCTTCCGACTTCGGCCCCGCTATGACGGGGTCGAAGTCGGAGACGTGAGGTGCTCGAGGGCAAGCTCGAGCACCTCACGGCGGCTGCGCGAGCCGTGGTCGGCGGCCATGAAGTGGCTGCCGACGAAGAGGGAGAAGGCGAAGAGACAGCGCACCTCGACCTCGTCCTCGTCGGCGCAGATCTCCCCGAAGAGGGAGCGCATGTACTCCATACGGCGGTTGTCGACGCGGCGCAGGCGCTGGGCGACGGCTTTGTCACGCCGGGCCCAGTCGCGCACGGCGAGATCGATCTTCAGCAGCTCGCGGCTGCCGGCGGCGAGGGTGAACAAGCGCCGTAGCTTCTCCCTGGCGTCCCCCGGCTCTTCCTCGACCCGCTCGATCGCCTGGTCGATGGAGATCCGCTCCCACTCGCTCAGCATCTCCTCCAGCAGGGCGGCCCGATCCTCGAAGTGCCAGTAGAAGCCCCCTCGCGTCACCCCCAGGGCCTTCGCCATCGAGTCGACCCGCACGGCCTCCGGCCCACCGACGGCGAGAGCCCGCAGGCCCTCCTCGACCCATTTGCTGCGCGGAGTGCGCGCGGCAGGAGGCACGTCAACCGTCTTTTCTGCAGCACCCGTTTGACATCTCCACGGAGGCAGTCTAGCCTCTCATCCATACACTTCTGTATGGAACGGAGGACAGCAATGAAGCTCCCGAACTCCGAGCAGACTTCTCAGCCTTGGCGGGTCCACGAGTTGGTCGGGGACTTCCAGCTCCTCGACGTCTGGGCTCTGCCGACGACGGGCGGCCCCGACGACTTCCCGCGACTGGTGGAGATCATCGCCTCCAGCGACACGAACAGCGACTCGCGGGTGGCGCAGGCACTCTGGGCGATCCGCTGGAAGCTCGGGGAAGTCTTCGGCTGGGACGAGGTGGATGTCGCGGACCTGCCGAACTGGCAGATGCTGCGCGACCGGCTGCCGCAGGACCTGCGCGACGGCCCCACCGGCCCCGAGTTCGCGGAGCTCCCCTTCCAACCGGTCTATCTCCTCGACGACGAGTGGGCGGCGGAGATCGCCAACAAGACCGTCCACGGCGTTCTCCACCTCTCCTGGGTCCCAGACGGTAAGGGCGCCTACCGGGGGCAGATGTCCGTCTACGTCAAGCCGAACGGCTTCTTCGGCAAGGCCTACCTGGCCGCGATCCAGCCCTTTCGCCACCTCGTCGTCTACCCGCCGCTGCTGCGAAGGCTGGAGCGGGCGTGGCGCGAGGAAGGCGAACTGCGGTCGGCGCCGACCTAAGCCGCTGCCATCACCCGCGTAACCGAGTCGCCGACGAAGCAGGGCTTCTCGCCGCCCTCGACCTCGAGGGTGAAGCGGGTGACGACCTCGTACCAGCCGCTGCCCTTGTCCTCGACGGAGACCACCTCCGCCTTGGCCCGGATGCGTGAGTCGACTGGGACCGGGGCCGGGAAGCGGATTTTGTTCCAGCCGTAGTTGACGCCGAGGGCGAAGCCGGTGGAGGAAATCAGCTCGCCGCGGAAGCCGTCGACGGTCGCCAGGGTGAGGTTGCCGTGGGCGATCGTGGTGCCGTAGGGGCTCTCGCTCTTTGCCCGCCCGGGATCGACGTGGATCCACTGGTGGTCGCCGGAGAGCTCGGCGAAGGCGTCGATGTCGCCCTGGCCGATCGTCCGCCACTCGCTCGGGCCGACCTCCTGGCCGACCAGCGCCTTCATCCCCTCGACTCCCTGTACCTCCGTCGGCATGCGGCGCGCAGTCTATCCCCGGCTCAGTCTTTCCACCAGTCGGGGACGATCTTGCCGTCGCCGTCGCGCCGCGGCCCGAAGGCGAGGACCTCGAGGCCGTTGTCGCCGGCTTCGAAGGCGCGGGTCACTTCCGGGGAGACGCGGATCGCGTCGAGCGACTCGACCTCGATGATCTCGTCGTCGAGTTTGAGCAGGCCGCTGCCGCGGACGACGACGTAGACCTCCTCCGCCTCCTCGTGGACATGGCCGAACGGCTGCCGTTTGCCGGGCATGAGCCGGTGGAAGCTGAAGCCGGTGTCCTCGGCCTCGAGGTCGTCCTTGGCGAAGCGCGCCTCCATGACGTCGTCGCCGAAGCCGAACTCCGGCGCCGAATTTTTTACCTCGGTCAGCTTCTTGTGGGTGAAGGGATTGCGCATGACGCTCCTTTCGTCGCCGTCGGTCCGAATTCCGCTACCCGCCGTGGGTGGGGCCAAGCAGTTCCACCTGGGAGGAGAGCTCTCCGTCCAGCAGCACGTGGAGCGCGAAGCCGGGCGGGTCGGTCCAGACCGCCGCGTCGTCGTCTTCGAAGTCGGCGGGCATGTAGTCGGGCAGCATCTGCAGGTAGGTGCTGGGGGCCGAGAGGACGGGGCAGCCGGCGAGGGCCGCGGCGCCGATGCGGTGCAGGTGACCGCCGACGATCGCCCGCAGCTGCGGGTGGCGGGCGACGACCTCGCCGAGCGCCGCCCGCTCGGAGGCCGCGAGGTTGATCGCGTCCCATTCCGGCAGCCCGGTGGTCAGCGGCGGGTGGTGCATGGCGAGGAGGGTCGGCCGCTCGGGTTGGCTGCCCAGCTCCTCGTCGAGCCAGCGCAGCTGCTCGGCGTCGAAGGCGCCGGGATCCTGGCCGGGGACGATCGAGTCGAGGACGACGAGGCGGAGCTCTCCGACCTGGACGGAGTAGTCGACCGGACCGTCGCCCTCGCCGGGAAGCCCGAAGGCCCGCCGCAGCGGCCCGCGGAGATCGTGGTTGCCGGGGAGGACGTGGACCGGCGCGTCCAGGCGGTCGAGCAGCTGGCGCGCCAGGAGGTAGTCGGCTTCGCTGCCGGAGTCGCTGATGTCGCCGGAAACGACGACCGCGTCGACCGGGTTCGGCAGCCCCCGGACCGCCTCGATCACCTGCTCCAGCCGCGGCTGCGGGTCGACCCCCTCCCAGTTGGCGCCGAGGTGGATGTCGCTGAGCTGGGCGAGCAGGACGGGCTTCATCGCGCAGTAGCCTACGGGCGTGCACCAACCCGTCGGTCGTGTCCTCTCGAACAGCCAGCTGAAGACGCTGGCCCAGCACGGCGAGGAGCGGACGGCAGCGGTCGGCGAGGAGCTGTTCCGGATCGGCGACGAGAGCTACCCGTTCATCGCCATCCTCGAGGGCGAGGCCGCGGTGCTCGACGGCAACGGCCAGGAGATCGTCCGCCACGGCGCCTCCGGGTTCCTCGGCGAGATGAACCTGCTCTCAGGTCAGACCGTCTTCCTAACCGCGGTGGTGACCGAGCCGATGCGCTACGTCGCGGTCGAGCGCGAAGAGCTGCGCAAGCTGCTGCTCGAGGACGCGCCGCTCTCCGACATCCTCCTCTCCGCTTTCGTGGCACGGCGCGAACTGCTGCAGCAGCGGCAGGGGATTGGGGTCGAGATCCTCGGGCCGCGCCACTCGGAGGCGACGCGGCAGCTGGTCGAGTTCGCCAAACGCCAGCGCCTCCCCTACACCTGGGTCGATTCCTCGGAGGACGAGGAGGCGGCGCGGGCGCTGGAGGGCGTGAGGGCCGAGGAGATCCCGCTGGTGCGCCTGCCGGGCGGAGGCGAGCTGCGGGCGCCGAGCGACGGCGAGCTCTCGCGGGCGCTGGGCATCGGCCTGGAGCTGCAGCCGCGCGAGGTGGTGGACCTGCTGGTAATCGGCGGCGGGCCGGCCGGGCTCGGCGCCGCCGTCTACGGCGCCTCGGAGGGGCTCGACACGCTGGTGATCGAGAGCACCGTGCTCGGCGGCCAGGCCGGCAGCTCACGGCGGATCGAGAACTACCTCGGCTTCCCGGCCGGCATCACCGGCAGCGAGCTGACCAGCCGGGCGGTGACCCAGGCGCGCAAGTTCAGCGCCCGCACCGCGACGCCCTACCGAGCCAAGGCGCTCGAGCCCGGCGACGGGCACCACGTGGTCCGGCTCGAGGAGGGGAACGAGATCGCCGCGCGCGCGATCGTCCTCGCCACCGGCGCCGAATACCGGAAACTGCCGGTCGCCGACCTCGAGCAGTACGAGGGCTTCAGCGTCTTCTACGCCGCCGGGCCGCCGGAGGCGCAGATCTGCGGCGGCCAGCGCGTCGGCGTGGTCGGCGGCGGCAACTCGGCCGGTCAGGCAGCCGTCTGGCTCGCCCGCGGCGGCGCCCTGGTGACGCTCCTGCACCGCCGCGCTGACCTCGGCGAGACGATGTCCCGCTACCTGATCGACGAGCTCGACCGCTACGGGGTCCACATCCGCGACCGCAGCGAAATCACCGAGCTGCACGGCGACGACGGCAAGCTCGAAGCGGTCACCCTCAGCGACGGCAGCCGCCTCCCCTACTCGTTCCTCTTCCTCTTCCTCGGCGCCTCCCCCTGCACCGACTGGCTCGGCGATGCCGTCGCCCGCGACGAGAAGGGCTTCATCCTCACCGGCCCCGACGTCGGCGCCGAGGGCCTGCTCGAAACCACCGTCCCCCGCGTCTACGCCGCCGGCGACGTCCGCGCCGGCTCGATCAAGCGCTGCGCTATCGCCGTCGGCGAGGGCGCCGCGGTCGTGCGGTTCGTCCACGAGCATCTGGAGCCTGCGGCCGGCTAGGCAGGACGATCGACATTCCCGCTCAGCCGTCCGCTGCTGAGATGAAGTGCAGCCCGTTGATGCCGGGGGTGAAGAAGTACTCGCCGCCGGCGCACTCCACCATGCGGGCGAGGTTGTCCATGAAGAAGGGAGGGCAGCCGGGAACGAGCATCTTGCGCGGCGGGTCGCGGTCCTGGCTGCCAATGACGGCGTCCTGATCGTCGCCGACCCCGAAGACGTTGCCTTCGTTCATCCACTGCGATTGCACGAACTCGAACTGCCGCTCGATGCTGGCCTGCAAGGAGGTGAAGATCAGCCCCCGGTCCTCTCCGTCGTCCTCGGCACCGGGCGGCAGCTCGGGGCCGTAGGAGATGCCGCGGCGGATCATCCGGTGGCGGTTCACGAGCTTGCCCTCGAAGGGGAGGCTGTCGCGCGGATTCGCCCGCCGGATGTGACCGCCGACGGGGCATGAGGATCCCTGGCGATCGTCGCAGTAGGAGAAGGCGTTGTTGCGCATCCGATCGTCGGCGAGGCTTTGGTCCGGTTCCTCCGGCGAGAGGACGAGCGGCGTCCCATCCCGCCAGCGGCCGACCAGCTTCGCCGCCAGCTTCTCTTCGTTGCCGGGATAGCGTTCGGCGGCCTTCATCAGCTGCCGGCGGAAGCCCGCCACGTCCTGACGCAACTTCCGGTAGACGAGATAGCTGCCGTTTACCACCAGCTGATCGGGCGTGGCCGCCGGCGGGAGCACCCCCTCCTCGTCCAGGTACCCGAGGATGAACTCCCCGGCCCGGATCGGTCGCCAGTCCCCCTTCTTGTCGACCGCGCCCTGTCCCGGCAACGGCGCGACGCCGCTTCCCTCGATCGAGGGCTGGCCGATGCCGTCGACGTAGCCGAAGTGTTCGTGGTTGTGTTCTTTGTCGTCTTCCAGCGCTTTGCCGATCTGGGTAGCGAGGAGGGTGAAGCCCCCGTACTCCTCGATCCGCTGGCAGACCTTGTCCCGGTGTGCGGCCAAGGCGTCGTCGTCCTTGGCGCTGATCATCACCATCGCGTGGACGGCGCTGCCTGGGTCGAAGGGTTTCTCCCAGCGCGACGGATCGCTCTTTTCGGTGTCCCCGAGCAGTTCCGCCCGCGCGGCCATGCCTTCGCGGAACTCGAGGGGGAAGTCACCGAGCGAGAAGGCAGGCACCCCGAGCGCCTCGAGGCCGGCGCAGGTGAAGGCGACGTTGATCCCCGCATCGGGCTTCTCACTCCATGGAGCGGCCGTGATCACCTCGTCCGCCGCGAAAGAGACCCACTTGCTGGCTTTGATCGGGTCCTCGACGCGCAGGAACAGGTAGGCCGCGACCGGCAGGCGGTAGCCGCGGACGACGAAGCCCTGGATGTTGGGGAGGTCCAGCAGCGTCATGGCTGGAACTCGCTGAGGAATGCCGCCTTCAGGTCGTCGGGCGGGTCACCCTGGTGGGCGATGGCGAACTCGGTCAGCTGGTGGCGGATCTCGAGACTGCGCAACACGTCTTCGACGGCCATCCCGCCGTAGGCGGCGTAGAACAGGGAGCTGTCGATCTGGTTGCGCTTGATCCAGCCGGCGAAGGCGGCCGGTTGCTCGTGCCCGGGGTAGTCGAGGCAGTTGCCCCACACCTTGTCGGCGCACTCGCCAAGCCCCACCCGCAGGCGCTCGATGTAAGGGTCGAGCTCGCCGTCGAAGTTGCTGGTGAATAGCAATCGCGGCGCGCTCCAGCTGTCGCGGCGCTGACGACCGCCCTCGAAGACCGGGGCGTCCATCACCACCCAGCGGGCGAAGTGGGTTGAGCCCACTTTCGACAGCGGGCTGGCGTCGCCTGAGCCGACGTTGTCGAGGTAGTTGACGAGGTCGCTAATCCGTTCGGAGACGATCGGAGCCAGGACGGTGAGCGAGTAGGCCTGACTTGAGACGTTTGGGCTGGCCATCAGAAATCGTGCTGGATGCTCATCAGCATCTCGTCGTAGGCCTTTTTGAACGATTCCCTATCCATCCCCTCGGCCTTCCGGCGCAAGGCGGTGACCGCTTCGGCCACTCGACCCGCGGAGTTGACCTCGGTCGTCGCGGCTTCGGGGTAGGCGGACCAGTAGTGGTTGGCGATGTACTCGTTCTTGCGGATGTACCGCTTGAAAGGCGCCACCGGCTGAGGGCCGGGGAAGCCGAAGGAGGTGAACCAGATCGCCCACATCCGCACCGGCACCACCTCCGAGAACGCGTCGATGTACTCGTCCCAGGTGCCGTTGAAGTTGCTCTCGAAGAACAGGTACGAGTACTTGAGCTTCTCGCCCCGATCCCCGTTGGGAAACTCCGAGATGACCGCCCAGCGCGCGTAGTGGATGAAGGAGAGGGTTTCCAGCTTGCCCTGTCCCCGCTTCCCCACCGGGTGCCTGGCGATCGCGAACAGCGCACGCAAGAGGTGCCGCGCCCCAGGCCAGATTGGGCTCATCACCGTGATCGCCGTTGCTTTCCCCTCCACGTTGCTCATGCAGAGGCAGAATTTCATAGCCTAGAAACTGTTCTATTTCTAAAAGATCCTTCCCCTATTACCGCACTAGCCGCACTTCGAAGCTGGGCATCGCGATCGCGCCGGCGCCGCCGATTAGGGCGAGGATGCGGGTGACGTAGGCCCGGGTCTCGGGATAGGGCGGGATGCAGTGGCAGGCTTCGACGGGAGCGGGGCCGGCGTTGTAGGCGGCGAGGGCGAGTTCGGGGGAGCCGAACTGGGCGAGGAGGTCGTGCATCAGGTGGGCCTCGGCGTCGATCGCGGCAACCGGGTCGTAGGGGTTGGTCAAGCCGTAGGAGGCTGCGGTCGAGGGCATGAACTGGGCGATGCCCTGAGCGCCGGCGGGAGAGCCAGCCGTTGGGTCGAAGCCCGACTCGGCCATCAGCTGGCCCGCCATCAGCGCCGGGGGAACCCCCCAGCGGGCGGCGGAGCGGAGGATCGGCTCGCGGTACGGGGCGGGAACAAAGGGGGGCAGGGTCGTCGTAGAGATGCCCGTCGCCCCGCCCCCGCCCGCGGTCGATGCTTCCCCCGCCGGAGAGCAAGGAGCGGGCCCGGCGTCGAAGCCGTAGTGCCACGGCTCCCACGAGTACCTCTGGACGAAGCCGAAGCTCCCCGCGTGTGAGGCCAGCCATGAGTAGGCGGCGTCCGGTCCGATATCGAGCTCGGTCGCGCACCGATGCAAGGAATGGCCGGGGGGCGCCACCCAGGTCGGGTCGGGATGGGCGGCGAACAGTTCCGCCTGTTCGGCGTCGGAGCGGAAGCCGGATACGACGAGGAGGACGATGCCCTCGTTACGGGCGGCGGCGGCCATCTGGTCGTAGGCGGCGGCCACGTCAGGCCTCATTCCCTCGCCGTCGCGGTAGATCAAGGGACCGCTGTAGCCACCCCCGCTTGCCATGCCCATGCCGCCGCCCCCCACCGCTCCGTAGGGAGCCGCCGCTTCGGCCACCGCGTGCGCTTCAACGCGCTGGCCGTCGCCTTCGCGCAGTCCGGCGACCACCGTGGCTTTGGCTCGAACGGGAGCAAAGGAGCTCGCGTCCGGAAACCGCACCTGGACCCGCCTTGGATCGACCTCGTTCGCGCGGGCGGCAGTCAGCGCCGCGGCCTCGGCGCGGGCCAGGTACCGCCCCTTGTCCAGGTGGTTCGGGTTCGGCCGTCCGTCACCGAGGCGAGCCGGCGCCAGCAGGTGCGGCAGGTCGTCGCGCATCGAGCGCACCGCCGAGATCGCGACGAGGTCGGCCGCCCGTTGCGCCCGGCCTTTGCCGGTCACCGCGCCGGCGATCGCCACCAGCGCCAGCGCCGCGGCGATCAGCGCCAGCGCCCCACCCAGGGCCAGGATCAGCGCCTGCCCCCTCTCCTCGCGCAGGCTCATCGGGGCGTCCGCAGGAGGCGGGCGGCGAACCTCTCCGAGAGCCCGCCGGGGGCGCCGGCGGGAAGCGCACCGAACAGCGCTCGCCGCTCCGCCACCCAGCTCAGCCGCTGCTTCAGAACCGCGACCGCGAGGTCGCGGAGCAGTAGATCTCGAACCGCGAGGGCGACGAGTGGCCGGTCCGCCGGAAGATCCGCCCGCAGGAGCACCCCCGTCGGGCGCAGGTCGAGTTCGCCCTCCAGCGCTTCCTGCAACAGACCAGGCGGAACGTGGAGCACGGCGGTGGCACCGCGGGCGACGTCGATCGCCGCCGCAGCGGCCCCGATCCCCTCCGCTTCGGCCGGCACCGCGATGTGACAGACCTGCCCCCGCGCCGCGACCCGCGCGTCCGGCAGATGCGCTTCGAGCCGCTCCTCCAGCTTGCGAGCGGCCGCCGAGGCCAGCAGCGCGGGCCGCGGCGGCCTTCCCCCGACGTCGAGGAGCAGCGCCGGAAGATCGACCTCGGCGCCAGCGCATGCCAGGGCGGCCGCGGCCCCGCGCGAGCCATCCGCCTCCCCGACAGGAGCCACGACCACGGTCGGGCCAACCTTCAGCGGGTTGACGAAGACGGTCGCGCCGCTCACCGCGCCTCCCTCGCGCTGGCGCTGCTGCTGATCGCCAGCCGCTCCGCCAGGGCCGGAATCGGTGAGGGCGGCCGCAGCCGCACCGAGACCTCGCCTCCATCGACCGAGACCGAGACGTCGTCTTCCGCCCACCCCGGCAGCGCTCCCCTCGCCGCTTCGGCGGCCGAACCGCCGGAAGCCAGGGCCAGCGCCCCGGCCTCGGCTGCCCCGTCCGCGAGCGTCATCGCGTACCCCGCCGCCAGCAGTTGCAGCGCCACCAACCCGGCCAGCAGCAGCGCCGGCAGCGCCGCGACGAGCTCCACCGTCGCCTGCCCGCGCTCAGCCATCGCCGCCTTCCAGCGAGCTGCCGGCTCCGACCCGCACCGGCGGCAGCGAAGGGATCAACCGCGGGACCTCAACCCGTACCTCGACGCCCGAAGCGTCATCGACCTTCGCCTGCCGTCGCAGCGCTGGCGGCAGGACGGCGCGGGCAGCGGCGGCCGGGTCCGCGCCCACCACCGCCGCCCGCGCCCCCGCCCGGGCGGCCACGCTTGCCGACCAGAGCGCTTGGCCGGCGAGCGCGATCTGAGCCACCGCTAGCAGCGCCAGCAATAGGAAAGGAACCACCGCGACCAGCTCCACCGAAGCGGTCCCCCGCTCCCCGTGCGCTGCATCCTCGGCTCCCGGCGGCATGCTGGGACCGTCACAGGCAAGAGCGCACGCGTGGCGCGCAGAAGCAAACAATTGAGAGTCAGCCCACGCGCGAAGGCGTGACCGGCTAACTCAGTACGTATTCGCCTCGATCCAGACTTTCCAGATCGCCGCTACCGAGATGCCCAGAAGGACGATCCAGAGCAGGGTGCCGCCGCCGGTGGAGAACATCTTGTCGCTGCCGGCTACGAGCAGGGCCAGCATCCCGAAGGCGCCGTAGAAGATGGCGCGGCGGCCGTCGGTCAGGGTCGAGAGGGTGAGCTGGTTCTCGCGGCTGAAGACGTAGAGCATCCAGGCGATGCCGGCGAGGAGGGCCATGGTCAGCGCGGTGAGCACGGCTTCGGCCAGGTTGCCGCCCCCCGGCAGGAAGGCGACGCCCAAGGCGAGCAGCATCACGATCGCTACGTTGCGCGCGGTTCGCACTCCCCCAGTGTAAGACGAGGGCGCAGCCGCTACTTCTGGGTCATCACGACGATGCCGATGATCACCGAGGCACCCACTGCGGCGAAGGCGAGCAGCGCGACCACGCCGGCGGCGGTAGCCGCCCCCTGGCGATCGCCGCGGCTGAGCTCGACGAACTGGCTCGTCCCCCAGATTCCCAGCGAGAAGAGAAAGGTGACGCCGAGCCCGGCGACGACCGAGGCGACGACGGTCTGCCAGAGGTCCTTGCCCTCGACGATCGTCGCGATCATCCGCCGACCGCCTCGACCGGCGCCCCCTGGCGCGCGCGGCGGGCAAAAGCGGCGACCACCAGCGAGAGCGCCATCAGGGTCACCAGCACCGGCCCCAGCGCGCCGGTGCCGAAGATCCTCGTGAAGCCGTAGGTGAGGGCCCCGATCGCCGCCGCCGCCGGCAGCGTCAGCAGCCAGGCGACGAAGATGTTGCCGGCGACCCCCCAGCGCACCGCCGAGAGCCGCTTCGCCGCCCCCGAGCCCATCACGCCACCGTTGATCACGTGCGTGGTCGAGAGCGGGAAGCCGAAGTGGGTCGAGGCGAGGATCACCGCGGCGCCGGCTCCCTGGGCGGAGAAACCCTGGGCCGCGTCCATCTTGATGATCCGGGTGCCGGTGGTCTTGATGATCCGCCAGCCGCCGCTGTAGGTGCCGAGGGCGATCGCCGCCGCGGAGGAGGCGATCACCCAGGTCGGCGGATCGGCGTCGGTGCCGAGCTTGCCGCCGGCAATCAGCGCCAGGGTGATCACGCCCATCGTCTTCTGTGCGTCGTTGGTGCCGTGCGCGAGCGCCAACAGCCCCCCGGAGACGATCTGCCCGTAACGGTAGCCGCGGTTGACGATGCCGGGGCGCTGTTTGCCCACCACCCGGTAGGCGATCCCGATCGCGATCCCGGCGACGAGGAAGGCGAGGATCGGCGCGACCACCGCCGGGATCAGGACCTTGCCGACCAGCCCTTCGGCGATGACCGCGTCGAAGCCGACGGCCGCCACTGCCGAGCCGACGACGCCGCCGATCAGCGCGTGCGAGGAGCTCGAGGGTAGCCCGAAGTACCAGGTGACCAGGTTCCAGGCGATCGCCCCGATCAACCCGGCGAAGACGATCGTCGGCGTGATCACTTCGGCGTCGACAACGTCCTTGGCCACGGTCGCGGCGACGCTGATCGAGATGAAGGCGCCGACGAAGTTGAGCAGCGAAGCGAACCCGATCGCCACCGACGGGCGCGCCGCTCCCGTCGAGATCGAGGTGGCGACGACGTTGGCGGTGTCGTGGAACCCGTTGGTGAAGTCGAACGCCAGCGCCGTGGCGACGACGATGACGATGATTACGTCGGAATCCACGAGCTAGGAATTTTTAATGACGATGCCCTCGATTATCTGCGCCGCGGTCTCGGTCGCGTCGATCGCCTCCTCGAGCACCGCGAACATGTCCTTCCAGCGGATCACCACCATCGGGTCGATTCCGTTGGAGAAGAGCGAGGCGACGGCGTCGCGGGAGATCCGGTCGCCGTCGTTCTCGAGCCGGTGGATCTCGATCCAGCACTTGTCGAGGTCCTTGAACGTGGGCAGCTTTTCGAGCCCGATCGCCAGCTGCTCGCAGGAGGCGACGAGCACTTTGGTCAGCGCCGTCGCCTGCTCCATCGGCGCCTCGATCTTGTAGAGGCCGAGGAAGTCGGCCGCCTCCTCGGTGAAGTCGACGATGTCGTCCATCTGGGTCGCCAGCGCGTAGATGTCCTCGCGGTCGATCGGCGTCACGAAGGTCGTATTGAGGCGGCGGACGATGTCGTGGGTGATCCGGTCGCCCTCCTGCTCGGCGATCACGATCTCCCGCGAGAGCGACTGGCTCTCCGGCCAGGTCTGCATCATCTCGTCGAGCAGCTTGGCTGCCCGAACGGCGTTCTGCCCCGCCTCGATGAAGAGGTCGAAGAAGGTCTGATCGCGAGGGAGAAGCGAGAAGCGCGCCACTGCTGCCGCATCCTAGAGATGTAAGGAGCGGCTGGCGGCGCTCAAGCCGCGGAAGTTGCGAGATGCTCTGCGGCACGTGCGGAATGCCGTGCCATCAGCTCCTCCTGCGCGTTGCGCAGTTCCCCGTTCGGACGGCGGCGGGACCAGGCGCCGTCGGAGTCGAGCTCCCAGGACCGGGCGTTGTCGGCGAAGCAGCGCTCGAGCACGTCGAGCAGGTCGGCTTTGATCGCGACGTCCTCGACCGGGACCACCAGCTCGACCCGGCTGTCGAGGTTGCGCGGCATCAGGTCGGCGGATCCCATCAGCACCCGCGTCTCCTCGCCGCGGCGGAAGGCGTAAATCCGCGAGTGCTCGAGGAAGCGGCTGACGATCGAGCAGACGTGGATGTTCTCCGAGACCTCCTCGACGCCCGGGCGCAGGCAGCAGATCCCGCGCACGTTGAGGTCGATCCGCACCCCGGCCCGCGAGGCGTCGTACAGCGCTTGGATGCACTTCGCGTCGACCAGCGAGTTCATCTTCAGGGCGATGCGGGACTCCTCCCCCGCTTCGTGCGCCGCGACCGTGCGCTCGATCTCCTCGATGATCTGGTCCCGCATCGTCGTCGGCGAGACCAGGACCTTGCGGAACCCGGCCGGGCGGCCGTACCCGGTGAGGAAGTTGAACATCTCGGCGACGTCGGCGCCGACGTCGGCATCGGCGGTGAAAAGCCCCAGGTCGGTGTAGAGGCGGGCCGTTTTCGGGTTGTAGTTGCCGGTGCCGACGTGGACGTACTCGCGCACCTGATCGCCCTCGCGGCGGGCGACGAGGATCGCCTTCACGTGCGTCTTCAAGCCCGGGATGCCATAGACGACGTGGACCCCCGCCTCCTCCAGCGACTTCGCCCAGTGGATGTTCGCCTCCTCGTCGAAGCGAGCTTTCAGCTCGACCATGCAGACCGCCTGCTTGCCGCGTTCGGAGGCGCGGATCAGCGACGGGACCAGGGGCGAGTCGTCGCTGGTCCGGTACACGGTCTGCTTGATCGCCAGCACGTCAGGGTCGGCGACCGCCTGGGTGACGAAGCGCTCGACCGAGGTGTTGAAAGAGTCGAAGGGATGGTGGACGAGGAGGTCGCGCTGGCGGATCTCGGCGAACATGTCGACCGGCTCGTCGTCCTCGCCCTGGAGGCGCGGCTGGGTGATCGGCGTCCAGGGGGCGTAGCGGAGCTCTGAGTGGCCGGGCACGTCGGTGATCGCCTCGAGGTCGGAGAGGTCCAGCAGCCCGTCGACGTCGTAGACCTCGCGGTCTTCCAGCCGCAGCGCTTCCACCAGCTGGGCGCGCAGCTTCGGGTTCATCCCCGCCTCGACCTCGAGCCGGACGACCTCGCCGAAGCGGCGGCGGCGGAGCTCGTCCTCGACCGCCTGCAGGAGGTCGTCGGCCTCGTCGGAGACGTTGAAGTCGGCGTCGCGGGTGACCCGGAAGTAGCCGTGGTCGATCACTTCGATCCCCGGGAAGAGCGCGTCGAGGTTGGCGGCGATCACCTCCTCCAGCGGCACGAAGGCAAGACCGCCGTCGCCGAGCGGCAGGAAGCGGCCGAGCAGCTCCTTCGGGACCTTGACCCGGGCGATGATCTCGTTGCCGCTCTCATCGTCGCGCAGCAGCACACCGAGGCTGAGCGAGAGGTTGGAGATGTAGGGGAAGGGGCGGCCGAGGCCGATCACCAGCGGGGTCAGCGCCGGGAAGACCTGCTTCTCGAAGTGGTCGTCGATCTCGCGCCGCTCCTCCTCGCTGGCGACGTCCAGGGTGACGATCCTGATCCCCCGCTCCTCCAGGGCCGGCCGCAGGTTGGCGCCGAAGCAGTGGCAGAGCTGGTCGTCGAGCTCGAGCACGCGCCCCTGGATCGCGTCGATCTGCTGCTTCGGGGTCAACCCATCGGGTCCGCGGGCTTCGATCCCGGCGTCGAGCTGGTCGAAGAGGCCGGCGACCCGGACCATGAAGAACTCGTCGAGGTTGGAGGCGTAGATGCTGCAGAACCTGACCCGCTCCAGAAGCGGCGTCTCCGGGTCTTCGGCGAGTTCGAGCACCCGCTTGTTGAAGTCGAGCCAGGAGAGCTCGCGGTTGAAGTAGAGGGCGGTGTCGTCGATGCCCCCATCGTACGCCCCGGCTTCCATTGCCAATTGTGAAAGGGCGGTGACTAGGCGGCGACGCGGTCGCCGTTGAGGAGGTCGAGGATGACCCCCTCGCGCAAGCCGCCCTTGCCGATCTGCAGCGGCTGGCCGAGCAGGTCGGAGACCTTCTCCAGCAGGAGGACGCCGGTCGGGAGGATGCGGACCCGGGTCGGGTCGAGCTCGAAGCGGCGGCCGACGTCGGTGGCCGGATCGCTGGAGAGGACCCGGATGCCGCGCTCGAGGGTCTCGTACTCGAGCACGGCGCCGACGATGCGGCGAAGCGAGGTGGCCGAGCCGCCGACCGCTACCGCCTGTGCGGGCTTCTCGTACTCGACGCCTTCGAAGATGTCCTCGATTCGATCACGGATGCGCCGGATTTCCGCCGCCGAGGGCGGGTCGGAGGAGATCAGCTCCTCGGCGAGGTTGCCGGAGCCGACTGGCCAGGAGCGGACGCTTTGAACGCCGTCGGCAACGGTTCCGAGGATCACCTCGGTCGAGCCGCCGCCGATGTCGACGACGCCGACTACGCCCTCGGCCGCATGACCGAGGGTCTTGGTGGCGCCGAGGAACGAGAGCCGGCCCTCCTCCTCCTCGGGCAGGACCTCGATCGGGATCCCGGCGAGGCGCCCGATCGCCTCCGCCGCCTCCTCGCCGTTGCTTGCATCCCTGATCGCGGCGGTGGCTACCGCCCGAAACTCGTCGGCCCCGAGCTCCTGCGCAAGCCGCACCTGGGTGCCGACGACCTCACCGACTTCCTCGATTTTCTCCGCCCGGATCGCGCCCTTCTTGTCGACCGCCTTGCCGATCCGCGTGTAGGCACGCTGCTCCATCACCTTCTTCAACTGCCCATCCATCGGCTCGGCGACGAGCAAGCGAGTGGTGTTCGAACCGATATCTATGGCAGCGCAGAGGGACACGGGTATCCCGCATCTTCCCAGGGCAGGCGGATCTCAAGCGGTGGGGTGCGAGGCGTCCTCGAACTCGCGGAACAGCCCCGTGACCACGAAGGCGACCTGCTCGCCGATGTCGACCGCGTTGTCAGCGGTCCGCTCCAGGGCCCGCGCCGCCAGCAGCATCGTCATCGCCCACTCGCGCTGATCGGCGTCGTCGCCGATCTCGAGCGCCAGCCGGAAGCAGTCGCGGTTGAGCTTGTCGACGACGTCGTCCCCGCGGACCAGGTCCTGGGCCATCTCGGCGTCGCGCTCTTCGAAAGCCCGTTTCGACTGCATGATCAGCGCCTTCGTCTGCCGTCCCATCTTCAGAATCAGTTCCACCATCTCCTCGTCGGCCGGCGGCTCGTTGCCGGAGATCGGGATCACCTTGCAGACGTTGACGCACTGGTCGCCCATCCGCTCGACGTTCTTTAGCACGTGAAGCAGCGAGGAGATCAGCCGCAGGTCGGTGGCGACCGGCGACTGCGTCGCCAGCAGCGTGATCAGCGCCTGGTGCACCTCGAGGTAGCGGCCGTCGATGCGGTCGTCGTCGGCGACGACGATCTGCGCCAGCTCGATGTCCTGGTGCTCGACCGCTTCCAGGGTCCGCCCGAGGGCGACGTCGACGAGGTCGAGCCCGCCGAGCGCGCTTGCCTCCAGATTGGCCAGTTCCTCCAGGTATGCGGCGCGCGCTACTTCGGGCATCGTCTACCGCCTATCCGAAGCGACCGCTGACGTAGTCCTCGGTCTCTTTCTCGGTCGGGTTGGTGAAGATCTCGTCGGTCGGCCCCATCTCCACCAGGTGCCCCGGCTTGCCGGTCTCGTCGAGGTTGAAGAAGGCGGTGACGTCGCTGGCCCGCGCCGCCTGCTGCATGTTGTGAGTGACGATGACGATCGTGTAGCGGCTCTTCAGCTCGCCGATCAGGTCCTCGACCGCCAGCGTCGCCACCGGGTCGAGGGCCGAGCAGGGCTCGTCCATCAGCAGGACCTCGGGCTCGACCGCGATCGCCCGGGCGATGCAGAGCCGCTGCTGCTGGCCACCGGAGAGGCTGCCGCCGGGCTTGTCGAGCCGGTCGGAGACCTCGTCCCAGAGGTGGGCGCCGCGCAGGCTGCGCTCGACCACCCCGTCCTTCTGCGCCTTGCTCACCTTCTTGGCGTTGAGGTTGAGGCCGGCGGCGACGTTGTCGTAGATCGACATCGTCGGGAACGGGTTCGGCTGCTGGAAGACCATCCCGACGAGGCGGCGCACCGCGACCGGGTCGACGCGGCCGTCGTAGATGTCCTCGCCGTCGAGGGTCACCTCGCCCTCCACCCGCGCCCCCGGCGTCAGCTCGTGCATGCGGTTGAGCGAGCGCAGGAAGGTCGTCTTGCCGCAGCCCGAGGAGCCGATCAGCGCCGTCACCTTGTTCGGCGCGATCGTCATCGTCACCTCTTCGACCGCGTGGAAGTCGCCGTAGAAGAGGTCGACGCCGCGGGTCTCGATCGTCTTCGCCGGACGCCCGGCCGGCTTGGCCGCCGGCTCGGTGGAAGGGGCGCCGACCGCCCGCGAAAGGGGCGTCCCCCCTTTCTTCTCTCTCGGCTCACTGCGCTTCTTCGTCGCGGCTCCCAGCATCGATCTCAGCTTCCTTCCTTCCACTTCTCAGCGGATCTCGGTCTTGTACCGCCGGTAGACGAGCCGGGCGGCGACGTTGAGGATCATCACGATCGCGATCAGGGTCAGAGCGGCGGCCCACGCCTTGTCGTAGGCCGCCTGTTTCATCACCCCGGGCGAGCGGTACTCGTTGTAGGCGTAGACGGCCAGGTTCTGCATGCGGCCGTCGAAGGGGTCGGTGTTCATCGAGTCGACGACCCCGGTGGTGACCAGCAGCGGCGCCGTCTCGCCGACGATCCGGGCGATCGCGATCATCACCCCGGTGACGAGGCCGGCGAAGGCGGTCGGCAGGACGATCTTGGTGATCGTCTTCCACTTCGGCGTGCCCAGCGCGTAGGAGGCCTCGCGCAGGTGGTCGGGGACGATCTTCAGCACCTCCTCGGCCGAGCGGATGACGATCGGGATCATCAGCAGCGAGAGCGCCACCGACCCCGTCACGCCGAGCCGGATCCCCGGCCCGAAGAAGATCTCGAAGAGCGCGTAGGCGAAGAGGCCGGCGACGATCGAGGGGATCCCGGTCATCACGTCGACGAAGAAGGTGAGCGCGCGGCGCAGCCGCCCGGTCCCGTACTCGTTCAGGTAGATCGCCGCCATGATCCCGATCGGGATTGAGATCACCGAGGCGACGGCGGTGATGATCAGCGTCCCCATGATCGCGTGGGAGGCGCCGCCGCCGCCGACCACGCCGCGGGCGTCCTCGGTGAAGAATTCGAGGCTGAGGCCGGGGATGCCGCGCTTGGCGACCTCGAAGACGAGCGAGAAGAGCGGGATCATCGCCAGCACGAAGGCGGCCGCGATCAGCGTCGTCATCACCACGTTGACGGCGCGGCGGCGCCAGCCGAGGCCGCTGGCGAGCAGGCGCGAGGGCTCGCCATGGCCCAGGGTCTGGACCGAGCTCTCCACTAGACGCGCTCCTGGCGGGAGATGATCGCCCGCGCCCCCATGTTGGTGACCAGGGTGATCGCGAAGAGGACGAGGCCGGTGGCGATCAGGGCGTTGATCGCGAGGCCGCTGGACTCGGGGAAGTCGAGGGCGATGTTGGCGGCGATCGTCGAGGGGTTCGCCTGGCCGATCAGGTTGAAGGTGACGGCGCCGGAGACCGAGAGGATGATCGTCACCGCCATCGTCTCCCCCAGCGCCCGGCCGAGGCCGAGCATGGCGCCGCTGATCACCGAGGAGCGGCCGAACGGGAGGACCGTCATCCGGATCGTCTCCCAGCGGGTGGCGCCGAGCGCCTGCGCGCCTTCCTGCAGTCGCCGCGGCGATTGCGCGAAGGCCTCGCGGGCGACCGCGGAGACGATCGGCAGGATCATCACCGCCAGCACCAAGCCGGCGACCAGCATCGTCCGCCCGGTGACCGAGGCGGGGCCGTCGAAGAAGGGAAGGAAGCCGAGCTTCGTTTCCAGCCACTTCATCGCCGGCACCATCCTCGGGCCGAGGACGAAGATGCCCCAGAGGCCGTAGACGATGCTCGGGATCGCCGCCAGCAGGTCGACCAGGTAGCCGAGCGTCAGCGCGATCCGCGGCGGCGCGACGTGGGTGATGAAGAGCGCCGCCGCGACCGCGAGCGGGACCGCGACGAGCGCCGCCAGGGTCGCCGCCAGGACGGTGCCGAAGGCGAGCGGGGCGGCGTAGTCGACGAAGCTCTTGCCTTCGGGCAGCTCCGAGGCGCTGGCGGTGAGGGCCGGCAGGCCCTCGGAGACGAGGAAGGCGGCCACCCCCGCCAGCAGGACGAGGATCGTCACTGCGGCGAGGGCGGCGGTGCGGCTGAAGAGGCGGTCAGCCACCTAGCCCGCTTCGATCGCTTCGACGGCGGGCGTCACTTTTTGCGTCAGCGCCGGGGAGAGCGGAGCCGAGCCGGCCGCTTCAGCGGCCAGTTTCTGCCCTTCGGTGCCGATCACGTATTCGGCGTACGCCTTCACCGCTTCGGCTTCGGAGGCCGAGCCGTATTTCGTGCAGGCGATCAGGTACGAGGTGAGGACGATCGGATACGTCCCCTCGCTGTCGGTCTTGCGGTCGAGTTTGTAGGCGAGCGTGTACTTGCCGGGGCTCAGTTCCTTGTCGAGGGGAGACTCCTCGAGGACTTTGGCCGCAGCCTCCGGCGTCGGTTCGGCCCATTCGCTGCCGACCTTGATCTGGGCGGAGGTGAGTTCGCCGGCCTGGCTGGCGTCGGCGTAGCCGATCGCGCCTTCGCCCACGGTTACCGCTTCGACCACGCCCGAGGTGCCGGAAGCGGCTTCGCCGCCCTTGACCGGCCAGTCGCCGCTGACTTCGAACTGCCAGACGCCGGGGACGACCTCGGAGAGGTATTCGGTGAAGTTCTCCGTGGTGCCCGACTCGTCGGAGCGGTTGACCGGGGTGATGCGGGTGTCCGGCAGTTCGACGCCCTGGTTGTCCTTGGCGATCGCCGGGTCGTTCCAGCTGCTGATTTCCTGGGCGAAGATCTTCGCCAGGGTTTCCGGGCTGAGCTTCAGCTCTTCGACGCCCGGGAGGTTGTAGATGATCGCGATCGGCGAGATGTAGTCCGGGACCTCGATCAGCTCGCCGGGGGCGCACCGTTTTTCGGCCTTTTCGAGTTCGCCTTCTTCGGTCGAGAGCGCCGCGTCGCTACCCGCGTAGGCGACCCCCCCGGAGAGGAACTGTTCGCGACCGCCGCCCGACCCGACCGGGTCATAGGAGATCGTCGCGCCGGAGTTGGCATTCTCGAATTCGGCGATCCAGGCTTCCTGCGCCGCCTGCTGCGCGGTCGAGCCGGCACCGGCGATTTCGCCGCTCACTTCGCCCCCACCGGAGGAACCGCCACCGGCGGTTTCAGCGCTGCTGCTGGACCCGCACGCGGCGACGCCGAGGGCGAGGATCACGGCAGAGGCGACCGCCATCAACCATCTAAAGCTGGACATAGACTCCCTTTTGGATTCGTTCGACATAGCTGGGAGGAACGCTCCCAACGGTCGAAGTCCGGCTTGTTACTTAGAGGTAGCCAGCTTGTGAAAAGGCTGTGAAACGTCCTCCGCGAGGGGAGCCGCGGGCTCGGTCCTCGGCGCCGGCTGGAGGGACTCGGCCTCGAAGCGATAGCCGATCCCGAAGTGGGTGTGGATGTACGCCCAGTGCGGCGAGCGCTTCTCGAGCTTCTGGCGCAGCTTGCGGACGAAGACGTCGACCGAGCGGTCGCCGTGGGCCATCGCGTAGCCCCAGACCCGCTGGTAGATCTTCTCCCGCTCCAAAACCTGGCCGCGCTCCTCGGCGAGCAGGTACAGCAGCTCGAACTCGCGCCGGGTCAGCTCCAGCGGCTCCTCGCCGACGAAGGCCTGGAAGCGTTCGGGCCGGATCTCCAGCTCGCCGGCGGTGAGCGGCGCGCCCTCGGCCTCGCGGCGGCCGCGGGTGTGGCGGCGGCTGACCGCTTCGATCCGCGCCATCGCCTCCTCGGGGTGGCAGGGCTTGGTCATCCAGTCGTCGGCGCCGAGCCGCAGGCCGCGGACCCGCTGGGCGACCGTCGAGCGGCCGGTGCAGACGACGACGCCGAGCTCGGGCAGCATCGCGGCGACCCGCTCGAGGTAGGACCAGGCTTCGTCGCCCAGCACGGCGGGGTCGATCAGCAGGGCGTTCAGCTTCATCGCCACGAGGTCGCGCGGCGGCACAGGGCGAGCGCTATGGCTGAGGCTCCAGCCCGCGACTTCGGCACGCTTGTTGAGGACGGTGACGAAGCCGCTGTCGGTGTCGATCACGGCGATGCGGATGGACACAGTGTATGCACGGCGGAGGCGCATTCCACCTGCGTTCACAGGATTTTCACAGGCCGCAGGGGGCCCAACCCGAATTTGCGGAAACGCCCAGGCGTGGGCTAGAAGGTCGCCGGGCGCAGGCTGGTGGCGATGATCAGCAGGACGGCGACGCCGACCGCGTAGCGGTAGAGGACGAAGGGGCGGTAGCTGGTCGTCCGCAGGAGGCGCAGGAGGAAGGAGATCGCCCAGTAGCCGGAGACGGCGGCGGCGATCGTCCCCACCACCATCGGCCCGGCGACCCCGTCCGGCAGGCCTTCGTGGGCGGCGCTGGCGGCTTTGTAGAGGGTGGCGCCTGCCACCGCCGGGATCAGCAGCAGGAAGGAGAAGCGGGCGGCGGCGTCGCGGTCGAGGCCGAGCCAGCGGCCGGCGGTGATCGTGATCCCCGAGCGGGAGGTGCCCGGCGCCAGCGCCAGCACCTGGGCGAGGCCGACGATCCAGCCGTCGCGCAGGGTGGTGTCACCGAGCTTGCAGCGCTCGGGCATCCGGTCGGCGTAGCCGAGCAGGGCGCCGAAGACGATCAGCTGGATCGCGATCATCCAGGGCTCGCCGAGGTGCTCGTCGATGAAGCTGGAGCCGAGACCGCCGGCGATCACCGCCGGGACCGTGCCGATCGCGATCGTCACCGCGAGCCGCTGCTCCTGCGTCCTGATCGCCCGCTGTCGCAGCGCCTGCCAGAAGCCGCGCAGCAGCATCGCCACCTCGACCCGGAAGTAGGCGACGGCGGCGACCAGGGTGCCGGCGTGGAGGGCGACGTCGAAGGTCTTGTTGAAGGCCTCGTTTTCCTGCAGGAACGTGTAGTTCTGCAGCCACGGGACCAGGATCAGGTGGCCGGAGGAGGAGATCGGCAGGAACTCGGTAAGGCCCTGGACCACCCCCAGCAGGAGCGCCTCGAGGTTCGACATCGGCGAGCATCCTATGCCGGAACGCCGACGCCCCCCGGTCCGCTAGATTTCCACCCCGTGAAGCGCACCGCCGCACTCGTAGCCTCGCTCGGGGCCCTGATGTCCCTGATGCTGGTTCTCGCCCCTGCGGCCTTCGCAGAGGAGGGCGTCGGCCTCGCCGGTCCGACCACCGACAAGACGGTGACCTTCTTTTGCTTCGGCGTGATCTTCTTCTTCGCCGCGCTGGTGATCGTCCTCTCGCTGATCCAGAACAAACTGGAGAAGCGCAAAGAACAGCGCCGCGCCGATCTCGCCCGCTTCAACTAGCGCGCGCTCAGAGCGTCAGGACAACCGGAAGCCGGTGAGGAGCCGTTTCTCGGCTTCGCCCTCGACCTTGGCGACGACTTCTACTTTGCCCTCCAGCGGGGTGTCGCGGATCTTGGTGGCGAGGAGGTCGTCGACCTGGAAGATGCCGGCGGAGTTGTTGAGCTGGATCTCGATCTTGATCGGGCGGTCTTCGCCGGAGTCGATCCTGACCTCGTCGATCGCCGCGGCGGAGATCGAGTGGATGCCCTCATGGCCTTTCTCCAGCGGGATCCGGGTGCGGCCCTGGGCCATGTCGAGGGCGTCGGCGACGCGGACGACGCCGGCCTCCAGCGTGTAGGGCTCACCGCGGCGGCGGTGACCGATGATCGCGTGGAGGATCTCCGAGGCGACGACGGTTCGCTCGGGCTGGCGGTAGGCGTCGGCGAGGAGGCGGTCGAGGGCCCCGTTGGCGAGGAAGAGCGAGTAGGCCTCGTGGTCGGCGCGGTGGATCGACATGCCGACGTCGTGGAGGAGAGCGCCGCCGGCGACGACCACCTCGGCGTCGCGGTCACGCATCCCGTGGTCGGCGACCATCGCCGGCTCCACCCCAGCTTTGACCAACAGCCGCAGCAGCCGCAGGGCGATGTTGAGGACGATCTGCATGTGCACCCAGGAGTGGTCCGACATCCCCAGTCGCTCCGACTGGACCTGGGTCATGTACCACCAGGCCCGCACCCGCTCGTCCGAGTTCACCGCCTCGAGGAAGCTCTCGAGCTTGCGGTTGCCGCGGGTCGGCGCCCGCACCCGCGCCTCGGCGATCGCCTCTTTCGGCGGCTTGCGTTGCGGACCCTCGGGATCCGGCGCCGGGACTTTCTCCTCACTCATCGCGAGGATCGTAGAACCGAGCTCGGGCGTTCGTCAGCCGCAGACGGGCCAGGGGCTGGAGCCGGAGGCCGCGTATAGCTGCGCGGCGCGGTAGTCCTGCTCGGCCTCGGGCGCGGCGGCGGGGTCGCCGCTGCCGCCCATCGATTCCCAGGTCCCGTAGTCGAACTGGTATTTGCCGCGGTAGGTGCCGTCGGAGGAGACGGCGGTCGGGTCGCCGCCCGACTCGCAGGAGGCGATCGCTTCCAGGGTCGAGAGCGAGACGCCGCCCGGCAGCTCGGCGAACTCTTCTTCGCGTTCGCGCTCGCGCTTACGGGCGGCGGCGCGTTCTTCCGCGCGGATGTCGGCGGCGATCGTGCGGACGAGCCGCTGGAAGCGGACGGCGGGCTGCTGCAGCGACGGGATCGGCACGACCTGCGCCGGCCCGATCTTCGGGGCCGGCTCCGAGCCGCTTCCTCCCGCCGCCAGCGCGGCCGCCGGGAAGACGAGAAGTATGAGCAGGATCCAAGGGAAGTATTTGCATTTCGTGAGCAAGCGCTGAACCGTGAGGGCTCGCGCGGCTTTCATGTGTGGCCGCTGTCACAGAAGCGACTCCGCTCGCGACAACCGGCACTAGCTCAGGCACGAACCCGCGGCCCGCCCCGGGTGACTTGATCGCGATCTTGCGGACTCAGACGGCTTTTGCGATCAACAGGCGCAGGTCCGGCAGGGTCCGGAACGACTTCACGTCGACGCTGCCGTAGCCGGTCTCGCCCATCCAGCGGGAGACCTCCTCGACCGTGTAGGTGTCGGCGCCGGAGGTGAGATGAAAGAAGAGGCCGAGGATCGAGGCGGTGTTGGCGCGCTCGCCGGCGGGGCGGTCGTAGAGGTCGAGGACGGCGAACGGCGCGCCCGGCCGCAGCACCGCGCGGATCCGCGCGAAGAGGGTCCGCATCTGCTCCGGCGAGAGGTGGTGGATGATGTTGAAGCAGAGGGCGCCGTCGTAGTGGCCGTCGTAGTCGACCTCGAACATGTCGCCGACGAGGTGGCGGACGCGGTCGCTCATCCCGTTCTCGGCGACGATCTTCTCCCCCACCGCGGCGCTGCCGGGCAGATCGACGATCGTCGCCCGCAGGCCCTCGTGACGCCGGCAGAGCGCCATCGAGTACTCGCCGTGGGCGCCGGCGACGTCGAGGATCGAGTGCGCGCCTTTGGCGAGCGGCAGCGCCTTCGCGACTTCGGCGCTGGAGAGGCGCGCCAGCTGGTACTGGCCGCGGATGTAGGACTGCCAGTAGGGATCGTCGGCCTCCTTGCCATGTAGCTCGGCGTGGGTGCCGTCGCGGACCAGGTCCTCCAGGCGCGCGTACCAGTCCCAGTATTCGGCGGTGTCGGCGAGGAAGTCGCCGAGGTAGGTGTCGGAGCGCGGGTCGAGCCAGGGGCGCCCGCTCTTGGTCATTTCGTAGCGGCCGTCGGGGTTCTGCCGCACGTGCCCGAGCGTGGCGATCACGTCGAGGAGGCGTTCGGTCCCGGCCGCCTGCAGTCCCAGGTGCTCGGCCAGCTCGGCCGGCTCGCGGGGGCCCTCGGCCAGCGCCGCCAGGATCCCGGTCCGCTGCGCCACCTGCAGGCAGCGCGCCACGGGCATCGCGAACATCGCCTCGCCGATCGGCGTCGGCAGTTTGTTGAGCAGCAACCCGAGACGCTCGACGGGTCCGTCAGGCACGGCAGCAATCCGCATCGACCCCACCCTATCCGCGATCATCGGCGCATGGGAGAGGCGCCGAGCTCACGTTTGCTGCTGGCCTGCCCGGACCAGCCGGGACTGATCGCCCGCGTCAGCGGCTTCCTCGCCGAGTCGGGGCTGAACATCGTCGACGTCGACCAGCACTCGACCGCAGAGGGCCGCTTCTTCATGCGAATGGTCTTCGACCGGGTCCCGGACGCCGAGCGCGAAGAATTGGAGATGCGCTTCGCGCGGGAGATCGGCGAGCCGTTCGCGATGGATTACGAGTTCCACGAGACGAGCCGGACGAAGCGGGTCGCGGTGATGGTCTCGCGCGAGGACCACTGCCTCTCGGACCTGCTCTGGCGCTGGCGCAACGGCGACCTCGGCGGCGAGATCGCCTGCGTCATCTCCAACCACCCAGACCACCGCGGCCAAGTCGAGGCGGTCGGCCTCCCCTTCCACCAGATCTCGGTTGAGCCGGCGACGAAGGCGGAGTCGGAGCGGCAGATCCTCGAGCTGATCGAGGGCGTCGACCTGCTCGTCCTCGCCCGCTACATGCAGATCCTCTCCGAGGACTTCCTCCACAGCCTCAGCGCCGCGGCGATCAACATCCACCACAGCTTCCTGCCGGCCTTCGTCGGCGCCGACCCCTACCACCGGGCCTACGAGCGCGGCGTCAAGCTGATCGGCGCCACCGCCCACTACGTCACCGCCGAGCTCGACGCCGGCCCGATCATCGCCCAGGACGTCGAGCCGGTCGACCATCGCGACGAGGTCGCCGACATGATCCGGATCGGCCGCGACATCGAGCGCCTGGTCCTGGCGCGAGCGGTGATGGCGCACCTCGACGACCGGGTGCTGCTGGACGGGGATCGTACGATCGTCTTCTAGCGATGACCGCGCTGCCCCCAGGCTCGAAGGCGCCGGCGCCTGTCCAGGCCGCCCGTTACGTGCGCGATCCGCTCGGATTCCTCACCCGCTACCGGGAGCGCTACGGGGACATCTTCAGCGTCCGTTTCCCCTTCTTCGGCCGGATCGTCTACGTCGCCTCGCCCGAGCTGGTCAAAGCCGTCTTCACCGGCTCACCCACCGTCTTCCACGCCGGCGAGGCGAACGCGACGATGCTGGAGCCGGCGCTGGGGCCGAACTCGGTCCTCACCCTCGACGACGAGCCACACATGCGGCAGCGCAAACTGCTGCTGCCGCCGTTCCACGGCGAGCGGGTGCGCCGCTACGGCGAGCTGATCGAAGAGGTGACGCGGCGAGAGATGGCGACCTGGCCGATCGGCGAGACCTTCGCGCTGCGCACCCACACCCAGCGGATCACCCTGGCGGTGATCCTCCGCGCGGTCTTCGGGATCAGCGACGACGCGAGAATCGACCGGGCGACGAGGCTGATCGACCGCTTCTCGGACCGGGTGACGACGATCGTCAGGTTCCCGTTCCTGCGCCGCGACCTCGGTCCCAAGAGTCCCTGGCGCCGCTTCCTGCACGCTCGCGACGAGCTCGACGCCTTCATCTACGAGGAGATCGCCCTGCGCCGGGCCGAACCCGGAAGCGAGGAGCGCGACGACGTCCTCTCGTTGTTGCTGCGGGCCAGGCACGAAGACGGCTCGCCGATGACCGATGCCGAACTGCGCGACGAGCTGGTCACCGTGGTCGGAGCCGGCCACGAGACGACCGCCACCGGCCTCGCTTGGGCGATAGAGCGGCTGCTGCGGAACCCGCGCGCCCTCGGACTCTTACGCGAGTCTTTGGCCGCCGGGCGGGGCGACTACCTGGAGGCGACCGTGAAAGAGACGCTGCGGGCGCGGCCGGTGATCATCGACGTCGCCCGCAAGCTGACCGCGCCGGCGACGATCGGCGGCTACGAGCTGGCGGCCGGCAGCTTTGTCGTGCCGGCGATCGCCGCCCTGCATCTGCGGGAGGACCTCTATCCCGAGCCGGAGCAGTTCCGACCCGAGCGTTTTCTCGGCGGCAAAGCGGACACCTATGCCTGGATCCCCTTCGGCGGCGGGGTCCGCCGCTGCGCCGGCGCCGCCTTCGCCGAGTTCGAGATGCGGGTGGTGCTGCGCGAGTTCGTCACCAGGGCGTCGCTGCGGGCGGCGGACCCCGCTCCCGAGAAGGTGAAGATCCGCAACATCACCCTGGCCCCCCAAGACGGGACCACAGTCGTGATGGAGCGCCCTCTCACTCGCCCCGACATGGACTACCGCGCCTTCGACGCGGCGGTACCCGAGGACCCTTCCCGGATGGTCTAGGTCGGCGCTCCCTCGGCCGCGGCCTGAGCTTCCTCCCACTCCGCGTAGAGGCCTTCTACCTCCACCTTCGCTTCTTCGTGGCGCTTGGTCGCCCTCGCGATCCGACCGGGGGACGACCAGGCGGCGGGGTCGGCGAGCTCGTCCTCGAGCTCGCGCAGCTTCGCCTCGGCTCGCTCGATCCGCTGCTCAAGCTTCGCCGCCTTGCGAGCCGCTTTCTGCGCCGGCTTGGTCGCGCTGTACTTCTTGCCGCCGTCGCCCTTCGAGGACGCTCTCACCGCCGAGAGGGCCTCGGCCTCGCGCTCGTCGCGACGCCGCTGGTACTCGGCCCAGCCGCTGGGGAAGCTCGTCAGCTTCCCGTCCTCGCAGACGAGGGTGCGGCTGCCGACCGCCTCCAGCAGCGCCCGGTCGTGGGAGACCAGCAGCACCGACCCCTCGAACTGGGTCAGCGCGTCCTCGAGGGCCTCGCGGCTCTCGATGTCGAGATGGTTGGTGGGCTCGTCGAGGACGAGGACGTTGGCGCCTGAGGCGACGAGGATCGCCAGCGAGAGCCGCCGCTGCTCGCCGCCGGAGATGTCGGAGAGCTGCTTGTCGACATCCACTCCCGAGAAGAGGAAGCCGCCGAGGAGCGCCCGCGCCGCGTTCTCGTTGAGGCCGGTCTCGCGCTTGGCGGCGTCGAGGATCGAGCCCGAGCCGGCCGCGGTCTCGGCGTGCTGGGAGAGGTAGCCGATCTTGACGTTGTGGCCGGTGCGGACGCTGCCGGTCGCCGGCTCGCGCTGCCCCGCCAGGGTCTCGATCAGGGTCGTCTTGCCAGCGCCGTTGGGACCGACGAGGACGACGTGTTCCTCGCGCTCGATTTCGAGGTTGGCGCCGGCGAGCAGCGTCCGCCCTGGCACCTCCAGCGTCCCGTTGACCATTTTCAGCACCACCCGCCCCGGGCGCTCCGGCGGCTTGAACTGGAAGCGCAGGTTGCGGGTGTCGCGGCGTTCGGCCCGCGGTCCCTCCCGCTTCTTTTTCTCGATCTGTTTGACCCGCGACTGCGCCTGGCGCGCCTTCGTCGCCTTGTAGCGGAAGCGCTCGACGAAGCGCTCCATCCGCTCGATCTCCGCCTGCTGGCGCTCGATCGCTTTGCCGAGGGCGATCTGCCGCGCCGCCTGCTCCTGGCGCCAGGCGTGCCAGGGCCCGGCGAAGAAGCGGGCGCGCTGCGCCTCCAGCTCCAGCACCGAGGTGCCGACGGCCTCGAGGAACCAGCGGTCGTGGGCGACGAGGACGACCGCCGAGTCGAGCTCGACCAGGTAGCCCTCCAGCCACTCCAAGGAAGGAATGTCGAGATGGTTCGTCGGCTCGTCGAGCAGCAGCAGGTCGGGGCGGGTGGCGAGGGCGCGGGCGAGCGAGGCCCGGGTCAGCTCGCCGCCGGAGAAGGTCGAGAGCGCCCGCCCGGTCTGCTCGTCGTCGAACCCCAGGCCGCGCAGGACTTCGAGGACGCCGTCGCGCCAGCGGTACCCGCCGCCAGCTTCGAGCCGCTGCTGAGCGGCGGCGTAGGCGCCCATCGTCTCCTCCTCGCCGTCCCCCATCGCCGCCTCCAGGCGCGCCAGCTCGGCCTCGGTCTCGAGCATGTCGCTGCGGCCGGAGAAGACGTACTCGCTCAGCGTCGCCTGCGAGTCCCGCGGCGGCCGCTGGTCGTGCAGCGCTACCCGCGCCCCCCGCTGCACGCTCAGCGAGCCGGCGTCGGGCGGCAGCTCCCCCGCCAGCACCCGCAGCAGCGTCGACTTGCCGGCGCCGTTGCGGCCCGACAGCGTCATCCGTTCCCGCGGCTCGAGCTTGAAGGAGACGTCCTCGAACAGCAGCTTGCCGCCGACGTAGACGTCGAGGTTGGTTGCGGTCGCGATCGCCATGTAGCTCCCACCGTAGAAGAGAGCCAGGGGAGGGGGTCCCGCGGACAACAGCGGGGAGGGTCCGCGGGACCCCCTCCCCTGGCTCCACCCGCGGCGGCGGCCTAAGCTGCGCCCATGGAGCGAGAGGAGCTGCGGGCGATCCAGGGGCCGCTGAAGGAGCGTTACGAGGGCTCGCCCGAGAGCGCGGTGGTGACGTTGAAGGCAGACGGCAGCCTCGGCGAGGGGATCTCGTGCTCGGTGCAGACCGGACGGGCGCTGGCCGAGGCAGGTCCCCACCCCGCCACCGGCGGCGACGGCACCCAGCTCTGTTCGGGCGACATGCTGCTGGAGGCGCTGGTCGCCTGCGCCGGGGTGACGCTGCGAGCGGTCGCGACCTCTCTCGGGATCTCCGTCGAGTCCGGCAGCGTGCACGCCGAGGGGGAGCTCGACTTTCGCGGCACCCTCGCCGTGGACCGCGAGGCGCCGGTCGGCTTCAAGTCGATCCGCCTCCGCTTCGAGCTGGAGGCCGACGCCGACGAGGAAGAACTGGCGACGCTGCTGAAGCTGACCGAGCGCTACTGCGTCGTCTTCCAAACGCTGGCGTCCTCGCCGGAGCTCAGCGCCACGCGCGCCTGAGTGTCCCCCG
>Ga0307306_10000003_pt1 | contig 68189 bp, 66 predicted proteins | sample ER_DNA_193_FD_194507 | JGI IMG/M metagenome (GOLD analysis project Ga0307306, IMG submission 194507) | Bulk soil microbial communities from the East River watershed near Crested Butte, Colorado, United States - ER_DNA_193 | ecosystem: Environmental > Terrestrial > Soil > Floodplain | place...
CTTGGATCTCGTTGTTGGCCAGCACCTTGTCGATGCGGCTCTTCTCGACGTTGATGATCTTGCCTCGCAGCGGCAGCACCGCCTGGGTGTTGCGGTCGCGGGCCTGCTTGGCCGAGCCGCCGGCGGAGTCGCCCTCGACCACGAAGATCTCGGCCAGGCTCGGGTCCTTGACGGAGCAGTCGGCGAGCTTGCCGGGCAGGGTCGAGTTCTCAAGCGCCGACTTGCGGGTGAGGTCGCGGGCCTTGCGCGCCGCCGAGCGCGCGCGGGCGGCGTCGATCGCCTTCATGATCACGCGTTTCGCGTCGGCCGGGTTCTCCTCGAGGTACTCGCCCAGCTTGCGGTTGGTGATCTCCTCGACCAGGCCGCGGATCGGCGGGTTGCCGAGTTTGGTCTTGGTCTGGCCCTCGAACTGGGGGTCGTGGAGCTTGACCGAGATCACCGCGGTCAATCCCTCGCGCACGTCCTCGCCGGCCAGGTTGTCGTCTTTTTTCTCTTTCAGCAGACCTTTGTTGCGCGCGTAGGCGTTGAGGGTCCGGGTCAGGGCCGAGCGGAAGCCGGAGAGGTGCGAGCCACCCTCGTGGGTGTTGATGTTGTTGGCGAAGCTGAAGATCGACTCCTGGTAGGAGCTGTTCCACTGCATCGCGATCTCGACCTGGCCCTCCTCTTTGCCGCCCTCGAAGTAGATGACCTTTTTGTGGACCTCGTCCTTGTTGCCGTTGAGGTGGCGGACGAAGTCCTCGATGCCGCCGTCGTACTTGAAGGTGACGCTGTTGGTCTCGCCGCGCTCGTCGACCAGGTCGATCTTCAGGCCGCGGGTGAGGAAGGCGGTCTCGCGCAGGCGCTCGACCAGGACGTCGAAGTCGAAACCGATCTCTTCGAAGATCTCGAGGTCGGGGAGGAAGGTGATCTTGGTGCCGTGGGCGTCGGTTTTCTCGCCTTTGGCGAGATCCCCTTGGGGCTTGCCGCGCTCGTAGTCCTGCGACCAGACGTAGCCATCGCGGCTGATCTCCAGGTGCAGGCGCTCGGAGAGGGCGTTGACGACCGAGACGCCGACGCCGTGGAGGCCGCCGGAGACCTTGTAGCCGCCGCCGTCCCCGAACTTGCCGCCGGCGTGGAGGACGGTCAGCACGACCTCGGCCGCGGGCCGCCCCTCTTTCGCCATCGTCTCGACCGGGATCCCGCGGCCGTTGTCCTCGACCGTGCAGGAGTTGTCCGGATGGAGGACGACGCGAACCCTGTCGCAGTGACCGGCAAGCGCCTCGTCGACAGAGTTGTCGACGACCTCGTAGACGAGGTGGTGCAGGCCGCGCGGGCCGGTCGAGCCGATGTACATGCCGGGGCGCTTGCGAACCGCCTCCAAGCCCTCGAGGACGGTGATGTCCTTGGCGCCGTAGGAGTCGCCGCTGGCTTTTTTCTCAGGCAATGAGTCCCTTCCGATTGACACGAAAAACCCCGACTCCCAGGAGCATTGGATCTGGCTCGCTCCACATGGGTCGGGGCATGATGCGAGTTGCCATAAGAATACCAGTTCGAGGCCCCGGACAAGCGGTCGCCAAAGTTAAACTTCCCTGCAAATCATGGAAAAACAGTGTCTAGAAACGCTCGGAGTTGACCCGAAACCGGAGCGCCTGCGGCGCTTGGTCTCCAAGCTCCTCTCGGAGACGCTCCAAAAAGGTCTCCTGCATCAGGTCGAGCTCCTGTGCCGAGACCGCGTCTGCGCACTCCACGGTCACGGTTCCCGCTCGTTCGGAGACCGGTACGGCCACGGAAGCGAGGTACTCCCCCGCCGCCTTGGTCCACGCCGCCTGAACCGCCGCCAGCGGCGTCTTCGGGGCGACCCGCTGCAGGGCCGCCTGCAGCGCGTTCGCCGCTGGGCGGGGTGCGCGCCGCCTGCTCACGCCGCGGCGCTTTCTGTCTGCGGCGGGGGCATCCGCACCACCGTCGCCCGCGCCGCGGCCGGCACAGACTCTTCGTCGGCGGCGGTGATCAGGACCTGACCGCCGTCGCCGAGCCGCGCCACCAAGCGCTCGCGCCGGCCGGGGTCGAGCTCGCTCATCACGTCGTCGAGCAGGAGCAGCGGGGTCACCCGGCGCGCATGCAGCAGCGCCTCCCGCTCGGAGAAGAGGAGCGCGAGGAGGCCGACGCGCTGCTGCCCCTGGGACCCGTACTTGCGCAGCGAACGTCCCGCGGCGGAGAGCTTCAGCTCGTCGAGATGGGGGCCCCAGGAGCTGCGACCCATGCGAACGTCCTGGTCGCGCCGCTCCTCGAGGCCGGCCCTCACCTCCTCCACCGATCCCTCCGCTCGCGGCGCGTACTGCAGGGTCGCCTCTGCCAGACCCAGCTCATCCGCGGCGGCAGCGAACGATCCCGCCAGCTCGGCCACCGCCTCCGTCCGCGCCTCGATCAGCGGCGCCGCTGCCTCGGCCATTCCCGCGTCCCAGATCCGCAGGTCCTCCGGTGACCCGTAGCCGGCGCTGAGCCGGGAGAGAAGGGCGTTGCGTTGCGCGACCGCCTGCCCGTAGCGCTTGCGCAACTCCCCCCGCGCCGGCCAGCGGGCGGCGAGGAAGCCGTCGAGGTGGGCGCGGCGCTCTGCCGGCGGGCCCTTCACCAACGCCAGCCGGTCGGGGGCGAACACCGCCACCGGCGGCCGGTGGCGGGCCAGCGTCGCCGGGTCGGCCGGGTTGCCGTCGAGCAGGTGCCGCCGGCCTTCGGTGCGGCTGATCGCCGCCATCAGCGAGTGCTCGATCCCGTCCTCGTCCCGGATCGTCGCCTCGGAGCGGGCGAGGCTGCCGCCGAAGGGGATCAGGTCGCGGCGGTCCGAGGTCCGAAACGAGCGGCCGGTGAGGGCGAAGTAGAGGGCCTCGATGAGGTTGGTCTTGCCGACTCCGTTGGGGCCGATGACGCTGACGATCCCCGCGTCGAGCTCGACGCGAACCCGCTCGAGGCTGCGCAGCGGCTTTGCCTCGATCGCGGTGACGAGCACGTGCCGCTCACCTCGAGCGCGCGGACATCGCTCAGACGTTGAGGCGGATCGGCATCACCAGGTAGCGGAAGTCGTCGCCCTCCACCGGCTCCAGCAGCCCCGGCCGCAGCGGCGAGATCAGCCGCACCAGAATCTCGTCGCCCTGAACGCTTTCGATTCCCTCGCGGAGGAACTCCGGGTTGAAGCCGATCTCCAGCGGCTCGCCCTCGAAGGCGGCGGGCATCGTCTCCCGCGCATCTCCCACGTCCGGCGTTTCCGCCGCCACGGTCAGCTCCCCCGACTCGAACGAGAGCCGCAGCGGCGCGTTGCGCTGCGCCAGCTGGCTGACCCGGCGGACGACGTCGAGGAAGTCCGAGCGCGGAAGCCGCACGTCGTGCTCGTAGGACTCCGGCAAGAGTTGTCGAAAGTTGGGGAATTGCCCGTCGATCAGCCTCGTCGAGAGGAGGATCGACCCTGCCACGAAAACGGCCTGGTTGGGGAGCAGGGAGATCGAGGTCTCGCCGGCCCCCTCGGAGGAGAGGATCCGCCCCAGCTCCCGCAACGCCCGGGCCGGGATGTTCGCCTCCAGGTCGCCGCCGAGATCGGACTCGAGCTCGGTCCGTTTGACCGCCAGCCGGTAGGAATCGGTGGCGACCATCGTCATCTCCTTGCCGCTGGCGGTGACGAAGACGCCGGTGAGGACAGGCCGCATGTCGTCGCGCGAGGCGGCCCGGGCGACCAGATCGATGCTCTCTTCCAGGGCCGCGGCGGGGATCTTCAGGCTGCCCTCCTCCTGCGGCTGGGGGAGTTTCGGGAAGTCCTCGACCGGCAGCACCCGCAGGTGGAAGCTGGAGCCGCCGCTGCGGATCTCGACGTCGCGCTCGGCCTCGCGCGTCTCGATCTCCACCGTCGGGTCGGCCAGGGAGCGAGCGACCTCGGCGAAGAGCCGGCCGGGGAGGAGGACGGCGCCGCCGTCCTCGATCTCCGCCTCGAGGGTCGTCTCCAGCCCCAGGTCCAGGTCGGTGGCGGCCAGGGTCACGCGGCCGTCGGCGGCATTGAGGAGGACGCCCGAGAGCGCCTGCGTGGCGGCGCGGGTGGAGACAGCTCGGGAGACGATCGAGAGCTTCGAGACGAGGTCTTCGCGTTTGGTCGTGAGCTTCAAGTGATGTCCCTCTTGATGATTGCCTTCTTGAGTTGAGTTAGGACCTGTGGAGAAAATCGGGTTTGCGGGCGATTCGGCGTCGGGCTGCGGATTCCCGCATGTGGAAAGCGCTGTGGAGGGTTGGGGATTCTTACAGCGCGGCCGGCTGTCAGCGCTCGCCGCCGACTGGGTTGTGGATAGCTCCGCGCAACTCCCGGATCTTCTCAGCAAGCTCGGGGTCGTCGTCGAGACCGGCTTCGACCCGCCGCAGGGAGTTGAGCACGGTCGTGTGATCGCGGCCTCCGTAGAGGCGCCCGATCTGGGGGAGCGAGAGATCGGTGAGGTCGCGGGTGAGAAAGATCGCCACCTGCCGCGCCCGCAAAGGGGTGGCGGCGCGGCTGGAGCCGATCAGCTCGGCGCGGGAGACGCCGAAGCGCTCGGCCACTCGCTGCTGGATCTCCTCGACCGAGGTGGGCTGTTGGGCGCGGATGCCCGGGACCACTTCGGCGATCAGCTCGGAGCTGAGCGGGCGGGCCATCAGGGAGGCGTGTGCGAGGACGCGGGTGAGGGCCCCGTGCAGCTGCCGCACGTTGGCGTCGATCCGGTTGGCCAGCTCGGCGAGAGCGCCATCGTCGGCGATCTCGACCCCGGCCTCCTCGACCAGGCGGCGCAGGACGGTAAGGCGGGTGGCGAGGTTGGGCGGCTCGACCGGAACCGTCAGCCCCCACTCGAAGCGGTCGCGCAGGCGCGAGGCCAGGGTCGAGAGCTCGCTGGGGATGCGGTCGGCGGAGAGGATCAGCTGGCTGCCCGACTCGTAGAGGGCGTTGAAGGTGTGGAAGAACTCCTCCTCCGTCGCCGGCTTGCCCTGGAGGAACTGGACGTCGTCGATCAGGAGGACGTCGATGTCCCGGTAGCGCGCCTTGAAGCCGTCGCTGCCCGATGACTTCAGCGCCGCCACGAACTCGTTGGTGAAGGACTCGGCGGTCGTGTAGCGGACGCTGAGGCCGGGGGCGTTGTCGCGCAGGTAGTTGGCGATCGCCGCCAGGAGGTGGGTCTTTCCGAGGCCCGGCGGCCCGTGCAGGAAGAGCGGGTTGTAGGCCTCGGAGGGGGCCTCGGCGACTGCGAGGGCGGCGCCATGGGCGAGGCGGTTGCCGGGGCCGATGACGAAGCGCTCGAAGGTGTAGTTCGGGTTCAGCTCCGGGTGGGGCTCAAGGTCCGGACCGGTCCCCCGCGGCTCGGCGAAACTGACCTGGAGCAGCGGCGAGTGGACCTCTGCGAGCGCTTCGGCGATCAGCGAGCTGTAACGGCGCTCGGTCCAGGCGCGAATTCCTTCGGGAGCCGATAGATAAAGGGTTTCCTCGTCGGCGCCAGCCGCCTCGAGCGGCTCCAGCCAAAGGCGGTAGGTCGACTCCGGAACCGAGGTCCTGAGGCGCTCCTGGGCTGTCTGCCAGAGGGCGTCGAGTTGGGTTCTGGAAGGGTCATCGGGCACCGGGCGGCGACCATAGCGCCGTGCCTGGCAGGCCAGCCAGGGCGCCTCGCAAATCCCGCAGAAAAGATTTTCGGCGCCGTCCGTATACTCCGCCGCGATGAAGCGCACCTACCAGCCTAAGAAGCGGAAGCGGGCGAAGACCCACGGCTTTCGCGCCCGCATGAGCACCCGCGGCGGCCGCGCCGTCCTCAAGCGTCGCCGGCGCAAAGGCCGCAAGCGCCTCACCCCCTGACTGAGATGCCGCACGCGGTCGCGCGGCCGGGCATCTGATGGCGCCGAAGCGACGGCGGCTCTCCCGCAGCGGCGAGTTCGACCGCGTCTATCGGGACGGCTCTTCGCATGCGACGCGGTACCTGGTGCTCTACACGTTCCCCCGCAAGGACGAGGAGCGGGAAGACGTCCGTTTGGGTGTCTCGGTCAGCCGCAAGGTCGGGGGCGCCGTCGACCGCAACAAGGTAAAGCGGGTCCTGCGCGAGGCTTTCTGGGCACTTTCCGACCGCCTCCCGCCCCGGCACGACTTCGTGATCGTCGCGCGGGCGGAGATCAACGACTTGATCGAGAAGAGCGGGATGGAGGGCGTGAAGGAGAACCTCGAAGAGGCCGTGGCGAAAGTGCGTTCCACGTGAAACGTCGTCGAGCCTCCTCGGGAGTGCGTTCCACGTGAAACGCATCTTCTTGGCCCCGATCCGTGCCTACCAGCGCTGGATCTCGCCTGCTTTCCCCCGCCGCTGCCGCTTCGAGCCGACCTGCTCGGACTACGCGGTTCAGGCCGTCGAACACTTCGGGGTGATCCGCGGGTTTCTCCTCGCCGTATGGCGGATTCTCCGCTGCAACCCCTTCAGTCACGGCGGCTTCGACCCCATCCCCGATAGATTCACGCTCCGCACCGGCCCCGTCCACCCGGCCGAGTACCACCGCACCCACTCGTGATCCTCCCCGCCGCCAATATCCTGCAGCCGCTGATCGACCTCGCCAACGGCGTCCTGCAGTTCTTTCACGACAACGTCGGCCTCAGCTGGGGGATGTCGATCATCGCCCTCACCGTGGTGACCCGGGCTGTGCTGATCCCGCTCACCTACAAACAGCTGAAGGGGATGCGGGCCCTGCAAGCACTGCAGCCGCAGATCAAGGAGCTGCAGGAGAAGTACAAAAACGACAAACAGCGCATGCAGCAGGAAATGATGCGCATCTACAAAGAGAACAAAGTCAACCCCTTTGCCTCTTGCATCCCGCTGATCGCCCAGCTGCCCGTCTTCTTCACCCTCTTCCAGGTCCTGCGGCACGAGCTTCCCGAAGACATCGGCTGTGAGGCCGGGCACTGCGGCTCGGAAGCCTCATTCCTCTTCATCCACGATCTCACCGCCTCCGCTCACGGCGCCGAACTGGCGGCGCTGCTAATCCTCTACATCGGCACCCAGCTGGCCTCCGGCATGGTCATGTCGCTCTCGGCTGACAAAAGCCAGCGGACGATGATGTTCCTGCTACCGCTGATCTTCGTCCCCTTCATTCTCAGCTTCCCGGCCGGTCTGATCCTCTACTGGATCACCACCAACTTCTGGACGATCGGCCAGCAGCTGGTGATCCGCAAGGTGGTGCCGGTGCCGGAGCTCGCCACCCCGGCGGGTGCCGCCGCAGTTCAGGCGGCGAAACCGCCTCCTCCACCGCCGAAAAAAAAGAAGAAGCGCCGCTAGCGCGGCTCAGCCGCGCGGGCGCTTCTTGGCCATTCCGGGCCGCCGCGGCAGGTTCTCCGGCGTCGGGCCGGTCTTGCGGATCACGTGCAGGTGCCGGTGCTCGCTGCCGGCGCGGTCGCCTACGTCCAGGGTCTTCTCCAGCTCCATCGCCAGGGCGGCGGAGGCACGCTCGAGCTGCCGCTCCTCCTCGAGGTCGCGTTTGCCCTTCCAGGCGACGAGGATCCCCCCGGACGCGAGCAGGGGCGACGCCAGCTCGGCCAGGGTCGAGAGCCTGCCGACGGCGCGGGCGGTGACGGCGTCGTAGGCCTCGCGCCCCTCCGCCGCCGCCCATTCCTCGGAACGGAGGTTGCGCACGGTGGCGTTGGGGATCTCGGCCTCCCCGGTCGCCCGCCGCATGAACTCGCACTTGCGCCCGACCGACTCGATCAGGTCCACCTGCGCACTAGGCAGCGCTACCGCCAGGACCAGGCCCGGAAACCCAGCCCCAGAGCCAATGTCGGCGATCCGACCCGCCGCCCCCAGCGCGGGTACCTCGAGACCGGTGATGCTGTCGACGACGTGCACCTGCCAGGCCCGCTCGTCGACGACCGAGCTGACCGAAGCCCGCTCCTCCGCCAGAAGGTCGAGGACTCGCCGCAACCGATCCCGCGCGCCCTGGTCGAGCGCCGCGGCTGGGTCCGGGCTCACTCGGGTAGGAGCGGCGCGACGATCACGCAGCGACGGGGCTCGTCGCCCTCGCTGTAGGTCTCGACCCCGGCTCGGTCTTTCAGCCGTTCGTGCACGACCCGTCGTTCCTGCGCGCTCATCGGGTCCATCTCGATGACGCTGCCGTTGCTGAGTGCTTGGTCGGCGGCGCGGTCAGCGCGGCTCTCGAGCGTCTCGCGACGCCGCTCGCGGTAGCCGGCGGCGTCGACGACGACCCGCTTGCGCTCGCGCAGGCCGCGGAAGGCGGCTTGGTAGCAGAGCAGCTGCACGGCGTCGATCGTCTGCCCCCGTTTGCCGATCAGCAGCCCGTAGTCGTCCTCGCCCTCGACCGTCAGCAGGATCCGCTCGTCGTCCTCCTCGACCACCACCTCGCCGTCGAGGTCGAGCTCGTCCAGGACTCCCTCAACGAGCTCTTGGGCGCGCTCGGCGGGGTCATCGGGCCAGTCGAAGCTCTCGGACACGGGCGAGAGGCTATCCGACCGCCTGAAAACGCGCCGGGAATGCACCATCTAGGCTGAGCTCGATGGGCAAGGTCTACGCGGTCGCGAACCAGAAGGGCGGCGTCGGGAAGACGACGACCGCCGTCAACCTCGCCTCCTGCGCGGCTGCCGAGGGGCACCAGACGCTGCTCGTCGACCTCGACCCCCAGTGCAACGCCACGGTTGCCCTGGGCGCCCCCAGGGACCTCCACCCCTCCTCGTACGACTGCCTGACCGGAGACACCTCGGTGGCCGAGGCCGCGCGCCCGGCGGGCCCGGACAACCTCTGGCTCGTCCCGGCCAGCCGCGACCTTGCCGGCGCCGCGGTCGAGCTGCCTCGGATCGAGGGATCGGAGACGCGCCTGCGAGACCGGCTCGGGCCGCTGCGCGAGCGCTTCGCGGTCGCCCTGCTCGACTGTCCACCCGCCCTGGGGCCGGTCAGCGTCAACGCGCTTACTGCCGCCGACCGCGTGATCGTGCCCGTGCAGGCGGAGTACCTGGCGCTTGAGGGCCTCGTCCAGTTCCTGGAAACGCTAGGGCTGATCAGGCGTGAGCTGAACCCTCAGCTTGAGGTTTCGGGTCTGTTGATTACGATGCACGACGAGCGCACCCGGCTTGCCCAGGACGTCGAGTCGGAGCTACGGGAGCATTTCGACGGGATGGTCTTCGAGACGGTCATCCCGCGCAGCGTCCGAGTCGCCGAGTCGCCGAGTTATGGTCTGCCTGTGACCGAGCATGCGCCCTCTTCCCACGGTGCCGTCGCCTACCGCGCCCTTTCGAAGGAGCTTGCGAGCCGTGGCTAGCGGTCGCCGCGGCATCGGCCGGGGCCTGGCGGCGATCCTGCCCGAGACGGAGGCCACCGATGCGGGCGAGCTGCGGGAGCTGCCGGTCTCGCTGATCAAGCCGAACCCCTCGCAGCCGCGGACGAACTTCAACGAGGAGGCGCTGGCGGCGCTGGCGGCCTCGATCGAGGCAACGGGGGTGGTGCAGCCCCTCCTGGTCCGCCCCCTCCCCGACGGCAGCTACGAGCTGGTCGCCGGGGAGCGTCGCTGGCGGGCGGCGCAGCAGGCCGGGGTCGACAAGGTGCCGGCGGTGGTGCGCGAGCAGGCCGAAGCCGAGCGGCTGCAGGCGGCGCTGATCGAGAACATGGTGCGCGAGGACCTCAATCCGGTCGAGGAGGCGAAGGCCTGCGCGGCCCTGGTCGATGAGTTGGGGCTGACCAAAGAGGAGCTGGCGAAACGTGTTGGCCGCAGCCGCCCGGCGGTCTCCAATCTGATCCGGCTACTGGAGCTGCCCGACGAGACTCTGGCGATGCTCGAGGCCGGCGAGCTCAGCGAGGGACACGGAAAGGCACTCCTGGCCGCTCCCAGCCACGACGTTCGCCGCCGCCTCGCTCGCGACGCCGCCCGCGGCGGCTGGTCCGTGCGCGAAACCGAGGAGAGGGTTAAGCTGGCCAGCCAGCCAAAAGCACGGCCGCGGCGGGCGACCCCCGATCCCGACGAGATCGCCGCGCTCCGCGACGTCGCCGACGCCCTCGAGGAGGCCCTGGGGCATGAAGTGACGGCCCGGGCGAAAGGGGAGGGAGTGGTCGCCGAGCTCCGCTTCGACGACGTCCGCGACGCCCACTCACTCGCCCGGCGCCTCCGCAAGCGCTCCACGTAACGCCCGCCACCGTCGCTCGCGGCGCCGCTATCATCGCCGTCCCCGGGCGATTAGCTCAGTTGGTTAGAGCGCGTCTCTGATAAGGACGAGGTCCCTGGTTCGAATCCAGGATCGCCCACTGGTCGACGCCGATTAGGCGCGCTCCCGGAACGGGTAGAAGCCCGACCTATACTTCCCCATTCCAACCAGCGGTCGGGAGCTTCTCTTGCAGCAGATGCAGATCTACGGCGTCTCCTTCGACATGGTCGGCAAGCAGCCGATCGTGCTGCTGAAGACGGTCGACGGGAACCGGTTCTTGCCGATCTGGATCGGGCACCCCGAGGCGGCGGCGATCCTGATGAAGCTGCAGGGCGCTTCGACGCCGCGGCCGATGACCCACGACCTGCTCTCCGACGTGCTCGAGAACCTCGACGCGAAGTGCGAGCGGGTGGCGGTCACCGAACTGCGCGACAACACCTTCTTCGCTTCGATCACGGTCTCGATCAACGGCTCCGAGGTCGAGATCGACTCGCGCCCCTCCGACGCGCTCGCTCTGGCGGTCCGCGTCGCGGCACCGATCTTCGCGGCCGAGGAGGTGATCGAGGAGTCGGCGATCGAGTTCGAGCACGAGGTCGAGGACACTGAGGAGGTCGTCGACAAATTCAAGGAGTTCCTCGACGAAGTCACGCCGGAGGATTTCGCCCAGGGCGATTCCTAGGCGGCAGCGGGGTGCAGCGCTAGGTCGAGGATTCGCTCGACCAGCTGCTCGAAGGAGAGGCCGGCTGCCTCAGCGGCCTGGGGGAGGAGGCTGGTGTCGGTGAGGCCGGGGATCGCGTTGGCCTCGAGCAGCCAGGGCCCCTCCTCGTCGAGGATCAGGTCGACGCGGGCGAAGCCGGAGCAGCCGAGGGCGCGGTATGTGCCGAGGGCGGCCTCGGTGACGGCCCGCTCCTCCTCGGCGCTGAGCTCGGCCGGGCAGGCGAAGCGGGTGCGGCCGATCTCGTAGCGCGCCTCGAAGTCGTAGCGGTCGCCCTCGAGCAGGATCGCCTCTACGGTCGGCAGCGGCTTGTCGCCGAGGATGCTGACCGCGAGCTCGCGCCCGTCGACGAAGCGCTCGAGCAGGACCCGGTCGTCGTAGCTGAAGGCGGAGACCAGCGCCTGCGGGACCTCGCCCGGCGAGCGCGCGAACTTCACCCCCAGCGAGGAGCCGCCGCGGCTCGGCTTGACCACGAGCGGGAAGCCGAGCGTCTCCTCCAGGCGGCCAAGCGCCTCGGCGGCGCCGAACTCGCGGAAGGCGGTCTGGTTGAAGGCGAACCAGTCGGGGGTGGGGAGGCCGGCTTCGTCGATCGCGTCCTTGCCCTGGACCTTGTCCATGCAGCGCGCGCAGGCCGCCGCGCTCGGCCCGGTGAAGGGGATGCCGAGGATCTCCAGCAGCTCCTGCACGGTCCCGTCCTCGCCGCCGGCCCCGTGCATGGCGACGAAGGCGACGTCCGGCCGCTCGGCGACCAGGCGCTTGACCAGGTCGGAGCCGACGTCGATCGGCAGCACCTCGTGGCCGAGCCGCTCCAGCGCGTCCTCGACCCGCGCCCCCGAGCGCAGCGAGACGCCGCGCTCCAGCGAGCGCCCGCCTTTCAGGACCGCAACCTTCAACTCACGCCCCCTCCGCCTTGCGGAACGGGACCACGTTCGGCTGCGGCTCCTCCGCCGGCCGCGGGGCAGGCCGCTCGCCGGTCAGGGTGCCGTAGAGCTCGACCTGCTCGGCGATCACCTCGCCGATCCGCCGCACTCCCTCGCGGATCTCGTCCTCGCCGACGCCGGAGAAGTTGAGCCGCATCGAGTGGCGGCCGCGACCGTCGACGTAGGCGGCCTGGCCGGGGACGAAGGCGACGTCGGCGCGCAGCGCCTTCGCCAGCAGGTCGCCGGTGTCGATGTAGTCGGGGAGCGTCGCCCAGATGAAGAGTCCGCCTTCGGGCTCGGTCCAGGTCGCCTCGGCGGGGAAGTTGTCGCGCAGCGCCTGCAGCATCACGTCGCGGCGCTCGCGGTAGATCTCGATCAGGTCGTCGATGTAGCGCTGCCAGCGCCGTTCGGCGAAGTACTCGCGGACGAAGTACTGGGTCAGGGTCGAGGTGCAGAGGTCGGTCGCCTGCTTGCCGAGGACGATCTTCTCCAGCACCGGCGGCGGCGCCACCGTCCAGCCGAGGCGGATGCCGGGGGAGAGGATCTTCGAGAAGGTGCCGATGTAGATGACGAAGTCACCGCCGTCGAGCTGGTAGAGGGGCGGCATCGGCTCGCCGCCGTAGCGGAGCAGGCCGTAGGGGTTGTCCTCGACGACGAGGATCTCGTTCGCCCGCGCCAGCTCGACCAGGCGCTGGCGCCGCTCGAAGGACATCGTCACCCCGGCCGGGTTCTGGAAGCTCGGCACCGAGTAGATGAATTTCGGCCGCCGGCCTTCGGAGCGCAGCTCGCCGAGCAGCTTTTCAAGCGCGTCGACGTCCATCCCGTCCTCGTCGCACTCGACCTGGACGACGTCCGCCTGGTAGCTGCAGAAGACCGGGACGGCGCCGGGGTAGGTCGGCGCCTCGCAGATGACGACGTCGCCGGGGTCGACCAGCGTCTTCGTCACCAGGTCGATCCCCTGCTGGCCGCCGGTGGTGACGACGATGTCGTCGGGGTCGGGCAGCATTCCCTCCGCGCCCATCACCTCGAGGATGCAGTCCTTGGTCTCCTCGAAGCCCTCGGTCGGGCCGTACTGCAGCGCTTCGGCGGCCGACTCCTGGGCGATCCGCGTCATCTGCGCGGCAAAGCTCTGGGGCGGGAAGGTGGAGGTGTCCGGGAGGCCGCCGGCGAGCGAGATCACTTCCGGGCGCGCCGTGATCGCCATCAGGTCGCGCATCGCCGAGGAGCGCATCACCGTGGTCCGCTCGGCGAACAGGCCGGCGTAGCGCTCGAGGTCGCGGGTGCCGGCGTGGGAGCGCCTGCGGTGGGTCGGCTCGGGGACTTCGGCCATGGGGGAAGTGTGGCGGATCGACGCGCGGCCATCGCAAGTGGTTAGGTTTCGGGCGTGGACCTTCTGGAAAACCTCGGCATCGGCATCGCGATCGGGATGCTCGCCGGCACCACCGGCACCCACGGCTCCGCCCGTGGCCGGATGACGATCCTGGCCGCCGTGATCGGCCTGATCGCGGGGTTCCTGATGGATGGCGTGGCCGGCGCGGTGGTGACCGCGATCGGCGCCGGCCTCGGCTGCATCGTGATCAGCGACCTCGTCTACGGGGCCAGTCGCCGCGAGGGCAGTGGGGGCGCCGCGCTCGCTTCGATCGTCGCCCTGGCGGCACTGATCGTCGTCGCGATCGCGCTGCTGCTGCCGCCCGCCGTGATCGTCGTCGTGCTGGCGCTGATCTGGCTCGGGATCTCCCGCCACCGCCGCGCCCAGCGCAAACACGCGGGCCTCCGCGTCCTCCGATAGAAACGCCCTTCGAGCACCGCCTCCGAACGGCTCGTGAAGGCAGCCGCTCGCGAAGGGCATCATTCGACCCATGGCGGCTGTGAAGAAGAAGAAGCTCGTCCTCACCTACGTCGACTCGCTGCGCACCGACATGCTCGAACGCGCCGTCGCCGAGGGTCGGGCGCCGACCTTCGGCGAGCTGATCGAGCGCGGCGTCCTCGTCCCCGACTGCGTCTCCAGCTTCCCCTCGGTCACCCCGGTCGCCAGCGCCGAGATGGTCACCGGGGTCGCCTCCGACCGCCACTGGATCAGCGGCATGAACTGGTACCACCGCCTCGAGCGGCGCTACGTCGAGTATGGGTCCTCGTTCGAGGCAAGCCGCGCCTTCGGGGTCTTCCGCGCCCTCTACGACCTCGTCTACAACATGAACCTCGGCCACCTCAGCCCGGAGATCGAGACGGTCTTCGAGAGCCTCGAAGACGCCGGCAAGCGCACTGCCTGCACGCCGTTCCTGATCTACCGCGGGCGCCAGCGGCACGAGGTCTCGCTCGACGGGCTGCTGCGGCGGGCGGTCGACGCGACGAAACTGAAGTTCCACCACCACACCTGGGGCCCGACCGACCTCTTCTACGGCGACCTCTACGCGAGCCGCGAGGTGCCGTGCCGCTCGACCTCGATCCCCGGCAATCGCGACGGCTACGCCGCCTGCTGCGCGGCCGAGCTGATGAAGGAGGACCTCTACGACTTCCTCCTGCTCTCGCTTCCCGACAACGACCACTACTCGCACGAGCACGGGCCGGAGGCGACGGTCGAGTCGATCGCCAAGGCCGACCGCGCCTTCACGACCTATGCCGAGGAAGCCGGCGGGCTCGATGAGTTCCTCGCCGGCCACGCGGTGATCCTGCTCGCCGACCACTCGCAGACCGACGTCCACCGCGGCCTGCCGCTGGCCGAGCTGCTGGGCGCGGAGTGGTCGGTGCTGCAGCCCTCCGAGGAGCGGCCCGAGCTGGCGCAGCTGGCGGTCAGCCCGACCGGCCGCGCCGCCCACATCTATCTGCTGCCGGGGGAGGGGGAGCGGGCCGACCCGGCCGAGGTGGCGGCGCGGCTCGGGGTGACCGAGGGGGTTGACCTGGTCTGCCGGCTCGAGGGCGCGGACGGCGCGCCGCTGATCCGCCAGAGCCCGGGGATGCCGCTGGCCGCCGGCGAGTGGGCGGTGGTCGAGCGGGGGGAGTCCGTCTTGCGGTTCCGGCCGGGTGGCGAGGTCGGGGACCTGCGCGGCGGCAGCTGGGAGGTCGAGGGGGACCTCGAGGCGCTGGAGGCCTCGGTCGAGGACGGGCGGCTGCGCAGCGGGACCTACCCGGATCCGCTGGCGCGGGTCTGGTCGGCGCTGGCGGCGCCGCACGCCGGCGACTTCGTCGTCTCTCTGGCGCCCGGCTTCGAGGCGGTCGACTGGGGCGGCGTCTCCCACGCCGGCGGCGGCAGCCACGGCGCCCTCCACGCCGGCGACTCGCTCGGACCGCTGCTCTTCGTCGGCTGCGGGCCGAAGTCGGCGAACGAGCGCGAGCAGTGGGCGCTCCGCGACGTCGCCGGGGTGATCCGCGAGCACTTCGGGGTGGCGGCTTCGGCTTGAGGCGCGCGGCGCTGCTCATCGCGCTCTTGCTGGCGCCGGCGCTGGTCGGGCCGACGGACGCGGCGGCGGACGTCAATACCCGCGACAATGTGGTGCAGGTCTCGCGGGAGGGGGCGATCGAGATCGCCAACCGGGACCCGAAGGTCGTCGCGGAGAAACAAGCGCACCCGAACCTCGGCCCGAGCGCCGAAAAGAAGGAAGGGCACTGGGAGGTCGCCTACTTCGAAGCCGGCGAGGAGCTGGTGCTGGTCCTCGTCGACGCTCATAGCGGCGAGGTGCTCGAGTCGTGGACCGGCTACCAGGTGAACTGGAAGATGGCGCGCGGCTACTCCGGCGCCTTCGGCCACAAGCTGAACGCGCCCTACGTCTTCCTGCCCCTCTGCGCCATCTTCCTGCTCGGCCTCGTCGACTGGCGGCGGCCGCGGCGCCTCGCCAACCTCGACCTGCTCGTCCTGCTCGGCTTCGGCGTCTCCCACTACTTCTTCAACCGCGGTGAGATCGGCGTCTCGGTGCCGCTCGTCTACCCGGCGCTCCTCTACCTGCTCGGCCGCAGCCTCTGGATCGGGCTGCGGGGGAGGGGTAAGGGGTGGGGGGAGGATGCGGGGTTGCGGCCGGTCTGGCCGACGATGTGGTTGGTCGTCGCGGCTCTGTTCCTGATGGGCTTCCGCGTCGGCCTCAACCTCGCCGACTCCGGCGCCGTCGACGTCGGCTACGCGGGAGTCGTCGGCGCCGACCGCATCGCTCACGGCGAACCGATCTACGACAACTTCCCCGACGACGTCTCCCAGGGCGACACCTACGGCCCCGTCAACTACCTCGCCTACCTTCCCTTCGAGCGGCTCTGGCCCTACTCCGGAAGCTGGGACGACCTCCCCGCCGCCCACGCCGCCGCCGTCGTCTTCGACGTAGCCACCTTCATCCTCCTGCTCCTAATAGGCATGCGAATCCGCCCCGGACCCGACGGCCAACGGCTGGCCGCCATCCTCGCCTTCGGCTGGGCCGCCTACCCGTATACGGCGTACGTCCTCGAGTCGAACTCCAATGACTCGCTCCTAGCTGCCTTGCTCCTGGCGACCTTCCTCTTCGCGGCGAAGCCCCTGGCACGTGGCGCACTGCTCGCAGCTGCGACCTGGAGCAAGTTCGCCCCCGCCATCCTCGCCCCGATGTACCTGACCTACCGACCCGCCTCCGAAGCACCCCCCAATCCGGAAGGCCCGAGTTCGGCCGCGGGCGTCCGAGCACGACCCCGCGCGCAGGATGCCCGCGGCCGCCCAACCCTTCTGTTCATCCTCGGCTTCCTCCTAGTGAGTGCCGTAGTGCTCACCTGGCCAGCGCTAGACCCGGGCCTGAAGACGTTCTACGACAGGACGATCGCCAGTCAGGCGGGGCGGGAGTCGCCGTTCAGTATCTGGGGACAGGCGCACTCGTTGGAACCAATTCGCATCGCGCTGCTCGCGCTCACCGGCGTTGCGGCGATCGCGTTCGCCTTCGTTCCACGGCAGAAGAGCTTGGTCCAGCTGGCCGCTCTTTCAGCAGCCCTCCTGATCCTGCTGCAGCTGACGCTCCATCACTGGTTCTACCTTTACGTGGCGTGGTTCTATCCGCTGCTGCTCATCGCGCTGGCAGCATCACCTGCTCGAACGAGTCGGCCAGACCTCGGTCGTTCACTTCCACAAGCGCCCCCATCACCCACACGTCCTCCTCAGCCGTTTCAAACCGAGTCGGCATCTGGGTGATCAAGGAGCGGAGTGCCTGCTCCGGTTTCACTCCCAGCACACTCGTCCGTGATCCGGTCATCCCAACGTCTGAGATATGGGCCGTCCCTCCCGGGAGAACGCGGCCATCCGCCGTCGGCACGTGGGTGTGGGTTCCGAAGACCGCCGCCGCCCGCCCGTCGAGGTGCCAGCCCATCGCCACCTTCTCGCTCGAGACTTCGGCGTGGAAGTCGACGACCACCGCGTCCTGCTCGTGGTGGTCGAGGATCGAGTCGATGGTGTCGAAGGGGGAGCGGGCGACCCGGAGGCCGACGCCGCCGCTGAGGTTGACGACCCGCACCCGCATCCCCTCGACCTCGACCACCGTGTGGCCGCGGCCGGGGTTCGACTGGGGGTAGTTGGCCGGGCGGATCACCCGGTCGCTGCTTTCGAGGAACTCGTAGGCCTCGCGGTGGCGGTAGACGTGGTTGCCGGTGGTGATGACGTCGGCGCCGGCGCCGAAGAGGTCGTTGGCGGTCCGCTCGGTGATCCCCATCCCGCCGGCCGAGTTCTCGCCGTTGACGATCACCAGGTCCGGCGAGTAGCGCTCGCGCAGCTGCGGCATCGTCTCCCGCAGACCCTGCCGGCCGGGGCTGCCGACCACGTCGCCGATGTGTAGAACCCGCATCCCGCGCCAGACCCTATCTGCGAGATTGAACGAGGTGGTCGATCCAGCGCAGAGGGAAGCGATCCTGAGGCGGGCGCTGACCTATCCGTACGCGGCGCCGGAGCGCTCCTACCTCTACCGGGAAGGGCGGGCGGAGGAGCTGCCGGAGGAGTTCGATCTCGACGGGCGCAGGCCGCTGATCGCCTACGGGGCGAACGCCGCGCCCGAGGCGCTGGCGCTGAAGCTGGCGGCGCTGCCGGGCGAGCCGCTGCCGGTGGTGCGCTCGCAGCTGCGCGGCTTCGACGTCGTCTACTCCGCCCACGTCTCTCCCTACGGCGCCGTCCCGGCGACGCTGCTGGAGAGTCCGGGCACGATCGCTCCCGTCTTCGTCGTCCACCCGACCGAGGAGCAGCGCGCCCTGCTGGCCGCGACCGAGCTGAACTACGACCTCGTCCGGATCGGCGACGCCCAGGCCTACCGCAGCAAGCACGGCTGCCTTGAAATCGACGGCTCAGCCGTAGCGCTGGCGGCGATCCGCTCCCAAGGTCGCACCCTGCCGGAGCTGGACGAGCCGGCGGTGCTCGAGCGGGTTCGGGCGCTGCTCGAGCCGGAGCTGGAGCTGGAGGAGTTCGTCCACGCCTGCATCGCGCGCGGCGGGATCAAACCGCTGCGAATCGGCGCAGGGCGAAGCGGGCGATGAGCGCGTAGGCGGCGCAGAGCAGCGCCAGGTGCAGGAGCGGCCCGCCGATTCCCGGGCCGGCCTCGTCGAGCGCGGCGGTGATCGCCTGCAGCGCCGGCTTGAAGGGGAAGAGGGCGGTGAGGTAGCGGATCGCGTCGAAGGCGACGGGGCCGACCGCGCCGGAGGGGATGAGGGAGAGGAAGGCGATCGGCAGGGTGACCATGAAGGCGAGCAGGGAGACCGCGCGGACCTCGCGCGCCGCCGCTCCGAGCGCGGCGCCGGCCGCTCCCAGGGCCGCACCCGAGAAAAGGATCGCGACCAGCCAGAGGCCGACCCGGTCCAGTTCGAGCGGGACGAAGAACTGCATCCCGAGCAGCATCAGGAGGGTCACGACCAGCCCGACGGCGACCCCGAGCAGGACCTTCTCCCCGAGCAGCGCCCCGGGGGAGACGAGGCCGCGGGTCAGCCGCGAAAAGGCGTTCTCCTCCCGCTCCAGCGCCAGCGACCCGGCGACCAGGAGGACGACGACGAAGGCCAGGGTCAAGGTCGCGGCGACGGCGATCGCGAAGATTTCCAGCGGCGGGCTGGCGCCGCCGACCACCACCTTGTCGACCGCGATCGGCTGCGCCAGCCGATCGATCAGCGGTTTGGCGACGTCGAGGTTGTCGCGCGCCTGCGCCGCGAACTCGGTCACTTCCTCCAGCGCCGGCCGCAGGTTCGGGGGCAGCGCCGGCGTCACCCCTTCGAGGATCCGCGCCGTCGCCTGCAGGCCGAGGATCTGGACCGTTTCGCCGAGCACGCTGAACTGGCCGCCGTTGACCAGCAACCCCAGGTAGCGTCCGCCTTCGGCGCCGATCCGGCGGGCGATCGTCAGGTTCGCCTGGGCCAGCAGCGAGGTGATCCGGTCGTCGACCAGTTCGGCCTTGACCGCGTTTTCCTCGTTGACCAGGACTTCGACTTCGGGCACCCCGGGGGTCAGCGTCGAGAGCGAGTTGATCTTGCTCACCAGGTCGGCGGGCAGGATCAGCGCCGCCAGCACGTCGCCGGATTCGACCTTCTCCTCGGCTTCGGCGCGGTCGCCGACGAAGATGCACTCGACCCGCTTGCAGATCCGCTCCTTGACGTTTGCCTTCGGCAGCTCGGCGCCGCCGACGTTGATGCGGGTGTTCGGCGGGACTTCGTTGAGGAAGGCGACCCGCGGGTCCTCCGGCCCGCGCGAGATCGCGAAGCCCACCAGCACCGCGATCAGGATCGGATAGGCGACCAGCAGCACCGCCTGCAGGGGCGAGCGGCGGAGGATCTGCAGGTCCTTCAGCAGCAGCCAGCGGACGCCGCTCATCAGTGCCCCCGGTGGTGCAGGTAGGCGACGAAGGCGGTCTCGAAGTCGCGGTCGGCGGCCTCGGGCGCCTCGCGCCGCACCGCCTCGCGCAGCTCCTCGGGCGGGCCGTCGAAGAGCGCCTCACCGTCGGCGAGGACCAGCAGCCGGCCGCCGTAGCGCTCGGCCTCCTGGATGTCGTGAGTGGAGAAGATCACCGTGGTGCCGCGGTCGGCGAGGGCGGAGACGAACTCCCAGAGGCGCGAGCGCTGGCGCGGGTCGAGCCCGACGCTGGGCTCGTCGAGCAGCAGCACCGCCGGCCGCGAGAGCAGCCCGATCGCGATGTTGATCCGCTGCTGGTTCCCCCCGGACAGCCGCGCCACGATCTCCCCCCGCCGCTCCCGCAGCCCGGTCAGCTCCAGCATCTCCTCCGCCGACCCCCGCGGATCCTCATGCCCCTCGAGCCGAGCGAAGAGCAAGAGGTTCTCTTCCACCGTCAGCCGCCGATAGAGCGCCGCCTGCTGAGGCACCCACCCGATCTCGCCCTCGGTCGCCCCGACCTCGCCCTCGTCAGGCTTCGAAATCCCCGCGAGGATCGAGAGCAAGGTCGTCTTCCCAGCTCCGTTGGGGCCGATGACCGCAACCCGCTCCCCGGCAGCTGCTTTGAAAGAGACGCCGCGCAGCGCTTCCCTGCTGCCGAACCTCTTGACGACGCCGGTGGCCTCCACGGCCGGACAAGCTACTGCGCTTCCCTAGACTCAGAGCAGATGCCCTTCCCCGCCACGCGCATGCGCCGCATGCGCCGCACCGACACCCTGCGCGGCCTGGTCCGCGAGACCGAGCTTTCACCGTCCCACCTGATCCAGCCGGCGTTCGTGATCGCCGGCGAGGACGTGCGCGATGAGGTGCCCTCGATGCCCGGCATCGAGCGCTTCTCGATCTCGCACCTGGTCGATGAGGCGGGGGAGATCGCCGAGGCCGGGATTGGCGCGCTGATGCTGTTCGGCATTCCCGCCGCCAAGGACGAGGCCGGCTCTGGCGCCTACGACGACGAGGGGATCGTGCAGATGGCGGTGCGGGCGCTGAAGGAGGCGCATCCCGACCTCGTGGTGATGACCGACGTCTGCCTCTGCGAGTACACCTCGCACGGCCACTGCGGCGTCATCCGCGACGGCAAGACCGAGGTCGACAACGACGTCACCGTCGAGCTGCTGGCGAAAACGGCGATCTCGCATGCGCTCGCCGGCGCCGACGCGGTCGCGCCCAGCGACATGATGGACGGCCGGATCGGCTCGATCCGCTTCCAGCTCGACGAGGAGGGCCACCCCGACGTGCCGATCGTCGCCTACAGCGCCAAGTACGCCTCCGCCTTCTACGGGCCCTTCCGCGACGCCGCCGACTCGACGCCGGAGTTCGGCGACCGCCGCGGCTACCAGATGGACCCGGCCAACGCCGCCGAAGCCGTGCGCGAGGCCGAGCTCGACCTCGAGGAGGGCGCCGACATGCTGATGGTGAAGCCGGCGCTCCCGTACCTGGACGTCGTGCGCCGGGTCAAAGAGGCGACCGGCGCCCCGGTTGCCGCCTATCACGTCTCCGGCGAGTACTCGATGCTGAAGGCCGCCGCCGCCAACGGCTGGATCGACGAGCGCGCCGCCGTGGTCGAGACGCTGACCTCGATCCGCCGCGCCGGTGCCGACGCGATCGTCACCTACTACGCGAAGGAGGCCGCGGCATGGCTTCGGTGAAAGTGCCGCAGTCGAAGGCGCGCAGCCGCAAGGGCGGCTCGGCGATCCCGCTCGACGAGACCGACAAGCGGCTGATGAACCTGCTGCAGTCGAGCTTCCCGCTCGATCCCGAGCCGTTCGCCCTCGTCGCCTCCGAGGCCGAGCTCGAGCTCGACGACGTCCTCGCCCGCACCCAGCGCCTGCTCGACGGCCGGATCATCCGCGAGATCACGCCGATCTTCGACACCCGCGCGCTCGGCTACGAGTCGATGCTGGTTGCGGCGAAAGTCGACGCCGAGCACCCGCAGCGGGCGGCGCAGATCGTCAACGCCCACCCCGGCGTCTCCCACAACTACCTGCGCACCCATGAGTTCAACCTCTGGTTCACGATCGCCACCCCGCCCGACTCCGAGCTCGGGCTCAAAGGGACGCTGGACGCGCTGATCGAGGAGACGGGCGCCGAGTCAATGCGGGAACTGCCGACCCTGACCCTGTTCAAAATCAACATGAACCTGGAGATGGAGAAGGGGACTGAGGCGCTCGCCGCGCCGGTCGAAGCGGCCCCTCCCCGCGAGCTCGAACCGCAGCCCTACGACGAGGACGACATCGCCCTGATCAAGGCCCTGCAGGGTCCGATGGAGGCGGTCGCCCGCCCCTACGACACCGCGGCCTCCGAGCTCGGGATCTCGACCGAGGAGCTGCTCGACCGCCTACGCGGGATGGTCGACCGCAAGATCCTCCGCCGCGTCGCCGCGATCCTCTTCCACCGCCGCGCCGGCTTCTCGGCCAACGGCATGGGTGTCTGGAAGGTGCCCGAGGACAAGATCCTCGAGGTCGGCGGCCGCATGGCCTCCTTCCGCGGCATCTCCCACTGCTACCAGCGGCCCACCTACGAGGACTGGCCCTACAGCGTCTTCACGATGGCCCACGGCCGCTCGAAGGAGGAGTGCGACGCGGTCCTCGACGCGATCGCCGCCGAGTGCGGGATGGGGCCCGACGACCGCGCCACCCTCTACTCCTCGACCGAGTACAAGAAGATCCGCCTCCACTACTTCACCGAGGACTACGCCCGCTGGGAAGCGGAGCATTCGTAGGCCCCAGTTGACGGGCGACCTGTTCGATCGCGCGCAGCGAGTTCTTCCCGGCGGCGTCAACTCGCCGGTCCGGGCGATGCGGCAGATCGGCCGCGACCCCGTCTTCGTCGAACGCGCCGAAGGCTGCTGGCTCTTCGACGTCGAGGGCAACCGCTACGTCGACTGGATCGGCTCCTGGGGGCCGATGATCCTCGGCCACGCCGAGCCGGCGGTGGTCTCGGCCGTGATCGAGGCCGCCAAGCGGGGAACGAGCTTTGGCGCCGCGACCCTGGCCGAGGTCCAGCTGGCCGAGGAGGTGGCGGCGCGGATGCCCTCGGTGGAGATGATGCGGATGACCAGCTCCGGGACCGAGGCGGCGATGAGCGCGGTGCGGCTGGCGCGGGCGGTGACCGGCCGCGAGGTCGTGATCAAGTTTGCCGGTGCCTACCACGGCCACTCCGACGGCCTGCTCGCCGACGCCGGCTCGGGCCTGGCGACGCTGGGCGTGCCGGGCAGCCCCGGCGTGACCGCGGCGCAGGCGGCGGCGACGGTGGTGGTGCCGTGGAACGACCCCGACGCGGTCGGCCAGGCGCTCGCCGAGCACGAGGTTGCGGCGCTGCTGGCCGAGCCGATCGCCGCGAACATGGGCGTCGTCCCGCCGGCCGAGGGCTTCCTCGAGTTCTTGCGCGAGGCGACCCGCGAGGCGGGCGCGCTGCTGATCTTCGACGAGGTGATCACCGGCTTCCGCGTCGCCCGCGGCGGCGCCCAGGAACTGCTCGGCGTCGAACCGGACCTGACGGTGATGGGGAAGGTGATCGGCGGCGGCCTTCCCGCCGCGGCCTACGGCGGCCCGCGCGAGCAGATGGAACGGATCGCGCCCGCCGGCGACGTCTACCAGGCGGGGACCCTCTCCGGAAACCCGCTCGCGGTCGCCGCCGGGCTGGCGACGCTGGCACAGCTTGACGCCGCCGCCTACGAGCGCCTGGGCGAGCTGACCGACCGGCTCGCGCGCGGCTTCGAGCAGCTGGCGGCCGAGCGGCCGCTGCAGGTCGCCTCGGCCCCGGGCCTGGTCACCCTCTTCTTCAGCCCGGTCGCGGTGGTCGACTTCGCCACCGCGACCGCTTCGGACACCGAAGCCCACGCCCGCTTCTGCCGCGCCCTGCTCGACCGCGGCATCTACCCGCCGCCGGCCCAGTACGAGGCCTGGTTCGTCTCCCTCGCCCACGACGAGGCGACGATCGACCGGACCCTGGAAGCCGCTGCCGAGGCCCTCGACGAGGCGCTGCGGTGAAAGCGCTGCAGGCGCTCGCGGATCAGCTCCGCGGCGAGGACACGCCGATCGCCCCGCACGTCGTCGACCCGGCCGAGCCTTCGCAGCTCGGCGAGCTGGCCGGCGGCGGCGAGCACGCGCTCGTCATCGAGGCGGTCCGCGAGGGCTACCTCCTCCACTATGAGCAGCCCCGCCTCCTCGCCGGCCACGACTCCGACCTCGCCCTGCTGGCCGGCGACTACCTCTACGCCCTCGGCCTCGACCGCCTCGCCGCCCTCGGCGACGCCCGCGCCGTCGCCGTCCTCTCCGACCTGATCAGCACCTGCGCCCGGCTCCAGGCCGAAGGGGAAACCGCGCCGATCGAGAACCTCTGGCGCAGGGCGGCGGCGGGGATCGGCTCGGCTTCCGGGAAGTCCGCCCTGTGTGATGCAAGTCACAGCCCCTAATCAATATGCTTCTAAGCCCTACGCGGAACGACTTTGGCTGACGACGGGAAACAGGTAAACGGGGTTCAAGAGCCCCCGATGCAGGAGCGGGCGAAGCCCGACCCGCCCGGCTATTTCGAGGGCGAGTCGATGACGCGCCGCCGCGTCTTCACGGTCGGCGCCCAGGCGCTTGGCGGGCTCGCCGGCGCCGGGATCATCCTGCCGGCCGTCGGCTTCGCCGTCGCCCCGATCTTCCACCGCGGCAAGGAGCGCTGGGAGGCCGTCGGCCCCGTCTCCGACTTCGTCGAAGACACCTACCGCCAGGTCGTCTTCACCGAAACCGAGGGCATTGGCGACGCCGGCAAGACCACCGCCTACGTCCGCAAAAGCTCCGAGGAGCTGGGCGAAGAATCGGGCAAGTTCGTCGCCGTCTCCAACCGCTGCGCCCACCTCGGCTGCCCGGTCCGCTTCGTCGAGGCCGCCGGCAACTTCATCTGCCCCTGCCACGGCGGCGTCTACGACTTCCAGGGCAAGCGGATCGGCGGCCCGCCGGTGCGCCCGCTCGACCAGTTCCAGACCCGCGTCCGCAAGGGCCAGGTCGAGATCGGGCCCCGCTACAGCGTCACCAACCAGCTCGAGCCGGTGCGCGCCCGCGATCCCGGGGAGTTCACCGGCGGGATCTGGGAATACCTCTACCCGCCGCGGCCCTCCACCTTCCCCGCGCCCTGATGCCGAGCTTCCCGAAACCCAAGATCCCGGACTCGATCGTCCCGCCGCCGCTGCGCAAACCCGGCAAGCCGGGCACCGGCGGCACCCGCAAGGGGCAGGCGCCCAGCGATCTGAAGACCGCTCCGCCGGAGCGTCAGAGCGCCGGGGACAAACTGCTAGAGCGCGGCAAAGAGGCGCCGATCGACGCCCTCGGCTGGGTCGACCAGCGGCTCGCCGCGAGCGGCTTCCTCACCGGGATGCTCTACCGCAAGGTGCCGAAGGGAACCAACTGGTTCTACACGCTCGGCTCGGCGACGCTCTTCGCCTTCGTCGTCCAGGCCGTCACCGGCGTCTTCCTGGCGATGTACTACACGCCTTCGGCCACCCAGGCCTACGCCTCGATCTCCCACATCAACAACGACGTCCCGCTCGGACAGTTCGTGCACGGCATGCACAAGTGGGGGTCGAGCCTGATGGTGATCCTGATCTTCCTCCACATGGGGCGGACCTTCTTCTTCGGCGCCTACAAGTACCCGCGCGAGCTCAATTGGGTGATCGGCGTCGTCCTCCTGATCCTGACGATGACGATGGCCTTCACCGGCTACCTGCTGCCGTTCGACCAGCGCTCCTTCTGGGCCTCGATCGTCGGCATCAACATCAACGGCACCGGCCCGGTCGTCGGCCCGTACCTGAGCGACTTCCTCCGCGCCGGCCCCGAGCTCGGCGCGACCACGCTCTCCCGCTTCTACGCCATCCACATGCTGCTGGTGCCGGGGGCGATCATCGCCCTGATCGGCGCCCACATGTACCTGGTGGTCAAGCTCGGGACGACGGCGCCGCCGTGGATGAAAGCCGAGCGGCCGAAAGGCGCCTCGCCGCTGTCCCAGCTCGATGCCGGCGGCAACGGCAACGGCAACGGCCGCGTCAGCGGCAACCGGGTCGACGGCGCCCCCGCCTCCGGCGAGGGCAGCAACGGGGCCGCCTCGTGAAGCCGCAGGACAAGCAGAAGTACCTCGAGGAATACGAGCTCCTGAAGAAGAAGGGGAAGCCGTTCTTCCCCTACGCGGTGATGAAGGACTCGGTGATGGCGCTGATCGTCGTCGCCGTGGTCATCGCGATGTCGCTGATCCTCGGCGCCGAGCAGGGGCCAAAGGCGGACCCGACCTCGACCACCTACGTGCCGCGCCCGGAGTGGTACTTCTTCTTCCTCTTCGAGCTCCTGCGCGTGATCAAGCCCCCGGAGCTGGTCCCGATCGCGACGATCGGCATCCCGACGATCTGCATGGTCCTGCTGCTGCTGCTGCCGTTCTACGACCGCGGCCCGGAGCGGCGGCCGGAGCGGCGCCCGATCGCCACCACCGCCGGGATCATCACGATCATCGCGATGGGCTACCTCACCTACCTCGGCGCCACCGGCGGCTCCCCCACCGAGATCGACATGTCGGTGGCCAAGCAGTACGAGCCGGGCAAGGAGGTGGTCGCCGGATCCGGCTGCCTCGCCTGCCACAAGCTCGGCGAGAACGGCAACAACGGCCCCGGTCCCGAACTGACCCACATCGCCTCCCGGATCCCGCGGGCTGCGATCATCCGCTCGGTTGAAATCGGCCCGGGCATCATGCCCTCCTTCCGCGAACTGCCGCCGAAGAAGATCGAACAGCTGGCCGACTTCCTCTCGTCTCTCGACTAGACAGCTGGCCAGGGGCGGGCGCGACCCGAATCCCATGGACACGATCAACGACAACCGCCACTCGCCGGACTTCGCCGGCCAGGTCAACCGCATGTTCGACCGGGTCGCTGGTCGCTACGACGCGCTCAACTCGCTGATGACCGCGGGGCTGCACCACCGCTGGCGCGAGCGGGCGGCGGCGCAGACGCAGCTGCAGCCCGGCGACTCCGCGCTCGACGTCTGCTGCGGCACCGGCGACCTGGCCCTCGAGCTGGCGCGGCTGACCAGCCCCGGCGGCCACGTCGTCGGCAGCGACTTCTCCGAGCCAATGCTGGACTTGGCGCGGGAGAAGGCGGCCGAGCGGGGCGCCGACGGCGTCCGCTTCGAATGGGCCGACGCGCTCGAGCTGCCCTACGACGGCGAGCGCTTCGACGCGGTCACGGTCGGCTTCGGCGTCCGCAACCTCGCCGACCTCGACCGCGGCCTGCGCGAGATGGCGCGGGTGCTGAGGCCCGGCGGCCGCCTCGTCATCCTCGAGATCACGCAGCCGACGCGGCCGCCGCTCTCGGTCTTCTTCTCGCTCTGGTTCGACCGCATCGTGCCGCTGCTCGGCGCCTTCTCCAGCAACCCCGAGGCCTACGCCTACCTGCCCGAGTCTGTCCGCAGCTTCCCCAGCCCCCGCGGCCTGGCGGAGAAGATGGACGGCGCCGGCTTCACGGAGATCCGCTACACGGTGCTGGCCGGGGGGATCATCGCGATCCACTCCGGCACCCGCCGGTGACCCGGCCCTCCTCGGTACCGCCGCCGGTGACGGCGGTCCTCGACGCTTCCAGCCGCTGGCTGCCGGCGCGGCTCGGCGAGGTGGAGGAGCTGCTGCGCGCGGCGGTCGCCGGGCACGGCGAGACCCTGGGTGAGGACGCGGCGGCGACGCTGGAGGCGGGCGGCAAGCGGCTGCGGCCGATGCTGGTCCTGCTCTGCGCCGGTCCGGACGGGGGAGAGCAGGCGGTGCGGGCAGGCGCCGCAATCGAGCTCGTCCATATGGCGACCCTGGTCCACGACGACGTCCTCGACGCCGCGCCGCTGCGCCGCGGGCTGCCGACCGTCGCCGCCACCTCGGGCCGCGAGCGCGCCGTCGCCACCGGCGACCTGCTCTTCTCCCGGGCCTTTGGGCTGCTCGGCGAGGCCGGCGACGCCCGCTCGGTCGCTCTCCTCGCCGACGCCTCCGTCGCCCTGGCGCGCGGCGAGCTGGCGCAGCGGCGCGACGCCTTCGACCTCGCGGTCGGCGAGGAGCGCTACCTCGAGCGCTGCCGGCTGAAGACCGCCCGCCTCTTCGAGTGCGCCTGCCTGCTCGGCCGCGACGAGCCGCAGCTGCGTGAGTTCGGCGCCGGGATCGGGCTCGCCTTCCAGCTGCTCGACGACGTCCTCGACGTCAGCGGCCCGCCGGAGCGGACCGGCAAGGCCCGCGGCACCGATCTCCTCGACGGCACGATCACCCTGCCGCTGATCGAGGCGGCGAAGAGCGACCCGAGCATCCGCGAGGTCGACCTGCACGCCCTCGACGCGGCCGCTGCGGAGGCGATCTGCGAGCGGATCGAGGCCACCGGCGCCCTCGAGCGGGTCCGCGCCCGCGCCCTGCAGCTGGTCGCCGGTGCCAAGGACGCGCTCGAGCGCAGCAGCTTCGAGCCCGAACAGCGCCAGCTCCTCTCCCTCGTCGCCGACGGCGTCGTCCAGCGCTACAGCTGAATCACTGTTCTTGGTCCGTCGGGCGGACCAACACCTCGTTGACGGTCGCGCGGGGCGGTCGCGTCACCACGAACTCGATCGCGTCGGCGATGTCCTCGGCCTGCAGGACCTCCATGTCCTCGAAGCGTTTGTCGAGCTGCTCTTTGACCTCGGGGCGGTTGTGGCCCTGCAGCTCGGTCGCGACCGCGCCCGGCTCGACCAGGGCGACCCGCACGTGTCGCCGGGTCACCTCCTGGCGCAGCGACTCGCTGAAGGCGCCGACGCCGAACTTGGTCGCGTTGTAGACGCCGCTGTTGCGGCGGGCGATCCGGCCGGCGACGGAGGAGATGTTGACGACGTCGGCGACGCCGCTGTCGCCCTCGGCCGCCTCCAGCAGGTGCGGGACGGCGGCTTTGGTCATGTACATCAGCCCCAGCAGGTTGACCTCGACCATCTGCTGCCATTCGGAGACCGGCGCCTCGAGCATCGGCCCCAGCAGCATCACGCCGGCGTTGTTGACGAGGACGTCGAGGCGGCCGAGCTCCTCGACGGTGCGGGAGACGGCCGCCTCCGCCGCCTCGCGGTCGCTGACGTCGAGCTCGACCGGCAGCGCGGTGCCGCCGGCACCGGCGATCTCCTCGCCCAGCTTCTCCAGCCGGTCGGTGCGCCGCGCCGCGATCGCCACGGTGGCGCCGCGGCTAGCCAGCATCCGCGCGGTCGCCTCGCCGATTCCGCTGGAGGCGCCGGTGACCAGGGCCACGGCGCCGTTCAAGTCCCTCGTTGGCATCCCTGGGCTATACCCGAAAGCCGGCCGCCGTGATCAGGCCGTCGTGGAAGCGGACCTAAAGATCGCGGTCGAGCTGATCCGGCGCCCCCTCGGCCCCGTTACCATGGACGAGATGCCAGGAAACATCGGACTTCCAGAGATCGCGATCGTCCTCGTCATCGCTCTGCTCGTCTTCGGCCCGAAACGGCTGCCAGAGCTGGGGCGCAGCCTCGGCAACGGCATCCGCGAGTTCAAAGGCTCGATCAGCGGCGACCACAACCACGACGAGGACGACGACAAACCCAAGCTCGAGGCCGAGTCGACGAAGGTCCACGGCGACCCCGCCGACGCGGAAGTCCTCCGCGACAAGTCGAGCTGAGGCGACGCGAGGATGCCTCCTCGCGTCAAGACGGTCTCGCACGAAGACCGTCTAACCCTCGTCGAGCACCTCGATGAGCTGCGCTCGCGGCTGATCGTCTGCATCTTCGTCTTCGGCGTCGCCCTGGCGCTCTGCTTCTGGCAGAACCACCTGCTGCTGGAAATCGCCCAGCACCCGCTGCCCGGCAACCACGACCGGCTGATCACCTTCGGGGTGACCGAGCCGTTCACGACCACCCTCACCGTCTCCGCCTACGGGGCGGTCGTGCTCTCGCTGCCGATCGTCCTCTGGCAGCTCTACGCCTACATCCTGCCCGCCTTCAGCACCACGGAGAAGAAGACGGTGCTGCCGATCCTGCTGCTCTTCCCGGTGCTCTTCCTCGCCGGGCTCGCCTTCGCCTACTTCGTCGTCATGCCGGCGGCGGTCCACTTCCTGCTCAACTTCAACGACGATCAGTTCAACGTCCAGCTCCGGGCCCGCGACTACTACAGCTTCTTCTCGATGACCGAGATCGCCTGCGGGCTGGTCTTCCAGATGCCGCTGGCGATCATCGCCGTCACCCGGCTCGGCATCGTCAGCGTCGAGCAGTTGAGCAAGAACCGCCGCTACGCCTACCTGGCGATCGCGATGGTCGCCGCCGCCTTGCCCGGCGTCGACCCGGTGACGATGCTCATTGAGATGGTTCCGCTGCTTGTTCTGTATGAGTTGAGTATCGTCCTCGCACGGGTGTTGGGCAGACCGCGCGAAGGAAGCGGCATGGCCACGCCCTCACCACAGGAGTAGAGAGGGAGAAGGATGGCGCAGGACGAGCACAGGATGCTTTTCGACCTCCAGCGGGGGCGGCGGAAGACTGCCGTCAAGGTGGTCTACGCAGTCCTCGCCGTGCTGATGGGCGCGAGCCTCTTCCTCGTCGTCGGTCCGCTCAACATCGGCGAAATCTTCAGCAGCAACTCCAGCGGCGGCGGCGACGTCGCCAAGCCCTACGAAGAACAGGCCGAACGGCTGGAAGCGAAACTGAAGAAGGATCCGCAGAACACGGAGCTGCTGGTGGCGCTGACGCGCGCCCAGGTGACCGCCGGCAACAGCCTGCTCTCGCTCGAACCCGACGAAGAAGACCTGACGAACGCGCTGCAGCAGTACAAGCTGGCGAGCTCCACCTGGTCGGAATACGTCGACCTGACGGACGAACCGAACGCCGGCACCGCCCAGCTCGTCGCCCCGGCGCTGCTCTCGCTGGCCGAACGCTCGCGCACCTTCGGCGAAGCGCAGCGGAACATCGAAGCGGCGACCGAAGCGCAGCAGATCGTCGCCGACCAGCGGCCGACGCTGAACTCCCTCAGCACCCTCGCGCTCTACACCTACTTCACCGGCGACTTCAAAGCCGCCGAAGCCGCGCAGGCGAAAGCCGCGAAGCTGACCCGCGCCAAATTCGAACGCGAACAGCTCGACAAACAGATGGAAGAAGTGAAGAAAAACGCGGAAAAATTCCAGAAATCGCGCAAGCAGGCGGAAGCGGCCGAAAAAGCCGCGGCGAACGGCAACAAGGGCAACCCGGAAGCCCTGCAGGCGCCGACGAACCCGCTCGGCAACAGCTTCGGCACCGGCTCGACCCTGGGCGAATAGGCGCCGCCGCGGCAGCCTCCACCCGGGCGCCCGACCTTCCTATACTTGCCGTCCCCCGGGCCGTTAGCTCAGTTGGTAGAGCAGGAGACTCTTAATCTCAAGGTCGTTGGTTCGAGCCCAACACGGCCCATTCACCCCGCCGCTCGCTACTTGTCGTTGCAGTACTTTTCGATCGCCCCGTCGATCACGGTGCCGTCGGCGAAGAGGAAGTGGCCGTGGGTCTGGAGGACGTTGTCGCTGCAGCGGGCGGAGACGTAGCTGCGCTTGCGGCCTTGGTAGCGGTAGCGGCGGCCGATCTTGGCGTCGATGTGGGTGAGCACTCCGAGGCCTTGGGCTAGAGGCGGAAGTTCGAGGCGCGCGCGGTAGCGGAAGCCGCCGTGGCGGCGTTCGATCGGGACGAGGATCGCGTAGGTTTCCGGCGCCGGTAGGTAGGTACGAGCATGAAGGACGACACTGGGGCCGGTGACAAGCGGCGGGCCGTTGAAGATCGTCAGCGGCGCCCGCTCGGTCAGCGAACCAAGGGTGGAGGCGACGCCGGCGCCGATATGGCCGGTGCCGACGATCGCGCCGCGGCAGGTCTGGCGCGCTTCCGCGGTGTCCTGCTGGGCGATCGATTCGGGCGTACAGGTCGGTAGCCCGGCGACGCTCAGTCGCCCGTCGCGATCGAAGTCGATCAGCGCTTGCAGCAGTTGCGGATGGCCGCCCCGGCGGCCGGAGATCTCGAGGTGGCCCTCGAAATCGATCGGGGCGAAGCGGTGCTTCGGCAGGGTCTGCGGCCGGAAGCCGGCGTCGGCCCGGAGGACGATGTCATTGACTTCCAGCAGGGCTTCGTCGCCCAATGCCGAGGCAGCGGCGATCGCCGCGACCACCAGCGTCAGAACGATGACCCGAGCTACCTTGGCAAGTGACATGGCGAGGTGAGAAGCACCGGGAAGTAGTCGCCGTCGGTGAACTTCGCGCTGCCCTGAACCTGCAGCCGGCCGCCGACGCAGTGGGCGTTGATGTAGCCGACCTCGCGGCCGCCGCGCTTGCGGACCGCGCCGATCTTCGCTTCGGCCAGGGTGGCGGCGCCGAAGCCGCCGGCGATCTCCGGCAGCTGCACTTCGGCCCGGAAGCCGTAGCGCCCGTTCGCCACCCGTTCGATCGCGATCGGGACCAGCAGCGCCTGCGGCGCGGGCACCGTCTCGTAGGCGTGAGCGATCAGGGTCGGGCGGCCGTGGTGGGGCGGGCCGTTGAAGAAGGAGAGGGGGGAGGCGATCGTGAACGGCGCCCGGCCCGGCATCGTCACCAGCGCCTTGCCGGTCCCCTTGCCGACCAGGGCCCCGGCGCAGCGCTTGCGCGCCACCGCCGGGGTCGTCCCCTCGAGCTTGGCGGTGGTGCAGGTCGGCAGGCCTTTGGTGTCGACGGTGCCGTTGCGGTCGAGCTGGAAGAGCAGCGTCTGCAGCGTCGGCGGCGTCGAGCCGTCCTTCGTCCCGACCCGGGTGATGCTGCTGAGGGAGACGGGCCGGTTGCCGTGGGCCGGCAGCTCCCGCGGCTTCAGGGTGGCGGTGGCGCTGACCACGACCGGCCCGACTTCAGCGGTGATCGCGTAAGCGCTCGCGCAGATCGCCGCCGCCAGCATGGCGGCGAATATGACGATCTTGCGCCCGCGTCCTCTCAGCTCACTTCCCCTTGCAGCGTTTGAACACCGAACCCTGGAGGAAGGTGCCGTCTTTGAATTTGAACTGGCCTTTGGCCTGCAGGCGTCCGTCCGGGCAGCCGGCGTTGGCGTAGCTCAGGGTCTTGCCCTTGTACTGCCATTCGCGGCCGACGCTGAGGCGGGCGTAGAGCGGGGTCCCGTAGCCGCCGGCGATTTTCGGGATCTTGGCCACGGTCTTGAAGCCGTAGCGGCCGTCGTGCACCTTCTGGATCTCGATCGGGACGACGAAGGTGGTCGGGCCCGGGACGGTCAGGTGGGCGTGCGCGAGCAGCGTCGGGTTGCCGTGCTTGGGCCTGGCGTTGAAGAGGGTGATCGGCGAGGAGGCCGGGATCGGACCTTGTTCGGGGAAGTTGACGACGGCTTTGCCGAAGCCCGTGCCGACGATCGCGCCGGGGCAGAGCTTGCGCGCCTGCGCCGTGGTCGTCGCCGCCAGTTTCCCGGGCGTGCAGGTGGGCAGCCCGCGGGTCTCGACCTTGCCGTGCTTGTCGAACCAGAGCGTCACGGTTTCCAGCACCGGCGGCGGCGAGCCGTCTTCGGATTCGATTTTCCCGAAGCCGTGGAGCTTGATCGGCGCGAAGCCATGCTTGGGCAGGGTCGTCGGCGTGAAGCCGCCGTCGGCGGTGATCACCAGGTTGGAGGCATGAAGGACGATCGCCGCCGCCGAGGCAGCGGCAACCAGCAGGACCACCCCCGCCAGCACATGCACCCTTAACAGAGTCTTCCGCACAAATTCCTCCCCTCCGTTGGCCTGACCGCCAAACTACCAGCCGTGGGAAGGCGGATCGGCAGGGGGCGTATGAAGTCTCCGAGAAGGTCAGAGGGGCACGAGCAGCCCTTGCTGCTTCGCCATCCGCGCACCGTCCTCGCGATTGCCGCGGTCTTGCTGATCGCTCTCGGCGTGATCGGAGCCGGGACCGAGAACCGCCTCGATCCGACCACCCTCGACGTGCCCGGGACCGAATCCCTGCGCGGCAACGAAATCCTCGAGGAACACTTCGGTCCCTCGGCGCCCTTCGCGATCCTGCTGCAGGGGCCGGCCAAGGCGATCGACCGCCAGGGGCCGGCAATGATCCGCGCCCTGCGCCGCCAGCCGCAGGTGACCACTCTCTCGCCGTGGGACACCGGCGCCGTCAAGCGGCTGCGGCCCAAGCCCGACGAGGCCCTCGTCCTGGTCGACTTCCACGTCGGCACCCGCACCGCGGTCAACGACGTCGTCCCGCACCTCAACCACGTCCTCGACGAAACCGTCCACGAACCGGTGGAGGTGACGCAGACCGGCTACGCGACCCTCTCGCGGGCGATCCAGGACGAGAGCATCGACGCGACCAGGAACGGCGAGCTGCTCGCTTTCCCCTTCCTGCTGGTCATCCTCCTGCTCGTCTTCCGCTCGCCGATCGCGGCGGCGATCCCGCTCGCCTTCGGCGCGATCACCGTGGTCGCCTCGCGCGGCATCCTCTACTTCTTCACCGGCTGGTTTGAGATCGACGCCTTCGCCCTCACCGTCTGCTCGATGATGGGGCTGGCGCTGGGGGTCGACTACTCGCTGCTGCTGGTCTCCCGCTTCCGCGAGGAGCTGGCGGCGGGGACAGCGCCGGCCGACGCGGCCCGGCTGACCCGCCTCCACGCCGGCCGCACGGTGGTCTTCGCCGGCAGCACGCTGCTGCTCTCGATGATCGTCTCGCTGTTCCTGCTGCCGGGGGCGCTGCTCGCCTCGCTGGCGGGGACGGTCTGCATGGTGGTGATCCTCAGCGTCACCGTCGCCACGGTCTGCGGGCCGGCGATCCTCACCCTGGTCGGTCCCCGGGTCAACCTCTGGCGGATCGGCGGCCCCCCGCGGGAGGGGCGCTCGCGGTTGATGGTCCTGGTCAGCGGGGCGCTGCGCCGGCCGGCGGTGGCGACGCTGGTGATCGGGCTCGTCCTGCTGGTCTTCGCCGGTCCGGCGATCGGCTTGAAGACCGGGCCGCCGAGCCCCGAACAGCTGGCGAGGGACAACCCGGCGCGCCAGGACGCCGAACTGATCGACCAGACGATCGGGCAGGGCTGGGACGCTCCGTTCCAGGTCGTCGCCGTCTCCCGCGAAGGGCCGATCACCGGCGCCAAGAACCTCGCCGCGATCAACGAATTCCAGCGCAAGCTGGCGAAGACGCCGGGGGTGCAGGCCGTGATCGGGCCGGAGCGGGCGACGAAGCGGGTCGAGCCCCTGCAGGAACTCGGCAACGCCGTCCTCTCCTCGAAAGGCAACTACGGGCCGGTCAAGCAGCTCGGCAAGCTCGGGCGCAGCCTCGCCGTGGCGGCCGGCGGGGTCGGTCAGCTGCGGGAAGGGATCACCGAAGCGAGCAGCGGCGCCGGGTTGCTGGCGACCGGAGCCGGCCGAGCCGGAAAGGGGGCGCAGCTCCTGGCCAACGGGCTCGGCCGGGCGACGAGCGGAAGCGCTTCGCCAAGGGGGCCGAACGGCTGGCCAGCGCCCAGGAAACGGCGGCGCTGGGGGCGCTCAACATCAAGCTGGCGCTGAAGGTCAGCTTCATCCCGGGCTTGCGCAGTAACGCCCAGCGGCGCAGCGAAAAGGTGCAGAAGTCGACCGAAGCCGACGGCACCGAAAAGCTGCCGGAACTGATCGAACCGGCGAAGTTCACCGAAGAAAAGCTGAAGGAAGCGCTGGCGAAGCTGCAGGCGATGACGGTCGGCAAAGAGGACCCCGAATACGCGGCGGCGCTGGAGGCGGTGCGCCGCGCGACCGCGGCGGTCACCGGCACCGACCCGATCGACGGCACTCCGTATGACCCGGTGCCGAGCACCCCGGAGATCGAGCCGTACAAAGGCCTGCCGGTCGAACTGGCGGCGCTGCAGGAACGGCTGCTCGCCGACGCCGACGACGCCAAGCACATCACCGACACCCTGAGCTCGGCGATCAAGGAACTGGAAAAAGTCGGCAACGGCGCCGCCAAATTGACCGAAGGTCTGGAAAAGCTGCACCGGGCCGACCTCAAGCTCGCCTCCGGGGCGAAGCGGCTGGCGGGAGCGGCGGAAACGCTCGGCAACGGGCTCTCCCGCCTCAGCGGCGGCGCCGAAGCGCTGGTCGGCGGGATCGACCGCCTCGGCGGCGGCGCCGAAACGCTGGCCGCCGGCCTGCTCGGCGGGGCCGAAGAATCCGCCCCGCTGGAAACCGGCCTCGAAGAAGCGAGCGTGCAGGTGCTGGACGGCAAGCGCCGGATCAACCGCCAGGCCACGCAGGTCGCCGAAACCACTCCCGGGCTCTTCAACTCCGGCTACTTCGTCCTCTCGGCCCTCGACGGGACGCCGCCGGGAACGCGCGAAAAGATCAACGAAACGATCGACCTGCGCAAGGGCGGCCAGGCGGCGACGATGCTGGTCGTCTCCGACTACGGCTTCAACACGCCGGGTTCGATCCGGCTGAACAAGAAGCTCAACCGCGACGCCGCCAACCTCTCCGAGGAAGCCGACCTGACGACCGCCGTCGCCGGCGGCGCCGCCCAGCTCAACGACTACAGCCACGTCACCCGGCAGCGGATCCCCTGGATCGTCATCGCGATCACGATCGCCACCTTCCTGATGCTGATGGTCGTGCTGCGGGCGCTGCCGCTGGCGGCGATCGCGGTCGTCCTCAACCTGCTGACGGTGGCAGTCGCCTTCGGCGTCCTCACCGTCCTCTCCGACATCCCCGACGACTGGCCGCTCGGCGGCCACAACTACATCGACGCGGTCGGGGCGACGTTGATCTTCGGCCTCGTCTTCGGGCTCTCGATCGACTACGCGGTCTTCCTGCTCAGCCGCATGCGCGAGCACTACGACACCCACGGCGACAACGCCGCGGCGGTCAACTTCGGGCTCGAGCGGACCGCCGGGGTGATCACCGGCGCGGCGGCGATCATGATGGCCGTCTTCATCGCCTTCGCCGGCGCTCCGATCGCCACCGTCAGCCAGCTCGGCGTCGGTCTCACGGTCGCCGTTCTGCTCGACGCGACGGTGGTTCGGATCGTCCTCCTGCCGGCCCTGATGCTCCTGCTCGGCGACCGCGTCTGGTGGCTGCCGAAGCCGCTCGCCCGCGTTATCCCGAAATTCAGCGTCTGATCGACGCTGAAAACGCGTTGATTTCCAGTTAAGTCCCTGCTCAGTGAGGGCTTGGCAGGGACCCCCTCGGATACGATCCAGCAGCCGTTCTGCCGGCTCGGAGGGACCGGGGAACCTGAAAGCAAGCGACTATTCGTGGCTGCAAAACCCTTAGGCGAGGAGAAAAAACCGGCAGCGTCCCGGGGGACCACCCCAGCCCGGGTGGCGGTGATCGCTGCCCTCGCCGTCGCGGTGATCGTCCTCGCGGTCGTCCTCTTCAGCGGCGGCGGCGGCCACAAGTACACGCTCGTCTTCCAGAACGCGGGCCAGCTGGTGCCCGACAACCAGGTGCTGATCGGCGGCTCCCCGGTCGGCTCGGTCGAAAGCATCGGCCTCACCGACGACAACCTCGCCGAGGTCCACGTCGAAGTCGACCAGGAGCTGCACGAAGGGACGACGGCGACGATCCGCGCCACCTCGCTCTCCGGCGTCGCCAACCACTACGTCTCGATCAGCCCCGGGCCGAACAGCAGCCCGGCGCTCGACGACGGCGCCGAGCTCGGCCTCTCCTCGACGACGACGCCGGTCGACATCGACCAGTTCTTCAACACCTTCCCGCCGCGGGTGCGCCAGGGCCTTGCCAACTTCATCAAGGGCAACGCGGAGCTCTACTCCGGCCAGGGCAAAAACGCCAACGAGGCCTACAAATACTTCGGCACCGCACTCAACCGCACCAGCGCCTTCGCCCGCGAACTGAACGCCGACCAGCGCCTGCTCTCGCGCTTCATCGTCAGCTCGGCCCAGCTGACCACCGCCGTCGCCGGCCGCGGCGAACAGCTCTCGAGCGCGGTCACCAACGCGACCACCGCCTTCGACGCGATCGCCAGCCAAAACGAAAACTTCGACGCGACCCTGCGCGAGCTGCCGCCGGTGCTGCGGCAGTCGAACACCACCTTCGTCAACCTCCGCGCCGCCCTCGACGACCTCGAACCGCTGGTCAACACGGCGAAGCCGGCGACCAAGGAACTGGCGCCCTTCCTCGCCGAACTGCGGCCGGTTTTCCAGAAGCTCGTCCCCTTCACCCACAACCTGCGTCTGGTCGTCTCGCGGCCGGGCAGGGCCAACGACGCCGCCGACCTGCTGGGGACGCTGCCGCAGGTCCAGCAGCTCGCCTCCCACGCCTTCCCGCACGCAGAACAGGGGATCGAAGACTTCCAGCCGAACCTCAACTTCATCCGCGCCTACACGCCCGACTTCTTCAACGCGCTCAGCAAGCTCGGCCAGGTCGCCGGCTACTACGACGGCAACGGCCACTACGTCCGCGCGGTCACCGCTGGCCAGAACCTCTTCCGCTACAACGGCGAAAGCTCCGAACTGGAACCGATCAAGAAATCGGAACAGTTCGATCCCTTCGAAAACGTCCACACCCACCGTCGCTGCCCCGGCGGTGCGACCCAGCCGGCCGCCGACGGTTCCAACCCCTGGGTGGGCGGCGACAGCGTCGACTCCTCTGAATGCAACCCCGGCGACGTGCCCCCCGGACCAAACGGCTGATACTCGCGGCGGCAGTGGTGGCGGCGGTCGTCCTCGTCGTCCTGGTCGTCGCCGGCGGCGACGACTCAAGCGACGGCTACGAGGTGCGGGCGATCTTCGACAACGGCGGCTTCATGGTCACCGGCGAGCAGGTGCGGGTCGCCGGCGCCAACGTCGGCACGATCGAAGAGGTCAACGTGACGATGCCCGACGACGTGGTCGCCTACAGGAAGGGCAAGCCGGTGAAGAAGGCGGGCAAGGCGATCATCGTCATGAACATCAGCGACCCCGGCTTCCAGGACTTCCGCCAGGACGCCAGCTGCCAGATCCGGCCGCAGTCGCTGATCGGCGAGAAATTCGTCGACTGCCGGACGACCCTGCCCCGCGCCCCCGGCAGCGAGCCGCCGCCGCCGCTGAAGCGGATCCCCGACGGCCAGCCCGGCGCCGGCCAGTACCTGCTGCCGCTCGGCAACAACGGCACCAGCGTCGACCCCGACCTGATCAACGACATCTACACGCTGCCCTACGCGCAGCGATTCCGGCTGATCCTCAACGAACTCGGCGCCGGCCTCGCCGGCCGCGGCGAAGACATCGAAGTCCTGGTCAAGCGGGCAAATCCGGTCCTGCGCGACGTCGACCGCTTCTTCGGGGTCCTCGCCGCCCAGCGCAACCAGCTGGCGCAGCTGGCGAGCAACTCGGAGGAAATCCTCGGCCCGCTCTCGCGCGAGCGCGAACACGTCGCCGGCTTCTTCACCAACGCCGGCGCCGCCGCCGAGGCGAGCGCCGAAAAGGGCCCGGAACTGGAAGAAGCGCTGCAGAAGTTCCCCACCTTCCTGCGCGAATTCCGCAAGACGATGGTCAGCCTCAAGACCTTCTCCGACGCCGGCACGCCGCTGTTCGAAGACTTCGGCACCGCCGCCCCCCAGCTGACCGACGCGACCCGGACCCTGACCCCGTTCTCCGAAGCCCTGACGGTCTCGCTGAAGAGCCTCGGCAACGCCGCCGAAGCCGCGGGGCCGGAATTCGCCAAAGCCGACCCGGTCGTGCGCCAGGCGAGCATTCTCGCCAAGTCGGGCGTGGTGCCGACGGAACAACTGGCGAAGCTGCTGGTCGACCTTAAAAAGACGAAAGGCTGGGACGGCCTCGTCAATCTGATCTACAACACCACTGCCTCTCTTAACGGCTTCGATCAGTATGGCCACTTCGGCCGCACGCGTCTGTCGCCTACCACTTGCGTCGAATATTTCGCCGGGCCTGGTGGATATTCGGGCTGTGTTGCTCGGTTCAATGGGTCGGGCGCAACCATCTCGTCAGCGGCTACTAGTCCGGCTGAACTACTGCGTCTGCTCGAAGAAAAAGCTGCCGAAGAAAATGGCGGGACCTTGGCGGAAGGTGGATCCGCGATTGGCGTCGGCCAGAAAAACATCACCTCGCCCGAAAGCGAAGCAGCAGCGGAAGAAGGCGAAGCCGAAGTGGCCGAAGCCTCGGAAACCGGCAGCGGCACCAAGCCGCTCCTCGACTACCTGCTCGGACCATGAGGAACCGCAGCGGCATCAGCGGCGTCCCCAGCAGCCCGGTCCTGGTCGGGGCGGTCACCGTGCTGGTCGTCATCGTCGCCGTCTTCCTCGCCTACAACGCCAACAACGGCCTGCCCTTCGTCTCCACCTACAACCTCAAGGCGCGGGTGCCGAACGCCGACGCCCTGGTCAAAGGCAACGAGGTGCGGATCGGCGGCGTCCGCGTCGGCGTCGTCAAGAAGGTCGTCCCGGTCAACCTCGGCGACGGCAAGGTCGCGGCCGAACTCTCGCTCAGCCTCGACCAGAGCGCCGAACCGCTGCCGGTCGACTCGACGATCACGGTGCGGCCGAAGTCGGCGCTCGGGCTGAAGTTCCTCCAGGTCACCCCGGGGGACTCGAAGAAGGGCTTCGAAGCCGGCGAAACGATCCCGGTCACCGCGTCCCACCCCGAACCGGTCGACATCGACGAATTCTTCAGCATGTTCGACGAAGAAACCAGGAAGGCGATCCGGCAGAACCTGGCCGGCTTCGGCAACGCCCTCGCCGGCCGCGGCCCGCAGCTGAACGAAGCGTTCGGTGCCCTGCGCCGCGCCGTCGTCAACGGCCAGCCGGTGCTGCGCAAGATCGTCGAACCGAGCTCCAACTTCGCCGGCTTCTGGCGCGCGCTCGAGGACCTCTCGGCGACGGTGGCCCCGGTGGCGGAGACGCAGGCGAACATGTTCGCCGCCCTCGACCGCACCTTCGCCGCCTTCGCCCGGGTCTCCCGCCCCTACATCCAGGAAACGATCGAAAAGAGCCCGCCGACCCTCGACGAGGTCAACTCCGACCTGCCGGCGCTGCGGCCCTTCCTCACCGACACCGCGCGCTTCTTCACCGCCCTGCGCCCGGGCGTCAAAGCGCTGGCGAAGACCTCGCCGGTGATCGCCGAATCGCTCCACGCCGGGATCCCGGTCCTCAACGCCTCGCCGGTCCTCAACGAGCAGCTGCCGCCGACCGCGGAAGCGCTGGTCGACTTCCAGGAAGCCCCGGGGACGATGACCGGCCTCGAGCTGCTTACCGACACCAACCGGGTGCTGAAGCCCTCGCTCTCCTACATCGTGCCGAGCCAGACGGTCTGCAATTACTGGTCCCTCGCGTTTACGCAGATTGCCAACGCGGCGAGCCAGGGCAACAGCAACGGCAACTGGCTCGCCTTCATCTCGTTTGCTCCTCCGGAGGGGCCGAACAGCGAGAGCACCTTCGCCAGTGCGCCTGCCGATGATCCGGGCAAAGGAGAAAACCATCTCCATTACAACCCTTATCCGAAAACTGCAGCGCCCGGCCAGAACGATGTATGCGAAGCGGGTAACGAGAAGTTCGCTGCCGGTCAGACGGTGATTGGTCACGCTCCCGAACTCTGGGGAACCACCACGCGCGGGCAGGCTGAAAAATGAGCCGGCTTCCGGAGCGAGATCGGCGCGCGGCGGCCTCCAAGGGAGGGCGCTTCGGCTGGCGCCCCAGCAACGTGACGATCGCGATCGTCTTCATCCTCATCTTCACGATCGGGCCCTACCTCGCCTTCACCAAACACGTGCCCTTCACCAGCCACGGCTACGAGGTCAAGGCGACCTTCTCGAACTCGGCCAACATCGCCACCAACTCGCCGGTCCGGGTCGCCGGCGTCGACGTCGGCAAAGTGATCTCGACCAGCCGCGACGGCGACAACACCACCGTCACCTTCACCGTCGATGGTTCCGGCCGCCCGATCCATGACGACGCCTTCGCAGCGATCCGGCCGCGGATCTTCCTCGAGGGCAACTTCTTCGTCGAACTCGACCCGGGCAGCCCGAGCGCCCCGGAGCTGGACAGCGGCGGCACGATCCCGGTCAGCCGCACCAGCACCGCGGTCCAGATCGACGAAGTCCTCAGCGTCCTGCAGGCGCCGGTCCGCGCCGACCTCGGCCGTCTGCTCGAGGGCTACGGCAAGGCACTGACCAACGAACCGAGCGCCGCCGAAGACGCGACCCAGCTGCCGGAGGTGAAAGGCAGGAGCGGAGCGGAAGGGCTGAACGACGCCTTCAAGTACGGCGGCGACGCCGGCCGCTACAGCGCCGAGGTGACCAACGCGCTCCTGGGCACGCAGCAGCGCGACCTCGCCAAGCTGGTCGCCAGCTCGGGCCGCGCCTTCGGCGCTCTCGCCAGCCGCCAGCAGGACCTGCAGGGCCTGATCGAGAACTTCGACATCTTCACCGGCGCCCTCGCCGACCAGTCGACCAACCTCTCGGCGACGATCCGGCTGCTGGCACCGACCCTGCGCGTCACCCACGCCTCGCTGGTCAGCCTCAACCGGACGCTGCCGCCGCTGCGCACCTACGCGATCGAGCTGCGGCCGGCGGTGGCCGAGCTGCCGGGCCTGATCAGCGCCTCGAAACCGTTCCTCGCCCAGGTCCGCCCGCTGCTCTCCGGCCGGGAGGCGGGCGGCGACGTCAAGCTGCTGCAGGAATCGACGCCGGGCCTTGCCGGCGCCGCCCTCGCCGGCAAGAAGATCACCCTGCCGCAGCTCAACCAAATCAGCCTCTGCGCCAGCAAGGTGATGGTTCCGACCGGCAACGAGGTGATCAACGACAAGTTCAGCACCGGCGGCCCCAACTACCGCGAGTTCCTCTACAACCTCGTCAACTTCGCCGGGATGGCGCAGAACTTCGACGGCAACGGACCGTACGCGCGGGCGCAGGTGGGGGGAGGCCCGGCGCTGGTCGGCGAACCCAATCCCAGGGCCTCTCTCATTACCGAAAAGACCAACTACGCCCACACGATCGAAGAACCGCAGGGGACCCAGCCCCGGCTCGGCGGCAAGCCGCCGCTGAAGCCGGACGTCCGCTGCTACACCAACCCGGTCCCCGACGTCAACGGCTCCCTCGGCCAGGTCGGCCCGGCCTCGCCCTCGATCGCCGGAGCGCAGCCGTGAGCCAGCCGAGCGAAAAAGCCAACCGCTTCACTCACTTCCGCGCCTGGCTCTCGCGGCAGGCCCGCGGCCACCGCAAGGACACGATCGCGATCTTCGTCCTGGCGATCGCCGGGATCGCGATGATGCTCGGCATCTTCACCCAGCAGAAAGCCTCGCTGCCCGCCTGGCTGCCAGTCGTCGGCGAAGAATTCGAACACATCTCGGCCCAGTTCTCGACCGCGCAGGCGGTGACCCCGGGGCAGGGGCAGGCGGTCGACGTCGCCGGCATCCAGATCGGCAAGGTCACCTCGGTCGACCTCGAGAACGGCCACGCGGTGGTCGGCATGGACATCGAGCCGAAGTACATGCAGCTGATCCACTCCGACGCCAGCTTCCTGCTGCGGCCGAAAACCAACCTCAACGACATGGTCGTCGAGGTCGAACCCGGGCAGGCGAAGGGCCACGTCGAGGACGGCGCCGAATTCACCCTCGCCCAGACCGAACCGAACACCAACCTCGACGCTTTCCTCAACACGCTCGACGCCGACACCCGGCAGTACCTGCAGCTGTTGGTCGCCGGCGGCGCCCAGGGGATCGGCGGCCGCGGCAAGCAGCTCGGCAACGCCTTCCGCCGCTTCGGCCCCTTCGTCCACTACGTCGCCAAGCTGAACAAAGCCGTCGCCGCCCGCCACGTCGCCCTGGCGCGGACGATCCACGACTTCAACCTGCTGACCACCGAACTCGCCCGCCGCGAAGACTCGGTCAAGCGCTTCGTCACCTCTTCCAAAGCAGCGCTCGGCAACTTCGCCAACCAGCAGGAATCGGTGCAGGAGGCGTTCCGCGAATTCCCCGCCTCGCTGGAAGCGGCGAAAGCCGGCCTCGCCAGCTCCAACCGCTTCTCCCAGGTCGCCTACCCGAGCCTCGTCAAGCTGATCCCGCAGGCGCAGGCGCTGACCCCTGCCTTCCGGGCGACCGAGAAGCTGTTCGCCGAAACCACGGCGCCGATCCGCGACCAGATCCGGCCCTTCTCCCGCGAAGTCCGCCCGCTGCTGATCCACAGCGCCGAAGCCGCCGAACCGTTCGAAAAGACCGTGCGCAACTTCGGCAACTCGCTGAGCGGCTTCAACTCATTCCTCAACGAGCTCTCCTACAAGCCGAAAGGCAAAGAGAGCTACCTCTTCTACCTGCCGTGGCTGAACCACAACTTCAATGCCACCTTCAATCTGCAGGATGCGGGCGGCCCAACGCTGCGTGGGTTGGTGCTGATCCCCTGCTCGGCTGCTGAATTGGGCTACGGGCTTGCAAATCAAAGGACCTCATTGGGGAAGCCCTACCTTCAGACCTTGCTCGAAACGCTCGGTATCCCCCGGCAGACCGAAATCGATGTCCCCTTCCCAACCGCATCCGGGACCTGCGAAGTGCCCAGGGAAGAACCGAAATGAGCAAGCGCGCCCCCAGCACCACCCAGCTCCTGGTGATCACCGGCTTCGCGCTGTCGTGCTTCGGGATCCTGCTCTTCCTTTGGGTCACCTTCGGCGGCCCGACGCCGTTCCGCGCCAAGACCTACGAGGTCAAGATCCCCTTCAAGGAGGCGACCCAGCTCGCCGAACAGTCGGACGTCCGCGTCTCCGGCGTCAACGTCGGCAAAGTCCAGACGATCGAACTGGCGCCGAACGGCAAGCAGGCGCTGGCGACGGCGGCGATCGACGACCGCTACGCGCCGCTGCCGGAGTCGACGCGGGCGATCCTGCGGACGAAGACCCTGCTCGGCGAGACCTACATCGAACTGACGCCCGGGTCTCGCGAGGGGCCGGAACTCGCCGACGGCGGCACCCTGCCGGAGGCCAACGTCGCCGAATCGGTCCAGCTCGACGAGATCTTCCGCACCTTCAACGGCCGCACCCGCGCCGCATTCCAGGAGTGGATGCGAGAAGCGGCGGTGGCGGTCAGCGGCCAGGGCCAGAACCTCTCCTACGCGCTCGGCAGCATCGAACCGACCTTCACCGAACTGGACAAGCTCTTCCGCGTTCTCGACAGCCAACGCCTCGCGGTCGGGCAGCTGTTCCGCAACGGCGCCACCACCTTCCAGTCGCTGCGCGGGCAGAACGGCGAGCTGGCGAACCTGATCCGCAGCTCGAACGCGGTCTTCTCGACCACCGCTGAACGCAACCAGGACATCGAAGCCCTCTTCCGCGCCTTCCCGACCTTCCTCGACGAGTCGCAGCTGACCTTCAACCGCCTCAAGGGCTTCTCCGAAAACGCCGACCCGCTGATGCGCCAGCTGGTGCCGGCGGCCGAACAGCTCTCGCCGACGCTGATCTCGCTCTCGAAGCTAGCGCCGGAATCGAAGGCGCTGTTCGAAGGCCTTGGCCCGGTGATCAAGCTCGCCCCCAGCGGCTTCGCCGCCTTCCGCAAGCTCTTCCGCGACGAATTTCCGCCGCTGCTGCGGGCGGTCGACCCCTTCGTCCGCAACCTCAACCCGATCCTTGTCGGCCTCAAGCTCTACCGCAGCGACCTCACCGGCTTCTTCGGCAACCTCGCGGCCACCTTCTCCGGCGAACTGCCCCTACCGACTGGGGCACCGGAAAATGCCGAGCGCCCCCACTACTTGCGCGTTGTCGGGGGGATGAACCCCGAAACCATCTCTTCTTATCCCCGCCGCCTGTCGATCAACCGCAACAGCCCCTACAGTCCGCCGAAATGGGCCGAAGGCCTGATCGCCGGCCTCCCCAGTTTCGACACCAGGCAGTGCACCACCGGCATCACCGCCAAGCTCGATCCGAACGCCTACGAATCCGAAGCCTTCAAGGAACGGGTCGTCGCCACCGAAGGAAAAGACGCCCTCGGCAAACCCGACCCCTCCAAAAACAAAAGCCAAGAAGAAAACGCCAAAGTCCTCTTCGAACGGATTCAGGCCTACGCGTTCGCCGGCAAGTCCAGCACCTCCGAAATCGGCGCCCCGCCCTGCATCCAGCAGCGCCCCTTCGAGCCGATCTACGGCGGCGGCGCCTCCACGCAGTACCAGCACACCTTCGAACAGCCGCAGCCTTAGGGCGCGCCGGGCCGGCGCGCCCTCCTGCTTCTACGCCCGCTCGTACCGGACCAGCGAGATGCCGTCGCCGACGGTCTTCGACTCGGCCAGCTTCAGGCGGTGCTTGGCCTCGCCTTCGGGGAAGAGGCGCTTGCCATGGCCGAGGAGGACAGGGAAGACCATCAGGCGGAGCTCGTCGACCAGGCCGTTTTCGATCAAGGACTGGGCGAGGGTGGCGCTGCCGGCGACGAGGATGACGCCGTCGACTTTCTCCTTCAGGGTCGGGATCGAGTCGGCGGGGTCGCCGCTGAGGATGGTGGTGTTCTGCCAGTCGGCCCGCTCGAGGGAGGAGGAGACGACGTACTTCGGCATCCCGTTCATCTTGGAAGCGAAGCCGGCCTCGTCTTCCATCTTCGGCCAGGCGGCGGCGAAGCCTTCGTAGGTGACGCGGCCGAGCAGCTGGGCCTCGGCCTCCTGCAGCTCCTCGAGCTTGAACTTGTCGCCGTCACTGCCGCGCTCGAACTCGAACGTCCAGCCGCCATGGCGGTAGTCCTCGGCCCCGCCCGGGTCCTCGATCACCCCGTCCAGCGAGATGAACTCGGTTACGACGATCTTGCCCATGGTCTTCCTCCTCGGTTGCGGCGCGGCCTTTCCGTGCCTTCTACCGCAATGACGAACGGGAGGGGGAGAAATCGACATCGCTCAGCCCTTAGCAGGGAGTGCCGCGTCGCAAACTGAGGAAAGGGCGGATGCTCTCCGCCCGCGACCCCGAATGGGAGCCGCTGCTGAACTTCGCTCCCGACCACGTCGGCGACTTCATGTGGATGTTCGCCATCGAGCTGACCGACGGGACCCGCCTTCAGGCCTACAAGCACTACTGGAATCGCGACTACCTGCACCTGGATAACGAAGGCCGGACCTTCATCTACGCGGGCAACGAGCGCTACGAGGAGGTCAACCCACCCTGGCTCTTTTCCCGCATCCTCGGACTCGAGTTGGAGGAGCGCTATTCTGTCAGACAAAATGTCTGGCCAAATGAACCCTGGATCCGCTTCGCGCGCTCAGCGACCAAGCACCGCATCTCCCGCGAGCGGTCGCTGTACGTCATCGAGCAGTGCGGGATGCAGTTCATCCAGCGTCGTCGCAGCGCCGGCTGCCACGGTCCAGACAAGCACGTGCTGTTTCTTGGCGACGACCTCGAGGGAGTCGCGCTCGAGGTGCTGGCAGCTGAAAACGAGGAAGAGGAATTCACCGTGATCCATGCGATGAACCTCAGGGACAGGCACCTGGGTCTATACGGGGAGGCGAAGGAATGGCGAAAGTGAGGAAGACGAAAGCGACCGATGACGAAGGTCTTGGGGTGACCCTCGGCGGCACGGTGATCACGGAGGAGTTGGCCGAACAGTGGGCTGAGGAATTCGAGCACAATCCGCCGGACCCGTCCGAGTTCGAGCGCCGCTATGTCGGCCGCCCTTCGCTCGGCAAAGCCGGCCAATCGCCGCGCGTCAGCTTCCGGGCTTCGCCGAAGCTCTTCAAACGCGCGTGGAAACGGGCCGATGAAGAGGGCCGCTCGCTCAGCAGTCTCGCTCGCGAGGCGCTCGAGCGCTATCTCGATTCGTAGCGGATGAGCCCTATCGGCGGTACGGTTCCTGTCATGGAGACCGACGCCGCGCGGGAGGCTGTGTTCATGCCGGTGCGGCCGGCGAGCACCTTCGAGGAGACGGTGGAGCGGTTGGGGAGCGCGATCCGGCTGGGGTTGCTGGCGCCGGGGAGCCAGCTGCCGCCGGAGCGGGAGCTGGCACGGCGGTTGCGGATCTCGCGCTCGACCCTGCGGCAGGCGCTGACGGCGCTGGTGCAGAGCGGGCATCTGGTCGCGCAGCGGGGGCGGACCGGGGGAACGTTCGTCGCCGAGGAGCCGCCGCTCACCGAGCAGGCGGGGGAGCCGCTCGACCAAGGAGCCTGGGCGGTGCTGGATTATCGGGTCGCGATCGAGTCGGGGGCGGCGATGCTGGCCGCCGAGCGGGGCACCGCGGCGCAGTTCGACCGGCTCGACGAGCTGGTCGCGAAGATGGACGACGAGCTCGAGAACTTCGAGGAGTACCGGCGCACCGACATCCGCTTCCACATCGGCATCGCCGAGGCGGCGCAGTCGCCGCGGCTGCTGAGCGCGATGACCGACGTCGAGGCGCAGATGAGCGACCTGATCGCGCTGATCGCCCACCCGCCCGAGGTCCTGACGATCTCCAACGAGCAGCACGGTCGCCTGGTCAAGGCCCTGCGCAAAGGCGACGGCTCCCGCGCGGTGCGGCAGATGCGCGAGCACACCGAGGGCACCGAGCACATCCTCGCCGGCCTGCTGCCGGCGCCGCTGCGGCTCGAGACGGCGCGCGCTTAGGCGCGGACGCGCTCGCCCCGCGGGTCGAAGAGCGGCTCGGCGGCGACCTCGCCCTCGATCCAGCGGCCGAAGATCTCGACCTCGATCGGCGTTCCCGGCTCGCTGCGCTCGGGCGGCAGGTATGCGTAGGCGATCGAGCGCCCGACGGTGTAGCCGTAGCCGCCGGTGGTGACCCGGCCGGCGATCTCCCCGCCGACCCGCACCGGCTCGTTGCCGAGCGCGATCGACCGCGGATCCTCGAGGGTGAGGCAGCAAAGGCGCGAGCGCGGCCCGCGCTCCTTTGCCGCCGCCACCGCCTCGCGGCCGACGAAGTCACCCTCCTTGTCGAGCTTGACGCAGAAGCCGACGCCGCCTTCGTAGGGATCCTCGTCCGGGGTGATGTCGGCGCCCCAGACGCGGTAGCCCTTCTCGAGCCGGAGGCTGTCGATCGCCCGGTAGCCGCCGGCGACGATCCCGTGCGGCTGCCCCGCCTCCCACAGCGCTCGCCACAGCCCGAGCCCGTACTCGGTCGGGCAGTAGATCTCCCAGCCGAGCTCGCCGACGTAGGTCACTCGCAGCATCCGCACCGGCACGTTGCCGATGGTCGTCTCGCGCAGCGACATGTACGGGAAGGCATCGTTGCCGAGGTCCTGCGGAGTCAGCGGCTGGAGGACGTCGCGGGCCCGCGGCCCCCAGATTCCGAAGCAGGCCCACTGCGAGGTGACGTCGGCGATCCGCACGCCGTCCTCGGGCAGGTGGCGGCGCATCCACTCGCGGTCGTGGTTGCCGAAGGCGGTGCCGGTGACGATCGAGAAGCGCTCCTCGCCGAGGCGGGCGACGGTGAAGTCGCACTCGATCCCGCCGCGCCGGTTCAGCATCTGCGTGTAGGCGATCTGGCCGACGCCGCGGGCGACGCGGTTGTCGCAGAGGCCTTCGAGGAAGGCGGCCGCGCCCGGCCCCTCGATCTCGAGCTTGGCGAAGGAGGACTCGTCGAAGAGAGCGACCGCCTCGCGGGTGGCGCGGTGCTCGGCGCCGATCGCCGGCGACCAGTTCCGCCCGGCCCAGCCGCGCGGCCGCAGTTGCTCGTCCCCGGCGGCGGCGTTGCGCTCGTACCAGTTGACCCGCTCCCAGCCGGATTTCTCCCCGAAGGCCGCCTCGTGCTCGCGGTGCCAAAGGTTCGCCGGCGAGATCCGCAGCGGCCGCCCCGCCCTCCGCTCGTGGTTGGGATAGCGGATGTCGTAGTAGGTCTCGTAGGTCTCCTTGATCCGCGCGTGGGTGTAGGCGGGGGAGCGGTACTGGGCGCCGAAGCGGCGGATGTCCATGTGCCAGAGGTCGAGGCTCGGCTCGCCCCCGGCGATCCACTCGGCGACGACTTTGCCGATCCCGCCCGCCCCGGCGAGGCCGTGGGCGCAGAAGCCGGCGCAGACGAAGAAGCCGCCGACCTCGGTCTCGCCGAGGCAGAACTCGTTGTCGGGGGTGAAGGCCTCCGGACCGTTGATCAGCTTGGTGACGGTGATCTGGTCCATCGCCGGGACCCGCCGCTTCGAGTTCTCGGTGATCTCCTCGAACCGCTCCCAGTCCTCTTCCAGCAGGCGGCCGTTGAAGTCGACCGGGATCGCCTCGACCCGGCTCGGCCCGCCCGGCAGGAACGCCGGCTCGGACCGCCGCTCGTAGCCGCCCATCACCAGGCCGTCGCCATCCTCGCGGTAGTAGACGAGCAGGTCGGGATCGCGCAGGGTCGGCAGGTGGCCGCGGGTGTTCCGGTCATTTCCTTCGCTATCCGGAAGAGATGACCGGCGCGCTTCGCGGACGGCGTCGAGCGGCTGGGTGACGAGGTACTGGTGGGACATCGGGATCAGTGGCACGCGGACGCCGGCCATCCGGGCCATCTCGGCCGCGTACATGCCGCCGGCGTCGACCACGACCTCGGCCTCGACGTTGCCCTTGTCGGTCCGGACGCCGCGAACGCGGCCGTCGCGGACCTCGATCCCGGTCACCCGGGTCGAGGTGAAGATGCGGCAGCCGCCCTGGCGGGCGCCGTCGGCGAGCGCGTAGGTCAGCTGCGCCGGGTCGATGTAGCCGTCGGTCGGCAGCCAGGCGCCGCCGAGCACGCCTTCGCTCGACATCAGCGGGAACATCTCCTGCGCCTCGGCGGCGGAGATCAACTCCAGCGGCAGCCCGAAGGTCTTCGCCCAGCCGGCCTGGCGGCGCAGCTCCTCCATCCGCTCCTCGCTCGAGGCGAGGCGGATGCCGCCGCACTCGACCCAGCCGGGATCGAACTCGCTCTCCTCGCCGAGCCGCCGGTAGAGCTCGACCGAGTGCATCATCATCTTCGTCAGCGAGACCGAGCCGCGCAGCTGCCCGACCAGGCCGGCGCTGTGGAAGGTCGAGCCGCTGGTCAGCTGCGAGCGCTCCAGCAGGACGACGTCGTCCCAGCCGAGCTTCGCCAGGTGGTAGGCGAGCGAGGTGCCGCCGACCCCGCCGCCGACGATGACGCAGCGGGCGCGGTCGGGCAGCTCAGCCCGCGGCACCGCCGGCCTCTTCTAGCAGCCGCTCGAGCCGACCGTCGGCCGCCGACTCGCGCATGCGGTCGAAGTGCTTCTCGCAGTAGCCGCCGAAGTCGAACTCGATGTCGGAGATCGTGCTCTGCACCGCTCCCCACATCGCCTCGCGGAAGTCGGACATGAACCGCATCAGCTGCAGCGAGGCGAGCCGCCGCGGGCTGGCCGGCGCTTCGAAGTAGGCGACCAGCAGTGCCGCCTCGCCGTCGCCGTCGAGCTCGTTGTTGACGGCGAAGTTGCCGAGGTCGAAGTAGCGGTCGCCCATCCCCGCGTACTCCCAGTCGACGATGCGGATGCCTTGCCGGGTGCGGAGGAAGTTGGCCGAGAGGAGGTCGTCGTGGCAGGGGACGGGCTCGTGCTCGGGCCCGACCAGGGCGGTTTCGATCCGGTGCGCCGACGCCGCGGCCCACTCGTAGGAGCTGGGGACGGCGCCGCCGCGGGCCGCGATCCGCTCGGCGTAGGCCTCGACCACCCGGAAGCTCGAGAACTCGACCGGCAGCCGCTCCTCGCAGGCGTGCAGGGTCCGCAGCGCCGCGGCCACCTCGGCGATCGCCTCGGGCCGGCGCAGCTCCTCGGCTTCGATCGGCTCGCCGACGACGAAGCGGGTGACCAGGCAGGGCGGGTCGTCGAGCATCGCCACGACTTCGGGCCCGATCCCGGCGCCAGCGGCCAGCTCGCCTGCAGCGCGCTCCGCCGCGCGGTCGATCCCCAGCAGGTCGGTGTCCTTCCCCGGCAGCCGCACGACCACGTCCTCGCCGGCGAAGCGGACCTTGTAGTTGCGGTTGGTGATCCCGCCCTCGAGCGGCACCGCCTCGCCTTCGGGTTCGCCGAGACGCGCTGCAATCGGTCCCAGGGTGTCGGCGAGAGATGCCATAGCGGCGGGTAGAAGATTCTCCCCCGCCATTGACAGGGGTCAAGGGCAGGATCTAGGCTCGCCACAACCTTATAGGTCGGTTCGCAACACCTTTTCACTCATACAAGTCGAAGCTCAGGGAGGGAACCCCGTATGGAGAGCAGCGCCTCGTCCCATGCCGCCGCCGATGAAAAACGGCTCGCGGAACTCGGCTACAAACAGACCCTGAACCGGGCCTGGAGCGGCTTCTCCAACTTCGCGATCTCGTTCACGATCATCTCGATCCTCGCCGGCTGCTTCACCACCTACGGACAGGCGTGGAACAACGGCGGGCCGATCGCGATCTCGATCGGCTGGCCGCTGATCTCGATCCCGATCCTGATCATCGGCTTCTGCATGTCGGAGCTGGTCTCCGCCTATCCGACCGCGGGCGGGATCTACTGGTGGTCGGGGCGCCTCGGCGGACCGGCCTGGGCCTGGTTCACCGGCTGGTTCAACCTGATCGGATTAGTTGCAGTCCTGGCCTCCGTCGACTACGCCTGCGCGACCTTCCTCAACGTCGTCCTCGGCCTCTACGAAGTCAACCTGCTCGGCGTCAACTTCGGCGACGAAGCCCACATCCTCGGTGAGGTCTTCCTCCTCTTCGCCCTGATCCTGCTGCTCCACACCGCGGTCAACATCAGGCGAACGCACATGCTCTCGCTGGTCAACAGCATCTCGGTCTGGTGGCACGTGATCGGGGTCGCGGCGATCGTCATCGTCCTCATCCTCGTCCCCGACGGCCACCAGAGCTTCAGCTTCGTCTTCGGTCACCGGATCAACAACAGCGGCTTCAGCGACGGGATGTACTGGTTCTACGTGCTGCCGCTCGGCTTCCTGCTGACCCAGTACACGATCACCGGCTTCGACGCCTCCGCCCACATCTCCGAGGAGACCCACGGCGCCTCGGAATCGGCGGCGAAGGGCGTTTGGCGCTCGATCTTCTACTCGGCCCTGATCGGCTGGATCGTCCTGCTGGCGATCACCTTCGCCGTTACCAACGTCGACGGCGCCAACGAAGCGCTCGGCTTCGCGCCGACCCTGCTGACCGAAGCGCTGGGGACCGGCTGGGGCAAGTTCGTCCTCATCATCTCCGTCGTCGGCCAGCTCTTCTGCGGCGCCGCCTGCCTGACCAGCGCCTCGCGCATGTGTTACGCGTTCTCGCGCGACAAAGGCTTCGGCAGCCGGGCCTCGGCGAAAATCTCCACCGTCAACTCCGAGCGGGTCCCGATCTACGCCGTGCTGGCGATGGCTACGGCGGCGCTGCTGATCACCTTGCCGGCGCTGAAGGGGAACGGCGAAAACGTCCCCTTCGCCTTCTTCGCGGTCGTCTCGATCGCCGTCATCGGCCTCTACATCGCCTACGTGATCCCGATCTTCCTGCGCTGGCGCAAGGGCGACGACTTCGAGCCGGGGCCCTGGAACAACGGCCGCAAGTACAAGTGGATGAACAGCTTCGCGACCTTCTGGGTGGCGCTGATCACGGTCATCTTCTGCCTCCCGTTCACGCCGCTGGCGGTGCCGTGGAACGACGAATTCAGCTGGGAGTCGTTCAACTACGCGCCGCTGATGGTGGGCGTCGTCATCCTCCTCGCCGGCCTCGGCTGGCTGCTCAGCGCCCGCCGGCACTTCACCGGGCAGGTGCGGGAGACCGAAATCGAGGAAGCGCTCGGGGCCGAGCCCGAGGTCGGCCCGGCCCGTCCGTGAGCGGCTCGCCCACGATCCCCGCGGCGTAACGTTCCCGGCATGACCGTCGAGGAGCTGAAAGAGGCGGTCGCGGACGGCACGGTCGACACCGTGCTGCTCGCGATCGCCGACATGGAGGGGCGGCTGCAGGGCAAGCGGCTGACCGCCTCGCACTTCCTCGGCGACGTCCTCGAGCATGGGGCGGAGGGCTGCAACTACCTGCTCGCGGTCGACGTCGACATGGAAACGGTCGGCGGCTACGCGATGAGCTCCTGGGACACCGGCTACGGCGACTTCGAGATGGTCCCGGACCTGGAGACGCTGCGGCCGGTGCCGTGGCTGCCGGCGACGGCGATGGTGATGGCCGACCTGCAGTGGCACGACGGCCGCGAAGTCGTCGCCTCGCCGCGGCAGATCCTGCGCCGCCAGCTGGCGCGGCTGCAGGAGCGGGGGATGAGCGCCAACGCCGCCACCGAGCTCGAGTTCATCGTCTTCCGCAACACCTACGAGGAGGCCTGGAAGAAGGGCTTCCACGACCTCGAGCCGGCCAACTACTACAACATCGACTACTCGCTGCTGGGGACCTCGCGGGTCGAGCCGCTGATCCGGCGGATCCGCAACGAGATGGCTGGGGCGGGGATGGAGGTCGAGAACTCGAAGGGCGAGTGCAACCTCGGCCAGCACGAGATCAACTTCCGCTACGACACCGCCCTGCGCAGCGCCGACAACCACGCCATCTACAAGAACGGCGCCAAGGAGATCGCCTCCCAGGAGGAGCACTCGATCACCTTCATGGCGAAGTTCAACCAGCGCGAGGGCAACTCGTGCCACATCCACTGCTCGCTGGCGCGGGAGGACGGGTCGAACGCCTTCGCCGCCGACGAGTCGCTGTTCGAGCGCTTCGTCGCCGGGCAGCTCGCCTGCATGGACGAGCTGACGCTGCTCTACGCGCCGCACGTCAACTCCTACAAGCGCTTCGCCAAAGGCTCCTTCGCGCCGACCGCGATCGCCTGGGGCCGCGACAACCGCACCTGCTCGCTGCGGGTGGTCGGGCACGGCGAGGGGCTGCGGGTCGAGAACCGGCTGCCCGGCGCCGACGTCAACCCGTACCTGGCGCTGAGCGCGATGATCGCCGCCGGCCTGCACGGGATCGACGAGGGGCTGCCGCTGGAGCCGGTCTTCGAGGGCAATGCGTACGAGTCCGACAAGCCGCGGGTGCCCTCGAACATCTACGACGCCCGCGACGCCTTCGCCGCCAGCAAGGTGGCGTCCGAGGCCTTCGGCGACGAGGTCGTCGACCACTACCTGAACCGGGCCAACGTCGAGATCGAGGCGTTCGAGGCGGCCGTCACCGACTGGGAGCGCTACCGGGGCTTCGAGCGGCTGTGATGAACGGCGATCGGGGCAGCGGGCGGCCGACGATCGGCATCTGCGCCGCCGTCGAGCGCGTGTCCTGGGGCGTCTGGGACAGCTACGAGGTGACGCTGGTGCCGCGCAGCTACGTCCGCTGCGTGCAGAAGGCGGGCGGGATCGCCCTGGTGCTGCCGCCCGACGAGGTTGCGGTGGAAGACCCCGACGTCCTCCTCGACCGGGTCGACGGGCTGATGCTGGCTGGCGGCGCCGACATCGACCCGGCGAGCTACGGGGCCGAGCCGCACCCAGAGACCAAGGGCACCTGGCCCGACCGCGACCGCTTCGAGCTGGCGCTGGCGCGGCGGGCGCTGGAGCGCGACCTGCCGGTGCTGGGGATCTGCCGCGGCATGCAGCTGCTGAACGTGGCGCTCGGCGGGACGCTGGTCCAGCACCTGCCCGAGGCGACCGGCAGCGAGACCCACCGCACGGTGGCCGGGACCTTCAGCAAGCACCACATCCGCCTCGAGCCGGAGTCGCTGGCCTGCACGGCGGCGGGCGTCGAGGGCTTCGTCGTCTGGTCCCACCACCACCAGGGCGTCGACCAGCTCGGCGAAGGCCTGAAGGTCTCGGGATGGTCGGCCGAGGACGACCTCCCCGAGGCGGTCGAGCTCCCAGGCAAGCACTTCGCCCTCGGCGTCATCTGGCACCCCGAGGAGGACGAGAGCTCGAAGGTGATCAGTGCTCTGGTCGAGGCAGCGCGGGTAGCGGTGGCGCGATGAGCGCGATCGAGGTGATCGAGCCGGCTACCGAGCGGGTGATGGCGGAGCTGCCGCGGGCCGGGGCGGAGGAGGTCGACGCGGCGGTGGCGCGGGCGAAGGCGGCGTTCCCGGGGTGGCGGGCGGTTGCGCCGGCGGACCGGGCGAAGCTGCTGCGCGATCTCGCCGACGCGCTCGAGGCGCGGCAGGAGGAGCTGGCGCAGCTGGAGGCGCGGAACGCCGGCAAGCCGATCGCCGACGCCCGCGGCGAGATGGGGATGGTCGTCGAGACCTACCGCTACTACGCCGGCGCGCCGGAGCGGCTGCTCGGGCAGACGATCCCGGTCGCCGGCGGCGTCGACATGACCTTCCGCGAGCCGCTCGGCGTCGTTGGCCTGATCGTCCCCTGGAACTTCCCGCTGACGATCGCCTCCTGGAAGGTGGCGCCGGCGCTCGCGGCGGGCAACTGCGTCGTCCTCAAGCCGGCGGAGCTGACGCCGCTGACCGCGGTCGAGCTGGAGAAGATCGCGCTCGAGGCCGGCATCCCGGAGGGGGTGCTGAACGTCGTCGCCGGTCCAGGCAGCGTCTGCGGCCGCCGCCTGGTCGAGCATCCCGACGCCGCCAAGATCGCCTTCACCGGCTCGACCGGGGTCGGCCGCGGGATCGCCGCCGGCGCCGCCCAGACGATCAAGCGGGTGACGCTGGAGCTCGGCGGCAAGTCGGCCAACCTCGTCTTCGCCGACGCGGACCTCGAGGCGGCCGCGGCGGCGGCGCCGATGGCCGTCTTCGGCAACGCCGGCCAGGACTGCTGCGCCCGCTCGCGGATCCTGGTCGAGCGCTCGGCGCTCGACGACTTCCTCGCGGCGCTGCAGCCGGCGGTCGAGGGGATCGCGGTCGGCGACCCGCTGGCGGAGTCAACCCAGATGGGACCGCTGATCTCCGCCGGCCAGCGTGAGACCGTCGCCTCCTACGTTCCCGAGGACGCGCCGGTGGCGATCCGCGGCCGCGCCCCCGACGGCCCCGGCTACTGGTTCCCGCCGACCGTGCTGGCGCCGGTCTCCAACGACGACCGCGCCGCCGCCGAGGAGATCTTCGGCCCCGTCGCCTGCGTGATCCCGTTCGCCGACGAGGAGGAGGCGGTCCGGCTCGCCAACGAGACGATCTACGGCCTCTCCGGCTCGGTCTGGACCGGGAACGGAGCCCGGGCGCTGCGGGTCGCGCGGGCGATCGAGACCGGCGTGATCTCGATCAACTCCAACACTTCAGTGCGTGTGTCCACTCCGTTCGGGGGGTTCAAGCAGTCCGGGGTCGGGAGGGAGCTCGGCCCGGATGCGCTCGACCACTACACCGACGTCAAGAACGTCTACTACGCGACCGAGGAGGGCTAAGTGACTATCCGAAAACCCCCACGCACGTCTGGCGGCGCCGCACACACTTCGCGGGGCGTCGTCCTCAGTCGGCCAAATAGCGCTGCTATTCGGCCTCCCTGCGTCCTACCCCCGCTCGGTGCGGCACTCGCCAGCCGCACGCGCGGGTTTTCGGATAGTCACTAGCCATGGCAGGGAGGCTGGAGGGGAAGGTCTGCGTCATCACCGGGACGGCGAGCGGGATCGGCGCCGAGTCGGCGCGGCTGTTCGCGGCCGAGGGGGCGAAGGTGGTGGGCATCGACCTCGACGCCGAGCAGGCGGTCGGGGCGCTGACGATCGCCGCCGACGTCTCCGACGAGGAGCAGGTGCGGAGCGCCTTGGCCGAGGCGCGCGAGCAGTTCGGCCGCGTCGACGTGCTGATGAACAACGCCGGCATCAACCCGACCGACGACGGCTCGGTCCTGGAGACGAGCCTCGAGTCCTGGCAGCGGGTCCAGGACGTCAACCTGCGCAGCGTCTTCCTCTGCTGCAAGCACGGCATCCCCCACCTGGTCGAGGCGGGCGGCGGCTCGGTGATCAACGTCGCCTCCTTCGTCGCCGTAATGGGCGCCGCCGTCTCGCAGATCTCCTACACCGCCTCGAAGGGCGCCGTCCTCTCGCTCTCCCGCGAGCTCGGCGTCGAGTTCGCCGACCGCGGCGTCCGCGTCAACGCCCTCTGCCCGGGCCCCGTCAACACCCCGCTCCTCAAGGAGCTCTTCTCCAAGGACCCGGAGCGCGCCGCCAAGCGCCTCGTCCACATCCCGATGGGCCGCTTCGGCGAGCCCGAGGAGATCGCCAAAGCCGCCCTCTTCCTCGCCAGCGACGACTCCACCTTCGTCACCGCCAGCAGCTTCCTGGTAGACGGCGGACTCTCCGCCGCCTACCTGACGCCTAACCAGGCGAGCTAGTCTCGCCGGGTGAGCAGCCCCCGGGTCGACTACGACGAGCACGGACGGCACTACACGCACGGTCGTCGAACCGATCCTCGGATCGAGGCTCGCATTCATGCAGCGCTGGGCGAGGCCGAGACGGTGATCAACGTCGGTGCCGGCACGGGTTCCTACGAGCCCCTGAATCGCTGGGTGCTGGCCGTCGAGCCGAGCGCGACGATGCGGGCGCAGCGCCCGGCGACGGCAGCTCCCGCCATCGACGCCCGCGCAGAAGCCCTCCCGCTTGACAACGACTCGGTCGACGCCGCGATGGCCTGCGTGACCATCCACCACTGGCAACGGCGCGATGCGGGCCTGGCGGAGATGCGCCGGGTGGCCCGAGGCCCTGTGGTCGTCTTTACTTTCGATCTCGACTGCCTGCCGCCCTGGCAACTCGACTACCTGGGGGAGGGAGTGGAGATCGAGCGTTCTCGTTTTGGCGCGATCGAGGACGTCGCCGCCGCGCTTGGCGGCCAGACCCGGATCGAGACGATCCCGACGCCGGCTGACTGCGCCGACGGGTTCTTCGAGGCCTTCTGGAACCGACCCGAGGCACTCCTGGACCCGTCCGTGCGCGCTTCCCAGTCGATGTGGGAGCTGCTCGAAGAGGGGGTCGAGGAGCGGATGGTCGAGCGCCTCGCCGCCGACCTCGCTTCTGGCTTGTGGGACGACCGCCACGGGCACCTCCGCGAGATGGACTCCTTCGACGGATCGCTGCGGCTCGTCGTATCCGAGCCGGGTTCCTGACCGACGCTCCTACGAGGCAGTAGCAAGCCAGCGGCGACAGAGGTCGCGGCCGAGCTCGTTGAAGGCGCCGATCTTCGTCTCGGTCTCCGGTCCCAGCACCGCCGGGTCGATGCCGATGCGGACGGCGTCGGGGTCGGCCTCGTAGTCGTCGACCCAGTGGAGGGCGTCGGCGCGGCTGACCTCGGGGTGGAACTGGATCGCCCAGGCGCGCTCGCCGAAGCGGCAGGCCTGCAGACAAACCTCGCTGCGGGCGAGGGGGACGGTGCCGGGGGGAAGAGGGAACTCGTAGCTGTGCCACTGGTAGGCCTCGAAGCTGGGGGCGAGGGGGCCGAGCAGTGGGTCGTCCCGGCCCTCGGGCGTGACCTCGACCCGATGCCAGCCGATCTCGGGACGCGAGGCCCGTCGCGGCTGCGCGCCGGCGGCGGCCGCGAGCAGCTGGCCGCCGAGGCAGAGGCCGAGCAGCGGCACCTCGCGCTCGAGCAGCTCGCGCAGCAGCGCCTCCTCCTCGGCGATCCAACCGTGCCGCCCGCCTTCGTCGACGTTCATCGCGCCGCCGAGGACGAAGACTGCGTCGTAGTCGAAAGGATCGGCCGGCGGCTGCGGCCGCTCGGCCAGCGTCCACTCGTCGAGCTCGCCGCCGGCGTCGCGAATCGCCTCGGCGAAGACGCCGGGGCCGGCATCGCGCTGGTGGACGATCGCCAACACTCGCACCCGCCCAGTCTCGCAGTAACCTCGACCACCGATGGGGAGAGTTCGCGCCAACTTTGCCTGCGCACTTGTCTCGGGGCTCGCCTTGGCTCTGGTCGCTGCTCCGGCCGGCGCGGAAGGGCCGATCAGGACTCCGCTTCCCCACGCCTTCGTCGGCTTCACCGTCGAGTCGACCCCGATGCCGTCGCGGAAAGAGGATCGAATCCCCACCAGCTTGCGGCTGACGGACACGATCTGGGCCGATGACGGTTCCCGCCCACCGGCATTGGAAGAGCTGCGCGTCCAGCTCGACTCCCGCCTGCGACTCGACCTCGACGGCATTCCTCGCTGTCTGCCGCCGGCAGTCCAGGTTTCTCCCCCCTTCGATTGGGACAGCTGCAAGAAGGCGGAGGTCGCCACCGGCCCGATCCAGTTCGAGGTGGGCTTGCCCGAACAGGAGCCGGTCGAGCTGAGCGGGGCAGCAACGGCCTACAACGGCCGCCGCGGTGCGATGACGATCCGGGCCCTGCTCCCGAATCCGATCGACGGCGAGATCCTCATCCCGGTCAAGCTCAGCCGCGCGGACGGAGGCGTCTACGGCGTCGCCCTGACCGCGTCGTTCCCCAAGCTGGCCAACGGCGCCGGATCCCTCGTCTACCTCGGCCTGCGGTTCCGGAGGGGGATCTTCTCGGTGGCCTGCACGAAGCGGCGCTTCCAGTCCCGGGTCTCCCACACCTTCGCCGACGGCACCGAGGCCGCCGAGACCTCCCTTTCCGACTGCTGAGGGCAGTCTCGATCTGGCCGCCTAGATCCGCCCGGCGAGACGGGCGGCGGCCTGCTGGGTCGCTTCGAGGGTGCTGGCCTCGGTGATCGACTCGACGCCCGCCGGCAGATCGGAGGGCGCGGCGTCCTGCCCGACGATCAGGTGCAGCGGCTTGCCGGCGCCGGCGCAGCGGTCGGCGATCGCGCCGACGATCTTGCCTTCGAGGCTCTGGGAGTCGAAGCGGCCCTCGCCGGAGACGACGGCCTCGGCGCGGGCGAGGCGGGTGTCGAAGTCGAGCGCGTCGAGGACGAACCCGGCGCCGGGGCGCAGCTCCGCCCCGTAGGCCCAGAGCCCGCCCGAGAGGCCGCCGGCGCAGCCCGTCATCGGCACCCCGCGCGGGTCCCGGGGCAGCTCGGCGGCGAACTCCTCCAGCCGGGCGGTCAACCGCTCCACCGCAGCGGGATCAGCCCCCTTCTGTGGCGCGAAGACGCGCGCCGCGTCCTCGAACGGCGTCTGCACGTCACAGAGCACCTCGACCCGAACCTCCTCGGCGTTCGTCCTTTGTTGCCTCTCCGGGGTACAAAGGACGAACGCCGCGCTTCGAGGGCGCCGCGGCCGCCGTCGGTGGTGGCGCTGCCGCCCACGGCGACGAGGACGCGCGTTGCGCCGGCCACGATCGCGGCGGCGATCAGCTCGCCGGTGCCGAAGGTGTCGGCCCGCTCCGCGTCGCGCTCCTCCGGCGGCACCAGGGATAGGCCCGACGCTCGAGCCATCTCGACGATCGCGGTCTCGCCGTCGCCGAGCATCGCGTACTCGGCCTCGATCGGCCGCCGCAGCGGATCGTGGACCCGTACCCGGTGCCGCTCGCCCCCGAGCGCCCCCAGCAGCACCGCCATCGTCCCCTCGCCGCCGTCGGCAACCGGGCAGCGGTCGGCCTCGGCGCCCCCGGCCTCGACCCCCGCCGCGATCGCATCCGCCACCTCGGCCGCCCCGAAGGTCCCCTTGAAGGAATCGGGCGCTATGAGGAACCGGCTCATCCCCCACATAATGGGGCTCCGTGGGCGAGATCCAGATCTTCATCGCGGCGCTGCTGGTCTCGGTGGCGCTGCTGAACGCGGTTGCCAACTGGTGGCAGGTGCCCTACCCGATCGTCCTCGTCCTTGGGGGGCTGGCGCTGGGGCTGGTGCCGGGGATCCCGGAGATCGAACTCGACCCGGACCTGGTGCTGCTGATCTTCCTGCCGCCGTTGCTCTACTCGGGCGCCTTCTTCTCCGACCTCAACGCGCTCCGCCACGACACCCGCGTCATCTCCCTGCTCTCGATCGGCCTGGTGCTGGCCACCGCCCTCGTCGTCGGGACCGTCGCCCACTTCGCCTTCGACCTCCCCTGGGCCGTCGCCCTCGCCCTCGGCGCGATCGTCGGCCCGACCGACCCGGTCGCCGCGACGACGATCCTCCGCCGCCTCGGCATCCCCCGCCGGATCGTCAACGTGCTCGAGGGCGAGAGCCTGGTCAACGACGCCAGCGCCCTCGTCATCTACAAGGTCGCCGTCGCCGCCGCGATCGGCGGCACCTTCTCGCTCGCCGAGGCCGGCGGGCGCTTCCTGCTCGCGGCCGGCGGCGGGCTGGCGATCGGCCTCCTCGCCGGGTGGCTGATCGCCGCGATCCGCCGCCGCACCGAGGACCCGACGACCGAGATCACGATCTCCCTCTTCAGCGGTTACGCCGCCTTCCTGCCCGCCGAGCAGATCGGCGCCTCCGGCGTCCTCGCCGCCGTCGCCTGCGGCGTCTACCTCGGCTGGCGGGCGCCGGAACTGGTCTCGCCGACGACCCGACTGCAGTCGGCCTCGGTCTGGGAGATCCTCATCTTCCTCCTCAACGCGACCCTCTTCATCCTCATCGGCCTGCAGCTGCCGGTGATCCTCGACGGCCTGAAGTCCTCGGGGATCGGCGCCGGCGAGGCGATCTTCGACGGCCTCCTCGTCGCCGTGCTCGTGGTCGCGACCCGCATCGCCTGGAGCTTCGGCGTCACCGCGCTGATCCGCGCCGTCGACCGCCGCCCGCAGCAGCGGGAGCGCCGCGCCAGCTGGCGGCTGCGGGTTGTCGCCGCCTGGTCAGGGATGCGCGGGGCGGTCTCGCTGGCCGCGGCGCTGGCGCTGCCGCTTACGACCGACGCCGGCGAGCCGCTCCCCGGCCGCGACCTCATCCTCTTCGTCACCTTCGCGGTGATCCTCTTCACCGTCGTCGGCCAGGGCCTGACGCTGCCGCTGCTGATCCGCCGCTTCGACGTCGCCGAGGACGGCAGCGAGGAGGAACGCGAGGAGCTGCGCGGCCGCCTCACCGCCGCCGCCGCGGCGCTCGAGCGCCTCGACGAGCTCTCGGTCGAGGAGTGGACCCAGGAGGAGACGGTGAAAAGGGTGCGGGCGCTCTACGAGTTCCGCCGCCGCCGCTTCAAGGTCCTCGCCGGCAAGATCGAGGACGAGGACGGGATCCAGGACCGCTCGATCGCCTACCAGCGGCTGATGCACCAGATCTACGCGGCCCAGCGCGGCGCCCTGGTCGGGCTCCGCGACAGCGGCCAGATCTCGGCCGAGGTGATGCGGCGGATCGAGCGAGAGATCGATCTCGAGGAGGAGCGGCTGGAGGTCTAGGCGCGGTTCAGCCCGCCGGCGGCGGGACCTGCGAGGCCATCTGCTCGTAGCCGGCGGCGCTCGGGTGGATGCCGGTGTCGCCGCTGATCACCCACGGCAGCCCGCCGCCTTCGGGCCCTTCGCAGAACGAGAGCGGGTGCAGGACCTCGAGCTCGTCCTGCGTCGCGGTCGACTGCACGCTCGGCCCATCGACCATGTAGCCGAGCCGCGAGCAGCTGAAGGCGGAGGGATAGACGGGCGAGATGTCGATGCCGACGTCGAAGTGGGGCGGCGCCACCACCTGTAGCCGCTGCGGGTTGACTTCGGCGGCGACGGAGGCGATTTCGCCGTTCAGCAAGCCGCCCATCTCGGCTATCTGGGTGGCGCTGTAGGCGAGCGCGGTCGAGGGCACCGCGAGGTGGTACTGCATCAGGTAGATCATCGCCTCGGTGTGGACGACGAGGTCTTCGTAGAGGCTCTTCAGGTCTTCGCGCAGGTGGACTTCGCGGAACGCCCTTTCGACGCATTCGCGGTAGCCGCCGAGGATGCCGGAGGAGACCGCGCAGCCCATGTTGTCGATCCCGAACAGCATGTTCGAGAGCAGCGGGTTGGCCCCGATCGTCATCAGGATGTAGTCGGGGTCTTCGGCCTCGACTTCCGCGGTCGTCTTGTGGAGTTCCCCGTTCGGCGCCCAGTCGCTCGGTTCCGAGCCGCTGACCGCGAGGTTCTCGTAGTCGGTGACGCCGTGCTCGTTCGCCCACTGCGCCGCCCAGGAGATGTTGTTCGAGAGGCCGTAGTCCGGGGCGTAGACGAGCTTCTGCGTGTTCGCGGTGGCGAGCGAGTTGGAGGAGCAGGCGTCGTCGAATTCCTTCGCCGGCGGCCGGCAGCCGAGCAGGTGCCCGATCGTCATCTGGGTGCCGTTGCCGTAGTAGCCGAAGCCGGCGGTGACCGAGTCGCCGAGGGCGCGGACGATGATCTCGTCGGCCGTGCCGACGGTGAAGTGGACCTGCCGCCCGCCGCTGAGGGTGAGCGCGTCGGTGCCGCGGAAGCCCGGGTCGGAGCGGTAGACGACGCTGCTGCCTTCGAGGTGGGCGTGGCCGTCGTGGGGCGGGTGGACGATGTGCCACCGGCGCGGCGCCGTGCACGTCGGCAGCTTGACCATCAACCGCCGCCCGGGCCGGGTCCGGTTCACGCCCGGGGTGCTGCAGAGCTGGCGGGGGGAACCGAGCGGCAACGGCTGAGAGGCATGATCGTGGCTGGTCAGCTCCGGTTCGCCGTCGCCGTTGACGTCGAGCCGGCCATTCGCTGCCACCTGGACCCGCATGCCCCGTTCGAGCCGAAGCGGCGGTCGGGTCCCGATGTCGAGGCTGTGGACGAAGACAAAGCGTCGGCGGTTTTCGGGGCGCCACCGTGCGCCGGCGTCGAGCCGTGCTTCGACCCATGAGCTGAAGGCGAGGCCGCCGCGGCGGTTGAGGAGCGTCACTTCGAACCGCGTGGGCCGACCGGCTAACTGGATCGGGTAGGTGATCGGCACCAGGATCGCAGGGTGCCCTTTAGGCGTGTGGCCGAGGACGACCCGGCCGATCTTGACCCGCGCCGGCGGCTGCAGGTGCGCCGGCCGTGCGCTCGCGCTCGTCGGGACGAGGAGGAGAAGCACGGCGAACAGGAGGATGTAGCGGCTACGAGTCATGGGATGGAGTTCAGGGCTTGCCGCGCCGGTACAGCCAGCGCTGGAAGAAGGGGCTGAGGTCACGCCCCGACATTCTCTCCGCCGCGGCGATGAATTCCTCGATCGCGCCGCTGCCGTAGCGGTGGCTGGTCGCCCATCCGCGCAGCGTTTGCAGCATCGGCCGCGTGCCGATCTTCAGCCGCAGGGCCTCCAACGCCATTCCCCCGCGGATGTAGACGGACGGCCCGAAGAGGTTCTTGGCGCTGCCGGGGTGGGCCGAGGGCGGGTTCCAGAACTTCGTGTTCGAGGCGGGCACGCGGTAGAGGCGGTTGAAGATCGCGTGGGCGCTGCGGCGGCCGTGCCGCTCGGCGTAGTACCACTCGGTCCAGGTCGCGAAGCCCTCGTTGAGCCAGATTTCCGGCCACCGCTTCAGCCCGACCGAGTCGCCGAACCACTGGTGCGCGGTCTCGTGGACGACCGTGGTCAGGTCCGGTACGTAGGGATAGAAGGGGCGCGTCTGCGTCTCCAGCGCGTAGCCGACCTCCGGCGCGTCGTCGACCACCGAGCCGGCCGCTTCGAAGGGATAGCCGCCGAACAGCTTGCCCTCGAAGCGGATGATCTCCGGCAGCGCCGCCAGCACCGGCCGCGAGCCCGGCGCCAGGCGGGGATCGATCAGGGTCCAGGACGGTTTGCCGGCGATCGTGGTCTTGACCAACCGGCCCCGGCCGATGTCGATCAGGGCGAGGTAGGTGCTCATCGCCTTCCTCCCGTGCCAGCTGTAGCGGCGGCGGTTGCCGATCCGCTCGACCTTGGTCAACATCCCGTTGGAGACGGCAACCAGCGGGCGCGGTACGTCGATCTTGACGTCGAAGGTCGCCTTGTCGCCGGGAACGTTGTTGCAGGGAAGCCAGGCTGCCGTGCCCTGCGGCTCACCGAGGGCGAGGGCGCCGTCGTCGGTTCGCAGCCACCCCTCCTTCGTCCCGTCGGGGTCGGTGATCGCAGCCGGACGACCGCGGTAGTAGACGACGACGAAGAACTGTTCGCCGGCTTCGATCCCTCCGCGCGGGCGGACCCAGAGCTTGCCGCGGCCGCGGGACCAGTCGGTCGGTTGGTTGTCGATCGTCACCTTGCTGACGTGCAGCCCGTAGAGGTCGAGCCCGACCCGCTTCAGATCCCGCGTCGCGCCCATCAGGATCGCCTCGTTGGCCCGGATCGCGCCGCTGCGCGGATCGAAGTGGAGGGCCACCCCGTAGTGGTCGACGTCGACCCCCGCCGCGCCGGCGTGGGGGAAGAACGGTTCGCTCGTGGAAGCGGCGCTCGCGCTCGCGCTCGCAGTCAGTGCGAGCGAGATGACCAGGAGGCTGAGCCGGGTGGAGCGCAAGGAAGGATCCTATGGCCCGCGGCAAGACCTCGGAGAGGGTGGAGTAGGAAACGGGCCGCCCGGAGGCGGCCCGCAGTTGCTCGAGACGAACTCGGGATTTCAGTGAGCTCAGTGGATGTACGACTGAGCAGGACTTGTAATGACCGAGCTTCCCGTGAACCTCGCCGGGCTGGCGCAGAGGAAGCCGCCGGTGATCTTCGGCACGTTCGCACTTGTGTCTGTTGTGACTATGTCGACGCCTGAAACCGTCGTATTTGTAGCCGTACCCAGGTGGGTCCCGCCGCCAAAGCCGTAGACGCAGCTGGTGCCGAAAACGGCGATTGTCACTTCGACTCCGGTGCCCGTAACTGTTGTACCGGCTTTGGTGATTGTAAACGTCCCTTTGTGGTTGAGGGTGTCGACTGTGGCCGAGCCGCAGTTCGAGAAGCTGACCGTGGTGATTTCCCCGGCGGCCTCAGTTTCGGTGTTCGTCGTGAGTCTGCCGGCGACGGTGCCGGTGGTGCATGTGATGTTGGCGAAGCCCGCTTCGATGAGCACCGAGCCCTCGAAGCTCTCGGTAATTAGTCCTGTGTACTCGGTGCCTGTCGGTGATGTGATGGTGGCCGCGGAGGCGCTCCCCGCGAAAGCCATCAGGGCAGCTGCGGCCATCGCGAGAACGCCGAGCATCTTCAGGTGTTCCATGGTTCTCCTTTGATTGGGCGCGGAGGCGCGCCTTGTGAACAGCGAGTTCTACTTGGGAACAGATGAGTCTTAGCAGTCCCTAGAGGATCGGTCAATAGGGTTCGATTGAAGGCCGCCTAGCGTCCGAAGCGGTACTCGCGGGCGTAGCTCGGGTAGAAGCCCGCCGTGCCCCCGAAGACGAAGACCAAGGAGCAGCTCGCCGAGTACGAGCGCTGCGAGGGCGAATGCGAAACGGGCCGCTCTACGCGGCCCGTTCAGAACTCAAGATGAGGCAAACAGCGATGCTGCTTGTCTCAGTCGACGAAAGAGGTGGCAGGGTTTGTAACGATGTAGTTAGCAGTCCATTTTGCAGGGCTGGCGCAGAGGAAGCCGCCGCTGATCTTCCCCAGGAGTGCAGCGACGTCCAGTGTGATCTTATCCACCCCTCCAACTACCGTGTTTGTCATTCCACCCAGGGAGGTCCCTCCACCGAGGCCGTAGACGCAGCTGGTGCCGAAGACCGCCGTTGTCACTTCAACACCGGTTCCGGAGGCTGCCTTACTGCCCTTGAGGACTGTCAGCGTCCCTTTGTTGTTGAGGGTGTCGACTGTCGCCGAGCCGCAGTTCGAGAAGCTGACCGAGGTGATTTCGCCGCTGGCCTCGGTTTCGTTGTTCGTCGTGAGTTTGCCGGCGACGGTGCCGGTGGTGCATGTGATGTTGGCGAAACCTGCTTCGAGAAGCGCTGAGCCCTCCAGGGACGTAGACATGGTGCCTGTGAACTCGGTGCCTGTTGGCGATGTGAGGGTGAACGCGGAGGCGCTCCCGGCTAACGCCATCAGCGAGGCTGCGGCGATCACGAGGAGGCCGATCTTCTTCAGGTGGTTCATGATTTCTCCTTGGTTTGAACGCAAGACGCCTTGTAGGGCAATTAGCGCGCTAAATCGGAACGACGAAGTCTTGCGGTTCTGGGAGCGCCAGTCAAGAAATATAGATCCAAACGATTCGAAGCGCCCGGAAGCGGTGCCGGCAGGCGGCCACGGGTAAAAGCTCGCCATGCCCCAGAAAGCCAAGCGGAAAGCGGAGCTCGCCGAGTACGAGCGCAAGCGGGACTTCGGCAAGACTTCCGAGCCGGCGCCGAAGAAACGGCGGGGGAAGAAGGGCGCACCGCGGTTCGTCGTCCAGGAACACAGCGCCCGGCGGCTGCACTGGGACCTGCGGTTGGAGCACGAGGGGGTCGCCGCCTCCTGGGCGATCCCGAATGGGATCCCGGAGACCCCTGATGAGAATCGCAAGGCGGTCCACACCGAGGACCACCCGCTCGAGTACCTGAGCTGGGAAGGGGAGATCCCGAAGGGCGAGTACGGGGCCGGGACGATGGTCGTCTGGGACTCGGGCACCTACGAGCTGGAGAAGTGGACCCAGGGCAAAGTCGTCGTCGACTTCCACGGCGAGCGCCTCCAGGGCCGCTACGCCCTCTTCCGCGCCGGCAAGAGCGAGAAGGACTGGATGATCCACCGGATCGACCCGCCCGCCCGCGAGCGCGATCCGTTCCCTGAGAACGTGGTGCCGATGCTGGCAAAGCTCTCGCAGCTGCCGCGCGACGACGGCAAGTGGGCGGTCGAGGTGAAGTGGGACGGGATCCGGGCGATCGCCTACTGCCAGCCGGGCCGGGTCGAGCTGCAGACCCGCAACCTCAACGACGTCAGCGTCCAGTACCCGGAGGTGCGGCGGATCTCGCGCGCGCTCGGCGCCCATGACGCGGTGCTCGACGGTGAGATCGTCGCCTTCGACGAGGACGGCAGGCCGAGCTTCGAGCGGATGCAGCAGCGGATCCACAACACCGACGAGAACGTGATCCGGCGGCGGATGCAGACCCACCCGGTCGTCTACGTCATCTTCGACCTCCTTTACCTGGACGGGCAGGACCTCACCGGCGAGCCCTTCACGCGTCGTCGCGAGCTGCTCGAGGGGCTGGAGCTGAAAGGCGAGGCCTGGCAGACGCCGAGCTACGCCGTCGGCCACGCCGAGGAGC
>Ga0307306_10000004_pt1 | contig 59016 bp, 68 predicted proteins | sample ER_DNA_193_FD_194507 | JGI IMG/M metagenome (GOLD analysis project Ga0307306, IMG submission 194507) | Bulk soil microbial communities from the East River watershed near Crested Butte, Colorado, United States - ER_DNA_193 | ecosystem: Environmental > Terrestrial > Soil > Floodplain | place...
CCGGCATGTGATCTTCTCGACGGGAAGTGACCCGATGCAGAGCGTGCCCTGCGCGTCTACGGCAGGGGGTTGCGATGTTCTTCGGCTCGAGCCAAACGCCCCCCCCACCGGCACCGGCGCCGTCTACGACCGTGAAGCTGACGGCAAAACGCGAGTCGTTTCCCTGCTCCCGAACGACCAACCGCCTGAAGACGGGGAAGAGGCCTTCTACGAGGGGAGCTCCAAAGCCGGGACGGTTGTGGCCTTCACCGTCGAAGGCACCCTCTATGTCCGCATCGAGAATCAGGTGACTCTCAAGGTCGCCGAAGGGGGCCCGACCTACGCCGGCCTCTCCGCTGACGGCCGCTATGCCTTCTACGTCGCGGGGGGAGAAAGCGGCGATATACACCGCTTCGATACCACCGACAGCGCAGACGACCAGATAAACGCCACGGGCGATGCCGAAGTAGTCAACGTCTCAGCTGACGGCTCTCACGTCTATCTCATCTCGAAATCGCAGATCGGCGGCCAGGGGGTATCCGGGCAGCCGAACCTGTACGTGTGGAGCGGTGGCAGCCCTGAATACATCGCCACCGTGGCGGCAAGCGATTTGGTGCGGACCTCGGGGAGCCTGGGAGGGACTCCGGCGCTTACGAACTGGACCGACTGGGCCGTTGCCCCGCTGGGCCTCCCACCAGGCTTCGACGCCGGCGAGGAAATCGGTCCGGGAGGCGATTCGTCCCGTACCAGCACCGACGGATCGGTGCTGGTATTCGAGTCGCGCGCTCCTCTGGGGGGTGCGGACAACGCGGGCCATACCGAGATCTACCGGTATGACGACAACGACAAGAGCCTTGCCTGTGTTTCCTGCAGCGCTCTTGCTCCAGCAACCGCGGACGCACGTCTGCAGGAATTGAAACTCGTTCCCGCGGGCATAGTCCTCAACAATCTGACCGATGACGGCAACCGGGTGTTCTTCGAAACGGCCGAGGCGCTGGTCCCGCGCGATACCGACGGGGTCAACGACATCTATGAGTGGCGAAAGGAAGGGGGAGATCCCCCTGTCCTCGATCTGATCTCCTCCGGCAAGTCCACCCAATATCTTCCGCCGCCGGAACAGGCTGCATACGCAGAACTGCTGCCGAATGTCCTGTATGCGTTGTCGTTCGAAGGCGAGGACGTCATCTTCGCCACCCAAGACCCCCTGCTGCCGGAGGCGGGGGTCGGGGGCGTGCCGGCTATATATGACGCTCGAGTAGATGGTGGATTCCCGTCTCCAGCCGTCCCGTCAATCTGCTTGGAAGAGGAGTGCCGGCCGGCAGGGAGCGGCGCAAGCCCCTCACTTCTCACGCCGCCTTCGGTGAAATCCGGGAGCAAGGGCAACGTGAAGCGACATAGGCGCCGGTGCCACTCTCGACGCCACGGCCACCGGGCAAAAGCCGCCCGCCGCTGCTCGCGGCATCGGCACAAACGCAATCGAGCACGTCGCCCTTCCGCCGCTGCAAGCGCCTCGCCGATGACGCAGTCGATTGATCCTCAGGAGCAGGTGCCCGCGACCATGACGACCACCTCGGACCCAGCCACTGGTCCTGCGCGTACCTCGGTTACTGGTTCCATCGACAAATTCGACGAATTCGGGATCAAAGCGGTCGGGGCCGAAGCGTCGACCAATGTGGCTGGTGCGCACCCCGACTTCACGACGATCCTCGAACTCAACTCCTACCTCAACAGAAGCATGGGCAGCCGGGAATCTGACGCTCGCACCAAGCAGATCTCCGTCTCACTGCCGCCCGGGCTGATCGGAAACATCAACGCCGTCCCTCGCTGCAGCACCGGCGCCCTCTTTGCTTTCGCCAACTGCCCCGTCGAATCCCAGGTGGGGATTACGAGAATCTTGCCAACCGGCTTCCGTGAAGAACTGACCGAGCCGGTGTACAACCTCGAACCGACTCATCCAGACGAGGAAGTCGCGCGTTTCGGTTTTTACGCGTATCTCTACCCCGTATTCATCGACGTCAAGGTGCGGACGGCGAGCGATTACGGTGTTACTGCGACCGTACATAGCGCTCCCGCCCAGACGTCCCTGTTGAAAGCGAAGACCACGTTCTGGGGTAATCCCGCCGATCCGAGCCACGACGAACTGCGGCTGACGGCTGGAGAAGCATGGGAATGCCCGACCGCGTGTAGGGCCCTCCCGGGGGGTAAACGCTCAAGTGGCCTCACCGAACCGTTCGCAGCGTTCATGACCAACCCTTCGGCCTGTCAGTCCGGCGAGGTCGACTTCGAGGCAGAGAGCTACCAGCTCCCCGGCAGAGTCTTCACTGCCCCCGCCCCGCTGGACCCTGTGACCGACTGCACCGGGTTGCCCTTTGCCCCGTCCTTCGAGGCGAAGCCCACCAGCCATGTGCCTGGTGCACCCACGGGGCTGCAGACGAAGCTGATAATTCCCCAGCACCTGGGACCCGAAGAACGCGCCACCGCCACCATGCGCGAAGCCAGGGTCACCCTCCCGGCCGGCATGCAGATCGCCGCCGGGGCGGCCAACTGGATCGGCACCTGTTCTGACAGGCAGGTTGGCTACCACCAAGAAGTAGACGCCGCCTGCCCCGACGCCTCCAAGCTCGGAACCGCGACGATCAAATCGCCGGCACTGCCCGTTCCCCTCGAGGGCAGCCTCTATCAGCGCAACCCCAGCCCCGGCCATCAGTTCGGCCTCTGGCTCGTGACCGATCAGCTCGGCCTGCACGTGAAGCTTCCCGGTGAGCTCGAGCCCGACCCGCAGTCCGGCAGGCTCTCAGCCGTCTTCAAGGACCTCCCTCAGGTGCCGGTCGAAGAGATCGACCTGAACATCTGGGGGGGCAGTCGAGCCCCGCTCGAGAATCCGGACGCCTGCGGCACCTACACCACCGCCTACAGCTTTGCACCGCACTCGCAGGACCCCGCCGTCAGCGGCCAGAGTCAGATGGCGATCGACCAGGGCTGCAACCGGGGCTTCGACCCCAAGCTCGAGGCCGGCGTCACCAAACCGGTGGCCGGCAGCTTCAGTCCGCTGATCGTCGACCTGACGAGGGACGATGGTCAGCAGAACCTACGCGGTTTCGAAATCACCCTGCCGGACGGCGAGCTCGCGAAGCTGAAGGGCGTGCCGCTCTGTTCCGACCCGGCAGCTCAATCCGGCAGCTGTCCTGCCGATTCGGCCATCGGCCACCTGGCTGCTTTGACCGGCCCCGGATCGGACCCGCTCTGGATCCCTCAGCCGGGCAAGGTTGAGCCCCGCGTCTATCTGGCAGGGCCCTATGAGGGGTCACCCTTCAGCATCGTCACCGTGGCACCCGCCCAAGCGGGACCCTTCGACCTCGGAAACGTCATCGTCAGGAGCGGTCTCGGCTTGGACCCCGACACCAACCGCGCCGTGGTCAAAGCCGATCCTCTACCGCAGTTCTTCGAAGGTGTCGGACTCGTCTACCGTCGCTTGCACGTGGTGGTGGATCGGCCGGGGTTCTCCTTGAACCCGACCGACTGTCGCGTAATGCACGTCAACTCCACCGTCTCCTCGACCCAGGGGGCCGTCGCCCATCCCGCCTCGCGTTTCCAGGTGGATGGCTGTAAGCGTTTGAAGTTCAACCCGCGCCTGAAGCTCGCTCTGAGGGGCGGCACCGAGCGGGGCGACTATCCGGCGCTGACTGCGACGCTGAAAGCGCGCAAGGGCGATGCCAACATCGCCCAGACCACGGTTGCCCTGCCGCACTCCGAGTTCCTGGCCCAGGAACACATCGGCACGATCTGCACCCGCAAGCAGTTCGCCGTTGACGAGTGCCCAAAGGGATCTGTTTACGGCAAGGCCAAGGCCTGGACGCCGCTGCTTGCCAAGCCGCTGGAGGGGCCGGTCTATCTGCGCTCCTCGAACCACCCGCTCCCCGATCTGGTGGCGGCGCTCGGGGGCGAACTCGACGTCAACCTCGCCGGGCGGATCGACTCCACCAAGAGCGGTGGCATCCGCACCAGCTTCGAAAGCGTCCCCGACGCTCCGATCACGAAGTTCGTCCTGAAGATGAAGGGCGGGAAGAAAAGCCTGCTCGTCAACTCCGTTGACACCTGCCTCAGAGAGCACCGGGCTCTAGTGAAGATGGGCGCGCAGAACGGCCGGGCGCGGAGCTCGAAGCAGGTGCTCACGGTAAAGGGATGCGGGAAGGTCAAGCGCTAGTCAGAACGGACTTCGAAAGGAACCTCGATGAATACAACTCAAACCCTCATACTTACCTGCTGGCTGATGGGAGCCGCTCTGGTAGTCGTGATCAGCGGCTGTGGCGGTGGTGATTCCACGGCTTCAGGGCAGGCCCTGCCCAAAGCTCAGTTCATCAAGCGGGCTTCATCCATCTGCGAAAACTCCGAAGGCGAACAACTCCAGATGATGTTCGCCTACGCCAAAAAGCATCCTGGCGCCGAAGAAGAAGAAATGGTCAAGCCGGCTGCGCTCCCTCCGCTCGAACAGGAGCTCGAAGACATCAAGTCGCTCGGTGCGCCGGAAGGGGATGAAGCGGAGATCGACGCTTGGCTCAAGGAGTTCGAAGCGACGATCAAAAAGGTTACGACGAATCCAGGGAGCATTTTAAACCTGCAAAACAACCCGTTCGATCAGGCCAACAAGATGATCGCCAAGTACGGCTTGGACAAATGCGCGACGGCGCCTTGACGGCGACGCTTAGTTCTTCACGTACCGAAGCAACACCAGTCAGGGAATAAAGATAAGACTATATGTCGACTACAGGGGGGAGTTAGATGTTGTCACGAATCCACGATAAGTTGGGCACGCCAGGTCTGATACTTGGGATTGTCGCGTGCGTAATCGCGCTCGGTGGCACGGCGGTTGCCGCGCTTCCAGGCCTCAATGCCAAGCAGAAGAAGGAAGTCAAGAAGATCGCGAAGTTGGTTGCGAAGCCGGGACCCGCGGGCCCCCAGGGCCAGACGGGGGCAAGCGGCGCAGCCGGCAGTCAAGGGGCGCAAGGTACGGCTGGCGCGGCTGGGAACAACGGCGAAAACGGTGAAGCCGGCGAAGACGGCGCCTGCAGCGTGAGCGACCCTGAATGCTTCCTGCCGCCCGGGGCCACCGTGACCGGTGATTGGAACATTTCTGAAAAAGGGGCGGAATACGCCTTTGTGGCGATTAGCTTCCCCCTACGCGTAGCCGGTGAACCTACCTTCAACTTCATCAACGAAGGGGGGGTAGCGCTATTTGGCAGCCCCGACAATTGCCCAGGAACCGCTCAAGCACCCAAAGCGGATCCAGGCAACCTGTGCGTCTACACCTCGTTCGAACAGAACCTGACGGCGCCGATCTTTGAAACGTTTGCAACCGCCGACCTCCATAGCGGTAAAGGCTGGGCCTTCCCCGTGCCTGCAGGTGAAGAAGTTGTGGGCATCGGCAGCTGGGCGGTTACGGCGGGTATTCCTGCCTCATAAAGAACCCGAATCCACCACGCGTTCCGGTGCGTGAGGCCCCGGGTGGCTCTGGCCACCCGGGGCTCTTTTAGGCCCTTAAGAGCGGCTAGTTCGTTGAGGCACATCTGGGCTCCGCCATAGACTCGTGGCGTGGCTCGTTGCTTCATACAGGTGGACGTCTTCGGGTGTGGGGTCTGCTGGGGGAACCCGGTGGCAGTGGTGCTCGATGCAGATGGGCTGACGACGGAAGAGATGCAGCGGTTCGCGCGCTGGACGAACCTCTCGGAGACGACGTTCGTACTGCCGCCCACCGGCGCAGGAGCCGACTACCGCGTCCGCATCTTCACTCCGGAGCTCGAGGCTCCCTTCGCCGGGCACCCAACCCTCGGCAGCTGCCATGCGTGGCTCGAGGTCGGGGGAGAGGCTCGCAACCCGGACGAGATCGTTCAGGAGTGCGGGGTGGGGCTGGTGCGGATCCGCCGGGGTGAGGGGCGGCTCGCCTTCGCCGCGCCGCCGTTGAGGCGCTCCGGTCCGGCTTCGCCGGACGATGCCGCGCGGGTGGCGGCCGCGCTCGGGCTCGACGCGGACGAGGTGCTTGCGGTCGAGTGGGTCGACAACGGCTTCAGCTGGATCGCGGTGCTGCTGGAGAGCGCGGAGCGGGTGTTGGAGCTGCGGCCGGGGCAGCTCGACTTCGACGTCGGCGCAGTCGGCTTCCGTCCCCCCGGCTCGGAGGCGGCCATCGAGGTGCGGGCGTTCTTCCCGGTCAACGGGGTGGCGGCGGAGGATCCGGTCACCGGCAGCCTCAACGCGGGAATCGCGCAGTGGCTGATCGGCGCTGGCCGCCTGCAGGCGCCCTACGTCGCCACCCAGGGCAGCGCGATCGGGCGCGACGGTCGCGTCCACGTCTCTCAGGACGAAGACGGGACGATCTGGGTCGGGGGGCGCACCGAGACGGTGATCGCCGGCACCGTCGAGCTCTAGCCGATCGCCTCGGCGAGCAGGACGGCGCTGCCGAAGAGGAAGGCGATCGCGGCTGCCGCGCCAACCGCCCGCACCGGCGGGCCGCCGTGGATCCCGGTCTCGTGGACGACGGCGTGGCCGCGGCCGCGGGAGATCAGCCAGCGGTTTACCGGCACGGCAACGACGCCGGCGATGGCCAGGGCGAAGGCGAGGCTGCCCCAGAAGAGGAGGCTGTCGAGGCCGGCCTCCATCGCGCCGGGAATCGCCATCACGATGGCGTTGTCGACCACCTCCATCGTCGCGATGCTGAGGGTGTCGGAGGCGAAGGCGATCGGGATCACCGCTCCCAACGCCAGGCCCGCGCGCAGCAGCGGCAGGCTGGTCAACCCGTAGCCGAAGAGGAAGGCGAGCGCGACCGCGAGGACCAGCGTGCCGATGTTCGAGAAACCGAGTGCGGTGCCGATCGCCATCCCGGCGACCTCGCCGATCGCGCAGCCGGTGAGGCAGTGGAGGGTGGCGGAGATGGCGACGCCGGTGAGGGCGGCGCCCTCGGTCGGCATCTCGTGGTGGTGGGGCTGGGGATGCTCGACGGTCTCCATGAGGACAAGTCTAACATACCCCTAGGGGGTATAGAAGAGACAGAAGAAGAGCCGGCCCCAAAGGACCGGCTCGAGGTGCTTCATCTCTCTTCTGGCTAGCCGAAGTACGCGATCATGATGCCCATCGCGTCATCGATCAGATGGTGCCCTTCCGGCACGTTGTAGATCGTGTGCAAGCGCAGCGTCTGGCCTTTGCTGACGCTGGCGATCGGGTTGCCGGTGCAGACGTTCATCCCGGAGACGTGTTTGCGTCCGTCTTTGGTTTCGTAACCGGGGCCGCCGTAGGTCGCCACCGAGTTGCAGAGGAGGGTTCCTCCGGTGCTCTGGTTGGTGAGTTCGTTGTTGACGCCGTGGTCATGGATGTGACCGGCCGTCGCGATCAGTTTCCCGCCGATCGTCGATTTCCAGTCGTAGTGGAAGTCCCACAGCCCGTTCGGGACGGTGATGTAGGAGTTGAGCGAGCACTGGTTCTGGTCGAGCCAGACCGGGCGCAGGGCGGCGCGGCTGCTCGAGTCGGTGCCGGTCGCGTACTTCCAGGTCATCCGGATTTTCACCGTTTTGCTGGTCGTTTCCCAGTTCATCAGGTCGAAGACCATGTTCCAGGTCTCGGTGCTGTTGACCTTGTAGCCGTAGGGCAGGCTGGTCAGGTCGACGGCGGTGCGCTCGTCGCCGGTGGCGAAGAAGCGTTCGCCGAGCGCGCCCGGGCCGCTGCTGCCGCAGGTGACGTCGGACTTGCCCGTCGACTGGGCGGCGAACATCGCGTGGTGGAGCATCGGCCCCTGGCTGATCGTCGCCTTGGTGCCGTCGGTGTAGACGAGGTCGGGCGTGACGCCGATGATCGTGCAGCCGGTGCACGGCTTGGCGATGTTGCTGACGATCTGGTTGCTGAGCATCCCGGCGTTTTCGTGGTCGTGCGGTTCCCCGTTGCCGGCCGGGATCGTGTACGGGCCGTAATCGATCGTTTTGGTTGCGATCGTGGCGCTGGCCGTCGCCGGGACGGCCAAGACCGCGAAGGCGCAGACGAGCAGCGTCAAGCGCTTGATGAGTTGCATCTAACTCTCCCCTGGTTATCGAGATGGGCGCCTCCCGCTGAGGCTCCCCAATGCTCAGTGACCCTAGAACGCTCAATACCTATGCGTCAAGTGGATTCTTCGACCGGGCGGAATGAAGTAGCGGGGCCACACTTGACACGTGACCAAACAGTCACCTATAGTCTCACCCATGGACGAAGTCTTCAAGGCGCTGGCGGACCCGACCCGCCGCGAGCTGCTCGACCGGCTTTTCGAGCGGGACGGGCAATCGCTGAGCGCCCTGGAAGAGGAGCTGCCGATGTCTCGTTTCGGGGTGATGAAGCACCTGCGGGTGCTCGAGGAGGCGGGACTGGTGACGGCGCAGAAGCGCGGTCGAGAGAAGCTGCACTTCCTCAACCCCGTCCCGATCAGGCTCATCCACGACAGGTGGGTGGGCAAGTACGCGCAGCCGTGGGCCTCGGCGCTCAGCGAGCTGAAGCAGGACCTTGAGAAAAGCGAGAAAGAGGAGGACGCGAGATGAGCGAGGAGCAGGCCTACGCGGTGGTCGGCGGGCGCGGCACGATGACCGTGTTCGAGATCTACATCAAGACGACGCCGGAGCGGCTATGGGAGGCGATCACCAGCGAGGAGATGCGGGCCCGCTACAGCTTCGGCGTCGGCACCGCCTCCGAGTGGACCGAGGGGTCGGAGTACAAGTCCGAGGTGCCCGGCGTGATCGACATCGCCAGCGGCGAGAACCTCGAGGTCGACCCGCCGCGGCGCCTGGTCCAGAGCTTCAACGCACTCTGGAGCGATGAGGTGAAGGGCGAAGGCACCTCACGCGTCATCTGGGAGATCGAGCCGGTCGGCACCTCCTGCCGCCTGCGCGTCACCCACGACCAGCTCGGAGAGGACGCAGACAGCGAGCTGTTCGGCGGCTGGCCGATGATCCTCTCCGGCCTGAAGACGCTGCTCGAGACCGGAGAGGACCTCGACACCCCCGGCTCGCTTCGCTACTCGGGAACGGCCTAAGGGCGGGCGAGGATCTCCGGCGCCGGCGGCCCCGGCTCGGGCGGATTGATCGGCGGCTGCGGCTCCGGTGGGCCGGGATCGGGTCGCGGCGGCGCCGGGTCGGGGGAGGGCGGCGCGGGCGGGCCGGGGTCGGGGGTGGGCGCGGGCGGCGTCGGGTCCGGCTGCGGCGGCCCAGGGAATGGCGTCTCGTTTCGTGGCTTCATACGTAACCGATACCCACCGGCTAGTTTCTTCACGCGGCTCGCCGGGGTAGCCGGAGCGCACCCGATCAAGGAGGAGCGAAGCAAATGAGCGAACCGACCTTGGAGGAAGCCCGCGAGATCAGCGAATGGCGCCCGGAGCTGGGCGTCCTCTCCGTCTATCTCGGGTTCGACCCCGCCGACCGGAGCGGCGCTTGGCGAACCGAGCTGCGCAACGACCTCGACGCTCTTCTCGAGACCCACAAGGACGACAATCACGAGCTCCGGGTGGCGCTGCGGGCGACCGCGAAACGGCTAATCGAGCGCTTCGACGACGGCGACCTGCGGCCGCCCCCGCGCGGCGAAATCGGCTTCGTCGCGGTCGCCGAGAAGAACGGCGTCGAGCACTGGTGGGGGACGGGAGCGCCCCCGGTCGCCGACGCTCGCGCCGAGTACGGGCCGGATCCCGTCATCGCGCCGCTGATCGACCTCGTCGGCCGCGGCGGCCCCCGCGGCGTCGCGATCGTCTCCGCCGAGCGGGTCCGCCTGCTGAGCTGCGCCGGCGGCGCCCTCGAGGAGCTCGAGGACTGGGAACTGAGCCTCTTCAGCCTCGACTGGCGCGAGCGCAAATCGCAGAGCACGAACAATCCTGCCCGCGGGCAAGGCGTCAGCGCCTCCGGCCACGACCAGTACGGCGAACGGCTGGAACACAACCGCCAGCGCTTTCTCAGCGAGTGCGGCGAGCTCGCCGCCCGAGCCCTCGAGGAGCGCGGCATCTCCGAGGTCATCGTCTTCGGGCCTCCCAAGGACGCCGAGGGCTTCGAGCACGGCTTCAGCGCCGCCAAGGCGAAGGTCGTCCGCGGCGGCGACGCCGACCTGATCTCGACCCCCACCGGCAAGCTGAACGGCGTCGTCACCGAGGCGGTCGAGCGGCTCGACGGCGAACGCGATCGAGCCGTGGTCGAGCGGGCGCTAGGCGGGGCGAAGGGCGGCAGCCGCGGCTCGCTCGGGATTCAGGAGACGCGGGAGGCGCTGGGCGAAGGCCGGGTCGACCACCTGGTCCTCGACGGCGCCCTCGACGGCGACGTCGAGTCCCTGCTCCGCGCCGCTTTCGCCGGCAGCGCCCAGGTGACGATCGTCCGCGACGAGCTCGCCGAGCCGCTGGCCGAGGCCGAAGGAGTAGCCGCGATCCTCCGCTACTGACGACTCTGTGTCTGGCCAATGTGACCCCGCGCACGGTTCGTAGGGCTCTGCCTTTGGGTAGACGAAGGGCAATGAGATCTGAGAGGACCAACGTGAAAGGAGCACGCGCGTGAGCGAGCAAGAGCGCGTCGCCGGCGGACCGCTGGGCAAGGTGGTTGGCAAGGCAAAGCAGATGGCAGGAGCGGCCCTGGGCCGGGAAGACCTGCACCGCGAGGGGCAGCTGCAGGAGGTTCAGGCCGACGCTCAGGCGGAGGCGGCCGAGAAGGCCGCGGAGGCCGAGCGCAAAGAGGAGGAAGCGCGGATCGAGGAGGAGCGCGCGGAGACCGAGGCCGAGCGCCGCCAGGTCGAACTGGAGGCCCAGGAGATCGCCGCCGAAGAGGAGGCCGAGCGCAAACGGGCCGAGGAGGAGCGCGTCGCCGCCCAGCAGGCTCAGGCCGAGAAGGCCCAGGCCGAGCGCGAGCGTCTAGCCGGCGAAAAAGCCGCGCAGGCCAAACGACAGCAGGCCGCGGCCGAGAAGGGCGAGGCCAAGCGCGAGGCGAGCGAGCTGCAGCGCGAAGCCGATCGCGCCGAAGAGGCCGCCGCGATCATCGATCCCAAGGAGGAGAACTAGATGTCGATGCCGACGATCCCGAAAACGATCTTCAACTCGTCGATCAAACTGGCGCGGACGCCGGTCGACCTCGCCCTCGGCGCCCTCGGCGGCTCCGACTCGGGCGCGAAACACCTGGTCGACCGGGCCGAGGCCGGCGCGCGCAGCGCCACCGGCCTCCTCTTCCGCGACCCGGAGCTGCGCGAAGAAGGCCGCGCCGCGCTGCTGGCGACGAAAGAGCGCGAGCGCGCGGTCGAGCTGCGCGAGAAAGCCGAGGTCCAGGAGCGCGAGGCGGCCGAGCGGCAGGCCGAGCTGAGCAAAGCCGCCGAGGAGGCCGCCGCCGAAGCGCGCCGCCAGGCCGAGCAGGAGCGGCGCAAAGCCGAGAAACGCCGCCGCGAGCGTGAGGCCAAAGCCGCCGAGAAAGAGAAAGCGAAAAAGCAGAAAGCGAAAAAATCTGCGACCAAAGTCAAACGCTCCAACGCCAAAGCGCAGAAGACCGCGCAGCTGGAGAAGCTCGAGGCCAAAGAAGAGAGCATCGCCGCCAAAGAGCAGGCGGCGGCCACCGCGCGCGAGGCCGAGGCGGTGGCGGAAGCCGCGGCAGCCGCCAAGGAGGAGCGCAAGCAGGAGCGCAAACGCGAAGAGCGGAAGAACGGCGACGGCAGCTAGCCGCCGCCGCGGGCGCTGATGGGCGGGGGCCCTCGCACCTTCTTCCACTGCCACCCCGAGGGGGAGGACCCCGGGGTCCTGCTCGACCCCGACAACCAGGTGAGCGAACCCTGGGGCGAGCCCGAACACGGCCCCTGCGACAAGTGCGGCGGCAAAGGCAGCGCCCTCTACGAGTGCTTCTCCTGCATGGAGGCGGGGGCCGACCCCGGTTGCCCCGCCTGCCAGGGGCGGGTCCGCTTCGAGCAGACCTGTCCGACCTGCGAGGGCAGCGGCGAGATCCACCGCACCCAGCGCCGCGGCCTCGCCGTCTTCCCCAGCCGCGAGGGCCTCTACCGCTACCTCGCTTGGAAAAACGACGCCAGCATCGAGGGCAAGGTCGTGGTCGAGCTGGCGGGGGAGCTGAGCGAGGACTTCGACCTCGACGCCGACCACGGCGCGCTCCTGGTCTTCCCCGATCGCCTTGTCTCGGTCGAGCGGCTCGACCCGGAGGTCGTCGCCGCGATCCGCGACCGGGTCGGCGAAGAGGGGGAGGAGGCGGCGTGAACGTGCCGGGCCTCGGCTTGGTTCAGGGCGCGGGGGAGATGGCGCTGCGCCCCGCCCGCTCCTCTCCGACGCATTCCACCAGCGCGCCGTTCTCGCCGAGACCGAACACCGGCCCTGGCCGCTGCCCGAGCGGCCCTGGTTCATGGGACAGTCCTGGCTCGACCTGCTCTTCGCCCACTGGCGGGTGCCGGAGGAGGCGTTGCGCGCCGTCGTCCCCGAGCAGCTGCCGATCGACACCTACGAGGGCGACGCCTACCTCGGGATCACGCCCTTCTGCGTCAGCGGTCTGCGCCTCCGCGGGACCGCGCCGGCGCCGGGCCTCTCGAGCTTCCCCGAGCTCAACGTCCGCACCTACGTCAGCGTCGAAGGCAAGCCGGGGATCTACTTCCTCAGCCTCGACGCCGACAGCTCGGCCGCCGTCCGCGCCGCCCGCCTCACCTACCGGCTGCCGTACTTCCACTCCCAGATCCGGGTCGATGCCGACGAGGAGGGGATCGGCTACGACCTCCTGCGGATCTCCGACGACGGCCCGCCCGCCTACTTCACCGCCCGCTACGGCGGCGAGGGCCCCGAGCTGCCGGTACGCGACGGCTCGCTCGAGCGCTGGCTGACCGAGCGCTACTGCCTCTACACGCTCGACGAGCGGGGGCGGATCCTGCGCGGCGACATCCACCACCCGCCCTGGCCGCTGCGCCGCGGCTGGGCCGAGATCGAGACCAACACGATGGCGATGCCGTTCGGGATCGAGCTCGAGGGGGAGCCGCTGCTGCACTTCTCACCGCGCCAGGACGTCGCGATCTGGACGATCCGCCCGGTTTGAGACGGCTCACCGCGGGCATCAGGGCCGCATGAACGACGATCTCTCCCAAGAACCGCAGCGCCCTGGCGACGAAGCCCCCGCCGACGAGAACTCGGCCGGCGAGAACATCTGCCCGGTCTGCGGCGGCAGCGGCGAAAAAGACGGCGCCCAGTGCGAGCACTGCGAGGGCACCGGCCGCGTAATCGAGCCGATCGGCGGCGGCTGAACCGCCGCCGATCGGCCTGGAGCTTCAGCCCCCCTTGATGTCCTTCAGCGACTCGTCCTCGGGTTCGTAGGCCGGGTCCTGGGTTAGATCGTCGGGGGGCGGGGTTCGGCCGTCCTCCTGGTCCTCCGGGTTGGTCTCCGGCGGCTGGGTCGGCGACTGCTTCTCGGCCTCCTGGCCGCCTTCCGCAGCTTCCTGGCCCTGTTTGTCTTGCTCCTCGTTCATGGCGTGATCGCGTCCTTTGCTTTGCGAAGGATCCCGCCCTCGGCCGGGATCGGGGTGCTGTGCAACTCGGGTCGTGCCTCGGCCGGGGCCAGTTTCGGCATGTCGCCCATCGGCTCCGCCTCACGTACCCCGAACTCGCCCTTGGAATCGGTGACGGTTCCTAAATCACGTGGCCGTCGTCGTGGCCGTCTTCGAGGTAGAAGACCTCGGAGCAGACGTCGACGTTGGCGTCGAGGCCGCTGATGAAGGCCCGGACCTTGCGGCCGGTGAGCCGCTCGATGATCTCGCGGAATTTGTCCGACGTCGCCGCCTGGAAGTACATGCGGGTGTCGCGCAGGCGCTGGTGCTCACCCATTTCGGCGAGGCTCCGCTCGGCCGGGGTGAAGGTGTTCTCCAGGGAGCAGATGATGATGTCCGGCCCCGCGAACTCGGTGCGGGCTTTGGTCGGACCGCGGCCGAAGAGCTCCTTGTAGAGGCGGACCATTTCGCGTGAGATCTCTGCACGTATCGAGTCGAAGGCGCCGCTGCCATTCGACTCCTCGGGGATGGTGGTCGGTTGCTCGTTCATGCCGCTCTTCTACCCACGAGAACTGGGGATTTATCAAACCTTGGTCCGGGTATGCCGATGAGGTGGACCCCAACCACGACCAGTCCCCGACCACGATCACCCCTTACCCCAACGGTCCTTATCTGGTGCGCGGCGACTTCGTCGTCACCGACCAGGAGGGGAACGAGCTGCCGACCGAGCGGCGGACGATCGCCCTCTGTCGCTGCGGCAAATCGCAGATGCGCCCGTTCTGCGACGGGACCCACAAGCTGATCGGGTTCAAAGCGGCAAGCGGTCCGGAACCATGGCCCGGCGGCTGATCGATCTTCCCGCCCCGCGGGGGCCGTTGAGCGAGCGGCTGTTCGAGGCGCTGGAGGGGCCGCCCGACGAGGGTCTCGAGGCGCCGGGGCCGATCGATTCCGCCGACCCGATCGCCGACGAGGACCTGCAGCTGGCGCTCTACGTCGCCTACGAGATCCACTACACCGGGATCAGGGGAGTCGACGAAGGCTGGGAGTGGGCGCCGTCGCTGGTGGCCTTCCGGGCCGAGCTGGAGCGGCCGCTCGAAGCGGCGGTAGCCGAGCTGGTGGAGCCTGCGAGCGAGCGGGAGCTGGCCTCGGTCGGGACGGCGCTGCAGGAGATCACCGCCGAGGACCCGGGGCCGCCGCTCTCGCGCTATCTGGAGACGCAGGGGACGCTGGAGCAGATGCTCGAGCATGTCGTCCACCGCTCGGCCTACCAGCTGAAGGAGGCCGACCCGCATTCGTGGGCGATCCCGCGGCTCTCCCCGCGGCCGAAGGCGGCGCTGCTCGAGGTCCAGGCCGACGAGTACGGCGGCGGCAACGCCGAGCGCATGCACGCGGTGCTGTTCGCGAAGACGATGGAGGCGCTCGGCCTCGACCCCACCTACGGCGCCTACCTCGAGCGGCTGCCGGCGGTGACCCTGGCGACGGTCAACCTGATGAGCTGCCTCGGCCTGCAGCGGCGCCGCCGCGGCGCCACCATCGGCCATCTTGCCGCCTTCGAGATGACCTCTTCGGTCCCCAACCGCCGCTACGGCAACGCCCTGCGCCGGCTCGGCTTCGACCGCGAGGTGACCCACTTCTACGACGAGCACGTCGAGGCCGACGCCGTGCACGAGAACATCGCCGCCTGGGACCTCGCCGGCGGCCTCGCCGCCGAGGAACCCGAGGTCGCCGCCGACATCCTCTTCGGCGCCCGGGCGCTGCTGCAGATCGAGGCGCGCTGGGCGAGCCATCTGATGGACAGCTGGGAGCGCGGCGAGAGCTCGCTGCGCGAAGCGGCCGCCGTCCCGGCGTGAGCGAAGGCGTGCAGTCCGAGAAGTTGGATCTCTCCTACGTAGTGCCCGTGCGCTGGCGCGACGGGGCGCAGCGCGGGGAACTGGGGGAGTACCTGGCGCAAATCGCGCCGCTGGTCGCCGAGGTGATCGTCGTCGACGGATCCGAGCCCGAGGTCTTCGCCGCCAACGCCGCCGCCTGGGGCGAGCAGGTGCGGCACGTGCCGCCGGGAGAGGGAGAGACCTGGCTGATGGGGAAAGTCGCCGGCGTGCGCACCGGAGTGGAGCTGGCCTCCCACGAGCGGGTGGTGATCGCCGACGACGACGTCCGCTACGAGCCCGAGGCGCTGCGGCGGGCGGCCGAGCTGCTCGACCGCCACGACCTCGTCCGCCCCCAGAACTACTTCAGCCGCCTGCCCTGGCACGCCCGCTGGGACACCGCGCGGACGCTGCTCAACCGCAGCATCGGCCGCGACTACCCGGGGACGCTGGCGGCGCGGCGCTCGCGGATGCTGGCGATGGGGATGTACGACGGCGACGTCCTCTTCGAGAACCTCGAGCTGATGCGGACGGTGCGCGCCCACGGCGGCACCATCGCCTCGCCGCTCGACCTCTACGTCGCCCGCGTCCCGCCCTCGGCAGGCCACTTCTGGGGCCAGCGCACCCGCCAGGCCTACGACGACTTCGCCCTGCCCGTACGGATGGCGCTGTGGCTGGCGGTCGTTCCTCTGCTTATCGTCAGCGCTCTGAAGCGGCGGCCGGCGCTGGCGGCGGTGCCGGCGACGACCGCGGTCGCGGCGGCCGAGTTCGGGCGGCGGCGCGCCGGAGGCGCGGCCGTCTTCCCGGCGACCTCTTCGCTGCTCGCTCCGGTCTGGATCCTCGAGCGCGGGGTCTGCGCCTGGCTGGCGGTGCTGCAGCGGCTGCGGTTCGGCGGCGTGCGGTACAACGACTCGGTGATCCCCGTCGCCGCCCACTCGGAGCGGCAGCTGCGGCGCCGCCTGGCCGAGCATGGGAGCGGAGGGGAAGAACCGGGTACGGGGCGGCAATGGAGCCCAGGATCGAACGCGGCGCCGCCCCCGACGTCCACCGGATCGAAGACGCCAGCGTCAACTGGTACCTCGTCGAGGCCGACGACGGCCTGACCATCGTCGACGCCGGCGTCCCGCGTTCCTGGGACTCGCTGCGGCAGGTGGTGGCGGAGGTCGGCCGCGAGCTCTCCGAAGTCCGCGCCCTCGTCCTCACCCACGCCCACTTCGACCACATCGGCATGGCCGAGCGGGCCCGGAACGAGCTTGGGATCCCCGTCTTCCTACACGAGAACGACGCGCCGCTGGCGCGCAAGCCGCTGCAGTACACCCACGAGCGGGCCCGCAGCCGCTACCTGCTGACGAAACCGGCCGGTCTGCCCCACGTGCTCGGCTTTCTCGCCGCCCGCGCCTTCTGGCCGCCGCCGCTGCGGGAGACGCGCGCCTTCAGCGGCGAGGTCCTGGACGTGCCCGGCTCACCCCGCGTCGTCTTCACCCCCGGCCACACGCTCGGCCACTGCGCCCTGCACTTCCCCGACCGCGACGCCGTCATCGCCGGCGACGCGATCGTCATGCTCGACCCCTACCTGGGGGCGAAGGGGCCGCGGATCGTCGCCGGCGCCGCCACCGCCGACAGCGAGAGAGCGCTGCGCTCGCTCGACGCGCTGGCCGGGATCGAGGCCGGGACGGTGCTGACCGGGCACGGGGAGCCCTGGCGCGGCGGCACCGCCGAGGCGGTGCGGCTGGCGCGCCAGGTCGGGCCGACCTAGCTAGGCCGCAGGCAGCAGCGACTCGGCGCCAGCTTCCTCGGCGGCGGTCGCGTCGATCGTCGCCGCGGAGGCGAGGTTCATCCGCTCGTCGAGGCCGGTGAGGCTGAGGAGCCGATGCACGGCAGCGTGCTCGCTGGGCAGGAAGCTGAGCCGCTCGCCCCCGTCACGCATCGCGTTGACCAACAGCGCGACGCCCGTCGAATCGAGGAACTCGAGCTTCGCCAGGTCGACGACGACGTTCTTGCCGGAGCTCAGCGCTTCCCGCAGGATCGAGGCCGGGGTCTCGGCGTTGGCCAGATCGAGCTCGCCGTTGAGCGCTACGCGCAGCCGCTCGCCTTCGGACGTCTGCTGGACGACCAGCAATCCATCATGGACTTGGAAATCGGTATTCGGCACTTCGGAGACCTCCGTTCTTGGAATTCGGAAGTCCCGGGAGCGCTTGGTAAGCACCCGATCGGTCTTGCCTCAGAATGCAGAGTCAACTGGTTACCGCCGGGGCAGTACCGACTTGACCCTGAGAGGAGCCTACCGCACTGGTGCAAGCCTGCCTAGGGGAGCCTAGCCAAGGTGCGACGCGGATTTTGCGGCAAGCGCTTGCGCGCGGCGCGCACTCGCTGCAACAGCCTCTCTCGCTTCAGGGTGGGACGGGCTTCGGGGCTGCGGATCTCCTCGTGGGCCCTGGTGACGTCTTTGCTCAGTGCTGCGGGCGGGGCGTTCATGCTCTCCTCCGGCTTGAAAATGGGCTCTGTCGTGCCTCTCCCAATCTCCGTGCGGTGCCGTGAGACGTGAGCGGTTCTACTGTCGACACAACCAGCCCTGTGACTTTTGTGCCAATCGTCTGATTACCCGCCGCTTAAGTGAGCAAACCCACCGTTTGAAGCGATCTCAGGCGGGAAGCTAAGCGTCGAGAACGCCATGGAACACGCTGGTTTTCAACATCGGGCGCTGATCTACGAGGGCGCCGACGAGTACCTGGCGGGGACGGTCCCGTTCCTGCGTGCCGCTCTGGAGGCGGGCCAGCCCGCGCTGGCGGCGGTGCGGAAGGAGCAGGCCGAGCTGCTGAAAGGCGAGCTGGGCGATCAGGCCGGGATGGTCCGGTTTGCGGCGATCGAGGACTTCGGGCGCAACCCCGCAGCGGTGATCCCGCTCTGGCGTGACTTCGCCGACCAGAGCAAGGGCCGCGCGGTGCGCGGCGTCAGCGAAATCGTCTGGCCCGACCGCAGCTCGGCGGAGATGGAGGAGTGCCACCGCCACGAGGCGCTGCTCAACCTCGCCTTCGCCGAGGGACGCTCCTGGACGCTTCTCTGCCCCTACGACGCCTGCTCGCTTGGCGACGACGATTTGGAGCGGGCGGCGACGACCCACAAGCTGATCTCGCGCGAAGGGCGGACGGAGGAGAGCGCGGCCTTCGATCGCGAATTCGACAGCCTCGCCGGGGAGCTGCCGCCGCCGGCGGTGCGGCCGGACACGCTCTCCTTCGGGATCAGCGAGCTGTCCGAGGTCCGCAGGCGTGTCACCGCGGCGGGCGAACGAGCGGGGATGGACGCCAGCACCGTCGCCGACCTCGTCACCGCCGCCAGCGAGCTCGCGGCCAACAGCGTCATGCACGGGGGTGGCACCGGCACGCTCCGCCTCTGGCGCGAGAACGGCGCTCTGCTGGCCGAGGTCGAGGACGAAGGGCGGATCGAAGAGCAGCTGGTCGGCCGCCTGCGCCCGGGCGTCACCCAGGAGGGCGGTCGCGGTCTCTGGCTCGCTAACCAGCTCTGCGATCTCGTCCAGATCCGTTCGGGCGAAGCCGGAACGACCGTGAGGCTGCACCTGCTCGAGCACCAGCTCGCCGCCGACGAACACGACGCCGCCTACGCGTAGGCCCCCGGCGGCCTGGGTAGTTGACGGGCATGCCAGACAACGATCCGCAGACCCAGCTAGTCAAGTACCTCACCGACGCCCACTCGATCGAGGAACAGGCGCTCGTGCAGATGAAGCGCGCCCCCCATCTCGTCGAAGGGCCGCTGTCCGAAAGCTTCCAGCGCCACCTGGGGGAGACCGAATCCCAGGAGCAGCGGGTCCGCGAGCGGCTTGAGGCCCATGAGGCCTCGCCCTCGAAGCTGAAGGACGTCGTCGGGCAGGCGGGAGGCTTCGGGATGGTGCTCTTCGCCAAGTCCCAGCCGGACACGCCGACGAAGCTGGCGATGCACGCCTTCTCCTACGAGCACATGGAGGTGGCCGCCTACGAGCTGCTGGCGCGGGCGGCACGCGAAGCCGGCGACGCGGCGACGGCGGAGATGGCGCTGGCGATCGCCGACGAGGAGCGCGAGATGGCCGATCGGGTCGCCGCCGGGTTCGACGAAGCGGTCGAGCAGGCGCTGCGCGAAGTCGACCCCGACGACCTCGACGAGCAGCTCAACTCCTACCTGTCGGACATCCACGCGCTCGAGGGGCAGTCGCAACAGCTGCTGGAGAAAAGCAAGCAGATGGACGTGCCGGCTTCGCTGGCCGAGGCCTTCGCCCATCACCTCGGGGAGACCGAAGGGCACCTGGAGAAAGTCGAGCGCCGCCTCGACGACCGCGGCGCCAGCCCCTCGGCGATCAAGGACGCGATGCTGAAGCTCGGGGCCCTCAACTGGGGCGCCTTCTTCGCCGCCCAGCCCGACACCCCGGCCAAGCTCGCCGGCTTCTCCTACGCGGTCGAGAACCTCGAGATCGCCGCCTACGAGCTACTGAAGCGAGTTGCGAAGCGCGCCGGCGACCAGGAGACCGTCGCCCTAGCCGAATCGATCCTCACCGAGGAGCGCAACGCCGCCCAGCAGGTGGCCGACCAATGGTCGGTCTCGATGTCCGCGGCGTAGAGCCCTGGGTCCGCGGCAGAAGGCCCGCGGTCACAGTTTCACGCACCTGAAGCGCACGAAGCGTTGAAATCCGCGCGCCACCCGCGCGCCTACCCCCGCGAGGGTTCCGGCCATGCCGCGAACCCGAAGCCCTGGGGCCGAACTGCATCAGATTTCCCCTCTGGAAGGTAGGAAATCTGATGCAGTTCGACGTGGTTGGGAGTTCGGGTGAAGGATCGGGAGGCGACCGCATTGATGCGCGGGCTGGCCGAGAAGCAGCACGGGGTCTTCTCTACCTGGCAGCTGCTGAGCCAAGGCATCAACGAACGGACCATCGTGAGCCGCCGAAAAGGTGGGCTGCTGGTTCCGCTCCACCAGGGCGTCTACGCCTTGGCGCATACGCGGCTCGATCAGGAAGGAAGGGCGATGGCGGCGGTGCTTGCCTGTGGTCCCGGCGCGGTGCTATCGCACTTCAGTGCCGGGCATCACTGGGGCCTGTGCGGCTCTCGTGGCCCGATCGAGGTGCTGCGGCAGTCGGGAGGACTGGAACCGGGGAGCCACGAGGACGTTCGACTGCACCAGACGCGGCGTCTCCATGCGTACGAAGTGACCGTGGAGCGAGGGATACCAGCTACCGCAATCGAGCGTGTACTGCTCGATCTGGCCGAAAGGACGGATGTGAAGCGGCTAGAGCGGATGTTCGTCTCGGCGTACAAGAGGCCTACCTTCTCTTGGTCGCGCCTAAGGCGCATCATCACCCGCCGGCGCGGCTGCAAGGGCGTCGGCAAGCTCCGTCGGATCGCCCATGAAGTCGACCCCGAGGCCCTAGAAACGAAATCTCCTCCCGAGGTCGACTTCCTCGCCCTCTGGCGCCAGGTGGATCTATCGGTACCAGCGGTGAATGTCCTCGTCGAGGGTCACCTGGTGGATTTCCTCTGGGCCGACCAGAAGGTCATCGTCGAAACCGACAGCTGGAGTCACCACGGCGATCCCCTCGCCTTTGAGAAAGACCACCAGCGCGACGTCGAACTCACCGCAGCCGGCTACGACGTCCACCGCGCCACCGCGAAGATGCTCCAAGGCGACCCCGGCCCTTTCCTCCAAAACGTCCACCGCGCCCTCCTCACCCGAACTGCATCAGATTTCCTACCTGTCAGAGAAGAAATCTGATGCAGTTCGGGTGAGGGGTTCGGAGCGTCGCTGCGCTTTAGCGGGGATGTCCTACGGGATGCCCTGGGTGCTGCTGGTGGCTGCGGGGAGGGTTCTTTGGGCGGCGGCCAGGTGGAGGTCTTCCAGGCGTTGGCCTTGGCTGTCGGCGCGGGCGGCCAGGTCGTGGAAGTCGAAGCTGTCCAGGGACTCGCCGTAGCTCTGCTCGAGGGCGTTCCAAAGCTGCAGCTTGCCGCCGACCATGCCGGAGAGGATCTCGAGCTCGAGGACGCGGCTGAGGGGGGAGTAGCCGCGGAGGCGGCCGTTCAGCTTCAGGCGGCCGAGCTTCTCGGCGACCTTGGCGAGGATCGGTTTGACCGGGTCGCGGCTGACGCTGAGATGCTCCATCAGGCGTGTCAGCGTGCGGTGGTCCTCTTCGATCTCGCCGCAGAGCTGCGCCAGCGGCTCGCCGAACTCGGCGTCGCCCTGGTTCGAGGACCGCAGGCGGCGGGCCAGCTCGACTCCGAGCGTGGCCCCCGCCAGGTGGTCGTTGAGGTAGATGGCCAGGAAGCGGTCTGCGTCTGCGTTCGAGGCCATCGTCGGCTCAGGCCTCCTCGTACGGATCTTTCTCGCCGGCCAGCTGCAGCGCGCACTCCTTGGTCTCGCTGAAGTGACGTTCCTGGATCGGCAGCGCCCAGCCGACCAGCTCGGAGACCTGGTCCTCGCCGGCCTGCTCGTTCAGTTTCTGCAGCACCATCCAGTGGCCAACCTCGCCCGCCTCGGCCATCGTCATGAACTCGAAGCCGTCGAGCCCGTCGGCGTCGTCGCCGAGGTAGGTGTCCATCATCTCGGTGGCCTCGCCTTTGGTCTCCCGCGCCTTGTCGAGGATCGCCGTTTTCTTGCCCTCGCGCTGCTCGGCCACCTCGGTGGCGCGCCGCGCCGTCTCCTCGGCCTCCTCGCGCATCGTCTGCAGTTTCCCGGCGATGCCCTCGTCGTCGACCAAGCCCTCGACTTTTTCGGTCGCTTTCGAAGCCGCTTCCGCAAGGCCCAGAACCTCCGCCAGCTTCTCCTCCAAAGTCGTCAACTCAGCCATCGATTCCTCCTGTTTCGGGGTGGACGTTGCGGTTCAGTTACCCCCGGTCAGGCGAGAAACAAACTGAAGCTGCTCAAAGCCAGACGTGCTCGAAGCGCAGGCCGCTTGGCTCGGCGTGCAGGAGGCCCATCGAGGGGCGGGGGGCGCGGCGGCGCTCGGTCGGGCTACCGGGATTGAAGATCTGGAAGCCGCCCTCCTCTTCGCGCAGGGGGAGGTGGCTGTGGCCGAAGATCACGGCGTCGGCCTCGGGGAAGCGGGCGCGCATGCGGTTCAGGCGGCCACCTTTCGGACCGGCGTCGTGGACGACCGCGACCGTCCGCCCACCGACCCCGACCGTCAGCGTCTCCGGCAGCCGCTGCCACAGCGCCGGCTCGTCGACGTTCCCGTAGACGCCGAAGACGACCGGGCAAAGCGCTTCCAGCTCCGACAGCACCGAGACCTCCGAGAAGTCGCCGGCGTGGATCACCGCCTCGGCGGCGCCGATCAACTCGACGCACTCGTCGGGCAGGCGGCGTTTGCCCTTCGGCATGTGGGTATCAGAGACGACAGCGATCATGGCGGGGATGGTGGAGCGTTATCTCATGTTCTTCGGCGACTCGCACACCGTAGGGGTGGGCGACGAGGAGGGTCTCGGCTGGACCGGGCGCGTCTTCGCGGCCGCGATGGAGGACGGCATCCCGACCACCTCCTACAACCTCGGGGTCGGCGGCGAGACCTCGGCCGACGTCGCCGCCCGCTGGCGCGCCGAGGCGCGGCCGCGCCTGCCGCGCACCGACGGCGACGCCCGCGTCGTCCTCGCCTTCGGCGTCAACGACGTCTCGCTGGAAGACGAGAGCCGCCGCTGCACCCAGGAGCAGTCCCTGCTGTCGCTCGAAGAGGTGCTGCTCGGCTCCCAGGCGCTCGGCCTGCGGCGGTTCGTGGTCGGCCCGGCGCCGGTCGACGACGAGGCGGTCAACGAGCGGATCGCCGAGCTTTCCTACGCCTACCGCATGCTCTGCGCCCGCCACCGGGTGCCGTTCGTCCCCCTGCTCGACGAGCTGCGCGACAACGAGGTCTGGCGCCAGTCGATCGCCGCCGGCGACGGCTGCCACCCCGGCGCCGCCGGCTACTCGGAGATCGCCCGGCTGGTCCTCGCCGCGGGCTGGCTCGACTGGCTGCGCTCGAGCCCGTAGCGTCGCGCTCAGCCGGCGGCTGCGAGCGGCTCGTCGACCTCATAGCCGAACTCGGCCAGGGCGCCGCCCATCGCTTCGTGCATCGCCCGCTGCTCAGCGGCGTTGAGGTTGTCGCGCCAGCCGCCGGGCCGGGCCTGGCGGGTGAAGCTGTGGCGCCCGCGCTTCGCCCGCGGCAGCTTCTCGAAGCGGTGTGCTTCGACCACCTCGGGCACGCGCCCGGTGTCGATCCCGACCATCGCGCAGATCCTCTCCAGGTAGATCTCGGTCTCGCTGCGCAGCTCCTCGTAGCGGATCTTGATCCGGTCGGACTCGGGCCGCGAGTCATAGGCCTGCTTGACGGCGCGGCTGCGGTAGGCCCAGACTTCCGAGAGCCATTTGATCAGCGGGATCCGCCCCTCCTCGTTGACCGGGAAGGCGCCGCCGGGGATCGCCCAGGAGCCATCGCTGTAGGCGTCGATCCAGGAGTCGACGACGTCGCGGCCGTCGCGCAGGAGGAAGATCACCTTCGAGGCGGGGAAGAGCTCGGCCAGGAACGGCGCCACGTGCGAGCCGGGCTCCTTGACGACGAAGGCCGCCGCCCGCGCCGGGTCCTCGACCCCGACCTCCGCGGCTTCCGCCTCGAACCGCGACGTGATCAGCTGCCGCAGCGGTTCCTGCCAGGCCTCGCGGTGGCGCTCGGCGAAGAAGTAGCCCGACTCCTCGGCCTTGACGTCGAGCAGGGTGCTGAGCTCGGGCGGGTCGTCGCAGGCGGCCCAGGCGAGCGGGATCGGCCGCCAGACGCCGAGGTGGTGGCCGAGGTGGGGGTCGTCGACCGGCACCACGCCTTCCAGGTCGGAGAGCATTTTCAGCAGCCAGGTGCTGCCGCTGCGGGACGATCCGAAGATCCAGGCGAGCCTGTTCTCCTGCATGTTGGGGGGACGATTCCCTATCGGTCGGATGTCGAAACCTCAGGAGTTCTTCCGCAAAATGCCGGACAGCGTGCCGCCGCCCGCGCTGAGGAAGGCTCGGAGCAGCGCCCCGCGCCGCCGCGAGCGCCAGCCGCCTTCGACTCGGTGGGGCCCGGTGCTGTCGAGGACGTTGCCCGGCGCCGGGTCGGCCCCCAGCTCCCCCCGGGTCCCCTGCACGAAGGCGGGATGGGCGAGGCGGCGGTAGAGCGGCGGCGCCGCCGCGTGCAGCACCTCGAGCCCGCGGCCGGCGCGGCCGTAGCTGACCTCGCGCTTCGGGTCTTCGGCGCAGGCCTCGATTCCCGCCGCCACTTCCTCGGGATCGAGGACCGGCGGGATCGGCCGCACCTGCCGCCCGGTGTAGTTGCCGGCGTGCTCGAAGATCGGCGTGTCGACCGCCTCCGGCACCACCGCGGCGACGTGGATGTCGGGCTCGCCCGCCAGCTCGCCCCGCAGGCATTCGGAGAAGGCGCGGACGGCGTGCTTGCTGATCACGTAGGGCGAGACCTGCGGCGAGGGCACCTGCCCCCAGACCGAGGACATGTTGATCAGCACGCCGCTGCCCTGCCGCCGGAAGCGCCGCAGCGCCGCCCGTGCCCCGTGCACCTGGCCCATCAGGTTGGTCTCGACGACGCCGTGGAAGACGGCGGAGGGGATGTCGTCGAAGGTCCCGTAGGTCATCGTCGCCGCGTTGTTGACCCAGACGTCGAGACGACCGAAGCGGGCCTCGATCGCGGCGGCGAAAGCCTCGACCGCCTCCTCCTCGGCGACGTCGAGCGGCCGCGCCAGGACCGAGGCGCCGGCCGCCTCGCACTCGGCGGCGACTTCGGCCAGCGGCCCCTCGTTGCGCGCGCAGAGGGCAAGCGATCCGCCGCGGCGGGCGATCCGCAGCGCCGCCGCCCGGCCGATGCCGCTCGAGGCGCCGGTGATCACAACCACCGCTTCCTCCAGCGGTCGCGGCACAGCGGGCCCCTTAACCGAGGCCCTTGTCCTCGGCTGCTTTGTAGGCGATCTGGAGGAAGTCGGCGATCGTCAGCGCCGCGAACAGCGAGGCGAGGAAGCGGGTCAGCCGCGGGGCGAAGAGGAGGCCGACGGAGAAGGCGGCGATCACCCAGAGGTTGAGGCAGAAGGGGCAGATCAGCAGCTCGCCGATCGCCTTGCGCAACCCGGTCCCGCGCGAGCGCTCCTCGAGCTCGGCCGGGCCGCCCTTGCCTTCGAGCTCGGTGAACGGCGCCCGCAGCGGGCTAGTCACCTTGTCCTTGGCGACGATGCGACTGAGTTTGTGGGAGGCGGTGCCGATCAGCAGCAGTTGGCCGGCGGGCACGCTCTCGGGCAGCTCACGCCCCTGCCGCCTGGCGATCGCCAGGCCCGCCGCCAGCAGGGAGCCGAAGATGCTCATGAAGGAGAGGTAGGAGAGGAGCGGCGGTCGCTCCTCGGGGTCGGCGTAGCCGTCGACCGGGTTCGGCAGTTCTTCCAGCAGGCTGCTGCCGCTGTCGGGCGTCTCGCTCATCGCCTCCCGCTACCCGCTGCGATGCAGGTTCCAACCCTCGCTGCTGACGGCGACGTGCCAGGCGCCGTCGGGCCCGCGCCGCTCCAGCACCAGCCCTTGCGACACCGCCCTTCGCACCGCCCGCCGCAGGTCCCGCTCCCCGAGCCGCGGGAAGCGTTGCGTCAGCTCGCCGCGGCGGCAGAAGCCGTCATCGGCGAGCGCGACGATCGCGGTCACGATCTCCTCCGGCGGCGGCAGTTTGTTTCTTCGTTGCGTCACGTTGCCCTCAACGCTAGGATCGCGACGATGCCGGCGGGGCAGCAGCACCGCCCCATCGCCCCATATAAAGAGGCACGGGATTCGGCTGACGGCCGATTTACGGACCCTGACGAGAAGATTCGAGCTTCCAAGGTCTGACCATGCAATCGAACCCCAGCGACAGAGAATCCAGATGATGCAGCGCTTCAAAGTCACCGAGCGTGACCTCGAGAGCGGTGCGCGCGAGATCCAGATCGAAGGCGAGCTCGATCTGGCGGTGGCCGGGCAGCTCGACGAGGTACTCGGAAAAGCCTGCGAGCAGTGCGAGCGGGTGCTGGTCGGCCTCGAGCGCTGCGCCTTCATCGACTCCTCCGGGATCGCGGTCATCCTCCGCGCTCACAGCCGGATGCAGGAGGACGGCAACCGGCTCGTCGTCTACGGGCCGACCGACCAGGTCCTGCGAGTCCTTTCGATGACCGGCCTCACCTCCAACGGCCTCGTCTTCGACAGCGCCGAGCAGGCTCTGTCGGCGCTCAGCGCTTAGCGCGCACCATCAGGCCGCGCTGCGGGACCAGCACCGTCGCCCGCTGCACCATCCGCTCCGGCTCGGGTGCCAGCGGCGTCAGCTTCACGGTTCGCAGGACCGCCGGCACGACGGTCTCGATCTCGGCATTGGCGAGCGGTTCGCCGACGCAGCGGCGGGCGCCGCCGCCGAAGGGGAAGAAGGGCCAGGAGGGGGTGATGTCGGCGAGCCAGCGCTCGGGCTCGAAACGGTCGGGGTTGCGGAAGCCGCGCGGGTCGCGGTGGACCAGCGAGGTGGGGGCGACGACGGTGGCGCCGGCCGGCAGCTCGCGGCCCTCGACCAGCATCGGCTCCCGCAGGCGGCGCAGCGAGCCCGAGGCCGGCGGCCGCAGCCGCAGGACCTCGCGGACGATCGCCTCGGAGTGCCGGCTGCGGGGGTCGGCGACGAAGGCACCGGCCAGCTCCGGTTCGCGGGCGAGGCGGTCGAAGATCCAGGCGAGGGCGATCGAAGGCGGCTCCTGCGCCGCCATCAGCAGCGACATCAGCTCGTCGACGATCTCCTCGGTGGTGAGGGCGTCCTCGGCGGCGATCATGCAGCCGAGCACGTCGACGTCGACGCTCTCCTGCGCATTGCCGGCGTCGTCGGCGATCTCGGCGCGGCGCGCTTCCACGGCTCGAGAGAGGGCCTCGACCACCGGCGCCTGGCGCTGCTCGAACAGCGCCTGGCCGAGCTCGCCCATCAGCCCGTCGCCTTTGCCGGGCAGCGTCACCGGCGGGTTGCCGGGCGTGCGCAGCATCCGCCCGATCGCCTCGATCAGCTCGCCGGCGATCTCCCCGTCGCGCACCCCCAGCACCAGCCGCACGAAGATCTCGTCGCAGAGGGTGCGGAGGCGGGAGAGGAGGCGGAAGGGACGGCCGAGTGGCCAGCCGGAGGCGTGGCGCTCGGCGATCTCCGCGATCGCCCCGCGGCGGGAGTCGATCGCCTCCGGCGCGAAGGCCGGCGCGATCCTCGACCGCGCCGCGCGGTGGGCGCCGGCGTCGCCGCCGAACACGGAGCGGCTGGAGGCGAAGGGGAGGACGGCACGGCGGGCCTCGCCCGCGTGGGCGCGCTCGGGGTCGGAGCCGAGCAGCGCTTCCACCGCCTCGGGCTCGCTGACGAAGAAGGTCGGCCGCGCGGTCAGCAGCCGGATCTGAAAGACCTCGCCGAACTGCTCCCGCTGGCGGCGCAGGAACTCGAGCGGGTCGCGGTGGAAGGCGACGGTCTGCGCGAGCACGTTCGCGTCGGGCCCGGGCGGCGGCTCCAGGGGCCGGGAGGCATTCGAGAGCGGCATCCATCGTGTCTACCCAGCGGCGACCGCGACGGAAACGCTGTCGAGGCTCGTACCTCGGCGAGCGTCGATGGTCTTCCGGCTACCCTCGAAGCGATGAGGTTCTTCAGTTTCCTCCGATCGGCTCCACGGGTAAGTGGGTTGATGCCCGCTGTCTTCGTCACCCTTCTCGCCACCGCGGGGCCGGCCCCCGCGGGGGCGCAGGCCGAGCCGGCGACCCCGCCCGGCCCGCCGCCGCAGCTGCTGCTCTTCCACGGCGGCTCCTTCCTTTATGAAGACCCCTCCTTCGAAACGGCGACCGAGCCCCTGGTGGAGGCTGCCGGGTTCGTCCCCCACTACGTCGACTATCCGCTCGGCGACCTGCCGGCCGCGCTGGTGAGGGCGCGGGCGGAAGCGGCGCGCCTGCGGGCGCGGTTCGGCGCTGAGGCGGTCTACGCCTACGGGTCCTCCGCCGGCGGCACGCTGGCGGCGCTGCTCGCCGGAGAAGGCCTCGTCGCCGGCGCCGTCGCCAAGGCCCCGCCCTCCGACCTGGTCGGCTGGACCTGGCCGCTCTCGACCTACGGCAGCGACTACTACGAGCAGATAGGCCTCGACGAAGCGGCTCGCTACCGCCTCTCGCCGCTCCGGCGCCCGGAGCGACGGCCCCTGCTCCTGCTCCAGGGCAGCTCCGACGCGGTGGTGCCGGCAGCGATGAGCGAGGCGTTCGCGGCGAAGTTCCGCCAGGTCCGGCTCTGGCTGCTGGCCGGGGGGCACCGGGCCGAGCGCTCGCGCCCGCAGGTGGTCATCCGGGCGCTTCGCTGGCTGCTCCCGGCACCCAGCGCCGAAGAACCCGAGCTGGGTCGCTGAGGACGGCGATGGCACCGGATCCCCAGCACGAGTTCCGCCCCGACATCGAGGGCTTGCGCGCGATCGCGATCGGCGCCGTCCTGCTCTGCCACGCCGGGCTCGGGTTCGCCGCCGGCGGTTTCGTCGGCGTCGATGTCTTCTTCGTCATCTCCGGGTTCCTGATCACCCGCCTCCTGCTCGGCGAGGTCTCCCGCACCGGCAGCGTCTCGCTGCCCCGCTTCTACGCCCGCCGGGTGAAGCGGCTGCTGCCGCTCTCGGCGCTGCTGCTGGCGGTCGTCGCCGCTCTCTCGCTCGTCATCTTCTCCCCCGTGCGCGCCGGGGAAATCGCTGGCGACATCGTCAGCTGCGCGACCTACACCGCCAACTGGCACTTCGCCGCCCAGTCGGTCGACTACTTCGCCCAGGACGTCGAACCGAGCCCGGTCCAGCACCTCTGGTCGCTGGCGATCGAGGAGCAGTTCTACCTCGTCTGGCCGGCGCTGCTCCTGGGGCTGACCTGGTTTCAGCGGCGCCGCGGGCGTTCCGCCCGTCCCGTCCTCGGGGTCGCCCTGGTGGCGATCCTGTTCGTCTCCTTCGCGCTCAACCTCGGCTTCGTGGAAAGCGAGCCCGCGGCCGCCTACTTCTCCACCTTCGGCCGCGCCTGGGAGCTGGCGCTGGGGGCTTTGCTGGCGGTGCTCGGCGACGTCCGCCTGCGCCGGCTGCCGGCACTGGCGATCGGCTGGCTGGGAGTCGGGGCGATCGCCTTCGCGACCCTCTCCTTCGGCCCGGACACGCCCTTCCCCGGCACCGCCGCCCTGGTCCCGACCCTCGGCGCCGCCGCCCTGATCCTCGCCGGCGCCTCCTGGGAGGCGCAGGGCAGGTGGGGCTCGGCCGCTTTGCTCTCGCTGCCGCCGTTCCGCTACGTGGGGCGGATCTCCTACGCCTGGTACCTCTGGCACTGGCCGGCGTTGATCTTCGCCGTCGCTCTCTGGGGGACGCTCTCGCCGCTGGCCGGGGTCGCCGTCATCGCGGCCTCGTGGCTGCCGACCGCGCTTACCCACAGCCTCGTCGAGGAGCCTTTCCGCCGCTCCAAGCGCCTCGTCGCGCTGCCTGGCCGAGCGCTGGTCCTCGGCGCCGGCTGCACCGCCGTCGCCGTCGGGGCGGCGCTGCTGCTGGTCGCCCTGCAGCCGACCCTGAAGACCGCGCCGCGCAACGACGTCGAAGGGGCGCTGGTGCTGAAACGGGGCGCCGTGCCCCAGCCCCGCGCCGAGGCCGTTCGCCCCAACCCCCTCAAGGCCTGGGCCGACCGCGGCGAGAGCTTCGCTGACGGCTGCCTGGTGGGGATCTCCGGCACCAACTCCAACCGCTGCCTTTACGGAGACCGGCAGGGCGATCGCACGCTGATCCTCTTCGGCGACTCGCACGCGATGCAGTACTTCCCGCCGCTGCAGGCGGTCGCGCAGAAGAACCACCTGCGGCTGATCGCGCTGACCAAGGCCGAATGCACCCCCGCCGAAGTGGAGGTCAAAAGCATGGTCGCCGACCGCGAGTACTCGCAGTGCGATGCCTGGCGGGAAGAGGAGCTCGAACGGATCGAAATGGCGGGCCGCTCGACCGTGGTGATCATGTCCAGCGACACCGCCTACACCCCCTACAACGAGGACGGGGACCAGCTGTCGGGGCCGGAGGCCGCGGACGCGATGGAAGCCGGCTACCTCGCCACGCTGCGGCGCCTGCACGGGCTCGGCCTGCGCACCGTCGTGATCAGGGACACCCCGGTCGCGCCGGACGAGGTTCCCAGCTGCGTCTCCGAACACCTCGACGACCTCGCCGCCTGCGATTTCCGCCACCTCCCCACCTGGGAGAAGGAATTCGAAACCCGCGCCGCCGATCGCGCCCCGGGAAGTCACCTGATCGACCTCACTCCGGAGATCTGCCCGGAGGGCATCTGCCGCTCGGTGATCGGCAACGCCCTCGTCTACCGCGACGACAACCACCTCACCGCCACCTTCGCCCGCACCCTCAGTCCCTGGATCGAAGAGGATCTCTTCCGCGACGGCGCCGAATCAGCTTCTAAGGTCGCCGTCCAAATCGGCCCTGGAAGGGCCGACCCACCGTCCTAGCTAGGCGGTATCCGCCGGCTGCTCGGGAGCCGTCTCCAGCTTCAGCTCTCGTGCTGAGGCAAGGAGGGAGGAGTCGAAGCTGGCGAGGAGCGCTTCTCGGTCAAGGGCGGCCAGCAGAACGCAGCAATCGGGCATCTTCAATCCGGTTCCCGCTCTCAGGGTGGCGAGGCGCGGGGCGGCATCGCCGCCGATTGCCAGTTCCTCGACGCCGAGACGGCGGAGGGCGAACTCTGCATCCTTCAGTCGGCCGTTGCGCGCGGGGGAGACGAGGGTCTCCGCCAGGGTGATCGCGCTTGCCGCCAACGGGGCGCCGCCGCTTTCTTCAAGTAGGCGGCGGGCGGCCGCATGATGGAGGTCAGCGCTGTCGAGGTGGGCGATCAGTACGCTGGCATCGAGGACGATCATTCTGGCCAGTCTTCGCGCAGACGCTTCAGCTCGTCCTCGCGAAAGACGCCGCTAAGCGTGCCAGCGGTCTCCTGCACAGCCCGGCGCCGCTGGTCGAGTTCGCGGGTGATCGCGGCCTTGCCGGCGGCGGCGAGGCGAAGCAATAGCTCCTTGCGGTCCCGCACCTCCGGCCAGCGCCGCTGGGCTTCGTCAAGCTGGTCGCTGAGGGTGCCGGTATCGGTGATCGTGTAGCGGGGTTTCGTCGTCGGCATGGAGTGAGTGTAGCACCGGCAGTTGGGGGTGCGGCACCGAGTTTGAGCTATCGCTGGCCTTTAGGAACCACGACTTCGAGCGCGTCAATTAGGTTCTCGGCGTGAACCCGGCGTGGGAGGGGGACGATGCGGCCCGTCAGGCCTATGACGCCCTGGCGCCTTCCTACGACGCCTTCACCCTCGGCTATGGCTACCGGTACGAGGCCTGGACGACGACGTTGCTGGCCCAGGCCGAAGCGGAGGGGCTGGGCGGCGAGCGGTTGCTCGACGTCGCCTGCGGTACCGGCCTCAGCTTCATCCCGCTGCTCGAGCGGGGCTGGAAGGCGACCGGCTGCGACATCTCCCCGGCGATGCTCGATGCCGCCAGGGCCAAGGTCGGCGACCGTGCCGAGCTCGTCCTCGCCGACATGCGGGTGCTGCCCGAGCTCGGCGAGTTCGACCTCGTCTGGTCGATCAACTCGGCGATGAACTATCTGCTCGGCGGGGACGAGCTGTCCGCCACCCTGACCGGCATGCGGCGGAACCTGGCGCCGGGGGGCGTGGTCCTCTTCGACCTGATGTCGCTGAAGACCGCGCGGGCTTTCTTCGCCGGCGAGATGGAGGTCGAGGGGAAGGGAAAGAGGTTCCTCTGGAAGGGGGCGCTCGACGCCGATGCGGTCGTCCCCGGCGCGATCGGTGGCGGCCGGCTGGTCGAGGAGGGGCATCCGAAGCCGATCGTGGCCCATCGGATGCGCCATTTCGGCGAAGCCGAAGTGCGGACGGCGATCGAGGAGGCGGGCTTGCGCTGCCTGCGGGTCCTGGGCGAGGACGGCGGCGAGCTCTACGAGGACCTCGACGAAGAGGCCCAGCCGACCGCCATCTACATCTGCGGCTGAGTCAGCCTCCGATCGCGCTCATCGTCCGCGCCGGCGGCCGGAAGCCTGGCTCGTTGATCCGGTGCTTCAGCTCCTTGCGCCAGACCGCGTCGCGGACGATCCTCTCCAGCGCGGCATCGCTCGCCCCCTCGCGCAGCGGCTCTCGCAGGTCGGTCTCGTGCTCGGAGAAGAGGCAGGTGCGGAGCTTGCCGTCGGCGGTCAGGCGGATCCGGTTGCAGTCGGCGCAGAACGGTTCGGTGACCGGGTTGACGAAGCCGATCTCGCCCTCGCCGTCGGCGAAGGCGTAGACGCGGGCGGTCGAGTGCGGCTCGCGCGGCAGCGCGCGCAGCGGGTGCTCGGTTTCGACCAGCGCCCGCACCTCGGCGCCGCTGAGGACGTCGCCGGGGCGCCAGGAGCGATCGCCGTCGAGCGGCATGAACTCGATGAAGCGGACCTGGAAGCGGCGGCTGCGGGCGAGCTCGCAGAAGCGCGCCACCTCCTCGGCGCCGAAGCCGGGCATTGGCACCGCGTTGACCTTGATCGGCCGTACCTGCGGGAAAGCGGCGATCGCCTCCAGGCCCTCCAGCACCTGCTCGAGCGCGTCGCGGCGGGTGATCTCGAAGAAGCGGCCGCGGGCGAGCGAGTCGATCGAGACGTTGACCCGGCCGATGCCGGCGGCGACCAGCGCTTCGGCGTCGCGGGCGAGCAGGTAGCCGTTGGTGGTCAGCGAGAGGTCGCGCAGCCCCTCGATCGCCGCCAGCCGCGCGACCAGCGCCGGGAATTCCCGGCGCACCAGCGGCTCGCCGCCGGTCAGCCGCACGTCCTCCACTCCGAGGCCGACGAAGAGCCGGACCAGCCGCTCGATCTCCTCGAAGGAGAGGATCTCGGCGCGGTCGATCCACGGCATACCCTCGGCCGGCATGCAGTACTGGCAGCGGAAGTTGCAGCGGTCGGTGACGGAGACCCGCAGATCGCCGAGCAGCCGGCCATGGGCGTCTTCGAGCGCCATGACCCGAGGGTACTCTGGTGCGGCGCTGCGTCAGCCGAACCGCGGCTCGAGCCGTTGGAAAGTGCGCCACCAACCGCGGTCGAGTGTCGCATGCTCGACCGCCTGCAGCAGCGAACCGTCGTCGTCATGCAGCTCGTAGGAGACGACCGGCGGCTCGGCCTCGATGTCGATGTCGACGATCCGGGCCATCATCAGGTAGGGCGGGCAGCTCAGCCACACCTCGCCCGGCTTTGGAACAGTTTTCGTGTTTGGTGCCGCCATGAATCCTCGGTACCCCTGCCTTCGACGCGAAAACGAAGAACCATCCTCGAAATTAGGGATTTCGAGCGGTAGTTCTAGAGGTGCGGTCTAAGCGCCGGCTAATCGCGAAGCGCCGGCAGCACCGAGCGCTCGTAGAAATCGAAGAAGCCGTCCTGGTCGGGGCCGACCTGGTGGACGTAGACGTGGTCGTAGCCGGCGTCGGCGAATTCCCGGACCGCCTCCAGATGCTTTTCGGGGTCGGGGCCGCAGACGATCGCCTCGGCGATCGTCTCCTCGTCGACCAGCTCGGTGCCCTGTTCGAAGTGGGAGGGGAGAGGCAGCTCGAGGAAGTGGTTGCCGCTGATGCCGCCGTTGGGCCAGTACTCCAGCGCGGTCCTGCGCGCCTCGCTCTCCGACTCGGCCCAGCAGACGTGGAGCTGGCCGTAGGCCGGGCCCTCGCCGCCTTCGCCGCGGAACTGCTCGATCGACTCCGCCTTCGGGGCGGTCCCGACCAGCCCGTCGCCGACCCGCGCCGCCAGTTCGACCGAGCGCTTGCCGGCGACGGCGACGACGATTGGCGGCAGCTCTTCGGGCAGCGTGTAGATGCGGGCGTTCTCGACTGTGAAGTGGCGGCCGTAGTGGCTGGTCAGGCTGCCCTCCCAGAGCTTGCGGATCACTTCGATCGCCTCCTCGAGACGCTCCTGGCGCCGCGCCACCGGCGGCCAGGCGTCGCCGAGGATGTGCTCGTTGAGGTTCTCTCCGCTGCCGACCCCGAGCGTGAAGCGGCCCGGCATCTGGCTGGCGGCGGTGGCCGCGGCCTGGGCGACGATCGCCGGGTGGATCCGGGTGGTCGGGCAGGTGACTCCGGTGATCAGCCGCAGGCGCTCGGTCGCCTGGGCCACTGCGCCGATCACCCCCCAGACGAAGGGGCTGTTGCCCTGCTTGTCGACCCAGGGATGGAAGTGGTCGGAGATGCCGGCGAACTCGAAGCCGGCGCGCTCGGCCCGCACCGCCTGCGCGGTCAGCGCCCGCGGCCCGAACTCCTCGCAGGAGAGCGTGTAGCCGATCGCCGCCATGTCGCCTACTCGCTCGGCTCGACGCCCTGGGTCTGGCCGACGCCGGTCGCGACCTCGCCCGCCCGCATCGAGCCGCCGGCGGTCGGGTCAAGCGGCGGGGTCGGACCACCTTCGGCGTGGCGCATGCCCTGGAGGAGGTCTTCGAGCGCGTCGAGCGAGGAGACGGTCGGCTCCCAGCCGAGCTCGGTGCGGGCCCGGGTCGTGTCCATCATCGGCACCCCGAGCGCGAGGTCGACCCAGCCCGGGGGAGAGGGCTGCAGCCGCAGCTTCCAGCTCAGCTGCGCCGCTCCGCGCAGCGCCCCCGCCGGCAGCGGGAAGCTGCGGGCGCCGAAGAACTCGCAGAGCTCGTCGACCCCGATCTCCGGGTCGGCGGCAATGTTGAAGGCGCCGGAGACCTCGCGGACCACCGCCTGCCGGTAGGCCTCGCCAACGTCACGGGAGTCGACAGCCTGGAAGCGCAGCCGCGGCACCCGCGGGATCAGCGGAATCAGCTGCTTGCGGACGAGGAATCCGGGGACGAAGGGCCCGGCGAAGAAGCGGCGGATCTCGCTTGCGGCCTCCGATTTGAAGATCAGGCCCGGGCGCATGCGGACGACCCGCAGGTCAGTGGAGGCGGCTTTTTGTTCTAGGTCGTCGAGGAGGTCTTCGCAGGCAGCCTTGTGGCGCGAGTAGAACGAGGTCTTGATTCCGTCGACCGGCCAGGACTCGTCGACCTGGCGCTGCTTCGGGCCGGGGGAGTAGGCGCCGACCGAGGAGGCGTGGATCAGCGCCGGCACCTTCGCCGCCGCGGTCGCCTCGAAGACGCGCCGGCTGCCATCGACGTTGATCCGCTCGGTGACGCTTTCGTCGCGGCTCGGCTGGATCGCCCAGGCGAGGTGGACGACGGCGTCGGCGCCGTCGAAGATCGGCTCGAGCTCGTCGGAGGCGACGTCGGCGCCGACCCACTCGACCTTCGGCATCTCCACCTCCGGCACTCGCCGGGCGATGCCGACGATCTCCTTCACCCGGGCCTCGGCGCCGAGCGCCTCGAGGACGCTGGTGCCGACGTTGCCGCTGGCGCCGGTGACGACGACCCGCACGGCTACGCCCCGTCCGGCTGGATCACGAACTTGATCGCGCCGTCTTCCTTCTTCTGGAACTTCTCGTAAGCGTCGGGGACGTCGTCGATCCCGATCTTGTGGGAGGCGAGGTCCTCAGTCCCGAGCGGGTCGGCCTCGTCGGTGACCAGCGGCATGATCTCGTCGATCCATTTCTTCACGTGCGCCTGGCCCATCCGCAGCTGCACGCCCTTGTCGAAGAGCTGCAGCATCGGGATCGGGTCGACGACGCCGCCGTAGACGCCGCTGATCGAGACGGTGCCGCCGCGGCGCACCGTGTCGAAGCACTGGTAGAGCGCCGACATCCGGTCCACGCCCGCTTTTTCGATCAGCTTCTCGGCGACCGCGTCGGGCAGCAGGCCGGCGGCTTTCTGGGCGAACTCGCCGACCGGGGCGCCGTGCGCCTCCATCCCGACCGCGTCGATCGCGCCGTCGGTGCCGCGGCCCTCGGTCATCTCGCGGATCGTGTCGGAGATGTCGTCGTGCTCCTCCAGGTTCAGGGTCTCGATCCCGTGCTTCTGGGCGAGCTCGAGCCGCTCGGGGACGAGGTCGACGGCGATCACGCGGGCGCCTTTGTAGGCGGCGATCCGCGCGGTCATCTGGCCGATCGGGCCGAGCCCGAAGACGGCGACCGAGCCGCCCTCCGGGATCGCCGCGTAGTCGACCGCCTGCCAGGAGGTCGGCAGCACGTCGGAGAGGTAGAGGAAGCGGTCGTCGGGCGGGCCCTCGGGCACCTTGATCGGCCCGAAGTGAGCCTGCGGTACCCGCAGGAGCTCGGCCTGCCCGCCCGGCACCTGGCCGTAGAGCTTGGTGTAGCCGAGCAGGGAGGCGCCTTTTTCTTCCTCGCGGTTCTGGGTCGTCTCGCACTGGGCGAAGAGCTGGCGGTCGCACATCCAGCAGTGGCCGCAGCTGATGTTGAAGGGGATCACGACCCGGTCGCCGGCGGCGATGTGGGTGACCTCGGGGCCGACCTCCTCGACGATCCCCATCGGCTCGTGGCCGAGGATGTCGCCCTCTTCCATGAACGGGGAGAGGACCTCGTAGAGGTGCAGGTCGGAGCCGCAGATCGCCGAGGAGGTGATGCGGATGATCGCGTCGGTGCCTTCCTCGATCTTCGGGTCGTCGACCTCGTCGACGCGGACGTCGCGGGGACCGTGCCAGACAGCTGCCTTCATCGGTTCTCCTTCTCGCCGGCGCCCGCCGGTTCAGCCTGTTTGCGGTGGATCGCGGCCTTGACGCCGTCGGGGAGGACTTTCGCCGCGGTCGCCTGGGCTTTCGTCTTGATCCCGCCGCCGACGACCTTTTCCTTGTCGGCCATCAGCGCGTCGTAGCCCTGGCGGGCGACGTCGGCGGGGTCGTCCTTGGGGCCTTCGCCGATCGGCGTGTCGAGCATTTCGGCGCGCTCGAAGAACTCGGTCTCGGTCGGTCCCGGCATCAGCGAGGTCACCGCGATCCCGGTGTCCTTCAACTCGTTGCGCAGCGCCAGGGCGAACGACTGCACGAACGACTTCGAGGCGTTGTAGACGGCCTGGAAGGAGCCCGGCATCGTCGAGGCGATCGAGGAGGTGAAGAGGATGCGGCCCTCGTCGCGGGCGACCATGTCCTGTGCGACCAGCTTGCAGAGGTGGACGGTGGAGCGGACGTTGAGGTCGATCAGGCGCAGCACCTTGGGCAGCTCGTTTTCGCGGGCGAAGTCGCCGCCGTGGCCGATCCCGGCGTTGAGACAGAGGACGTCGACGGGGCGGGTGGTGGCCTGGATCCGCTCGTAGAGGCGCTGCACGCCCTGCTCGGTGGAGAGGTCCTCGCGGGTGCACTCGACGCTGCCGGTGAGCTGGTTGAGCTCCCGCTGGGCCGCGGCGAGCTCCTCGTCCTCGGCGGTGATCAGGAGGTCATAGCCCTCTTCGGCGAGGACCTTGGCGAGCTCGAAGCCGATGCCGCTGGATGCCCCCGTGACGACCGCGAACGGGCGCTGCTGCTGGTGATTCATTACCGGTGCCTTCCCTAGCTATCTGGACCTCTCAACTCCCCGCTGGCCGAAGCTACGAAACGAGGGCGATTACTTCTTTCTCGATCTGGCGCCGGGCTTTGGCGGTCAGCTTGCCGTTGCTCGAAGCGGGCCGCTTGATCGTCACTCCGTCGCGGTAGCGGTCGAGGACCCGGGGGTCGATGTAGGAGGCGCGGCAGACGGCGGGGGTGTTGCCGAGCGCGTCGGAGACGCTGTCGACGGCGCGCTTAATCGCCCGTTTCGCCGCCGCTTGCGAGCGCGGCCGTTCCTCGCCGGCCAGCTCGACCGCCGCCAGCACGGTCCCGTGCCAGGTGCGGAAGTTCTTCGCCGTGAAGCGGTCGCCGACGTGCGCGTGGATGTACTCGTTGATTTCGTCGGAGCGGACGTCGCGCCATTCCTCTCCCTCGCGGAAGGCGAGCAGGTCTTCCGGGCCGCCGCGGCGCCGGTACATCTCGTCCAGCGCCCGCCGCGTGGCGGCGTCGCGGATCGACTGGATGCGGCGCTGCCCGCTCTTGGCGGGAAAGTCGAAGACGACCTCGCGCTTGGAAATCGTGACGTGCTGGCGGCGCACCGTGGCGAGGCCGAAGCTCTCGTTTTCCTCCGCGTAGACCTCGCTGCCGACCCGGAAGAAGCCGAGGTCGAGGAGGCGGACGGCGCAGGCGAGGGCGCGCTCGCGCGGCATCCCCGCGCGGCGCAGGTCGGCGGTGGCGGCGCGGCGCAGCTTCGGCAGCGCGAGCGCGAATTCCCGCACCAGCTCGAACTTCCGTTCCGCCTGGCGCTGCTGCCAGCGGTCGTGGTAGAGGTACTGCTTGCGCCCGGCTTCGTCGTAGCCGGTGGCCTGGATGTGGCCGAAGGGGTCGGGGCAGATCCAGACTTCCTTCCAGGCGGGCGGGATCGCCAGCTGCCGGATCCGCTCCAGCGTCTCCTCGTCCTCGATCGAGGTCCCGTCGCAGTCGCTGAAGGAGAAGCCGCGCCCCCGCCGCACCCGCTTGATCCCGGGGCCGGCGCAATCGGCGCGCTTCAGCCGCCCACGACGAGGAGCGGGCGCGGTGGTAGTCATTTGACGCCCTGCAGGGCGCTCGCGACGCCCTCGAGGTCGGCGACGAAGCCGGCGAACTCGGCCTCGCGCTCGTCGTGGTCGCGCAGCCGCAGGATCGCCGAGGGATGGATGGTCACCGCAGCCACCGGGGCGAGCGGCGACTCCAGCGGCTTCCCGCGGTCTTTAGTCACTTTCACCTTCGTGCCGAACAGCGAGCGCGCCGCGGTGGCGCCCATCGCCAGCACCGCTTCCGGCCTCACCGCCTGCACCTCGGCGTCGAGCCACGGCTTGCAGGCCTCGATTTCGCCGGCCCGCGGCGTCTGGTGCAGCCGCCGATTGCCCCGAGCCCGCCACTTGAAGTGCTTGACCGCGTTGGTGACGTAGGCCGCGGAGCGGTCGATCCCGGCCCCCTCCAGCGCCCGGTCGAGCAGGCGCCCCGCCGGCCCCACGAACGGCTCGCCCTCCTTGTCCTCCTTGTCGCCCGGCTGCTCCCCGACCAGCATCAACCGAGCCGAAGCCCGCCCCGCCCCGAACACCGTCTGCGTGGCGTCCTTGTAGAGCGGGCACCCCCGGCACCCTTCAGCCGCCGAAGCCAAGGCCTTCAGGGTGAGCCTCTCGGGCAGAAATTCGGCAGCAGACGCCATACGCGCCACCTACCCAAGCGAAGCAGGGGGAGAAACCGACCCGCCTGAGCCCTTAGACCGCCATGCCTCCCCGCCAGACCGCGAACGACCGCGACATAGGCGGTGGTTCGCGGTCTCGCGGGGGAGGGGCGCCGGCGGGGCCAGTTGATGTCGCCATCGCTCGGCTGGCGGAGCGGCAGCATGGGGTGGTTGCTCGATCGCAACTCTTCGCGCTAGGTCTCGGTGAGGACGCGCTTCAACACCGGCTCGACCACGGCCGCCTCCACCTGCTTCATCAGGGGACGTATGCCGCTGGGCACCGGAAGGTGTCACGAGAAGCGCGGTGGATGGCGGCGGTGTTAGCCACCGGACCCGACGCCGTACTCAGTCACTGGTCGGCCGCGGCTCTCTGGAAGATCCGGCCGAATTCACGGTCGGTCATCGATGTGACCACGGCGCACAAGAGCCGTACGTGGGACGGGATCAAACGCCATCACAAAGGGCTGCCGGCTGACGAGGTGACGGTGCGCGAAGGGATACCGGTGACCTCTGTGCCGCGGACGATCTTCGACCTTGCGGCGACGGAGGACGTCGACACCGTCGCGGCGATGCTGCGGGAGTCCGAACACCTGAACCTCTGGGACCGTCTATCCCTTCCGGACCTGGTCAGCCGCTATCGCGGCCGCCGCGGCGTCAACAAGGTCCGCTTGGCGCTACAGCGCGTCACAGAAGAGCCCTCGGGCCGCAAGCGCTCCAAGCTCGAGGAACGGTTCGCGTCCTTCATCCGCCGGTGCCGCCTGCCGATGCCTCGCTTCAACGACTGGATCCTCCTCGGCCCGAAGCGTTACCAGGTGGACTGCTACTGGCCCGGCACCAACCAGATCGTCGAGCTCGACGGCTGGGAGGTGCACGGCACCCGCTCCGCCTTCCAGGACGATCGCGAGAGAGATCGCCGACTCAAGGTCGCCGGCTACTCCGTCACCCACATCACCTGGAACCAGCTCCGCGATGAACCGGAGGCGATCGCCTCGGATCTTCGCGTGTTGCTCAGAGGTAGATAAAGAAAAAGAAGAGAACGGCTACGAAGCGCCGTTGATCGGCTCGATGCGGAACGCGGAGCGTTCCGGATGCGACGGCTTGTAGAACGTCGCCGTCTGGTTCATCAGGCGCCACGGGTAGGGCAGGGTGCCGCCGGGAGCCGCGAGGAAGCGGGTGAAGAGGACAGAGCCGCGGCGGCAGCTGATTCCCGACCTGGCCGGGATGTAGATCAGGTACTGGCCCTTGGGGAAGAAGAGCGGCCCGACCTGGGAGCCGGCGTTGACGGTGAAGCTGCCGGGACAGAGCTTGCCGAGCGCGGTGTTGCCTCCGTCGGAGGCCTTTTCCACCTGTTTGACCGAGAAGCCCGGCAGGCCGCTGCGGCTGAACGAGGCCTTGCCGGTGCCTGCGGCGACGACGCGCCACGGTTTCGGCAACACGCCGTCGTAGTCCGCGAGGAAGCGGGCGAGCAGTTGGGTCGACGCTTGACAGCTGAGGCCCGGCTCGACGGTGACTTCGTAGTTACCGGCCGGCAAGCTCGCCGCGCCGATGCGGTCGTTGTGGAGGACCCGGAAGGTGGGGCAGCTCGCCGCCGTAGCGGGGGCGGCCGCCGCCAGCGCCAGCGCCGCCAGGGCCGCGCCCAACGCAAGCGCAAAGGCGGCTGCGACACGCTTCGAGTAGGTCCGGGCGAGACTCACGGGCGAGCAAGCTACCAGCGGGCTCGGCTGCCTCCGTCGCCCCGCGGGGCAGCCTCCCTTGCCGACTCCCCGGATCCGTAGCATCCGAGCGGCCAATGCCGGAACCCGTGAAGCGCAACCAGCGCTACATGCCTGGGCTGGACGGGTTGCGTGCGATCGCCGTCCTCGCCGTCATCGTCTTCCACCTCGGATTCGACTGGGCACCCGGGGGGCTGCTCGGGGTCGGGATCTTCTTCACCCTCTCGGGCTACCTGATCACCGACATCCTGCTCTCGCAGCTGAATCGGCGCGGCAAGATCGACTTCCTCCGCTTCTGGGCCGCCCGCGCCCGCCGCCTGCTGCCGGCCCTCTTCCTGATGCTGGCGATCGTCACCGCCTGGGTGACGATCTTCGGCCCGGCTCAACCCATGCAGTACCGGGAGGCGGTCGTCTCCGCCGTCTTCTACGTCAACAACTGGGAGCAGATCTTCGCCAACGTCTCCTACTTCGTCCGCTTCGCCCCGGAAGGCCCGCTCAACCACCTCTGGTCGCTCGCGGTCGAGGAGCAGTTCTACATCTTCTGGCCGTTCCTGCTGCTGGCCGGCGTCAAGCTCGTCCACGAGCGCCCGCTGCCCTCCGGCGTCCGCCCGCGCCTCGCCGTCCTGGCGATCGTCTTCGCCCTGATCTCGGTGATCGAGATGGCGATCCTCTACAAGCCCACCCTCGACCCCTCGCGGATCTACTACGGGACCGACACCCGCGCCGCCGGCCTCCTCTTCGGCTGCGCCCTGGCAATGGTCTGGCCGAGCCGCCGCCTCAATCGCCGCATCGCCCCGCAGGCGCGCAACACCCTCGACGGCCTCGGCGTCCTCGGCCTGGCGATCATCGGCCTGATGATCTGGCAGGTCGGCGAGTTCGACCGCTTCCTCTACCAGGGCGGCTTCATCGTCCTTTCGCTGGCGACGGTGATGGTGCTGATGCCGCTCACCCACCCGGCCTGCCGCCTCGGCAAGATCGTCGGCGCGCCGCCGCTGCGCTGGGTCGGCGTCCGCTCCTACGGCATCTACCTCTGGCAGACGCCGATCATCGTCCTCGCCGGCCCCGGCAGCCGTCCGCCCGAGAGCCTGCTCGGCAAAGCCCTGCAGGTGGTCGCGATCTTCGCGATCGCCGGTCTCTCCTGGCGCTTCGTCGAGGAGCCGATCCGCCACGGCGCGATCGGCCGCTTCTTCGCCCGCCGCCGCAAGGTCGGCTGGAAGTGGGAGACCTTCGCGCCGACGATGCGGGTCGCGATCGTCGCCGCCGGCCTGATCTGCATCGTCGCCGCAGCCGGCATGGCCGGCCTCAACTCGAGCTCGGCCGAAGGGAACGACGTCAGGGTCGAAGAAGCGCGCGCCGCCGGGACCTCGAAGCCGCCGCCGCTGACCAAGGCCCAGGCCGAAGACTCGACCAGGTCCTCGTGCAAAGCCGTCGTCCACATCGGCGACTCGACCTCCGAGGGCCTCGACGACCCCGAATACCTACCGAACGAACTCGAGCGCATTCCGAACCGCTACGCCGAAGTCGGCGTCAAAGAGACGCATATGGAGGTGCAGGGCGCGCGCTCGATCGAAGAGCGCTTCGAAGGCGAACCGAACGCCCAGGAAGTCGCCGCCGCCTGGAAGGCGGAAGGGTTCGAAGGCTGCTGGGTGCTGGCGTTGGGAACGAACGAGGCGGCCGACGTCGCCGCCGGCTCCACCGTCGGCCTGCACGAACGGATCGAAAAAATGATGGCGATCATCGGCGACGACCCGGTGCTCTGGGTCAACGTCCGCTCCCTGGTCTCGCCTGGCGATCCCTACTCGAAGAAGGGCATGGTCGAATGGGACGAAGAACTCGAACGCGCCTGCGCCGCCTATCCCAACATGCGCATCTACGACTGGGCCGCCGACGTCAAAGACGAGTGGTTCATCGAGGACGGCATCCACTTCACCTCGCCCGGCTACGCCGCCCGCGCCCAGCTGATCGCCCAAGCGCTCGCCCACGCCTTCCCGGAAGGAGGCGAGACCGAAGGCGGCGTCAAGAACTGTGTCGTCAGCTGAGGCCGGCGATCTCGACCGGCTCGGGGTCCCCGGCCGGCTCGAAGCCCATGATCCGGCCGTAGAAGTAGAGCTCGGCTTCGTAGCAGCGGATGTTGGTCTCCGCCTTGCGGAAGCCGTGCTGCTCGCCCGCGAAGGCGATGTAGGCGTGGGGGACGCCGTTGCGCTCCAGCGCCGCCACCATCGTCTCCGCCTGGTTGGGCGGCACGATCTTGTCCTCGAGGCCCTGGAAGAGGATCACCGGTACCCGCAGACGGTCGACGTGGTTGATCGGCGAGCGTTCGCGGTAGACCTCGGCCTGCTCGGGATAAGGGCCGATCAGCAAATCGAGGTAGCGGGACTCGAACTTGTGGGTGTCGCCGGTCATCGTCACCGCGTCGGCGACCCCGTAGTAGCTGGCGCCGGTGGCGAAGGCGTCGTGGAAGGTGAGCGCGCAGAGGACCGCGTAGCCGCCCGCCGAGCCGCCGCGGATCGCCAGCCGCCCGCGGTCCGCCTCGCCCTCCGCGGCCAGGTGCAGCGCTGCGTTGACGCAGTCTTCGGTGTCGACGACGCCCCAGGTGCCGCGCAGCTTGTTGCGGTACTCGCGCCCGTAGCCGGTCGAGCCGCGGTAGTTGACGTCGACGACGCCGATCCCGCGGCTGGTCCAGTAGAGGAACTCGGGGTCGAGGGCGGGGGTGGCGTGGGAGGTGGGCCCGCCGTGGCTCTCGACGATCAGCGGCGGCAGTTCCCCCTCGGGCGCCTCGAACTCCGGGTTCGCCGGCGGGTAGTAGAAGCCGTAGGCGACGTCGCCGTCGCCGGTCGCGAACTCGACCGGGCGCGGGCGCGAGACGTAGGCGGGATCGACCGGCTCGTCGCTCGACTCGCGCACCACCTCGGTGCCGCCGCCCTCGGCGTCGTAGATGACGACCGCCGTCTCGCGCTCCGGGCTCGCCGCCGCGAAGGCCACCCGACGCCCGCGGGCCAAGAGCATCGGGTAGCCGAAGGAGGTGAAGGGCAGCCCGAGGTCGGCCGGTTCCCAGCCCTCCGGCTCGAGCAGGAGGAGCTTTTCCTCCCCCTGCCGGCAGCGCACGCAGACGATCGCCCCGTCTTCGAGGAAGGCGTAGGTGGCGCCGCCGAAGAGCCACTGCGGGTGGGCGAAGTCGGCTTCCTCCTCGGTCAGCTGGACCAGCGCCCCGACCTCGCCGCTCAGCTCGGTGCCGGGCTCGCGGGCGCGGTAGAGGTTCCACCAGCCGTCGCGGTCGGAGGCGAAGTGGAGACGGCCGTCGGGGCCCCATTCGGGCTGGAAGACCGACTCCTCGCGCCCGCCGGCGATCAGCCGCTCCTCGCCGCTGTCGGCGACCGGCGCCATCCACAGCTCGGTCCCGTCCCAGGGCATGTTCGGGTGGTCCCAGCAGATCCAGGCGAGCCAGGTGCCGTCGGCGCTGATCCGCGGCGAGGCGTAGAAGTCGCGGCCGCCCGCCAGCACCTGCGGCTCCGTCGAGCCGTCGAGCGGCAGCGAGACGATCTCGTTCACCGGTTCGGGCTCGGCGTCGCGTTCGCGCACGCAGACCACGGTGCTTTCGTCCGGGGTCAGCCGCATGTCGGCGTAGCGCAGCGCGCCGGGCGCCTCGGGCTCCGGCGCGATCGCCACCGGCTCCTCGCCCAGCCGCTGCCGGTAGAGGCGCTGGTCTGCGAAGTCGACGAAGAGGACGAGGTCGGGCGCGGCGAGGTGCCAGGCGCCGCCGCCGTACTCGTGGACGCGGGTCCGCACGTTCACGCCCTCCGGCGTCACCGTCTCCGGCTCGCCGCCCGCCGCCCGCCGCATCAGGACGACGCGGCCGCCCTCCTCCGGCCGTCCCTCGGCCCACCAGATCGCGCCGTCGGCGGCGATCGTCGGCGCCGCCAGCCGCCGTCCCGAGCTGGCCACGCTCGCCGCGTCGAGCGGCGAGGACCAGGAGCCGTAGGGAGCGACCGTCGGCATCGACGCAGTCTAGGCCTGCTCCTCCTCGGCGACCTCGACCTCGCGCAGCCGGTGCGTGTCGACGTCGTAGACGAACCCGCGCACGACGTCGCGGTGGGGGAGGAACGGAGATGAGCGGACGCGGCGGATCGACTGGCGCACGTCCTCCTCGGCGTCCTTGAACGACTCGATCGCGAAGGAGGGGGCGATCCCGGTCGTCTCCTGCAGCTCCATCCGGAAGCCGTCGTCGGTGACCTTCTGCAGGCCGCAGTCGTCGTGGTGGATCAGCATCACCTCGCGCGTCCCGAGGCGACGCTGGGAGAGCGCCAGGGAGCGGATCACGTCGTCGGTGATGACGCCGCCGGCGTTGCGCAGCACGTGCGCCTCGCCCGGGCCGAGGCCGAGCGCGGCGAAGACGTCGAGGCGCGAGTCCATGCAGGTGACGACGGCGAGATGCCGCTGCGGTTCGACGTCGAGGTGCCGCTCGGCGAGGCCGGCGGCGAAGTTGCGGTTGTTTTCGAGGAGCTGGTCGATCGTGTCCATGGCGCGGCAGCCTAACCAGAGCGTTTCCACCGCCGATCCCCGGGGTAGCCGCGAGACATGGACGACCGACCCGACCGCGACGAGACGCCGACTGGCTTTCCCGAGCCGCCCGGCAAGGACCCAGGGGACATCTCGCAGGACCGCGAGCCCCACCACGTGCTCAACAACCCGGCCACCGATCCCGACCCGACCGAGTGGCCGGACCCCTATGACAAGCGCGAGGACACCGAGGAACGCGACCCGCATCCCTCGCAGGACCCGGAGGCCCCCGACTGGGAGGCCCCGAAGCGCGACAAGCTCGACCGGTAAGACGACCAGAGAAGGGAAGCGATTTCGAATGGAGACGAACAGCCTCGACAAGGGGATCTTCAGCGGTGACAGCTCCGGCACCCGCGAAGACATCGTCGCGCTGCTGACCAAGGCCTACTGGATGGAGATCGAGACGGTGATGAGCTACATCGCGGCCTCGACCAACCTCGACGGCGTCCGCGCCCAGGAGATCCGCGAGTCCCTCGCCACCGACGTCGAAGAGGAGCTCGGCCACGCGAAAGAGTTCGCCAACCGGATCAAGGAGCTCTACGGCGTCGTCCCCGGCTCCGAAGAGTTCCAGCCCGAACAGAGCTTCCTGCAGCGGCTGGAGCACCAGACCGACGTCGTCTCCGTGATCCGCGGGGTGATCAAAGCCGAGACCGGCGCGATCGAGCACTACACGCGGATCATCGAGGAGACCGACGGCGTCGATCCGGTCACCCAGGACATGGTGATCTCGATCCTCCGCGACGAGCAGGGCCACCGCCGTCTCTTCGAGGGCTTCCTGCGCGAGTACGAATTCGAGGGCAAGGCTTGAACCAGGGCCGCGGCTTAGTCGGTACACGATGCGCTATCTCCATCTCTGCGCCCACGAGCAGTTCCCGCCCGACCAGCTGCTGCGCCAGGCCGTAGCGGCCGAAGCGGCCGGCTTCGACGGGATCGGCTGCAGCGACCACCTGCAGCCCTGGTGGGAACCGGGCGAGGCGGGCCACGCCTGGCCCTGGCTCGGAGCCGCCGCGCAGGCGACCGAGCGGGTGCTCTTCGGCACCGCGGTGACGCCGCCGGGGCCGCGCTACCACCCGGTCCTGATCGCCCAGGCCTGGGCGACCTTCGAGCTGATGTTCCCGGGGCGGCCCTACCTCGGCGTCGGCTCCGGCGAGGCGCTGAACGAGGTCCCGGTAAGCGGCGAGTGGCCGCCGGTCGGCGAGCAGATCGAACGGATGGAGGAGGCGCTGGAGATGATCCGGGCGCTCTGGGACGGGCAGCGGCTGACCGGCGCCGGCAAGCACTTCCCGACCCAGGACGCTTACCTGCACAGCGGGCCGGGAGACCGCAAGCCGCCGATCTGGGTCTCGGCCTTCGGCCCGGAAGCCGCGGCGGTGGCGGGGCGGCAGGGCGACGGCGTCTGGACCCTCGCCGATCCCGAATCGACGCCGGAAGTGATCGACGCCTACAAGAGCGCCGCCGAGGACGCGGGACGCGAGCCCGGCGAGATCGTCCTCCAGGCCAACTTCTCCTGGGCTGCCGATGACGAGGCCGCGCTCGAGGGCTGCAGGGTCTGGAAGGGGTCGCAGCCGAAGGAGTTCTACAAAGACGACTGGCACGATCCGAAGGCGATGCACGAGGAGGGTGAGCGCCAGGTCTCCGACGAAGAGCTGAAGGAGTCGATGATCATCGGCGCCGACCCGGAGACCCATGTCGAGCGGATCCGCGAGATCGAAGCGATGGGGGCGACGGTGGTGGCGCTGATGAACGACTCCGGCGCCGATCCGCTGGGAGCGATCGAGACCTATCGGGACGAGATCCTGCCACGCCTTCGCGGCCCGGGCTGAGCAGCCGGTCGCCTAGGCTGCGAGAAGATGGCCGACGCCAACGACGTCCAGATCCGCGCCGCCACCGAAGCGGACGTGCCGCTCGTCTTCGACCTGATCCTCGAGCTCGCCGCGTACGAGAAACTCGCCGACAAGGTCGCCGGCGACGCCGAGATCCTGCGCCGCACGCTGTTCGAGGAGAAGGCCGCCGAGGCGCTCCTGATCGAGACCGGCGACGGCGAAGCGATCGGCTACGCGATCTTCTTCACCACCTTCTCCAGCTTCGAGTGCCGCTCCGGCATCTGGCTCGAGGACGTCTACGTCCGTCCCGAGCACCGCCGCGGCGGCATCGGCCGCGCGGTGATGGAGCACCTCGCCCAGCTAGCCCACCACCGCGGCCACGTCCGCCTCGAGTGGGTCGCCCTCGACTGGAACGAACCCGCCCTCAACTTCTACGAGGGCTTGGGCGCCCAACGTCTCGACGACTGGATCATCCATCGTCTCGAGCGGGACGGGATCGGCCGCCTGGCGCAGGGCGAACCGTCCGGCTGAAAGTCGATGGAACCGATGTCGCCGGCGGACAGGAGCGTCCGCGACAAGCGGGTGGCCGGGGCGATGGCGCTGCTGTTCGGCGCGGGGGTGCTCCGCCTGATCGCCGACAGCATTCGACTCACCGACCTGATCGAGTCGAGAGTGAGCGAGGCGGACCGCGTCGTCGGCTGGCTGGACCTGATTTCGAACCTGCCGCTCCTGGGCGCCGCGGCCTTCGGAATCTTCGCATTCCTGGCGGCGGGGAGGGAGCGGGCCTGCTGGTTGCGGCGGGCGCTTCTACTCGCGACCCTCGGCTTCGCCGTCGGCTTCATCGCGAGCGTTCTCAACTACGGCGCGATCGGAAGCTCACCGCCGGAAGGCATGAACCTCGCTCTCCTTGCCGCGTGCGCTGCCTCCTTCGCCTTTGCCGCAGGCTCTTTTCTGGCCGCGGGCGCGATAGGTGACGGGAGCCTGCGGTGGCCCGGTCAGGTGCTGGGTATCGGGCAGTTGTGCGTCGGTCTCTCGAGCTGGGCCTTCACGCTGGCCTACTCGTCCTACCCCCACCACGACGCGTTCGCTCGCGGCCTCGTCGTCGAGGGCTTCGGTGCGGTCGCCGCCGGACTGGCGCTCTTCTACGCCGCAGCCGCTTTCAAGGACCCGATCCCGGGAGCGGGCGGCCGTCTGCCTGGCCGGGAAAGGCGACTCTTTTTCGCCGTCAGCGCGCTTGGGCTCTCGTTCCTCGTGATCGGGGTCGGCGAGGCGCAGCGCGCTGCCGGCACTACCGCACTCGGATACGCCGAGAGCGGCGCCGTGGCGGCATGGATCTTTGCGCTGGCTCTAGTTGTAGAGGCGGCGGCGTTCCTTTGCGTTGCCCTCGGTTTCAGGGCCGCGGCCGAGCCGCTCGGCTGAGCAGCAGCTCGCGCTCGCGCTCGTTCTCGGTCATCGCGGCAGCCCGACGGAACTCGGTTGCAGCCTCGGGCTGTCGTCCGGCTTTCTCCAGCAGGTCGCCGCGGACGCTGGGGAGGAGGTGGTTGTTCGCGAGGGCCTTCTCGTCCTTGATCTCGTCGAGGAGGGCGAGGCCGGCCGCCGGGCCGAAGGCCATGCCCAGGGCCACTGCGCGGTTCAGCTCGACGATCGGGGAGGGCTGGATCTGGGCGAGGGCGTCGTAGAGGGCGGCGATACGGACCCAGTCCGTGTCCTCCGCGCGGATCGCCCGCGCGTGGCAAGCGGCGATCGCGGCCTGGAGGCCATAGGGGCCTAGCGGCCCCGGCAGCCCTTCGGCCCGCTTCAGGGCGCGGCGGCCGCGGACGATCAGCAACGGGTCCCAGCGGCCTCGGTCCTGGTCGAGCAGGAGGACCGGCTCGCCGTTCGGGCCGTGGCGGGCATTCAGGCGCGAGGCCTGGATCTCCAGCAGCGCGATCAGGCCGTGGGCCTCCGGCTCCCGCGGCGCCAACTCGGCGAGGACGCGCCCGAGTCGCAGTGCCTCCTCACAGAGGTCGCGCCGCACCCAGTCCTCGCCCCCGCTTGCCGCGTAGCCCTCGTTGAAGACGAGGTAGACGACTTCGAGCACTGAGGGCAGCCGTTCGTCCAGCTCCGCGCCCCGCGGCGCCTCGAACGGGACCCGTGCCTCGCGCAGGGTCTTCTTCGCCCGCACCAGCCGCTGCGCGATCGTCGCCTCGGAGGCGAGGAAGGCGCGGGCGATCTCCGGCGTCGTCAGGCCGCCGAGCAGCCGCAGGGTCAGCGCCACCCGCGCCTCGCGGGAGAGCAGCGGGTGGCAGCAGGTGAAGATCAGCGCCAACAGGTCGTCGCCGATCTCCTCGTCGGCTGCCGCCTCGAAATCGGAGCGCTCCATCGCGAACAGCGCCCCGGTCTTGCGGGCGATCTCCTCCTGCTTGCTCTGGAAGTTCGCCTCTCGCCGCATCCGATCGATCGCCCGGTTCTTTGCCGTCGCCATCAACCAGGCGCCCGGGTTGTCCGGGACGCCGTCCCGCGGCCACTTCTCGAGCGCCGCGATCAGCGCGTCCTGCGCCAGGTCCTCGGCGAGGCCGACGTCCTGGACCATCCGGACCAGGCCCGCGACGAGGCGGGCGGACTCGATCCGCCAGACCGCCTCGATCGCGCGCGCGGCATCCGCCATCCTCAGCCGCCGAAGTTCTCCTCGACGGCCTCCTGCACGTCCTGCGGGAAGTCCTCCATCTCGAAGACTTGGCGCACCTCGATCCTGCAGTTCTCGCCGGGGCAGCGGCTGGCCCACTCCAGCGCCTCCTCCTTCGAGCGCGCCTGGATCAGCCAGTAGCCGCCGACTACCTCCTTCGCCTCGGCGAACGGCCCGTCGGTGATCGTCGCCTTGCCGTCGCTGAACGAGACGACGCCGCCGTCGCTCGGCGGCCGCAGCCCGTCCAGCGAAAGCAGCATCCCCGCCTTGCGCAGCTCCTCGTTGTAGCGGCTCATCGCCGCCACGTCCTCGGCGGTCGGGTTCCAGTCCTTCTCCTCGATCCCGGGGTACATGAACATCATGAAACGCATCGGGGGTCCTCCTTGGTAGGGGCGGCGGTTCCGCCCTTTTACCTCAATGACGAACGGGCGGGAGCGAAATCGACAGCACCGCCGAAAAAGATCCTGCTGCTGCTCGGGCGCTCTAAGGGCAGTGACCGAGGCGCCGCAGCTCGAGCCGGTAGACCCGCATGGAGGCGTGGCGCCAGTCGCCGTGGGTCTGCCGCCGCAGGCTCGGCACCAGCTCGTGGTGGTAGGGGGAGCTGAGGCTCTCCGCGTGCCCGATCACGTCGTGGACGCGGATGTTGAACTTGCAGCGCAGCCACTGCGTCAGCCGCAGCGAGGCCCGCAGCTGCCGGCGGTCGCCGAGCGCGTCGCCGTCGCCGTAGCCGACGTGCTCGATCCCGATCGCGGTCCAGTTGAGCCCGACGGTGTGGCGGCAACGGGTGCGCAGGTTGACGAGACGGAAGATCCGCCCCGAGGAGCCGATCACGAAGTGCGAGCAGACGTTGGGCAGCTCGCCGAGCTCGATGTCTGGGCGATCCGGCGCGAAGGTGTTGTAGACCGCCCGGGCACTGCTCGTCTGCGACATGTGCTCGACGATCACCTGCGGGTGCCGCAGCCGCCAGGTCCGCTGCCCGTAGTGCCGCGCCGAGTAAGCGGCCATCTCACGCTTGCGTTTCGCCCCGAACGGGATCGGCCAGAGGGCCACGGCCGGCCGCGCCACGCGTTGCGCTGGCGCCGGCGCCGGCGAAGCCGCCAGTAATACGGAGGTCAGGAGGGTGGCAAGAGGTCCCACAAGCGAACTGCATCAACTTATCCACCCAGCAGGAGTAGAAAGTGATGCAGTTCGGATTAATCGCGGCCGAAGAGGCTGACCAGCGCCGGGATCATCAGAGTGCGGGCAAGCAGGGTGTCGAGCAGGAGGCCGACGAACATCGCGAAGGCGAGCTCGCGGAAGGAGGCGATCGGGATCAGGGCGACGGCGGCGAAGGAGAGAGCGAGGATCATCCCCGCGACCATGATCGCCCGCGCCGCCCGCGAGCCGGCGGTGCGGATCGCCGGTCGCAGGTCCTGCCGCTCGGCCTCGCTCCAGATCCGGCTGATCAGGAAGACGTTGTAGTCGGCCCCCAGGGAAAGCAGGAGGATCGCGGTCGCGATCGGGACGAAGAAGGCCAGCTCGTCGTAGCCGAGCAGGCCCTGGAAGACGTAGACGGTGAGCCCGAGGGCCGCGGCGACGACGAGGACGCTGACCCCGACCAGGTAGAGCGGGGCGGTGAGGCTGCGGAGCAGCAGCCAGAGCAGGACGAAGAGGACGAGTAGCGCCGCCGGCGCCACCCGCAGGAAGGCGCTCCAGGTGTCGGAGTTGAGTTCGGCGGCGATCGTCGTGTCGCCGGTGATCCCGACCGAGGCCGAGGAGAGCTGGTTCTGTTCGAGCAGGGACGGCAGGTCGCCTTCGACGTCGTTGAGGATGCGCGTCCCTTCGGCGCCGTCGGGGTCGCCGCCGAGGACGAGGACGTAGCGGGCGGCGTTGCCGTCGTCGGCGACCAGGACCCCGGAGAGGTTGTCGCTGACGTCTTCGAAGGCCGGGCCGACCACGCCGACGATCCCGTCCTCGTGCCGGAGCGCCATCTGCAGCGAGTCGAGCTGCGGCCGGCGCTCGCCAATCCCCGGTTCTTCGAGGACCAGCATCGTCGGCCCCATCACGCCGGGCCCGACGGTGTCGGTGGCGACTTCATAACCCTGCCGCTCGGTGGTGTTGCTCGGCAGCCCGCGGAGCAGCGGGTTGCCGATCTCGAGGTGGCGCAGCCCGCTCGCTGCCACCAGCAGGACGATCAAGCAGCCGAGCGAGACGATCGCCGGGTGGCGGGCGGCGAAGCCGACGACGCGCCCCCGCGGGCCGCGCTCGCTCGGGTGGCTGCCCCGCGTCTCCGGGTCCGGCGAGTTCGGCCAGAGCAGGAGCCGGCCGAAGATCGCCAGCATCGCCGGCACGAAGGTGAGGGCGACCGCGGCGGCGACCAGCACCGCCACCGCCATCCCCGGGCCGAAAGCGGCGAGGAAGCGGACCCCGGAGAGGAGCAGGGTCAGCGTCGCCCCGGCGATCATCAAGGCGGCGGTCAGGATCACCGGCAGCAGCTCGGTGGTCACCTCCCGCACCGCATCGCAGGAGTTGAGCCCTTCCTGCAGGTGGCGTCGGTAATCCGAGGCGAAGAAGACGAGGTAATCGGTGAGGATCCCGAACAGGAGGGCGACGATCACCGGGTCGACCTCGCGCGGGATCGCGATCGAATAACGCTCGCTAGCCCAGCCGAGAACGTGGTCGGCCACCTGGTAGGCGATCGCGACCGTGCCGAGCCCCAGTAATGGGATCCCGACCGAGCGGAAGTAGAGGGCGAGGATCGCGACGACGAGCAGAACCGTCGCGATCTCGACCCAGAGAATGCGTTCGTTGGCGATCGAGGTTTCCGCCCGGGTCGCGGGGATGGCGCCGGTGACGTGGACGGTCGGCGCTTTGGCCACCCGCCCCAGCCCGTCCGCGAAGCCGTTGACGACGTCGACCTCTTCGGTTTCGCCGAGCAGGGGATCGACGTAGAGGAAGATCACCAGCGTCGTTCCCAGTCGTTTCGATTCCAGCAGTCCCGGGGCGTCGAGCAGGGGCACCGCGCGCAGGTGCACCCGCCCGATCGGCTGCTTGTCGATCGCCGAGATGAAGTCGGCCGCTGCCGTTCCCTGGTCGACCGAGAAGTCGTCGGGGTCGTGGGCGACGACCACCGTCCGGCTCAGCACCGGCGTGCCGAACTCTTCGATCGCCCGTTCTTCCACCCGCACCGCTTCGGAGTCCTTTGGGACGAGGCTGCCGAGCTCGTCCGCTTCGCTGCTGAAGATCGACGGCAGGCTGAAGCTGACCCAAACGGCCCCCGCGATCCAGGCGGGAACGATGAGGAAACGGAGGCCGACGATGAGGCGGGCGAGCATTCGCATCCGCAGCCATTACCCTCCTCGCGCCCAGTTTCACGCTATTAGCGCTGGGTACCTAATTTCCCCAACCGGGGCATCAACACCCAGACGAGGAGGCGCAAACCGCGATGGCGGACATGAACGAGCGCGACGCGAAGCTGGTCCAGTACCTAAGCGAGGCTTACGGCAAGGAGCGCGAACTGGAGGCTGCGCTGCAGGCCCATATCGGGATGACCGAGAAAGGTCCGTACAAAAAACGGCTGCAGCAGCACCTCAAAGAGACGAAAAACCACGCCAAACAGGTCGAGCGCCGGATCAAAAAACTCGGCGGCGGCGGGCAGACGCTGCAGGGCGCGGTCGGCAAAGTCGCCGCGCTGGCGAAGGGGCCGCTGCACGCGATCCGCGGCGACAGCGAGCAAGAGAAACAGCTGAAGAACGCCAAGACCGAGTACTGGAACGAGCACGAGGAGATCGCCACCTACCTCGGCATCGAGACCCTGGCTGAAAAAGTCGGCGACTCCGAGACGGCCAAACTCGCGAAAGCGATCCGCCGCGAGGAGGAAAAAATGGCCGGCTTCCTGCTCGGTCAGATCAAACAGCTGACGAACGCGGTCGTGCGGTCGGACATCCCCGCCGCCCAGCGCCGTGCCTCGTCCTCGGGCCGTAAAACGAAACGGGCGAAATCGTCAAAATCCAAATCATCGGCCAAAGCCACCGCGCGGAAATCCTCGGCGAGGAAATCGACCGCCAGGAAAACGACGGCGAAAAAATCCGCCGCCAGGAAATCGACCGCCAGGAAAACCGGCGGGGCGAAAAAAACCTCGGCGCGGAAAACGACCGCGAAACGCTCTAGGTAGCTCCGACCGTCAGCTCCCGCGGCGCCTCGGCTTCGTCCGAGGTCGCCCGGGGGCGGACGGCAAGGACGACGAGGTCGTCGCGCAGGGTCCCCGAACTGCGGGTGACCGCATCGGCCCGCAGTCGCTCGGTCAGCTCGTCGAGCTGCAACCCGGCCAGCGCCTGGGTCATCTCGGCGAAGGTCTCCGGGCCCTGGTGGGTGGTGACCGGACCGGCCTCGAGCCAGCCGTCGGTGCAGAGGGCCAGCGTCGACCCCGGCTCGAGGCGGCGCTCGTGCATCTCCACGTTCGCCTCCTGCCAGGCGCCGAGCACGGTGCCGCCACCGAGCAGCTCCGGCCCGTCCGCGCCGGTCAGCACCGCCGGCGGATGTCCCGCCGAGGCGAGGTTGATCAGCCAGCCCGACTCGTCACGCCGCAGGCAGGCCAGCATCGCGGTCGCGAAGTCGTTGAGGCTGTCGCCGGCGAGGAGCAGTTCGTTGACCCGCCTTAAGACCTCGTCGGGTTCGCCGATCTCCCGCGTCAGCCCGCGCACCGAGTGGCGGACGGCGACCGAGACGCTGGCGGCGGTGCTGCCCTTGCCGGCGACGTCGCCGACCAGGATCCAGCAGCCGTGGTCGCTCGGCAGCACGTCGTAGAGGTCGCCGCCGATCTCGATCCCCTCGCCGGCCGCCTCGAAGACGACGGAGACGTCGAGGCCCTCGACGTCAGCCGGGCGCGGCGGCCGCAGGCCGCGCTGCAGGCTCTTGGCGACCCGGTCGCGCTCGCGGTAGAGGCGGGCGTTGTCGAGCGCCAGCGCGGCCCGCTCGCCGAGCTCGGAGAGGAAGTCGAGGTCCCCGGGGTCGTAGCGCAGGTCGCCGTGAGCATGGAGGAAGGAGAGGGCGCCGAGGGTGCGGCCGCGGGCGAACAGCGGCACCACCGCGGCGGAGTTGTAGCCGGCATCGCGCATCAGCTGCAGGTGGTCCTCGCCCTGCGAGACCTTGTCGACCACCTCCGGCGCCTTCAGGTCGCGCCAGATCATCGGCTGGTTCAGCCTCAAGACCTGCGCCACCGGGTGCTCGCCGGCCGGGTCGAGCGGCCGGTCGCGGCGGATCTGCTCGAGCCGGGCCGCCATCTCCGGGTCGGCGCCGGCGACGATGCTGTCGCCGTACCAGCCGTCGGCGCGACGGAAATCGATCAGGCAGAGCTCGGCCAGCTCGGGGACGGCGGTGGAGACGATCGTCCGCGCCGTCTCCTCCGGGTCCAGCGAGGTGTCGAGCAGGCGGCTGGCGGTGACGAGGAACTCCTGCGCCCGCCGCCGCCGCACCTGGGCGGTGATGTCGCGGGCGACGACCGAGGCGCCGATCAGGCCGCGCATCGGGCTGCGGATCGGCGAGACGGTGAGGGAGACGTAGATACGGGCGCCGTCGGAGCGGAGCCGCTCGGTCTCGTAGGTGTCGAGGCGTTCGCCGCGCATCACCCGCTCGAGGATCACTTTCTCCTCGTCCTTGTGGTCGGGCGGGACGATGAAGGAGATGTGGCGGCCGATCGCTTCTTCGGCCGTGTAGCCGTAGAGCCGGGCCGCCGCCGGGTTCCAGGTGGTGACGAGCCCGTCGAGGTCCTTGCTGAGGACCGCGTCCTGGGTGCCACGGACGACCTCGGCGAGGTGCTGGCGGAAGCGCTCGGCCTCGGCGCTCTTCGCCTCCGCCCGGCGGCGGGCGATGAAGGTGCCGAGCTGGTCGGCAAAGGTGGCGAGCAGGGCCATCAGCTCCTGCGACTGCGCTTCGAAGGAGAGGGTGTGGAACTCGGCGATCGCGAGCACGTTCTCCGGGTCGCCGATCGGCACCGGGATCGCCAGCGCCGCCTCCAGGCCGAGCTGGGCCGAGACCTCGTAGCGTGGCGCGGTGGTCGGGTAGTCGCGGTAGTTGGGGGCGAGGGCGATCTGCCCGGTGTCCCAGGCGTCCCCGGGCAGGCCGGTGCCGCGGTGGAAGTTGAGCTCGCGGCTGCGACGCCAGAGCGGGCGGGCGTCGAGCTCGTGCGTGCTCCATCCCGCCACCAGCCGCAGCGGCTCGGACTCGCCGGTGACTTCCCACATCGCCCCCGCCTCCCAGCGCAGCAGGCCGGCGACGATTTCGAGGAACCGGGGCGCCACCTGCTCGAGCGAATCGCCTTCGATCAGGCGCGCCGCCAGTTCGCGCTGGCTCTGCAGATAGCGCCACAGCTCGAGTTCCTGCGGCTCTTTCATCCCGCTCAGAAAATTACCCCTTTGAACTTTCCCCGGCTCCGGTCACCGCTTGCGAGGTAACCGGGGTTTCGCCGCTTGGACCAAGGGTAGTGGAGCGGGCAACGGGATTAGACGGACGGGAAGAAAGCGGGGAGTCATGTTTCGCTGCGACAACTGTGGAAGCGGATATTCAGCCCAGGCGGCATCGTCTTGGACCTCTTGTCCGAGGTGCCTGGCGAAAGAGAAGGTCCAGGTGCCCCTGACCTTCGAGCTCGGCTGGCAGCGCCAGGACGCGCACCAGGCGGTTGCCAGCGCTCCGAACGCTGCTGAGGCGCAGGTCGCTCTGCGCTAGCGGCATTGCGAAAGAAGGCTACGAAAGGGGTCGCCGACGCGGCCCCTTTTTCGTTTTCCCTCCTGCTCGGGTAGCGGAGAGGCGAAAACGTGAAGCGAGACAACGGAGGGGTAGCCATGTCCGACCGCCTGCAGGGCAAGAAAATCGCGTTCCTCACCTCGAACGAGGGTGTTGAGCAGATCGAGCTCGTCGAGCCGCTGAAGGCGGTCCGCGAGGCGGGCGCCGAGGCCGAGCTGCTGGCGCCGGAAGCCGGCGAGGTCCAGGCCTTCAACCACCTCGACAAGGGCGACACCTTCGAGGTCGACCGCGCGGTCGGCGAGGCCAACGCGAGCGAATACGACGGCCTCGTGCTGCCGGGCGGCGTCGCCAACCCCGACCAGCTGCGGACGAAACCGGAGGCGCCCGAGTTCGTGCGCGGGTTCTTCGCCGCCGGCAAGCCGGTCGGAGCGATCTGCCACGCGCCCTGGACGCTGATCGACGCCGGCGTCGCCGAGGGCCGGACGCTGACCTCCTGGCCCAGCCTCGAGACCGACCTGCGGAACGCCGGCGCCAACTGGGTCGACGAGGAAGTCCACGTCGACCAGGGCCTGGTCTCCAGCCGCAAACCGGACGACCTCGAAGCCTTCAACGCCAAGCTCGTCGAGGAGTTCGCCGAGGGCGCGCACGAGGGCCAGCGCGAGAAGTCGAAGGTCGGCTAATGCCACCACGCGGCGTCAAAAAAGGCAGCAAACGCGACCGCCAGTACAAACACATCAAGAAGAGCGAGAAGGAATCCGGCCGCTCGGAGAAACGGGCCGAGGAGATCGCCGCCCGGACCGTCAACAAGGAAAAGTCGAGCTCCGGAAAATCGAAGAGCTAGTTGCTGCTGAAGAACGAGCGGGGCGTGACGGCGAAGAAGTTCTCGATCGCGCCCCGCCGGCCGCGGCTGTGGACCAGCTCGAGGCAGCCGCATCGCAGCAGCGTGCTGGCGTGGTAGGAGACGACGCCCGGTCGCCGGTCGATTTCGCGGGAGATTTCGGCAGGACTGGCGATCCGGCCCTGAAGCGCCTGCAGGATCTCCAGCCGGATCGGATGCGACAGCGCCCGCGCCAGTTCCTGGTCGGCCCTCCCTTGTCTCTCCTCGGCCATCCCGGAAACCTCTTCGATCGACGTCGCTCGGGCCAACCTCAGTTTTGGCTTTTTGGAACTCCCTTTTCGGAAAATGCGGCGCCGACTCGGGCGGCGGCCTCTACTTGGCGAGCTCGGCCAGGGCCCGGCGGTCGATCCGCAGGTCCTCGATCGCTTCGACAACCTGGGCGGCGCCGGCCTCGCGCAGCTCTTCCTCGGAGAAGCCGCCGGTGAGGACGGCGAGCGTTGGGATCCCCGCCCGCTTTGCCGCCTCGACGTCCCAGACCGAGTCGCCGACCATGACCGAGGCGTTGTCGTTGCCCGCCTTCTCGAGAGCGGCGTTGATGAGGTCGGGCTCGGGCTTGGTCGCCTCGACGTCGGCGGAGGTGGTCCAGCCGTCGACCAGGTCGCGGGCGTCGAGCAGGTCGAGGTAGTGGTCGACCTCGTCCTCCTTGGCGGAGCTGGCGAGGATCACGGTCGCGCCGTCGTCTTTCAGCTTCTCGATCAGCCCGCGCGCTCCCTCCAGCGGCTCGACTTCGCCGATCAGCTCTTTGTAGGCCTCACCCTCGGCCTCGGCGATCGCCTCGCCATCGGCCGCCGCCGCCTCTTCCCCGATCAGGGCGTCGAGGATCTGGTCGCCGCCCATGCCGATGTGGCGGTGGACTTTCCACATCTGCACCGAATGCCCGTGCGCGTGCAGCGCTCGGTGCCAGGCAAGCGCGTGGTGATAGTTGGTGTCGACGAGGGTCCCGTCGACGTCGAGGATCGCGTTCAGTTCCATGGGGCCGGGGTACCCAGATGACGATGAAAGATGTCCGGATCGGTTGCTCGGGCTGGGTCTACGACTCCTGGCGGCGCGGTATCTACAAAGACGTGCCGCCGGCGCGCTGGCTCGAACGCTACGCCGAGATCTTCGACACCGTCGAGGTCAACAACACCTTCTACCGCCTGGTCAAGCGGGAGGCGGTCGAAGGCTGGGTCGAGCGGACCCCGCCCGGC